>MDSZ01194464.1_pt1 | contig 19987 bp, 18 predicted proteins | sample 811201 | NCBI WGS metagenome assembly MDSZ01 (sample SAMN05326647, study PRJNA326480) | marine metagenome | isolation source: seawater | place: Indian Ocean: North | collected 2010 | reverse complement strand
TGCCTCAGATGATTCTATAAATGTTTGAAATTTAGCATTTTCAAGTTTAAGTGCTGGTAATTCTTTATTAATATCTTCGTCAAGCTTTTTAGCACTAATTTTTCTAGAATCAGAAATTTCTTCTGCCATTTGAATGTATTTTTGTTTTATTTCTTGGTAGTATTGTTCTTTTTCAATTAATATTTCATCAAAGTTTATAGCTTCATCTAATTTTGCATTAAATTTGTTAAAAAAACTTACTAGATCGTCTTCTTTACAGTTATGTTTTTTGGCTATTTTTTTGTAGAGTTGTATCCTATCTTCAATTTCTTCTAATTTATTAATATCAAAGTCCTGCTTCATTAAATTATTAATATTATTAGAAACTTCTTTTGTTTCTAAAAAGATTGAATTTAGATTTTCTATATCTCTTTTTGAATTATCATCCAATAAATGTTCAATACTTTTAAGTGATTTTAAAACTTTTGATAGCAAAGTCTCTATTCCTGGAGGGTTCTCAGAATAAAAATTGTCTGTTACAGAATTTAAGGTTTCTGTAATCCTTGCAGAGTTTTGTAAAACTATTCTTTTATTTAGTAAATCTTGAAATTCGTTAATAGCAGGATTCAATGTTTTCAGTTCTTCAAGATCATATTTTATATTATCTTTAATTCTTTGTTGATCTTGTTTTTCTTCATTTAAATTTTCAAATTCTTTTTTTGCTTCAGATAAATCTTTCCATAAATTATTTAATTTTTGCAAGCTTGTGTGGTTGACCCCGAAATCATCTAAAATATTTATGTGAGTACTGGTATCAAGAAGTCCTTGCTCAGAAAATTGGCTATGTATTTCAATAATATCACTAAATAGGAGTTTTAATGTCCCAGATGTTACTAGGTTTTCATTTATAAAACATTTACTTTTACCATCATCAGAAATAATTCTTTTTACAAGAATTTCGTTGCTGTGATCAATTCCTAATTCATTAAGCTTATTTTTCACAAAAATGAAGTTATCAACTTCTACTAGTGCAGTGACACTTAAAACTTTTCCGCTCTCCGGCCTCAATCCAGACTTTGCTCTTTCACCAGTTATTAAATTTAAAGAATCTAAAATCATCGATTTGCCAGCACCGGTTTCACCAGTTAAAACACATAGACATTTATCCAATGACAAATCAATTTCATCAATCAATAATAAATTTCTTATTGATAATAATTTTATCATTCTACATTAAATCAAAATCATCAATATTAAGTTTTTTTAGATCAAGTTCTTTCTTTTTAAACTTTACAAAATTTGCATTCTTTAAAACTAGGCCTTTCGCTTCTTTAACCCATAAAGTTTTTTTAAAGTTATATTCAAGAATTTTGTAGAGATATATTGCTTGCTTGCTTAGTCCTAAACCGGTGTAACATTCAATGAGTCTAAATATTGCTTCAGGTATGTGTGTACTTTTTTTATATTCTGACAAGACATTTTTATATCTTTTTATACTAGCAAGATAAAAACCTTGAGTTTGGTAGAATTTTGCAATTTCGATTTCTCTTGCAGCTAAATGATTATTGAGAGTTTTTAAATGTTGTTTTGATTCTTTTGCATACCTTGACTTCGGAAATTTATTGACTAATTCTCTAAATTCTTCTATTGCTTTCTCGGAAGTTTTCTGATCAAAGCTTACCGCTGGCATCCTTTCATAATATGAGTAAGCCTTAAGATACATTGCGTATGGGATAGACTCATGGTCAGGATTGAGTTCTATAAATTTAGTAAGCGTAAGAATCGCTTCTTCATATTCATTTGACATATATTGTGCAAATCCAGACATGAGTTGACTTTTTGAAGATAAAATAGAATACGGGTGAACTATTTCTAATTCATTAAAAACCTCAACTGCACTCTCAAAATCTTTAGCCTTTAAGTATTTCATTCCTTCTTTATAGAGCGAAACATCACTTTTATTACTTCCATTGTTTATGCTAGTTTTGCTTGTGGAAGAACAGGAAAACATTATTAAGAGAATCGTAAATACTAAAATACATCTTAGCATGATCAATATTATTAATATTTTTTTTTTTTTTTGAAAGGTTTATTTTAAAATTAGTTGGAGCAAACTAATTCCCAATTTTCTTTGGATTCAAAAATTTTATTGAGAAGCATATTGTTTAAACTATGACCACTATGTGAAGTGTAAAAGGAACCTAACATTCTGTAACCTGAAAGGGATATATCTCCAATAAAGTCCAACACCTTATGCCTCACAAACTCGTCGGAAAATCTAAGTCCATCTTCGTTTAAAATTTTTGTATCATCAAGAACAACAGCATTTTCAAGACTACCTCCCAAAGCTAATTTCATGGATCTTAGCTTTTCAACATCTTTTAAAAAACCAAATGTTCGTGCATTACATATTTGAGATTTATAAATTTCAGGTGTTAATATTAGAGAAATTGACTGTTTGCCTATTAATTTATGATCATAATTTATTTCACACGAAATCATTGTCTGTTCGAAGGGGGCTACTCTGGCAACTTTATAACCATCTTTTACTTCAATAACTTTTTTTATCCTAACAAAATTTTTAAATTCTGATTGTTCATTAAATCCAGAATTTTCTATTTTTTTAACGAAATCATAAGATGAACCATCACAAACTGGAATTTCATTACTATCTAAATCAATAAAAATATTATCAATTTCTAAACCATAACAAGCTGACAAAATATGTTCAACTGTCGATATAGTATTTCCTTCCTTATCTGACAAGAGAGTACATAGTTGAGTTGATTTTACGTTTCGGAAATCTGCTTTAAGTTTAAAAGTTTTCTTACCCCTTGAAATTCTGAAAACGTAGCCAGTGTTAATTGGGGCCGACTTTAACGTCATCGAAACATAATTTCCTGTGTGTAAACCGATACCTTCAAAAAAAATATCTTTTTTTATTGATCTTTGTTTTTTTGCAAGAATAAATTTTGGAAGAGTACTTACGTGAGCATCTTCTTTTTCATTAATTTTTAAATTTGCATTAAACACATTTTAACTATAAAAAATAAGAAAAATTAGACAATTCACAAAAAATTTCATTTTGTTTCAAAGCTATGCATAACTCTCTTCAATCCAGTTATCAATTTTATCAATTATTTTAGTGAATTGATTATTTGAAAATTTTGGAATTGGATTGTGCAGTTGAAACTGATTTACTAATTTTATCATTCCAAACGTAGTGCTAAATTCTGGTCTACTCATAAAAGAACTTTTTCCAGAAAGATTTTTAATTAAACGTGTTTTTCTATTAAAAATATTTTCACAGATACTTTTAATACCAAAAATCTTACTAGCCCCCCCAGTTAATACTACTGATTTAATAGCAATTCTTGCATTTATATTATCAAAAACTTTATCTCTTACAATTTCTAGTATTTCATCATATCTAGGTTTAATAATTCCATAAATTAGATTTTTATTAACTATTTTTTTTTTTTCTCGAATCTAAATTTATTTCTATGCTTTCATTAAAGGTAGAAACAACAGATCCATACATAATCTTTGTCAATTCAGCAGTTTCTTGAGAAATTTGAAGCCCATGACTGAGGTCTGCAGTTACATCATTTCCAGCTAATGTAAGATTTTCAACGAAAATAATATTATTTTCCAAATAAACAATTATTTTAGTTGTATTCCCCCCAATATCAATACAAACTACACCTTCATTTTTTTCTTTAGTAGTTAATGCGGATACTGAAGAAGCAATACCAGATTCAAAAAACTTTGTTATTTTTATTTTATTTTTTTTAAATGACGAACTTAACTTTTCAATATAGAAATTGTTAACGAAAATATTATAGCTTAAAAGACTTAATTTATTGCATTTTTTTCCAAATGGATTATGCGTAACAGTTCTTTCATCTAGGATGAAGTTATTAGGATTTGAATGAACTAAAAGTTTATTTTTTTCAACTGCTTCGTTGAGACTTTTTCTGTAAATCTTTCTAATCTCTTTCTTTGAAATTCCAAGTTTACCAGAGTTTATGTCTGTCTTTTTTTTTTTTATAAATAAATTAGGATCTGTAATATTACAATAAAACTCTTTTTTCATAGATTTATTAATAACTTTGTTAGTGAGCAATTTAATTACTGATGAAAATTCACTAATGTCACTTAATTGATTATTTTTGAACCCCCTGCTTTTGTGATGTTCAATACGGCTAATTAATGGTTTATTATCAAGAATTTGAAAAGCTGTTGCCGCTATTTTGTGAGAACCAGCATCTATTACTATGAATTGTTTATTATTTTTTAAGAATCTAAACATTTATTTGTTTTACTTAGATAAATTCTCTCTAGTATTCTCATATCATAAAATCTGTGATTGTTATATATTTTTGAGTTTTTAATTTTCCTCTCAAAAAAATTTAAAACCTCATTTAACTTTCTCTCTGGTAAAATTAAACAAGTTTTGTCATTTAGAATCAACTGCCAACCTGTATTCTCATAATAGTAAATATTTTTTATCAATGACTTAAATTGAGTTTTTTTGTCTAAAACTTTGTTTAAGTTAGAAAATTTTTTTTTATTTATATATCCTGATATTTCAATTAATTCATCATTATCAAATCCAGATAATCTTAAAACATTGCCTTCGTTATCAATTATTTTTTTTTATTAGAAAAAGTCCATATCATATAAGGTGTTTTTTCAACAATAAAAATATCGAGAATACCATTTTTTTTTAGAGTAAAATTATAACTTTCAATTTCATTTATTTTTTCAAGATCTCTCTTTAGTTTTTTGGGATTAAAACTCCAAAAATAATCTCCCTCTTTTAAATATATTGAATCACGAACAAGCTTGGGGTGCAAATTTTTAAGATTTTCTATATGTATTTCTGATATTTTCTTGTCAAAAGTGTTTTTAACGAATTTTGAAATATAATTTTTTTTATAAAAAGCAAAAATTAATAAAAGAATAGTTGAAATAAATACTAAGTTTCGCATTTGGAACTTTTTATTAAAATCTTACAAAGTTTAAGAAATGTAATTCCCTTTTCTTTAGCCATTTCAGGAAGTAAAGAATTTTTTGTAAGGCCTGGCTGAGTATTAACTTCCAGCAGGTAAGTTTTATTTGTTTTCTCATTGTATCTGAAGTCTATTCTACTTATACAATTACAACTTAATGATGAATGAACTTTAAGTGAATTTTCAATCAATTCTTTTTCGATTCTTTTGGGGAGTTTTGGATTAATTATGTGCTCCGCGATATTGATATATTTGTTATTATAATCATATATTTCTTGATTGAATTTAATTTCCATCAACCCACATATTTTGTTTTCTAAAATTCCGACGGTTAACTCTCTTCCATCAATGAATTCTTCTATTAGCATTTTTGATTTTTTTATTTTTGGATTATCTAAATATTTATTTAGTGATTTTTTATTATTTATTTTTAACAAACCATAACTTGAACCACCATTTATTGGCTTAATGATAAGAGGAAATTTCAATTTTTGATTCTTAATTTTCTTTTGGTTAAAAGATTCGGGAGAAAGAATACCCATACTTTTAAATAATTTTTTAGAAATATGTTTATTCATTAAAATAGCCGAGGTTAGAACTCCAGAGTGAGTATAAGGAATTTTTAAATAATTTAATATTGATTGAACTTGTCCATCCTCCCCAAAGTTACCATGTAAACAATTGAAAATAACATCAGGCCGAAATTTTTGAATGTTAATCAGAAGTTCTTCAGGGTTATGAGAAACATCAAGTATTTTGGCTCTTAACTTATTTTTTATAGTCTCATAAACGTGGTTAGCCGAAAGTTGAGATATACCTCTTTCCTCAGAAATACCTCCACTGAGAATTAGAATTTTATTAAATTTTTTTAAACTGACCAACTCTTATTAACTCCCAATCAAGATTGATATTATACCTTTTCTTTACTTTACTTCTTATCTCCTCACCTAATAATTCAAGGTCAAGTGAACTCGCTTTTCCATTGTTAATTAAAAAATTAGTATGTAGGTTGGATACTTTTGCCCCACCTAAAACTTTACCTCTAAAATTTATTTTATCTATAAGTTTCCATGCAGACTCTTTAGATGTATTTTTAAAGGTACTACCGCCTGTCCTATAATTTATAGGTTGGTTCAACACTCTTTCATTATTTATTTTTTTTAATTTTTCCTTTATTGATTTTTTATTTTTGAGTAAAGCTTCAAATTTTGCTTCAATAACTATGGAGTCTTTTGGAATGGAAGAAAATCTGTAATTAAAAATTAAATTTTCTTTGAGTATTTCTTTAACATTTCCGTCTCTGTTAATTATCGTGCATGATATTAGTTTGTCACTTATTGAGGATCCAAAACAACCTGCGTTCATTCTAATATTTCCACCTAAGGTTCCCGGAATACCCCTTAGAAATTCAAAGTTTCCTATTGAATTTTCATAACAAAATTTTGAAATATCTAGATCTTTTGCTGCACTACCGATATTTATAATTTTACTTTTTTTAATAAAATCAATTTTTTTGAATCCCTCACCTAATTTAATTGTAATTCCATTAATACCACCATCTCTTACTATTATATTTGAACCAGCACCAATTAAAAAAATTGGCTGTGACTTTGGAAGATTTTTCAAAAGGAATTTTAAGCTTTTTAAATTATTGATTACAAGTAAGATTCTTGTTTTTCCACCACTACCAAACCACGTTTTTTTCCCAATATCGAAGTTGAATTTAATATTAACTAAATCTTTCAAAAAATGATATATCAACATTTTTTTTTTAAATAATTTTTAAATTTATTTGCCGTTTTACTACTAAGGCCTGCACCTAAAAAGATAATGTTATTACCAGGAACCATTTTTTCTTTAAGTTTGTCAAAAAAAAAATTATCATAGTCACATAAATATATATTTTTGTTAATATATTTTTCTTTAAGTTTTTTATAAAAAAAGGCACTATCAATTTTATTTATTTTTTTTTCTCCAGCACTAAATACCGGTAAAATAAAAATTTGGTTAGAATTTTTAAAGCAATGAAGAAAATCATTAATCATTGCTGAAATTCGTGAGTATCTATGTGGCTCAAAAATAGAAATTATCTGGTTATTTGTAATTTCTTTTAAGGATTTAAGAGTTTCTTTTATTTCAATTGGGTGATGAGCATAATCGTCAATTATTAAATTATCTTTTGATTTGTGGAGTACTGTAAACCTTCTTTTAACTCCTGAAAATGCTTTAAGTGCTTTTTTAATATTTGGATATGAAATTTTTACCCCTCTAGAAACACTTATAGATGCTAAAATATTTTTAATATTATGGTTCCCTAAAAGTGGTGATATGAAATTTTTCAGTAATTTTTTTTTTCCAAAATTTTCTACTAGGTCAAATGAAGTAAGGTAGGAATTATTTTTTTTTATAATTTTGATATTTGTTGCGGAATAATTACATTTTTGTGATAATCCATAAGTTGTAATTTTTTTTCCGTAAATTTTTTTTTTTAATTTCTTTTACATTTTTACAATCTATACCTAGTGACATAAAGCCATAAAAAGGAATATTTTCTGAGTATCTTATAAAAGATTCTTTTAAATGTTTCATATTTTTATAATAATCAACATGCTCAAGATCTATATTATTAATAACACCTATTGTAGATGGCAAATACATAAACGAACCATCAGATTCATCAGCTTCAGCAATAATCCAGTCTCCTTTTCCCAGTTTTGCATTAATTTCAAGATTATTAATTATTCCACCGCTTAAAATGGTAGGGTCCATCCCAGAGGTTTCAAAAATTGAGGCTATTAAAGAGGTTGTAGTTGTTTTTCCATGTGATCCAGCAACTGTAATTGATGATTTTAATCTCATTACTTGAGCTAACATCATTGCTCTCGAGAACACTGGGATTTTTTGTTTTTGTGCTGTGAGAAGTTCGATATTATTTTTTTGTATGGCAGAGGAGTAGACAACTATATCAGCATTGTTAACATTTTCTGCTTCGTGTGAACTAAAGATTTTCATTTTTTTTTTAAGTTTTTTTATTATTATGTTCTCAGATAAGTCACTTCCTGAAACTTTAAAACCTTTCTTATGAAGAACCTGAGCAATCCCACTCATTCCAATGCCACCGATACCAATAAAATGTATGTGTTTTTTTTGAAACATTTACTTCTTGACCATATCATTAATGATGTTTTCTAGAGACATTTTTTTTGTTTTTCTTTCTAGTTTTCTTTCTTGTTTTTTAAATTTTTTTTTATTTTTAAAAAGATTTGATTTTATTATTTTAACAAGATTTTGGTTATCAATGTTGCATTGATTTATAATTTCACAATCATTTGTTTTTTTAAATTCAATGGCATTAAAATATTGATGGTTGTTTGCTGAAGAAGGGAGTGGAACAAGAATACAAAATTTTTTGAAATATTCAATTTCTGCTAAACTAGATGCTCCACATCTACTTATAATAATGTCTGAAGTATTTATTTCGTCATAAATATTTGTAAAAAAGTTTTCTAATTTAAACTTTACATTTAAATCCTTATAAAATTTTTCCATTTCTTTTAAATCCTCTTTTCTTATTTGTTGAACAACAATTATTTTTTTTAAAAGACTCTTATCTAATCTTAAAATAATATTTTTAACTATTTTACTAAGAATCTTAGCTCCTTGACTGCCACCAATTATAAGTATTTTTTTATTTTTATTTTTATTTTTATTACTACTTTTTTTTAATCTAAATTCTCTAATAGGTATTCCTGAAAAAATAGCAGATTTATGAGCAAAAACTGTATCTTTATATGTAACAGCTATTTTATTAGAAATTTTAGATAGAAATCTGTTTGTTTTACCCATTACAGAATTTTGTTCATGTATTAATATTTTTCTGTTTAAAAATTTTGCTGCCAGCAATGACGGAATACTGGTGTACCCACCAAAACCTACTACTAACGAAGGTTTAAATTTTACAATTAAATAAAACGAATAAATGAAACCATAAAATATTTTAAAAAATGAAATAGGTAATTTAAATATATTCTTTTCGAATTTACTTGATGAAATAACATGATATTTAAGATTTTTATTAATCAAAAAATTCTCTGTTCGCTTATCTACTAAAAAGTGTAATTGTGATTTTTTAAAAAATTCCGAAACGGCTATTGCAGGGAATAAATGTCCACCAGTTCCTCCAGCAACTAAAAAAATAATCTTATTCATTTTTCACAACTTTCAATAGTACCATAATAAAGCCAATAATTATTGCATTGGATAAAAAAGAAGAACCTCCATAAGAAATAAAAGGTAGTGTCATTCCTTTTGTTGGTAATAAATTTATGCTAGTAGAAATGTTTATAATTGTTTGGAAAATAAAAATATTGCCTAAACCCAAAGTTGAATTAAGAACAAAAAAATTATTAGTTTTTTGACAAACAAAAAAAACTCTTAAATATATCGTTAAATATAAACAGATAATTACAATTATGGTGAGGATACCAAATTCTTCTCCAATTAAAGCAAAAATGAAATCCGAGTGTGCATCAGGTAAACTCTTTGATATTTCTCCATTTCCCAGTCCCTGACCAAATATCCCCCCGTTGGCAAAAGACTCTAAAGATTTATTTATTTGATAATTATCACCTACATTTTCAAATAGGAAATTATTTATTCTAAAGCGCACGTGGTCTAAAAGAAAATAACTTGTAACAAATACTCCAAAAAAAATTAGGATGATTGGTGTTAATATTTTATTATCTAATTTTGAATTAAAAATTTGGATAATCCATACTAAAAATATAAGTAAAAACATTCCGAAATCAGGTTGTTTTAGAAGAATTAAACTTATTAAAATAAAAATAAAAATATTTATGAAAAATGAAAGATCATTTTTAGTTTTGAACCTTGACAATAAAAGAGAGCTAATCACTATAAAACTGGGCTTAATAATTTCAGATGGTTGAAAAGAGAAACCTAAAACTTTAATCCATCTACTCGCACCCTTTGTTTCAGGAAAAAAAATAATGGTAGATATTGTCAATAATAAAGAAAGGCAGAAAAAAAATATACTAATAAAAATCAAGTTTTTGACTGAAAGTTTTGATAAAAAACAAATCATAAAAAAACCTAAAAGGCAAAAAACAAGATGTTTTTTAAATAATAAATCATATTTTTGATCAATGCGGGTTGATGCACTGAATACAGCAAAAATTCCAACAAACATTAATATTATTACAGAAAAAAAAATAAATTTGTCTACGTTGTTTAAAAAATTAATTATGTAATTTTTTCTATCCTGCACTTTTAATAATTCCATTAACTAAGGTTTTAAATCTATCTCCTCTTTGTTGAAAATTTTTATATTGATCAAAAGATGAGCAAGCTGGTGAAAAGACAATATTAACTTTTTCTTTTTCTTCTAATGCTTTTTTTACTGCAGTTAAAAGAACATTTTCAAGTTTATTAAAATAAATAGACTTAATTCCTTTTTTTGTAAGATATTCTTTAAATTCTGTTCCCGCTTCTCCAAAACTAAATGCATACTCAACATTTTTAAGAGAGGAGTCAATACCGTCTAGTCCTCCTAATTTTTTTCTTCCGCCAAGAATCCAATAAATATTGTTAAATGAATTTAAGGCATTTCGCGAAGATTCAACATTAGTTGCTTTACTATCATTGTAAAAAAAAATATTTTTAAAATTTCCAACTAACTCTAATCGATGTTCTAAATTAACCAATCTTTTTAAAGAGCTTTTAAATTGTTTTTCATTTCTTTTTAATAGGAAGTTAACCACATAAGTTGCAAGAAAATTTTCAAAGTTATGCTTAACTTTTGTAAACATTATAATGCTGTAATCAAAAAAGATTTTTTCATCACTAAGTCTATTTACTATGAGAATACCTTCTTTTTGGAATTCCAAATAAATTCCATCTTTTATTTTTTTTTTAGTACTAATTTTTATAAGTTTAGAAGTAAATTTTTTATTAAAATTTAAAGCAATATTTTTGCAATTGCTATCATCGATACATATTATAGAAAAGCAATTCTTATCCTGATTTCTAAAAATGTTTATTTTTGATTCCTTGTATTTGTTAAAACTTCCATGCCAATCTAAGTGGTCTTTCGATATATTTAGAAGTATTGTGATATCAAACTTTAACGAATCAATTTTATCCAGTTGAAATGATGAAGCCTCAACTACAAAAATGTCACTAGAATTAGATTTTTTTATAACATTTCCTACAGGCAAACCAATATTACCACAAGCAGTTATCTTTTGTGTTTTTGATAATAAACTTAATTGGATGAACTTTGTGGTAGTAGACTTACCGTTTGTTCCAGTCACCCCAATTTTTAAATTTTTTTCTTTAAAAATTTCAATCAGTTCAAGGTCTGATATTATTTTTACTTTATTTTGTTTTGCATTTTGAATGATTGGACTCAGACTTTTAAGTCTATGATTTATAATTGGGCTTGTAATAACATAATCTATTTTACTAAAGTCTACAGAGTTGTAATTAACAATGTTCAATTTTTTTTGTTTAGCATTGGTTCTTTTTTTTGAATTGTCATCCCAACAAAAGATAGAATGTGATTTTTCATTTAAAAATAATGCAGCTGATAATCCAGACACCCCTAAACCATAGATAAAGAATCTTTTTTTCTTTGAAACACTCATCTTAGTTTCAAGCTAGCAAGACCAAGCAATGCAAGAATTATTGCGACGATCCAGAATCTTATAACTATTGTTGATTCTGACCATCCTTTTTGTTCAAAATGATGATGAATGGGTGCCATTTTAAAGATCCTTTTACCTGTAAGTTTGAAAGAAATTACTTGAGCAAAAACAGACAATGCTTCCAAAACAAATACTCCACCGATAATAACTAAAATTATTTCGTGTTTTGTTGCGACCGCGATTGCTCCAATTGTCCCTCCCATTGATAATGAGCCAGTATCTCCCATAAAAACCATTGCGGGAGGAGCATTGTACCACAAGAATCCTAGTCCAGCTCCAATCAATGCTGCGCAAATTATTACTAATTCACCAGTATCACTTATGTAAGGAATTTTTAGATATTCTGAGTAAATGAGGTTTCCTGTAAAATAAGTTATAAAGGCGAACGATAATGCTGATATCATAATTGGTCCAATTGCAAGACCATCAAGTCCATCGGTGAGATTTACAGCATTGGCACACCCAACAATCACCAATGATCCAAAAAAATAATAAAAAATATGTAAATCTATGAAATAACCTTTGGTGAAGGGAATATAAACTATATTTACTAATTCTTGATTAAGAGTTGAATTAAGCATGAAAATAAAAATAAAAGAAATTGAAAATTCAATAATTAACCTTAAGTAGCTATTTATTCCATCAGGAGAATTTGATTTTAGCTTTTTGTAATCGTCGCATGCTCCTATTAGTCCAAATAAAATGGTTATACTAAAAACTAGCCAAAATAAATTACTACTTAAGTCTCCCCATAAAATAATAGAAAAAAAAAGTGAAATTAAAATCAACATCCCTCCCATTGTTGGAGTGCCTGCTTTATTTATTAAGTGACTTTTTGGACCATCCTTTCTAATAGGTTGCCCTTCTTTTTGAATTTTTTTTAAAATATTTATTAATTTTGGTCCCAAAAATAGGGATATAAAAAAAGCTGTAAAAAGTGCTCCTCCCGCTCTAAAAGTTAGGTATTTGAATAGGTTAAGAAAATGAAAGTTTTCAATTAGGGGTATAAAAAAGTAATAAAACATAAAACTATTTTTCTTTTAATTTTTCACAAACTTTTGATAAATTGATTGAATTAGATCCTTTAATCATAACAATATCACTATCATCTATTTCTTCAATTAATCTTTCGTATACTTTGTGATAGGTTTTAAAATGATAAGCTTTTAAATTAGGTTTTACATTGTCAGTAATTATTTTAGAAAAAGAACCGATAGTTATTAATAATTTAGGAGATACTTTTTTTACTGTTTCTAAAATTTTTAAATGTAATTGCTTTGAAAAATTTCCAAGTTCTAGCATATCCCCAATTACTAAGACTAATTTTTGATTACTTTTTAGAATTCTGTTTGCATTAAGAATGGCATACTCAAGAGTATGGGGGCTTGAATTATATGTTTCATCAATTAAAAAAAAGTTTTTTTTACCCTTAGTAATTTTTATTTTTTTTCCTCTTCCATCTAAAGGCTTTAAATTTTCAATTGTTTTCTTAAAATCAACAAAATTAAATTTTAGAATATTTAAAATAATGAGAATTATTAATGTATTCTCTTCCCAATGTTTAAAATAATTTTTTTTTTCAAGTGAAATTTTTTTTCCCAAAATTGAAAAAATAAATTTATTTTCTTTAATTTTACTAAAACTAGAGTTTGAGGTTTCCTTGACCCCAAATGAAATAATATTTTGAGTTTTAATGGAAGCCTTTTTAATTAATAACTCTGAATATGGAGAGTCATTAGGAATTAAAGCAAACGATTTTTTGTTGAGGTATTCATAAATAGAAGCTTTTTCTTTTGCTATATCCTTTGGTTCGTTAAAATTTCCAATGTGGGCTAAACCTATGTTAGTAATTATAGAAATCGAGGGTGAAGCAATTTTAGTTAGTTTTTTTATTTCCCCTTTTCTATTCATCCCAAGCTCTAATATACAGACCTCTGTATTAGTAGGCATATTTACTAAAGAAAGTGGCATTCCTATTTCATTGTTATAGTTTCCAGGATTGATATAAGTATTTACTCTTTCTTTTAGGACTTTGCCTACCCATTCTTTTAAAGAAGTTTTTCCACTACTTCCTGTAATACAAATCATTTGAAGATTTTTATTCTTTTTTCTGGCGTAGGCAGCAAGTTGTTGAAGAGATTCTAGAGTATTTCTTACAAAAATTTTATGAATTGAACTATTTTTAACTTTAAATTTTTTTTTATTTTCAACTAAACAAGCTTTAACTCCAAAATCGGATATATGAGTAATAAAGTCATGACCATCATAACTCTCTCCAACTATTGGAATGAAAAAGTCGTTAATACCCATTTTTCTTGAATCTATTGAAATTTTTCTAAATTCAATATTTTCTTTATGTTTAAATTTTTTATCTAAAGCTTTATAAATTTCTTTTAGATTCCACGACATTTTTATTTTTTTATTAAATCTATTACTGTTTTTTTATCACTAAAAAAAAACTTTCTATTTTTAATTATTTGATAATTTTCGTGACCTTTACCAGCAATTAGCAAAAAGTCATTTTTTTTCAAAATATTAATACAGTATTGAATAGCCTTTTTCCTATTGGGTATTTCTTTGATATGAATTAATTTTTTTTTGGGAATTTTTGAGATCATTTCTTTTCTGATTTTTTGAGGATCCTCATTTCTGGGATTGTCATCTGTGATTATAATTTTATCTGATAACTTTAATGCTTCTTTAGTCATTAATGGTCTTTTTAATTTATCTCTCTCTCCGCCACAACCAATTATAGTTATTAATTTTCCCATACAGGATTTTTTTAATGGTGATAAAACATTTTTTAATGCATCTGGCGTGTGTGCATAATCAATAAATATGTTAAGTTTTTTTTTATTCTTTATTTTTTCAATTCTTCCCGGAGGATTTTTCAATTTTTTTATAATTTTAAAATCTTTTTCTTTTAAATCTTTTCCAAAAACAATTAATAAAGCGCAAATTTTGTTATAAATTTCATAAACACTAAAACTCTCAAAAAAAAAATTAAATTTTTTTTTTTTAATAGATAGGTATACATTGAATTTATTATTAAGCTTACTAATTTTACTTATTTTAAGAAAATTTGCATTCTTACCAAAATCAATCACTTCTACGTTATTTTTTTTACAAATGTCTAAAAAAAAATGTGAGTATTTTGAATCAGTGTTGATTATTCCTAAAGACTTATGATTTGTGTAATTTTTAAAAAGAAGTCCTTTTGAACTTTTGTATTCTTTAAAGGACTTATGATAGTCTAAGTGATCAATAGTTAAATTTGTAAAAACTACTTTGTTGAATTTAAGTGGAAAAAGTCTGTTTTGATCCAACCCAATACTTGATGCTTCAATAATTGCTTTCTTACATCCTTTTTTTGATAGAAGACTCAAATTTCGGTTAATATCACAGGTTTCAGGGGTTGTAAGATTAGTTTCATGAACTTTTTTTTTTTTATAAATTATACCTAGTGTTCCAATACTACAACAGCTAATTTTTTGAAAGTTCCAAATTTGTCTTGCATACTCTGCTATACTTGTTTTTCCATTCGTACCAGTTACAGCAACTATTTCATTAAGTGATTTGGGATAATAAATATTAGCGATTTCACCAACTAGTTTTCTCACATTTTCGGTTTTGATTATTGTGATATTTGTGTTCCCTTTATAAATTTTGGAATTTGATTTAATTGAAAGAACTATCACCAAATTTTTAAATAAAGTTAGATCTTTAATAAAATTTTCTCCGTTAAAGTTTTTACCTTTAATTGCTCCAAATAAAAAATTGTCCCTTATTTCACTAGAGTTAGTGCTTATCCCTTGTAAATTTATATTTTTGAGATTTTCTACAGTAAATTTTGATTGACAGTTTTTGAGAATTTTTTCTAACTTCATTCTAAATTCATTTTTATGTAATTATTTCTATTTAAAATTGGTGATATTTTTTTGAGAATCCTTGAAAAAGTTGGTGCTGCGGTGTTACCTCCAAAACTTTCTAATGACTCACTTTTATTCCTTCTTGGTTCATCAAAAAGAATAAAAGCTATGTATTTCGGTTGATCTATTGGGAATGCGCCTATAAACGATGTAATAACTTTTTTCTCAGAATATTTTCCGTTTTCTAGTTTTTTTGAAGTTCCAGTTTTTCCCCCAACTTTTATTCCTCTAACGTTCGCTTTCTTTGCAGTGCCATTTTTTACAATTTCGCTAAGCAATATATTGATTTTCTTTGAAGTAGTATCTTTAAAAACTTTTTCCTTTGAATAATTTTCCTTAAGGTTTACCTTTGGTTTAACTTTGTAGCCTCCATTTACTAGAGCAGCATATGATGATACAAGACTTATTGGTGAGATTGACATTCCATAACCATAACTAATGAATTTTGAGGCTTGAGAATCCCAATTCTTGGGTAATTTATTTTTTACTACATTAAGGCCATAAAGTGAGATCTGATTGTTAATATCTAACTTTTGAAATAATTCTTTCTGTTTATTTATTCCAAGGTTTTCAACTATGTTTATACTTCCGACATTTGATGATTTTGTAAAAACCTCATTAAAATTTAGTTCATTTTTTTTTATGTGTTCATCTATGATTAGCTTGTCTTTTGTAATCTGATAACCATTTTTTATTAAAAATTTTTTTTTTTCAAGTTCCGAATTATTTTCATACACTAATGCTGCATTAAAAATTTTAAGAGTAGAACCCATTTCATATCTTGCCTCGAATGCCAAATTATTTTCGCTAAAAGCTCGAATATCCTCTGGGTGGTTGGGATTAAAGTCTGGAAGAGAAACCAAGGAAATGATTTCACCATTATTAACATCCATTATTATTGATACTGCAGAATTAGCGTTATAAAGTTTTAGACTATTAGATAATTCCTCATGAACTTTATGTTGAACTCTTAAATCTAAAGTCAAAGTTATATCTGTTCCTTCTTTTAAATGTTTATCTAGGTTTCTTTCAATTTTACTTTTAAGTTCAGATGATTTGAAGCCAGTTAAGTGAGAAAAAAGGTTATGTTGTAAGTAAATTCTTTTACTTGATTTGTGAAAGTTTATACTTGGATCTCCAATCTGCTTCAATTGTTTTTCTTCATTAACTGTTATGAAGGGTTTTATTTTAATGTATTGTTTTTTTTTAAAAATATTTTCAAAGTAATTCTCTTTTTTGTAGGGAAAGATGTCTTGAAGTTTTTTTTTAAGATCATTTTTGTCTAAGATTCTTTTTGTATCTATATAAAAATCTTTGGTGTCAATATTAGTTGCAATCAATTCACCATTCCTATCAAAAATTTTACCTCTTTCTTTTTTTATTGATTTAGAAAATGAATTAAAACTTTCATTGCTAACAAAAACAATTTTTTGAAGATTAAAAATAATTAAACAAAAAAAAAATAATACTATCTTCAAAATATACTTATTTATTTTCTTTGCATGATGAACCAAGTCTCTTTTTTTTTCTAACTCGAATAAATCATTCGTATCTTTAAATTTCAGATTTGTAGAAAAGATTTTGCTCTTTGATGGAACGACGTTTTCATAAATATATTTATCTGTTGGTTGCATTATTTATTTTCTAGAATAATCCAATCTTCTTGTTGAATAGGGTTTAATTTAAATTCTTTTTCATTTATTTCTTTTAATTTTTTGGGACTTGAAATATAAGCAAAATCTATTTCAAGCTTTTCTATCTCTTTCTCAATTTTAGTTATTTTTTGTGTAAGGATTTTGACTTCGTTGTCTTGATCAATTAATAACAGTTTAATCGAAATAGTGATAACTGTTAAAATTATTACGTTTGTAAAAAAAAATAATTTCATAATATTTTCGCGACTCTCATTCTTGCTGATCTAGATCTTGGATTAACTCTTATTTCTTTTTCATTAGGGGTTACAGGTTTTTTTGTTAAAATTTTTAAAAACTCTTTGTTCCTTAAAAAAAAATTTTTTATTACTTTGTCCTCTAATGAGTGAAACGCTACCGTAATAATTTTCCCATTTTTTTTTAAAAAAAGAAGGCTTTTTTTTAAAGTTACATCTAATTCGTTTAACTCATCATTTATATAAATTCTCAGAGCCTGAAAAACTCTTGTAGCAGGGTGTTTTTTTTTATAATTATTTACCTTTTTGATTAATTCAACCAATTCAAATGTTGTTGAAATTTTCTTTTTTTTTCTAAATTCAATAATTTTTTTTGCAATTTTTTTTGAATTTCTTTCTTCACCATAATAATAAAAAATATCACTTAAATTATGTTGATCAAATTCATTAATGATTTTTTGTGCAGTTAAATTTAAATTTTCAACATCCATTCGCATGTCGAGTGGTCCATTATTAGAAAATGAAAAACCGCGAGTTGGGTTATTAAGTTGAGTATTGGAAATACCTAAATCAAATATTAAGCCGTCGATTTTTTTTATATCATTCTTTTTTAAAACATAATCAAGTCTACTAAAGTTATTGATGCAAAAAATAAAATTTTTAGGGTACTCTTTTTTTATTAATTGGGCATATTTCTTTGCATCCTTATCTCTATCAATAGCAATTATATTGCATTTAGTTTTTTCTAATATTTTTCTACTGTACCCACCTTGTCCAAAGGTACAATCCACATAGGTTTTAAATTTTTCTGGGGCCAAATAAGATAAAATTTCATCAACCATTACAGGATGATGTTCTAGTTTTGAATACATTTTTAGTTAGCTTGTCTTCTCAAAAATGCTGGTATTTGCAAGTCATCTTCTTCGTTATTTTGCGATTCCGCCTGCCTATCAAAATTATTGTAATCATCAATCATCTCAAACTCAGATTTAATTTCTTCAATACTTTCAATTGATGGATTTTGTAATACATCTTTATTATCTGTATTGTTACTAGTATTTGAAGTATTTTTTTCCTCGTCGGTTGTGTTAACTTCATCTTTAACATTATTTTTTAACCCAAAAATTTTTGAGAAAATTGATTTTTTTTCTTTAGGAACAATTTCTGATTTCTTTTCAATTTTTAGACCATTTTCTCCTGCTTTGTTTGATGTATTCTGAAGATCTACAAAGAAACTTGTTTGTATTGTTTCCCTAGGTTTTAAAATATTGTTTTGTTCGTCTTTGTCATCTATTTTTTTGTCTAAAGGTTCTTCTAAGTCTCTCAGATTGGTTACATTTGATTTTTCAACTATGTTTTGGTAGTAATTTTCACAGTCAATTCCAGTTGAAATTACAGATATTTTAAATTTTCCATTAAAATCTTCGTCTTTTTGTACTCCCCAAATAATATTAGCTTCATCATCTGATTCTTCTTGAACTCTGTTTATAGCTAAGTCAATGTCATGTAAAGATGTGTCATCACTGCACGTAACGTTAATGAGCACTCCTCTCGCACCTTTCATACTATTATTTTCTAAAAGTGGATTTGAAATTGCCATTTCTGTAGCTTCCATCACTCTATTTTCTCCCTCAGAAACCCCAGTACCTAAATGAACTTTTCCTGTTTCGCTCATAATAGCTCTTACATCAGCAAAATCATGATTCATTATTCCTGGGTTGACCATTAAATCTATAATACTTTTTACACCATCTATTAAAACGTTATCAGCAAATTGCAATGATTCAACAAAAGAGGTTTGTGGTTTTGCTAAATGAAAAATATTTTGATTTGGAATAACAATAAGGTTATCTACATATTTTTGTAATTCCATTATACCATCCTTGGCTCTTTTTATTTTTCTTTTGCCTTCCATTTCAAAGGGTTTTGTTACTACACCAACAGTTAAAATACCCAGATCTTTTGCAATTCTTGCAACAACAGGTGTTGCTCCAGTTCCAGTTCCTCCACCCATACCGGCAGTTAAAAAGACCATATGAGCACCTTCAAGATAATCTTCAATCTCACCTGCAACTTCGTCAGCTGATTTTTTCCCCATCTCTGGGTCAGCGCCTGCACCGAGTCCCATAGTGCATGAAGGACCTAATTGAAGGGTTTTTTCTACTTTGGAATGTTTTAATTGTTGGCTATCAGTATTAACATTTAGAAATTCAACTCCTTCTACCCCTGATTCTTTCATACTATTTATTATATTACCACCAGCTCCTCCGACTCCTACAACAAGAATTCTTGGTGACATATTATTTACTTGAGATGGCATTTGAAGATGAAGTGTCATATTATTCTCCTTATTACATTCCTTTTGGTATAGGCCTTAGACGAGGGTTAATTTTTTTTTCCTGAGCATTTTTAATCATATTAATTTTTTTCTTTTCATATGATTCAGGATTC
>MDSZ01110243.1_pt1 | contig 19998 bp, 19 predicted proteins | sample 811201 | NCBI WGS metagenome assembly MDSZ01 (sample SAMN05326647, study PRJNA326480) | marine metagenome | isolation source: seawater | place: Indian Ocean: North | collected 2010 | reverse complement strand
TCTAATCCTATAAAGTCAATTGCTTCAGGCAAAGAATTAGGCATCAATGATGATCGTAATTATTCCAGTTACGAGGAAATGGTTGAGAAGGAGTCAATCAGGGAGGATAAAATTGATGCTGTTGCAATCGTAACGCCAAATCATATGCACCATCCCATCTCAATGGTTTTCATGAACAAAGGATTTAATGTTATTTGTGACAAACCCTTAGCCATGAACTTAAAAGAATGTGAAGAGTTAGTTCAAACAAGAAAAGATAAAGATGTAATATTTGCCCTAACTCATAATTACACTGGCTATCCTATGATTAGACAGGCAAGAGAAATGTGTAATAATGGTGAATTGGGAAATATTAGAGTAATTCAAGCTGAATATGCTCAAGATTGGCTTACTGAGGATCTTGAAAACAAAATGGATAGTGGGGGTAATAAACAAGCTTCATGGAGAACTGACCCAACACAATCTGGTGGAGGGGGATGTATTGGAGATATTGGAACTCATGCCTTTAACTTACTCAGATTTATAACAGATTTAAAACCTCATCAAATTTCAGCTGAACTAACAAGTTTTGTTCCAGGCAGGAAATTAGATGATAATGCCCAGATATCCATTCGCTTTGATGGCGGAGCTAAAGGGACAATATGGTCCTCTCAGATTGCACCCGGTAATGAAAATCATCTTCAAATAAGGATTTATGGAGAAAATGGTGGTCTTGAGTGGTGTCAAGAAGACCCAAATTATTTGTACTTTACAAAATTCGGCTCACCTAAACAAAAGATTACTCGTGGAGGGGCTGGTGCTCTAAATGATGCCAATGATGTTTCAAGAATTCCACCCGGTCATCCTGAGGGTTATCTAGAAGGGTTTGCAAATATATACACAGATGTAGCCAATGCATTACAAGATAAAAAAAATAATATTTATGACTCTGCTAAATATAATTTTCCCACAGTAGAAGATGGCTTAGAGGGAATTAGATTTATTGAAAGATCAATTGCATCAAGTAGTTCTGACTCTAGTTGGGTTAATTTTTAATTTAATTCCAACTTAAAGATTTTCTTGAAGTCCAATATTTTTCTGAACCAAGATTATAATTTTTAAGATTTGGAATTGTTAGGTCTACTTTATCAAGACAATTTATATTTTTTTGTAATTGATATGTTGTCGAGGCACCTGTAAGAACTATTTTTATAAAAGGTAATTGGTATACCCATAAAAAAGTAAGTTCCTCTAAAGAAAGATTAATATCATTTGCTAAATTATTTAGTTCTTGAATTTCTTTTTGATGAAAAATCTTATTTGCAAGTGTCAATTGCCCATTAGAAAAAACTTCTTTGGCAATAACATTAATCTTTTTTTCAGAAGCTTCTTTTAATACAGACATGCATGACTGTTCGAAAATATTAATAGTAGATTGCACAAAACTAAATAAATTTATTTTCTCATTAACACTTAAGAGTTGTTCTATTATTTTTTTTTGATCGGGACCACTGGTTGAGATACCAATATATAATCCATTTTTTTTGATGCCCTCTAGTTCTTTTAGAACCTCTAGATCCTCAAGAACTTTACTGTCCGAAGTTACAGAATGAATGTGATAGAGATCTATGCTCTTGCCTAAATTCATTCGAGTTTCTACCCATTGTTTTTTTAAAAATGCAGCAGAGTGGTCTTTTTTTTCATGTTTTTCAGTTTTTACCTTCCAATTAGCTAAGTACTCGTATCCCCATTTAGAGCCTACAAAACCATTAAATTGGGATTGGTTCCTAATCCAAGAAGACAAAAACTCCTCTGCGCCCCCATAAACTCTAGCAACATCAAAATATTTTATTCCTTTTTTATAAGCAAAGTCTAACATTTTATGGCAATTATTTCTCATAGCCTCTTTTGATTTATCCAAACCGAGATCTTTATTGTGGCCAACATTAATATATCCAGGTCTACCCAATGCCGCCAGACCTAAGCCAATTTTATTATCTAGCTTAAACAATTAAAAATTTATCGATTTCTGATTTAATGATTGATGGATCTACTAAATGAATAGTTTGAAAACCAAGATCTTTTGCGGACTCGATATTATCTTCACGATCGTCAATGAATAAGGTCTCTTTTGGGATTAAATCAAATTTTGATATAGCTAATTGATAAATTTTAGGGTCAGGTTTTATCAAATATTCTCTTCCAGAAATAATTTTATCATCAAACTCTTTTAAAAAAGGATAATCGTCTTCCATGCCTTCATAAGTTTCATCAGACCAATTAGATAAAACATAACATGGGAATCCGTAGGATTTAATTTTTCTAAATATATCAATAGAGTCTTGGTATGATCCATTTACCATTTTTCGATGATTGGGATAATATTGTTTAATTTCATTTTCAAATTCTGGAAATTTTTCAATTGCTTCTTTTACAGCTTTATCGATTTTGATACCAGCATCACAACGCATATCTAAATGTGGAAAGGCAATTTCGCTAAGAAATTTATCTAAGGTATTTTCGTCAGTGATTATTTCTTTAAAAATATGTTTAGGGCTCCAGTCAAAAAAAACGTTGCCTAAATCAAATAGGTATTTTTTTACAGCCATTGCCTATTCGATAAAGGAGTTCAACAGATTTTCAAGATATTCTTGTCGACCCGATTGAGGGACAGGATTTATGTTTTCTGATTTAACTCTTTGATAGACGCTAAGCAAAGAGTCTTTGCTCATGATTTCATTGTCATTTGTCCATCCTTCATATCTTTTTTGAAGAAAATTCTCATAAGAGCCGTCCTTAATCATTTTTTCTACAGCTATTAATGTTCTGGCACATGTATCCATAGAGCCAATGTGAGCATAAAACAAGTCCTCAGGATCAATGGATTGTCTTCTTATTTTAGCATCCATATTCAACCCACCTGTTCCAAGGCCTCCATTTTTAAATATATAATAAAAAGGTAAAACCAACTCTTCAACATTATTGGGAAATTGATCTGTATCCCAGCCCACCAAGTAGTCACCTCGATTAATATCAATACTTCCAAAAATGTTATTAGCTAAAGCATATGCTATTTCATGCTCAAATGAATGTTTAGCTAGAATAGCATGATTAACTTCAATATTTAATTTGAACTCGTTCTCTAATTTATACTTTTGAAGAAATGCATAAACATTAGCTGAGTCAAAATCATATTGGTGCTTAGTTGGCTCATGTGGTTTTGGTTCAATTAATAAATTTCCTTTAAAACCTATTTTATGTTTATGTTCTGCAACCATACTTAAAAAACGACCAAGTTGGTCCAGTTCTTGTTTCATATTTGTATTGAGAATAGTTTCATACCCTTCTCTTCCACCCCACAATACATAATTTTGTCCACCGAGTTGATTTGTGTTTTCAATACACATTTTTACCTGAGCTGCAGCATATTGAAAAATCTCAGGATCAGGGTTTGTTGCAGCTCCAGCCATATAACGTCGATTACTGAATAGATTTGCGGTTCCCCAGAGTAATTTTACTTTTGAACTCTCTAGTTTTTTAGAAATTTCATCAACAATGATTTTTTGAATTTTTTCTGTTTCAATAAAGTTTTCTCCCTCTGGAGCTATATCAACATCATGAAAACAGAAATAAGGAATACCTAATTTTTCAAAAAAGATAAATGCATTATTCAATTTATCTTTGGCTTGATCTATAGGGTCTCCTGACTCCATCCAAGGTCTAAGAAATGTCTGCCCTCCAAAAGGATCTCCACCAGGCCAATTAAACGTATGCCAGTAACATACAGCCATTCTTAAATGCTCTTCAAGAGTTTTGCCAAGAATTTTTCTATGAGCATCATAATATTTAAAAGATAATGGGTTAGATGACTCTAAACCCTCAAATGAGATTTTGGGAATATTTTGAAAGTAATCTGACATAAATTATTCGTAATGAAACAAAAGGGCTTTGTAAAGTGGATCCTTTTGTCTAATTTTTTATGATGTCCTATCTTGAAATACTGTTTAAGTTACACTAAATAATATTTTAAAATGTTAGAAGTTGCAGAAATATCAAAAAACTTTGGCCAATTTAAGGCCATAGATAGGTTATCCTTTAAAGTTAAAATTGGTGATGTCATGGGTTTTTTAGGTCCTAATGGGGCTGGTAAAACAACATCGATGAGGCTGATAACTGGATACCTCAATTCTGATAATGGTTCAGTTAGAATTAACAACAAAGATATATATCAAGATCCAATATTTACAAAATCAATGATTGGTTATTTGCCAGAGGGTGTACCTTTATACTTAGATTTTTCTCCTACCCTTTATTTGGATTATGTTTGCCAAGTAAGGGAAATAAAAAATTCAAGGAATGCCATAAAAAAAGTTATTAGTGACTTGCAACTCGAAGATGTAAAGGATGTCCCTATAGAAACCCTATCAAAAGGATTTAAAAGAAGAGTCGGAATAGCCCAAGCATTAATACATAATCCTAAATTATTAATATTAGATGAGCCAACCGATGGCTTGGACCCTCTTCAAAAATTTGAAGTGAGAAAATTAATTAAAAAATTATCTAAAACCAAAGCCATCATCATTTCAACCCATATACTCGATGAAGTGCCAGAAGTTTGTAACAAATGTCTCATTATTAATAACGGTAAAAAGATATTTGAAGGAACTCCCAATCAATTAAAAAAGAAAATTGGTAAAACACTAGATGAAAAATTTAGAAAGTTAGTAAGTTAATGTTAGCCTTAATAAAAAGAGAATTAAAATTGTATTTTATAACACCAGTTGCTTATATTTTTACTGCAATTTTTATTTTAACATCAATGTCCCTGACATTTTACTTTGGGTCTTTTTTTTCTTCAGGTGTTGCAGAGTTAACTATATTTTTTAGTTTTATACCTTGGGTATTCATTTTTTTTATTTCTGCAGTGACGATGAAAAGTTGGTCTGAAGAAAAAAGACTTGGAACAATAGAATTATTATTAACACTGCCAATACCTTTGTGGAAAATTGTAGTAAGTAAGTTTTTAGCAACTTGGGCATTTGTAACTTTTTCAATTATTCTTACTTTCCCTATTTGGATAACCGTAAATTACCTTGGTAATCCTGATAATTTAATAATTATAGGTCAATATTTGGGCGTTATCTTGATGGCAGGTGCTTATATTTCTTTGGGTATATTTTTTTCATCTTTAACAAGTAATCAAATCATAGCATTCATATTATCAATTTTGGTATCCTTCCTTTTTACAATCAGTGGCTTTCCATTAATGATTAATTTTGTTACTGGGATATTGCCAGTGGAAATCGTAGAGTTAATTTCAAGCTTTAGTTTTCTTACTCATTTTTCTAGCATTCAAACAGGTTTCTTTTCATTAAAGGGGTTATTCTTTTTTGTATCTTTTATTGCTTTATGGAATTATTTAACAATTTTGAAATTTTTGGTGAGGGATTAATGAATAATTTTTTGAATAAAAATTTTTTTATAATCTCAGTTTTAAGCACAATTATACTTTTCCTTTAAACTAATTACATAATTCAAAAAATTAATATAAATCTTGGAGTTGACTTTACATCTACCAAGACATTCTCACTCTCAGACGGGACTAAACGAGTAATTGATGAAATAGAAGAGCCTTTAAAAATTAGTTTTATTTATAGTCGTAATTTATCTAAAAATATTCCAATTATTCAAAATTATGCTAACCAAGTTCAAGGGCTTTTAAATAGATATTCAGATTTGGCTTCTGGTAAAATTGAATTGAATTTTATTGAACCAGAGCCCTATTCTGAAGATGAGGATTATGTGAATAGATATGACATTCAAGGTTTTCCAATCAATCAGGAAGGATCAAAAGTTTATTTTGGCTTAATAGCCTCTAATACAACAGATGATATTGAAACAGTCCCTTTTTTTGATCCCTCTAAGGCAGGTTCTTTGGAAAAACAGTTAACTGATATTGTATACAAGTTAAATAGATCCAAAAAACCTATGATTGGTTTTCTTTCTTGGGTAGATACCGCTCCACCAATGATGCCAAATAATCAAGTAGGACAAGGTGAATACACAATTTTAGAGGAACTAGGATATTTTTATGACTTTGAGTATCTAGATACTGATCTTGAAAATTTTGAAAATATAGATTTGCTAATGGTTTATCACCCATCAGATATATCTGACAAAACCGAATATGCTATTGAGCAATTTATACTTAATGGAGGTAAAACAGTTATATTCCTTGATCCTTTTTTTGAGAAAAATGACCATTCCAACAAAACTTCAAACTTAGAGAATGTTCTTAAAACGTTAAATATCAACTATAATGACAATGTTATTCTAGATGGAGCTCAAGCTACTAGATTGCAAACTCAACAAAATATATCTGATAATACCTCTCTTCAAACAATGTTGAAATTAAATTGGCCTGAAGTAAGAGGGCAATTTATTAATCAAAAAGAGGATATTGGAAATGGTTTGTCTCTTATAAGGATGATCTCACCAGGTGGTTTATCAAAACTAAACGAAGATAGTGATATTAACTACACCTCATTGATTTCTTCAAGTGAAGTTACAATGGATCTTCCTATGAAAGAAGTTCATGATCCAATAAAACTTATAAATAACTTTAAACCTACTGGCATATTATATGATTTTGGAGTGAAATTAACTGGTCAAGCTCAAAGTAATTTTGAAGATTTTGATTTTAAATATGATGGTCATCTAAGTACATCAAAAGATGGTATCAATGTTGTTTTGTTTAGTGATGCGGACTTCATAAGAAATGCCTTTTGGGCTAGAATTCAAAAATTCCTAGACACTAATGTGATTGAAACAACATCTGATAACGGAAGTTTAATAACTAATGTTCTCGACTCTTTAACTGGCTATGATGAGTTCATAAATTTAAGAAATAAAGAGACTCCATTTAGGCCTTTTGTTGTTGTTCAAAAACTTCAAGCAGAAGCAGAACAAAAATATCTTGGTCAAGAACAGCAATTACAAGCACAACTTGATGAAACGCTATCTAAAATTCAAAATTTATCTGCAGGAAGAGATGTTGAAAATGTAAATCTCTCAGAAAAACAATTAATAGAATTATCAAACTTTCAAACACAAGTTGAAAAAACTAGAAAACAATTAAGAGAAGTCAGAAGAAATTTAAGCAAGGACATTGATATACTTGCTAATCAAATAAATATTCTAAATACTTTCTTAATACCAATTTTATTAATAATTTTAATGTTCATAATCCCTCGACAATTAGGAATTAAAAAGAGAACCAATAAGTAATGATTTTGAAAAATTTAAAAATATTGATACTTGTTTCTTTAGGTTCTTTAATAATTGCCTCTGGAATCTACTACGATAGCAACAATCAAAAAAATGAAATCTCAGCTCAAAACCTAGTACCCTCTTTTAGTGAATTACTTGAAAAAATTACATATATAGAATTTTCCAATAACCAAGATAAATCAGTTATTGAAGATATTGATAATCAATGGCTAGTCACAACTTTAGACAATTTTCCCGCAAATACTGAGCTTTTAAGCAGATTTTTCATTCAACTTAGAGAAGCTGAAATTCTTGGTACCAAAACAAACAGAGAGGATCTTTTATATAAATTAGGTTTAGATGAAGAAAACAAGACAAGATTAATTTTAAAATCCTCAGACAATGAAGAGATATATTCTCTAGATATAGGATCATACAATTACAATATACCTGGAACCTATGTAAAAGATCCAAATTCATCTCAATCTTACATAGTCAATTCTAATCTCAGTACCGATACCTCTAGTTTTTATTGGATACCAACAGATTTACTAAATATTGGAAAACTTCAAATTAAATCAGTACAGATCTATAATCAAAATATGTTAAACCTTGAAAATGATAATGGTAATTTAACACATACAAATTTACCTGAAGGTTTCTCTGATCTTAATGAAGATAAAGTAAGTGAATTAGAGAGATCATTGACTGATCTACAACATAATGGTTTTATGCTTAGAAATAATTTACCTAATTCTTCAAATTTTAAATCTAGATATACGTTAGCAAATGGAACTGTACTTTTTATAAATTTTTATGATATCCCTGATGAGGGAATATATGTGACTTTTGATTGGAATTATATCAATGATGATATTCAAATATCAAAGTTTATAGACCCAATTCTAAATGAGAACCAATTGCAAATAAGTACATTATCTCTTTTAGAAAATTTTGCTTACCGAGTTCCTCAATTATTTTTTGATAATCATAATCTGAAAATTAGAGAAAAATCAGAATAGACTAAATTTCACTTATAACGAATTTCATATAATGCCGATAACTCCTCTTTGGAAAAAGCAGAGTTGAAGGAAATTTTTTATTATTGGGAGAATTTGGATAATATTGAGTCTCTAAACAAAGCCCCTGGTACTTTTTGATTATTTTATTTTTAGATCGGAATTTAAGATGTTGTCCTGTGTAGAACTGAACTCCAGGTTGATTAGAGTAAAGTGAGAGATTTATTCTATTTTTAGGAGATTGGAGTTTAGCAATTAAAGTTGAATTTTTTCTAATGATAAAATTTTCATCAAATCCAGAACCTTTTTTTTTAATAATTTCACCAATATTTTTTGATTTCCTAAAGTCATAATAAGTACCTGTAACATTAACTTTTTTCCCAGTAGGAATGTTACTTTTATTGTTTTCTAGGTAATAATCAGAATTAAGCATTAAATAGTGATCAAAGATATCTTTTTTATTTTTTTCTAAATTCCAATAAGTATGGTTTACCAAATTTAAATGTGTTGGTTTATTTGTCTTGGCTTTGAGCAATAATGAAATCTTGTTATTTATAATTGAATACCTACATGTAGTTTTTAACTCTCCAGGAAAGCCTTCTTCACCGTCTTTTGAAATATATTCATAGGTAATATGATGACGGGAGGAGTCTTTAATTTGCCAAAATTTAGAGTCAAATCCTTTTTTACCCCCATGAAGCATATTTTTTCCTTCATTTTTTACTAGATTATAATTTTTGTTGTTAATTTTAAATTTTGCGTTTTCTATTCTATTTGCATAACGCCCACATATTGAACCTAAATAATTTTTATTATTTTTATAAGACTGAATTTTATCAAGATTTAAAATAAGGTTAGTCTTTTTCTTTTTATAAAAAACCTCAAATAAAGTAGCACCTAAGTTTAAAGTTTTAATTCTTAAAAGTTTATTTTCAATAGTATGAGATTTAATCATTAATGATCAAATTGAGATATATTTTCTAAAACTTTTTTTGCTGCCTCTTTTAATTTAGGAATTGTCAATTCAATAAGTTGTATACGATCATAAACCTCTGGATTTTTCAGCATTTTTTCTCTCAAAGTATCTCCAAAAGTTTTTCTTAGCTCTGTCCCAATATTAAATTTACAAACATTTGTAGAGCGTGCAATATCTCTACGCATTGAGTAGTCAATACCACTACTTCCATGAAGAACTAAAGGTATATCTGTTAATGTTTGTATTTTATTAATCACGTCAAAATTTATATTAGATGACTTATTAGTTTGTAGATGAACATTTCCTGCGCTTATAGCCATAGCATCACAACCAGATTTATCTGCAAACTCTTTAGCTTGTTCTGGATCAGTAGTTTCTGATAAAGCACCCTTATTATATCCTACAAAACCTATTTCACCTTCAACTGAAACGTTATTTTGATGAGCAAATTCAGCTATTTCACTAGTTTTTTCAATATTCTCATTTAAGTTCAACTTTGATCCATCGAACATTACAGATGTAAAACCACTGTTAACTCCTTCAATGCATTCCTCTTTTGAATAACCATGATCTAAATGACAAACAACAGGACATGATGATTTCTCAGCTAGATGTCTAAACATTTTTCCTAAAACAGGGACAGGTGTATTGGCTCTACACCCTGGGCCAGCTTGGAGAATTACGGGTAATCCTAACTCCTCTGCTGTTTCAGCATAACATCGTGCATCTTCCCAGCCCAAAACAACTAATCCGGCAACAGCATATTTTTCAATCTTTGCTTTTTGTAAAACCTCTGTAAGTGATGCTGTTGTCATTTATATTTGGCTATCATATCTTTGATGCCTGGAATTGTCTCTATCTGATAAGCATGAGTTTTTTGGAAATATTGAACTAAAGATCTTTGGCTTAGGCCAACTAAAATTGTGAAATAATACATCTCATATCCAGGAGCAACAACACAAGGATGATAGCCTTTATTAATTGCAATAGTTGATCCATTGAATAATTGATATCCAAAACCCTCTTTATGATCTTCATATTGCATTACTTGAACTCCAAATCCATGACCGGGTTTAAAGCGATAGTTATAAACTTCATCATGACGGGTTTCATCTGGTAACCTATCTGTATCATGTTTATGTGGAGGAAACCCTGACCAGCCTCCTGCACCTACCGTATATAATTCATTAACTAGCAATCGTCCTACTTTTTCGTGTTGTTTAGCACCCAATATGTGTTTAATTTTTCTATGCGTTTTAGTATCATCAGATCCATACTGAACAACATCAATTTCATTTTTAGTAACTAAAAAAGGATTGAGTTTTTTTTCATAAATTCCCCCAGCGATAAAAAATTCTGTATCTTCTGAAAGGCAGTTAACTGTGCACTCAGCGTTAGTTGGAATGTAACTTCCCTCAGGTTCACCATCCCAAACATCACTTGATCTAGTTCCTATGCTTCCAAGTTTTTTACTATCAACAGTAATTTCAATCATACCCGTAGCTGGAACAACACTAGACTCATGTTTAGAAAGTTGGTAACTGTAGGTCTCTCCTTTTTTAAGTTTGATGATATTGAAATAAACAAGTGGAACTGTTTTGTTATCTTCGCCAAATAAAGCGATATTCTTGTTATCTGAGTATGGTATGTGCATCTAAATCTCCTCTTTATAATTGTTAATAAATTCCTCTAATTCAGTATTATTAGGCATCGCAGATGAGCAACCAACTTTAGTTACAACTATAGCTGCATTAGCAGAGCCTCTCTTAACAGCGTCCTCTAAAGACATTCCATTATAAATTGAACTGACAAATCCTCCATTAAAAGCATCGCCTGCTCCTGTTGGTTTTATTGCTTTTACATTAAAAATTCCAAATTGATTTTCTTTATCTTTAGTAAAAACCTTAGATCCTTTTTCGCCCATTTTATAAATAATAATAGATGGTTTTTTTTGAATGAAGCTTTTAGCAAGATCTAATCCATTATTTGAATTATCTGCTACATTGAATTCTAAATCATTACCTATTATTACATCCATTTCACTCATAATTTTAATATATATTTCGGATTTAATTTGATCTGACTCCCAATTATAAGGCCTATAATCTAAATCAATAATTTGAGGGATTTTTAATTCAGATGCTTTTTTGGAAGCTTGAAATACAGCATCTCTAGAGGGATTATATGATAGAGCAGTTCCTGAAAAAAAAACCGCTGAATATTTTTCAAAATTTATATTTTCAATATCGCTTTTATCTAACTGAAGATCACAAGAGTCATTTCTATAAAGAATAGATTTATTATTTTCTAAAATTGTTTCAACAACAGCTACTTGTGTCTGAAATTTTTTATCAACTTTTCTGCAATAAGTTGTTCCTATATTAAAATAATTTAACTTTTTAAATACATAGTCTCCAATTGCATCATCAGAAATACAAGTCACTAAGTCAGAGCTAACTCCTAAATTAGATAATGCTACACATGTATTGGCCGCAGAACCTCCTAGATGAGAAGAAAAATTCATGACATTTTCAATTTGTGTTCCTGGGGGCTCAGGATAGATATCTATACCGGCCCTTCCTATAACTAAAATTTTTTTTGATTTATCAAGTTTCATAAGAAAATCATTCTATTCAAAAAAATAAAGCTACTTAAGGATTTTTTTTATTTCTTCTGTAGTAAAATATTCAGCCTTCTGGCACGTTGTTTTAATTTCTTGTGAAGTTCTAGTATCAGCTGCTTTCATAGTAGATTTAATTATATCTAAAACGTGCAGTGAAAGTTCTCCACTACACCTATGATTTAAACCATTTTCTATACAAAAAGCCATTTCTGAGAGACCCACACCTCGGTAATTTGCATTAGTAGGTGACTCATTAGCCCTTCCGCTATGAGAGGTAATATTAATTTTTCCTAAGGGCATATTATCTGTTTTATGTTCTTCCCATTTGCCAGAGTCATCATTGCAAGTCATTACAGAGCCTCCAAACATATTTGGATCTGGGACTACCATAGAACCAGCATCGCCATATAGTTCGATATGATTTCTTTGGTGACCAACCACGTCAAATGAAAGAGTAATTTGAATTAAAGCATTGTTGTGAAACTCTAGGTTAACAAGGTAACTGGTTGGGCACTCTACATTAAATTCTTGATCTTTCTTTGGTCCAATACCAATTACTCTTTTTTCAAAAACTTTAGTTGAAATACCATGTACACTTTTAGCCGGGCCTAGTAGGTTAACTAGAGCAGTCAAATAATATGGTCCCATATCCATTACTGGACCACCCTCATTATTTGCAAACCAAGGTTCTGGATTTGGATGATAAGATTGCACACCTGGATATGCGAAGATTGCACTTCCTAATCGAACATTACCAATTTTGTTTTGATTAATAAGATCAATAGACTTTTGAATGCCCCCTCCTAAAAATGTATCAGGAGCATTGCCAATATAAACTCCTTTAGATTTTGACAAGGCTAAAAGCTCTTTACCATCTTCAAAATTAACTGCCATTGGTTTTTCACTGTAAACATGTTTTTCATGTTCTAAGGACTTCTTAGCAATTTCATAGTGAGCTCTAGGAATTGTTAAATTTAATACTATTTCAATATCAGGGTCATTTAATAATTCATCAACTGTGCATGCGACTATGCCATAAGTTTCCGCACATTTTTTGGCATTATCATGATTAATATCTGCGCATTTGACAATTTTGAAATTATTAAAATAATCATGTCCTCTAAAATAAGTTTCAGAAATATGTCCACAACCTATTAATCCAATTTGAAAAATTTTATTCATTTTAAGATTGGTTTATTTATCTAAACCGCACATATTGACATATTTTATCTCTATAAAATCGTCAATACCGTATTTTGAACCTTCACGACCTAGACCAGACTCTTTTATACCACCAAAAGGGGCCTCTGCTTTTGAAGTTAAGCCAGTGTTAACACCAACCATTCCATATTCCAAAGCTTCTGAAACTCTCCATATCCTTCCAATATCTCTAGAATAAAAGTATGAAGCTAATCCATAAGGAGAATTATTTGCAAGTTCAATGACTTCTTTCTCATCCTTGAATTTATAAACTGGAGCTACGGGGCCAAATGTTTCTTCACTTGTAATTTTAGCTTCTAGAGTAACATCTGTTAAAATAGTTGGTTGATAAAAATTCATTCCAAGTGAATGTTTAGATCCCCCAATTGCAACTTTTGCTCCTAATTGAACTGCATCTTCAACATGCTCTTCTACTTTGCTCAGAGAATGTTCATCAATTAGTGGACCAGAATTAACTTCTTCATCTAATCCATTGCCTACTTTTACTTTTGAAACTGCATCAACAAACTTTTTGCAAAACTCATCATATACTTTTTCTTGAACATAAACTCTGTTGGCACAAACACATGTTTGACCCGTATTCCTAAACTTAGATTGCATCGCTCCTGCAACTGCATCATCAATGTTTGCATCATCGAATACAATGAATGGGGCGTGACCTCCTAATTCCATTGAAACTTTTTTAACCGTTCCAGCGCACTTCTCTAATAAAACTTTGCCAATTTCGGTTGACCCAGTAAAAGATAATTTTCTAACTATGGGATTAGTGGCAAGCTCTTCGCCTATGGCAGAGGCTTTACCTGTTATTACATTTAATATTCCTTTTGGAAAACCTGCTTCTTCAGCTAACACTGCTAGAGCTAATGCTGAAAAAGGAGTCTGGCTAGCTGGTTTTATTACAACTGGACACCCTACTGCTAAAGCTGGAGCGCACTTTCTTGTAATCATAGCGTTTGGAAAATTCCATGGCGTAATAGAGGCTACTACACCAACTGGTTGTTTTAGAACAACTATTCTCCTATCGGTCATTGGATCTGGGATAGTGTCTCCGTAAATCCTTTTGGCCTCCTCAGAAAACCACTCAACAAATGAAGCTCCATATCCAATTTCCCCTCTAGACTCGTTAATTGGCTTGCCTTGTTCAGTTGTCATTATTTGGGCTAATTCTTCTTTATTTTCAATCATTAAGTCAAACCATTTTCGTAAAATATCTGAGCGTTGGCGCGCTGACTTTGCTCTCCATTCCGGCCAAGCAGCGTTAGCTGCATCAATGGCTCTTCTAGTTTCTTCAGTACTACATTTAGGGACAGTACCAATTCCTTCTAAAGTGGCTGGGTTATTAACTGAAATTGTATCTCCTGAGTCTGCGGCTACCCATTCCCCATTGATAAAACATTTATCTCTATAAAATTTTGAGTCAGTGATTTTCATCAGTTACTTATAACAGTTTTTTCTTTATTCAACAGTAGCAATTTTACCGCCAACGGGTATTGTATCTCCTTCCGAAGCAGTAATTTCCGTCAGTGTTCCATTAACAGTTGATGGTATCTCAGCAGCGGTTTTATCAGTTTCAACTTCACATAAGATATCACCTTCTTTTATTTCATCACCAACATTTTTAAACCATTTTATAACCTTACCTTCATCAACTGTTTCTCCTAGCGAGGGCATTATTATTTCCATAGTTATTCTCCTTTTACTTTTTTTATTACTTCATTAATAATTAAATCTACTGATGGAATAGTATTATCTTCCAAAATATCAGCACTTGGTAATGGGACATGGGGCGTAGTAATTCTAGTAACTGGACTTTTTAAACTAGAAAAACAATGCTCTGAAATTAATGAAGAAATTTCTGCTCCCCATCCACACAATCTTGGGTTTTCTTCAACAGTAATTACATGCCCTGTTTGATTTATAGATTTCTTAATACTTTGAAGATCAAGAGGGACTAATGTTCTAAGGTCTATCACTTTAGCTTGTATGTTATGTTTTTCTTTTAAAATTACTGCTGCTTTTTTTGACCTCTGTGCCATTAAGGCAATTCCAATAATCGTAATGTCATTTCCCTCATGAAGAATATTAGCTTCACCCAAAGGAATCGATACTTCAGTTTTCTCTAATTCTTGTTTTGTGGCATATAGTGATTTGTGCTCATAAAAAATAACAGGATCAGGGTCATTAACAGCGCTGTTCATTAGACCTAGAACATCCTCTGGTGAACTAGGGGCAACTACTTTTAACCCTGGTATCATCATTGACCAATTCTCTAGACTTTGGGAGTGCTGAGCACCAAACTTTGATCCCCCACCATTGGCTGTTCTAATGACTAAAGGAATATTTATTTGACCATCTGACATATATCTCGTCTTAGCTATTTGATTTGCAACTATATCCCAGCAAACTGCAAGAAAATCTGAAAACATTATTTCGGCTATTGGCCTCAATCCAGTCATAGCCGCTCCCATGGCAGCACCTAATATAGCCTGTTCAGAAATTGGTGTGTCCATTACTCTTTCTTTTCCAAATTCTTCTAAAAGACCAACTGTTGCTTTAAAAACACCTCCAGCAGCACCAACATCCTCTCCTATAAAAAAAACTTTAGGATCTTTTCTCATTGCTTGAGCTATCGCTAAAGAAACACTTTCACGATAAGTTAATTGTGCCATTTATAGCCTCCGTCAGCCCACACATCGGTGTAGATCTCTTTTACATCAGGTATTGGAGATGCTTTTGAAACTTCTGTTGCTTCCTCAACCTCTTTTTTAATTTTATCTTCAATTTCAGATATTACTTTTTCGTCAATATTGAATTCAATAAGTCTTTTTCTATAGTTAATTATTGGGTCTTTGTTTTCTAACCAATCTTTAACTTCATCATCAGGTCTATATTTACCAGGATCGGCTCTTGAATGCCCACTATGTCTATAAGTTTTAGCTTCAATTAGGCTTGGCCCTTTTCCTTCTCTTGCTTTTTGAATGGCAATTTGAGCAGTTCGAAACATTTCATCAGCATCATTGCCATCTACAATAATTTTTTCCATATTATATGCACCTGCTCTATCCGCAGCTGGATGTTCGACTGCAGTAACATCGCCAATTGGGGTATACTCCATATACAAATTATTTTCACAGACAAATACAATTGGTAAATTCCAAATTTTTGCCATATTTAGAGCCTCGTGAAAAGCACCAATATTAGTAGTGCCATCTCCAAAAAAACAAACACTGACTTCTTTTGTTCTATTATATTTTGATGCAAGAGCAGTACCATTAGCAATTGTTAGGTGTGCTCCTATTATTGCATATGAGCCCATAACTCCTTTATCAACATCTGTTAAGTGCATTGAGCCACCTTTGCCTTTCATAAGTCCACACTGGCGACCCATTAATTCTCCAAGTACGCCCTCAATAGAGGATCCTCTAGCAAGTGTATGAGCATGACCTCTATAAGTACAAAAAGTATAATCACCCTCTTGTAAAGCTATTCCAAATGCACCAGCAATTGCCTCTTGACCAAGTGCTAAATGACTAGTGCCTTTAATGAGGTTTTGTAAAAATAAATCATAGGCTTTTTTTTCAACAAGCCTTAGTTTGAGCATCATTTCCCAAAGTTTTAGTCTATTGCTTTCGCCTATATCGTCGTTGGTGACATCAACCATTAATATTTATTTGCTATTGGAAGATCTTCAGCTGGGAAAAGTGAAATAACTTGGCATCCTTTATCAGTTACAATTAATTCTTCTTCTATTCTTGCTGCAGAGTAACCATCTTTAGCCGGACAATAAGTTTCTAAAGCAAAAACCATTCCCTCTTTTATTTCTTGAGGTGAATCCATGGAAACTAGTCTGCTGATAATTGGTCTTTCATGAATGGCTAATCCTAAACCATGTCCAAATTGAAGCGCGAAGGCATCCATTTCATTTGCAAAACCAAATTCCTCTGCTTTTGGCCACACAGATGCTATTTTATCTGTTGATACCCCTGGTTTAACTAGCTCGATAGCTTTATCTAACCATTCTCGACATTGTTTGTAAGCATCATTTTGAACATCTGAAGCTTTTCCAATATTAAAAGTTCGATAATAACAAGTTCGATAACCCATATATGATTGGAGAATATCAAAAAAGGCTTGGTCTCCTGGTCTAAAAACTCTATCAGTGAAATTATGAGGATGAGGATTACACCTCTCACCTGAAATAGCATTAATCGCTTCAACGTCATCCGATCCTAGCTCGTAAAGTAATTTATTAGCATTGGCAACAATTTGAGCTTCACTCACTCCAGGTTTCATAGTTTCATAAATTTGATGATAAGTTGCATCAACCATGGATGCAGCTTGATTTAATAACATTAACTCATCTTGAGATTTTATTTCTCTAGCCTCAAGTAGTATTTGTTGTCCATCTATAACATCTAAGCCTTCTTCCCTTAGAGCAAACATCATTGAAGGTTCAACTAAATCAACACCTACGGGATCATTGGCTAATCCTTTTTCTTTCAAAATTGACTTGATTTCTTGGGCTGCTCTTTTCATAAGTCCAGCATCTGGGTGAACAGTGCCTCTAAGGCCCACCATTCCCGCTTTCCAATTTTCTTTAGGGAGCCATGGTGAAAAAATTTGATGATGTTTTGCAGCTGATCCGAAATCCCACAAGATCGGGTCATGGCCCTGAGGAAGTAAAGAGTATCTGGCTATTTTATCTCTTGACCATTCTCCAATAACAGTGCTTGTGAGATAGCGGATATTGTTATTATCAAAACAAAGGAGGGATCCTGCTTTTGAACTATTTAGGGCCTGTTTAGCTCTTCCGATACGGTATTTATGAAGTCTTTGGAAATTTATTCTTTCTTCATAATCAACATTCATTGTTCCATGAGAAGGAACTCTTCGATGCCAGTTATAATTTGGATTTATATCTTCTGGTTTAATAATGGATGGTTCAGACATTATTATTGAATAACCATACCTCCATCAATCATAATTATTTGTCCGGTCATATAGTCAGACTCACCTGATGCTAAAAAGGAAGCTGTTCCAACAATGTCATCAGGATATGAATAACGCTTCATTAAAATCATATTTTCGGCAATAGAGTCCATAGACTCACCATGTTTTTTAAATTTTCCCATGGCAACTAATTCTTTATCAAGTTGTTCCCACATTTCTGTTCTAACAACGCCTGGTCCATAGCCATTGACATTTATCCCATACTCTGCAAGTCCTTTGGCTCCACCTTTAATTAATCCAGCAACAGCATGTTTGCTTGCTCCATAAATTACGACATCGTCAAAAGTTTCACGAGAAAGAATGGAGGCAACATGAAGAATTTTGTATGGTTCTTTTTGTTTTCCTTGTTTGATCATTTGACGAGCTTGCTCTTGCATGCCAAGCCACGCTCCTCGAACATTAATATCGAAAATAAAATCATAGTTTTCTTCGGTAACATCCATAAACCAAAGCGGTTTATTTACACCAGCATTATTTAAAGAAACATTTAAACTACCAAAAGCCTCTACAGTTGCTTTTACTGCTGCTACGTGATCTTCTCTTTTTCTCACATCAAGCTTACATGAAATAGCCTCACCGCCAGCAGATCGAATTCTCTCCTCTACTTCCTTACATCCGTCAATATTAACATCAGTGATACAGACTTTTGCACCTTGGGCACAATAATGTTCGGCTATTGCAGCACCCATTCCCTGGGCGGCACCGGTAATTAATACGTTTTTACCTTTTAGTCTCTCTTTATCCATGATTATCCTCCACCTCTAATTATATAATAAGTATGCGGTTTCAGAATATTAAAATATATTCAAAATGAATATTATTTTCCTAGTACTGATCTTTTCTTATCTAACAATGAAGTTTTTCGTTCATCAATAGTGGCAAGTAAGCTTTTCCTAGCTTGCCGTGAGTCAAATAATCGGGACATGGTTTGAAAAACTATAACAATTACCAGTAGAACAGATGTAAATAATTGTACAAAGTGAACCTGAAGAGCATAAAAAACTAGACCTGTATTTAAAAAATTCACAGTAAGTGCACCTATTGCTGCTCCTAATACACCTCCCTTGCCCCCTAATATACTTACACCTCCAACGAAAGCTGCTACTGTTCCAGCGAGAAGCAGGTACTGTAATCCTAGACCTTGAGCAGTTCCTGATTTTAAACCAATAACTGTTCCAGCAAAGCCAGCACAAAATCCTGAAAGAGCAAAAGCAATAATCATTGGTCGTCTTAATGGTATTCCAGCTGTTAGAGCCTCTTTTCTTGCGCCTCCTATGGCATAAATTTCTCTACCATATTTTGTGTAACGCATAAAAATGCCTACTAATATAAAAATAAATATAACAGTTAGACTCGCAGGAGAAAAATACATTAAAACTTTTGTTGTTATAAAATCTGGAACTCTAAAATCAGTAAGCATTACTGTTTTTTCTTCAGCAATTAAAAGAGCTACCCCTCTCAATAACATTAATGTTCCAACAGTAATAACAATTGCTCTAATTCTAATAAACGCAATTACAAAACCTTGAGTGGCGCCAATGAGTGTAGAAACTGATAAGCCTATAAGCATAGCAAGTGGTGCGCCTAAAGGATCGGTTAACTTTACAACTATCACAGCACACAAGGCTGCGTTAGATCCAATAGATAAATCAATTTCTCCAGCAATAATACAAATTGTTAATGCGAGACCTACAAGACCCAAAACAGCAAATCTCTCAAGAATAGCAAAACTAATATTATGGCTAAAAAATACCTCAATATTCATTGCGAAAAATACGTAAACACAAAATGATAATAAAATTGCAAAAGATAAATCTACATCTTTTGTTATTTTTTTTACAAAATTTTCCATTATTCCTGAGCCCTACTTCCTTTAGCAAATAAACCAAAGACTATGATAC
>MDSZ01244595.1_pt1 | contig 19999 bp, 13 predicted proteins | sample 811201 | NCBI WGS metagenome assembly MDSZ01 (sample SAMN05326647, study PRJNA326480) | marine metagenome | isolation source: seawater | place: Indian Ocean: North | collected 2010 | reverse complement strand
GTTCAAACTTCTCGTGAATTATCTGCTCAGATTAGGCACGTCCGCGGCATCAAAAGTTTGGCGGGAGAGCAAGAGGTTTTTCTCAAGGTTAGGGGTCAAACGAAGCCGAATAGAGTAGTTCAAGTGAAATCGGAAATCGCTGGCAAAATTGAAGCCTTGCCAGGAGAAAAGGGTACGCGTGTCGAAAAGGGACAACTTTTATGTCGAATAGCCGTGGACGCGCGCCGCAATGAATATAGGCAGGCGCTAGCAGAACTGCAAAGCTCGCAGCTGGAATTTGACGGTTTTGTAGACTTAAAAGAGAAAGGTCTGCAGTCGGAAGTGCTATTGGCGAAGGCCAGGGCTGCTTTGGAACATAGTAAAACACGCGCTAAGCACGCGCATTTGGCGCTCGAAAAAACCGAAATCGTTGCCCCGTTTACCGGTGTTGTCGACATGCAGTTTGTGGAGGTGGGTGATTTTCTTTCGCCTGGCGAGACGTGCGTAAGCTTGATGGAAGTAAACCCAATTCTGGTCTTTGGCCAGGTTGCTGAAAAGAATATAGGACAGATAGCCGTAGACGATAGAGTGGACGTTAATTTGATAACTAACCAAACGCTGACAGGGAAGGTCAGTTACATTGGTTACTCTCCCGATATGAAGACAAGAACCTTTCCGGTGGAAGTAACGGTGGAAAACCCTGGCACCGCTGTTAGGGCAGGTTTAACAGCGGAAATGCGCGTTCCTGTTGGTGTTGAAAGCGCTCATCTAATCTCGCCTGCGTCAATGGTGCTGGATGACGAGGGTGAGGTTGGTGTGAGGATCGTCGATTCGTCTAATAGAGTCCGTTTCAGGTCAGTCACGGTGGTGGGCGAGAGCCCGGCCGGGGTTTTCGTCTCAGGACTTCCGGATGAGATAGACCTCATAACGGTCGGGCACGAGGAGGTGTTTGAAGGTCAGGAAGTAATCTTGGATCTCACGCCTCTGGTAGCTTTAGCAAAGCAGTAGGGAACCCGATGATTCAGAGCTTGATTGGCTCCGCGATCGAGAGAACGCGGACCATGATGTCAGTGCTTGCCGCGATTGTTTTTGCAGGACTCGCCTCTTACTCTGCCATACCTATCGAGATGGATCCAGATGTACCGATTCCGATAGTAGTTGTGACAATTCTTCATGAAGGGATTTCTCCCGAGGACTCCGAGCGGCTTCTGGTCCGACCTATGGAATTGGAGTTGCGCAGTTTAGAGGGTGTTGAAGAGCTGGACGCGTATGCCGGCGAAGGATCAGCGACGATCGTAGTCGAATTTGATACGAAATTTGACCAGGATCAGGCGTTGGTTGATGTCCGTGAGGCCGTCAACATGGCCAAGGCGAAAATACCTTCTACTGCAGAAGAGCCGATAATTCGCGAAGTTTCGATGTCGGATTTCCCAATCATCTCAGTTGGTATTGGCGGTGAAGGAATATCGGAGCGCATAAAATTTCGTCTGGCGAGAGAGTTGCGTGATGAGATCGAGACAATTGATGACGTACTAGAGGCTAGGTTAGAAGGAGATAGGGAAGAAGTACTCGAAGCCGTTATAGATCCCAGCGAACTTGAAGCATATGGGATTAGCAATGAAGAGCTGTTGTCAGCCGTTGGTAGAAATAATCGCCTTATCGCTGCAGGGTCTGTTGATACGGGGCGTGGCAGGTTTTCGATAAAAATACCCGGGGTTATAGAGACTGGTGAAGATGTTCTTTCTATACCTTTGAAAGCAACATCAGACGGTGTGATTACGTTGGCTGACGTTGTTAGTTTACGAAGAACGTTCAAGGATGCTGATGGTTATTCAAGAGCTAACGGCAGCTCGGCCGTTGTTGTTGAGGTCGCGAAGCGGGCGAATACGTCAATCGTAGATGTTGTTAGAGAAGTTAAAACGGTTGTTGAGGAAGTCAGAAAGAACTTCCCAGCAAATGTTGAAGTCAGTTATATAGCCGATATGACGGGCGATACGGTTGACCAGATAGACACGTTGGAGGGGAATATTACCACCGCGATGTTTCTGGTGCTTACCGTCGTAGTCGCGGCTGTGGGTATCCGCTCTGGGCTTCTGGTCGCGCTGGGTATTCCCTTCTCTTTCATGTTTGCTTTCATGATTGTGAATCTGCTTGGTTATACCTATAACTTTATGGTGATGTTCGGCATGTTGCTGGGCCTCGGTATGCTCATAGACGGCGCTATTGTTGTTGTTGAGTTGGCGGACCGGCGTTTAAAAGACGGAGCTTCGCCAAAAGCAGCTTTCTCCTACGCTGTTAACAGGATGTTCTTGCCTATCATCGCCTCAACCATGACGACATTGGCCGCATTTTTGCCTCTGATGTTTTGGCCAGGTGTTGCTGGACAATTCATGAAGTATCTGCCCATCACGGTTTTCGCTGTGCTAGTGGGTTCTCTGGGGTACGCGTTGCTATTTGCCCCAGTATTGGGTGCTATGATCTCAAGACAACAGACCCGGTTGGAGGGGAGCTACCACCAGCTGATTAATCAGGGTCGATTCGATGAAGTGGGCGGTATCATTGGCGCTTATGCTCGACTGCTGCGTCTCTCGACAGCTCATCCTTTAATTGTAATTTGCTGCACGGTAGTCCTCCTGGTAGCGATTCTGCAGGCATACAGCAGCAGGGGCGTAGGTTCGACATACTTCATTGATGTGGAGCCAAATTTCACTGGAGTCAATATCTCGGCGCGAGGTAATTACAGCGCTGAAGAGATCAGGGATATTGTGCTCGACGTGGAGAGGCGTGTTCAAGAGGTTGGATATATTGACAGCAGTTACACGCGTGCTGGAGGTGGCCACTCAAGTTTTGGTAATGGTGGGAGCGCTCCGGACAAGATAGGCGCCATGTTTATGAAGCTTTCTGATCGTCGTACCCGGGAGCTAGATGGATGGCAAGTTGAGCAAGCGATGGAAGATGCTATTAAGAATATTCCAGGCGTGCGGGCAGAGATAAATTCGATGGAAATGGGGCCTCCAGTTGGCAAAGACATTCAGATCCGTCTTCGAGGCGAAGATCTTAAGGTTTTAACAGATCACACCAAAATAATTCGGGCCCATCTCGAGGAAATGGAAGGTCTGGTGGCAGTCGATGACACGGCGCCGATGCCAGGGATCGAGTGGCAGATTGAAGTGGATAGAGCGAAGGCCGCAATGACCGGCGCCGATGTGACGAGTGTGGGAGCTGCGATTCAGTTGATCACGAATGGTGTATTAGTTGGACGTTACCGCCCTGACGATGTAGACGATGAGGTGGACATCCGAATTAGGTATCCGGAGGAGTACAGAGGGGTTTCGCAGCTCGACAACCTCAGGGTTAGTACCAGCAGCGGCCAGGTCCCGATTAGTAGTTTTGTCGAAAGAGTCGCGAAATCGAAGGTGTCCAGCATTTTCCGTCAAGACGGCAGCCGTGTCATGTACGTCCGGGCCAATACTGAGCAAGGAGTGTTGCCAAACGACAAGTTGGATGAAATTAGAGAGTGGCTGTCAACGCAAGAGATAGACCAGTCTATTGATATCAAATTTCGTGGTGCGAGTGAGGAGCAACAGGAGGTCAACCAATTTATAGGCGTGGCCTTTACACTAGCATTGATGGCGATGGGTATTCTGCTGGTTACTCAGTTCAATAGTTTTTATCAGGCTCTCTTGATTCTTTCAGCGGTCGTCATGTCAACCATAGGCGTGCTGCTTGGGTTGATCGTGACGGGGTATCCTTTTTCCGCGATTATGACCGGGATTGGTATTGTCGCTCTCGCGGGGATTATCGTGAATAACAACATCGTTTTGATTGATACATTTAACCATCTCCGGCGAGAAAACCCCGGGTGGGATATGCAGCGGGTAATTATGACAACGGGATGCCAACGCTTGAGGCCAGTATTTCTCACAACTTTCACTACTGGCTTCGGACTCCTGCCGCTCGCTAGTGGGGTCTCGATAGATCTTATAGGTAGGGAAATAGAAGTCGGCGGCCCCACTGCATCTTACTGGGTGCAATTAGCGTCGGCTGTGGTCTCGGGCCTCAGTTTTGCCACGCTGCTTACGTTAGTGGTCACGCCGGCTCTTCTGATCGCGCCAGAAGCGATTAAGTCAATAGTCAACAAAGTGAGGGATTTCTTGGGCGGTCGCATGTCAGCAGCCTAATGCGTCTACCCTGGGGTTAGCATTGTGTTCTCGAGATAGCAGCTAGGTAGATTACCGCTGCTACAATGTGGGGTGCAGCTTCCTGGCTCAAAGCATTTATAATTTGACTGGGTTTCTGACTTGAAAAGTTGGGGCTAAGGGGCTCGCTGAACGGGACAGCTAAAAGGAGGTATTGTGACTAACCGCATTTTTGATGTAATTATCTTGGGTGCTACTGGATTCACTGGAAAGCTAGCTGCTGAGTACATGTTTGCGACCTACGGTCTTAATGGGTCATGCAAGTGGGCTGTGGCGGGCCGGAGCGCTAGCAAGTTGAATGAGCTACGTGTGGCAGTGGCCGGTGTAGATGCAGATAAGCTCCCGCAGCTCCTAGCCGATAGCCATAACGAAGAGTCCCTGCGCCAGCTTGTTGCCTCAACAAGCGTAGTTTGCACGACCGTCGGGCCTTATGCTTTATATGGTTCGCTGTTAGTGCAGCTTTGTGCGGAAGAAGGCACTCATTATTGTGACCTGACTGGTGAACTGCATTGGATGCAGAAGATGATTTTTGCGCACCATGCCACTGCGGCGGCTTCGGGTGCACGTATTGTCCATACTTGCGGCTTCGATTCGATACCTTCTGATTTGGGCACTCTCTTCATGCAAGACGAAATGCATAGATTGCATGGCGTTTATGCACCGCGGGTGAAGTACCGAGTTGCTGGTCAATCTGGAGGAGTCAGTGGCGGCACGGTCGCCAGTATGATCAATATGATGGAAGAAGCTAGGGTTGATCCAGGACTGATCGATATTATGGCTGATCCCTACGCACTTAATCCGCCAAATATGCCCAGAGGGGGTGACGGTGCTGATCAGTCCGGGGCAAGTTATGACAAGGACTTCGGTCAGTGGACGGGACCCTTCGTAATGGCTGGGATTAACACGCGCGTTGTTAGACGTACTCACTCGTTACTCGGTTATCCCTGGGGAGGGGACTTTCGCTACGACGAGGCAGTTCTGACAGGGGATGGCCCCGGTGGTTACACTCGAGCCGCGCTGCTCGCAGGTGGTACTGGGTTGATGATGGCAGCTAGCGCATTTACGCCCACCAGGAATCTTCTTGCACGAATGGCTCCCTCGCCAGGTGAAGGTCCAGACGAGGAAACCATAAAAAACGGCTACTTTGAAATTGACTTTTTCGCGATGCATCCTGAGGATCCCAAGTATGATTTGATCGGCCGCGTGACTGGCGATCGGGACCCGGGTTATGGGGCTACAGCCAAGATGTTGGTCGAAAGCGCCGTTTGCCTTGCTCAGGATGAACTATCTTCTCCCGGTGGAATATCGACGCCAGCTTTCGCCATGGGGCAGAAATTAGTAAGTCGCCTGGTCGAAAAGGCTGGCATGGGTTTCAGTTTAGTCTAAAAAATCGCTAGAGCTTGTTATGAGTCTTTAGCGAAGTTTCGGGTTCGTATAATATCGGTGTCTTGGGGTGACTGGTTTGACAGGGATATTCGAACGCTAATGACTAGGGATTTCGTCCATCTTCGAGTTCACTCAGAGTACTCACTGAGCGATGGAATGGTACGCATTAAACCACTGGTCGAGCAGTGCTTGTCGTACGCCATGCCAGCTATTGCGGTAAGCGACCGCAATAATCTGTTCGCCCTCATAAAATTTTACAACGCCTCCCAAGAGAGTGGCGTCAAGCCGATTGTCGCGTGTGATGTTAGCGTTGTCGGGGATAACAGCAATGAAGAAGCCACTCCTCTCGTATTGATTGCCAAAAATGATCAGGGTTATCGCAATCTTTGCGAGCTCATATCCCGCTCTTATGGCGAAGGACAGTACATGGGGCTTGCCTGTCTTAAACGTAGTTGGATTGAGGATCAATCAGATGGGCTTATTGCTTTATCTGGTGGTCGAGAAGGTGATATTGGTCGGTTACTTCTGACGGGCAATTCCGAAGGGGCTAGACGAAGAGCTGAGCGCTGGCAGGCTGTTTTCCCTGATTCCTTTTACCTAGAGCTGCATAGGACGGGTCGGGAAAACGAAGAAGATTACAACGCATTGGCTGTTAACTTGGCAATCGAACTGAATTTACCAGTGGTTGCGACAAACGATGTTCGATTTCTAACTCGTGAAGAATTCGAGGCTCACGAGGTCAGGGTATGCATTCACGACAGCAGGACCCTCGATGATCCGCGACGTGAAAGGCGCTATTCACCAGAACAATATTTGAAAACAGCTGCAGAAATGTCGGAATTGTTTTCTGACATTCCCGAAGCACTCGACAATTCAGTGGAAATCGCCAGACGATGCAACGTTAAACTCGATCTTGGAAAATATTATCTGCCTGAGTATCCGATACCTGAGGGACATTCCCCAGAATCCTTTCTCAGTGAATTGTCGTATCAAGGTCTCGACGTTCGGTTGACCAAGATTCTTGATCCCAAGGATGATAAGCAAAACCACGCCGGAGAAGTCCAGCGTTATCGTGACCGGCTCGAGTTTGAGCTTGGTGTAATCAATAAAATGGGTTTCCCCGGTTATTTCCTGACCGTAATGGAGTTTATTCAGTGGGCGAAAGAAAATGAAGTTCCCGTCGGACCAGGCAGGGGTTCGGGGGCCGGTTCTCTGGTGGCCTATGCGTTGAAGATCACTGATATTGATCCGTTGGAGTACGATCTACTATTTGAACGTTTTCTCAACCCCGAAAGAGTTTCCCTGCCTGACTTTGATATCGATTTCTGCATGGAAGGTCGTGACAGAGTAATTCAACACGTCACTGAGCTCTACGGTCGTGATGCCGTCTCTCAGATCATCACTTTTGGCACTATGGCGGCAAAAGCAGTAGTGCGTGATGTAGCTCGAGTTCAGGGCAAGCCTTATGGTCTCGCTGATAAATTATCGAAGCTCATACCTTTTGAGCCAGGCATGACACTCATTAAAGCGCTCGAACAAGAACCGTTGTTGAAGGATTTTGTCGACACCAATGATGAAGCTGACGAAATAATGGAAATGGCGTTTAAGTTGGAGGGCTTGGCGAGGAACGTAGGTCGACATGCGGGAGGGGTGGTTATCGCGCCGACTCGTCTGACTGACTTTGTTCCAACCTATTGTGATGAGTCTGGCGGTGGTCTGATGACTCAGTTCGACATGATCGACGTCGAACACGCTGGCCTGGTTAAATTCGATTTTCTTGGTCTTAGAACACTGACGATCATCGATAATGCTGTGAAAAGTATCAACGCTAGAAAAGATGCCGTTGTCGAAGCTGCTATCGATATAGATACGATTCCTTTAGAAGACCCTGCCATATACCTAGACCTTCAGCAGGCTAAGACAACCGCTGTATTTCAGCTTGAGTCGCGCGGTATGAAGGACCTAATGAAGAAGGTCAAGCCGAGCAGGTTTGCGGACATAGTTGCACTAGTGGCTCTTTTTCGTCCCGGACCTATGCAGCTTGCCGATGACTTTATTAAGCGAAAACACGGTATCGAAGAAGTGGATTATCTGCATCCCAGTTTGAAACATGTTCTCGAAGACACTTACGGTGTGATGCTGTACCAGGAACAAGTTATGCAGATCGCCCAGATATTGGCTGGTTATACGCTGGCAGATGCCGACCTGCTGCGTCGCGCAATGGGCAAAAAGAAGCCAGAGGAGATGGCCAAGCAGAGAGAAGTGTTTCTAGCTGGAGCGACGTCAAATGGTGTTGAGCCTAGGCAGGCTGATCACATCTTTAGTCTCATGGAAAAGTTTGCTGGTTATGGATTCAATAAACCACACTCAGTTGCCTATGCACTGATTGCCTACCAGACAGCTTGGTTAAAGCACTATTACCCCTCGGATTTTATGGCCGCGGTTCTGTCTGCCGACATGCAAAACACGGACAAGGTGGTGACTAATATAGAGGAGTGCAGGGAGATGTCCGTTGAATTAAGACCGCCGGATGTTAATGAGGGTGCTTTCCGCTTTATTGCTGATTCGCCGAGAAGCATCGTTTATGGTCTTGGTGCGATCAAAGGTTTAGGCGAAGGAGCGATTGACGCTATTGTCCATGGTCGGGACTCTGGGCTGTATGATGACCTTTATGATTTCTGCGAACGGATTGATCAGCGCAGAATCAATAAGCGTGCGATCGAAGCTCTGATTGGGTCTGGTGCTCTTGATAACCTTGTCTCCCAAGTGCCCGATGAAGAGCTTGACGACATAGGCTATCGAAGAGCGCTCCTTATTGCTAATCAAGATGATGCAGTGGGCCTGGCAGAGCAGAAAGCAAGGAATGAAGATAGTGGATTGACTGACTTGTTTGGTAGTGAGGGTTTGATTCATGACTCGGCGGACGGACGCTACAATTACTTTGATCAGTTGAAATGTCTGACTTTCAGGGATCGTCTAGGTCGTGAGAAGGAATCCCTGGGTCTGTTTCTGACGGGCCACCTTGTTGACGAATACAAAGAAGAGTTTCAACACTTTGTCGATTCAAGGATATCCGATATGCGTGTAGGCCTTGAGGGTCATACGATTGGAGGCTTGATTGTAGGTTTGCGGACAATGAAGAGTCGTCGTGGTGAGACTATCGCTTTTGTGACCCTTGACGATAAAAGTGGGCGTGTAGAAGTTTCAATCTTTGGTGATCTATTTGATCAGGTGCGGGATAAATTGCAAAGAGACGAAATCATATTCGTTAGGGGCAGTACTGCCGAAGATGACTTTACTGGAGGGATAAGGATGCGAGCGACCGAAGTCTTTCAGATCGCCGAAGCCCGTGCCAATAAAGCGAGCAATCTCTGTCTTGAGTTGAACAGTGAAAGTCTATGTGACGATTTTGTCGACGAGCTTGCTGGATTTCTGAAACCTTTTCGACAGAAAGGTACAACAGGTTGCCCTGTTGCCGTAAATATCATCGGTTCAGAATCCAGTGGGAATGTTATTCTGGGGGACGATTGGCGTATCTCGCCTCACGATGATTTGCTCTACTCCTTGCGAGAGCACTATGGTAGCGAAAAGGTTCATCTCCTCTATACCTAGTACTATGTCTGAACTCCTCGACGTATCAGCGATAAAAAGGCTTCAGGACAAAACGGTTGAGCGTGTTGTCGTTGCTGTGTCAGGCGGGGTCGATTCGACGGCTTTACTACACTCGGTGGCGGCGGCAACTGTCGTGAGCAGACTTGAAGCTCTGCACGTGAATCATGGATTGGTCGCAAACGCTGATCAGCTTGAGAGAGCTGCCCAGAAAAGCTGTAATGCAAGTCAGGTGCCGATGACGACGATAGCGGTTGACGTTTCCACTGGAGGTAGTTTGGAAGCATCGGCGCGGAAAGCCCGCTACAGGGCATTCCGAGACTTTTTGCAATCTGGTGATCTTTTGTTACTGGCTCATCATTTGGATGATCAAGTAGAGACGATGCTGTTTCGATTGTTTCGCGGGAGCCGAGTTGTTGGTCTAGAGGGTATGCCTGCAGAGCGTCCGGTTGGTCGGGCTACACTCTATAGACCTCTATTACAGCACAGCCGGTCAGATATTTTGACCTATGCGAGAGATCAAGGTCTTGCATGGGTTGAAGATGAGAGCAACGCGCATACTACTCCTGACAGGAACTACATAAGGCACAGCGTTCTGCCAACAATAGAGGCTCGCTGGCCGGGCGTCCGTAATCGACTTTTGACCAGATTGAAGAGCGATTCACGCGCTAGGGATTTGCTCGATAAACAAAGTTTTATGCTCCTAGATTCGATGAGGCTGGATACTGATTGTCTCAACCTAGTTGGCTTGCAAGAATTAGAGATTGATACCTTAGTTGATCTGCTCGGAGCCTGGTTGTCAGCTTTGGAGTTACCTATGCCACCTGGCAACTTTCTTCGGGAGGTCGCTGCAGCGATTGTCTCGAATCGACGTGTGGGCGTGAATTTTGGAGAGCTCGAAGTCAGGCAAAATCGTGATCGACTTTATGCACTTCGGCGGTTGCCGACAGCAGACAAGTACCCTTTCGCTCTATCAGTAGGACAAATTAACGTATCTGGTGGATCAGTAACAAATAGAGTAGTTAAAGGGAGTGGTCTTCGTGAAGGTGACTATACCGTTCGATTCCGGGAGGGTGGCGAGACACTCCGACAAGGGTGCTCAAAGAGCCTGAAGAACCTTTTTCAGGAGTCAGGTCTCCCACCCTGGTTGCGTGACAGGTTACCGCTGATATATAGGAATAAGGAGTTGGTTGCTTTGGCAGGTGTCCCGGGTTGGGGATTTTCCATGCAGATTGCTGAAGGCTATGTTGCGACTGCTCAGGAATCTGGTTTCGCCGTCTCCCTGTACCTAGAGGATCGACTTTAGAGAGTTTCGGTAGGCCACAATTTGTTCTTTTTCATTGAGGGTAAAGGAGGCGCGTGGTAATCTCTAATGCCATCTTGGTCACTTCTCTAGAGTTAGTCTTTTAAACTCCGCCGTGACCCTTTTTTCGAGATGGGAGTCAGATGTCACGCTATATATTCGTTACTGGTGGAGTCGTTTCATCGTTAGGGAAGGGTATTACGGCTGCTTCTCTGGGTGCCGTTCTCGAGGCGAGAGGACTAAAGATCACTATGTTGAAGATGGATCCTTATATTAATGTGGATCCTGGTACGATGAGCCCTCTGCAGCATGGTGAGGTTTATGTCACGACAGATGGCACAGAAACTGATCTTGACCTGGGTCATTATGAGAGATTCGTCAGAGGTTGTGGCAATCTGACCCGCAACAATAATTTTACTACTGGTCGAGTTTACGCCGATGTCATTGCGAAAGAGCGGCGTGGAGACTATCTGGGTGCAACCATTCAGGTCATTCCCCACATTACGGATGAGATCAAAGCTCGTATTGTCAAAGCCGCTGAAGGTAGTGATATCGCGATCGTTGAGATAGGCGGCACTGTTGGTGATATAGAATCTCAACCCTTTTTGGAAGCCGCACGGCAGTTGCGCTTTGAACTGGGATCCAGTCAGGCAATATTTATCCATTTGACTTTGGTGCCGTTTATAGCGACCGCAGGTGAGACGAAAACCAAGCCGACGCAACATTCAGTTAAAGAGCTTCGTTCAATCGGTCTTCAGCCAGATATCTTGGTGGTTCGCTCTGATCACGAAATACCCTTGGGTGCTCGAGATAAGATTGCTCTGTTCACTAATGTTGAACCGAAGGCAGTTGTTCCGCTTTGTGACGCGGACACTATCTATCGCATTCCTGCGTTGCTAAATGATCAGGGACTCGATGATATTGTAGTGGAGAAACTTGCCCTTGATGTTCCACCCGCAGATCTATCGGATTGGGCTAAGGTTGTTGAACATCAGCTAAATCCTCAGCACTGCATTAGGCTAAAAATGGTTGGCAAGTACATGGACCTGTTGGATGCTTATCTTTCGCTGACAGAAGCGTTGGTTCATGCTGGAATTCATACTAAAACGCAGGTCGATATAGATTTTGTAGATTCTGTAGATCTTGAAAAGCAGGGAGTTGAGTTGCTTGCGGATGCTGATGCCATATTGGTGCCGGGTGGTTTTGGTGCAAGAGGCTTTGAAGGCAAGGTCATGGCTGCGGGGTATGCCAGGGAAAAAAAGATTCCTTACCTAGGTATTTGTTATGGTCTGCACGCAGCGGTCGTTGAGATTGCTAGGAATTTGGCGGGTATGGAAGGCGCTGACACGACGGAAAACAACCCCAGTACCAGCTACCCGGTCATTGGCCTTATCACTGAATGGGTCTCTGAGGCTGGCGAGACTGAACAAAGAAGCGAGAACTCTGACTTGGGTGGTACTATGCGAATGGGTGAGCAGGTTTGCAACCTAATTTCCGATTCGCTGACAGCTGAAATTTATGGTGGACAGGTGATTAAAGAACGTCATCGGCACCGTTATGAGGTCAACAATAAACTAATGCCCGCTCTCGAGAAGGTTGGGTTGAGGATTGCTGGCCGAAGTGCTGACGATATGTTGGTCGAGGTGATCGAGTATACGGATCACCCGTGGTTTGTCGCTAGCCAGTTCCACCCAGAATTTACATCTTCACCTAGGGATGGACATCCCTTATTTAAGAGTTTTATTGAAGCTGCGCTGGCGCAGCGTGCCTAGTTACTAGCTAAATCTGGATTGATGGGACTGTAGGAAAACGAAAATGAAACTCTGTGGCTTCGAGGTGAACGGTCAATCTCCATTCTTTCTGATTGCTGGCCCTTGTGTGATCGAATCAGAAGATCTGGCGATCGAAACCGCTGGATATCTCAAAGCACTCTGTGAGGAGCTCGATATCCGGTTTATTTACAAATCCTCCTTCGATAAAGCCAATAGATCTTCCCATGAAAGTTTTCGCGGACCCGGCATTACAGATGGGCTCAAGATTCTGGAGAAGGTTAGAGATGACGTGGGCGTGCCTGTCCTTACAGATGTTCATGAAGATACACCGCTTGATGAGGTTGCATCAGTGGTATCTGTGCTTCAGACACCGGCATTCCTTTGCCGTCAGACTAATTATATCCAGGCTGTGGCTGCTGCCGGCTTACCCGTTAATATCAAAAAGGGTCAATTTCTTGCGCCGTGGGATATGCAACACGTCGTTGCTAAGGCCAAGGCGACAGGCAATACCGACATTATGGTCTGTGAGCGTGGTGTCAGTTTTGGCTATAACAACTTGGTTTCGGATATGCGATCTTTGATGGTTCTTCGTGAGACGGGTTGCCCTGTGGTCTATGATGCTACTCATAGTGCACAGCTACCTGGAGGCCAAGGTGATTCCTCTGGTGGTCAGCGCGACATGGTTCCGGTGCTTGCCAGGTCTGCTGTTGGGGCTGGTGTTGCCGGCCTTTTCATGGAAACTCACCCTGACCCTGAGAGAGCCTTGAGCGATGGCCCAAACAGTTGGCCTATGCACAAAATGCGTTCATTGTTGACGACCCTCAAGCGTATCGACACCGCCGTAAAAAAGGAATTCTAATGGAAATTAGTGAGATTCGAGCGCGTGAGGTTTTGGATTCGCGTGGAAACCCTACTATCGAAGCGGAAGTTGAAATTGAAGGAAAGTATAGGGGGTTTGGGTGCGTTCCTTCTGGGGCCTCCACGGGTTCTCGAGAAGCTCTGGAATTGCGTGATGGAGACTCAGCCAGATATATGGGTAAGGGAGTGTTACAGGCAGTTGAGAACGTCAACACCCGAATTCGTGAAAATCTACTAGGCCGCAATGCTCAGGCTCAGCTAGAGGTGGACCAATTGATGATTGAGATGGATGGGACCGAGAACAAGGGCAGTCTTGGTGCCAACGCAATCTTAGGCGTTTCTATCGCTAATGCGGCAGCTACGGCGGCGGCGCGCGGACTGGAATTCTATGAGTATCTGGCGGAACTCGATGGCAGTGCCGGACGTTACAGTATGCCAGTACCGATGATGAATATCCTCAACGGAGGAGAACACGCTGACAATAACGTCGATATTCAGGAGTTTATGGTTCAGCCAGTAGGTGCCTTGAGTTTTTCTGAAGCCCTTCGCTGTGGGGCAGAGATCTTCCATAGTTTGAAAAAAGTTCTGAGTGACGCAGGTATGAGTACCGCCGTAGGTGATGAAGGAGGTTTTGCGCCGAATCTACCCAGCAATGAAGCAGCACTCGAGGTAATCATGACATCGATTGAAAAAGCTGGTTATCGACCAGGTGAAGATGTCTTCCTAGCACTGGATTGTGCAGCTTCGGAATTTTATCGCGAGGGCCGCTATGTCCTTGCAGGTGAGGGTGCTAGTTATGATTCGGAGGGTTTCAGCGAGTACCTCGGAGATCTCGTTGATCGTTACCCGATTCTGTCCATAGAGGATGGACTGGACGAAAGTGATTGGGATGGCTGGATTTATTTGACCGAAAAGCTTGGTGACCGTATCCAGTTAGTCGGAGATGATCTGTTTGTAACAAACCCAGCCATCCTTCAGCGAGGTATTGATAAAGGCATCGCCAATTCAATCCTGATCAAGGTGAATCAAATAGGTACCCTGTCCGAAACGCTTGATGCGATGCGCCTTGCCCGACAAGCGGGGTACACCACAGTCATTTCACATCGCTCTGGCGAAACCGAGGACACCACCATAGCAGACCTAGCTGTTGCTACGGCTGCTGGACAGATAAAGACAGGTTCTTTATGCCGTTCAGATAGGGTTGCAAAGTACAATCGGTTGCTGAGAATAGAGGACCACAGCTCGGCCATATATAAGGGATTAGCAGAATTTAATCGATGACAATCTCCCACCGAATATTTATTGCAGTTTTACTGATTCTCTTGGGTAGCCTCCAGTATAGACTTTGGGTCGGCCAGGGTAGTTTTGCACACGTTAACGATTTGCGTGCCGAGGTCGAACGCCGAATAGCGGAAAATAAGGAGAGTAGTCAACGTAATGACATTCTGAAAGCAGAAATACTGGATCTAAAACAGGGCCTTACTGCAGCGGAAGATATTGCTCGCAGTGAAATGGGGCTGATTAAGAAGGGAGAAACCTTCTTCTTGCTCGCCGAAGACTGAAGTCTTGTTTGATGAACGACTTCGACTTAGTCTTCGATCTCTCCTGTCACGATGAGGTGTTCCCAACACGTCTAAATGCACCGATTAGTCTAGCTTCCATCAGACGCTCTAATGAGGATTTTCAGGTTATAGAGCATCTAGGTCTGGGGCTCGAGGGCAGCGGTGAGCATGTTTATCTTAACCTGACTAAAACGGGTACCAATACCAGTTGGGTTGCTCAGCAGATTGCGGATTATTCGGGAGTAGCGATCCGGGACGTGGGTTATGGTGGGCGTAAGGATCGCCATGCAGTAACTAGGCAATGGTTTTCTGTTTACCTTCCCCGCCATGAACCGAATTGGTCAGATCTGACTATAGAAAATGTCTATATCCATCAGACTGTGCGTCACCGCTGCAAGTTACGCCGGGGTAAATTTGAGGCTAACGAGTTTCGTCTGGTATTGCACTTTGCTGATGACATCGATCACGTTGACATAGAGCAGCGTCTCTATGAGATTAGCTCAAATGGCTTTCCCAATTATTTTGGCAGACAGCGCTTTGGGAGGCAGCTTCATAATCTCGAACGGGCGGATAAATTACTGAGGCTGGGCCGGTATCAAGGTGGAGACCGAGGTATGCTAATCTCTGCGGCTCGGAGTTGGCTTTTTAATTATTATTTGTCGAAACGGTTAGAAAGAGGAATGCTTGAGGGCTTTGGTCCGCTTTATGGAAAGTCTCGAGATGCTCAACCGGGTGAAGATGAACTTGGACCGGTTTATTCGGAGTGGGTCGAAGGTTTGAGACGTTTAGGCGTAAAGACAGGAGAGAGACCTTTGCTTGTCTTCCCCGAGAAATTGTCTTGGCAGTTTGGCAAGCAGCAGTTGAAGCTTAATTTCCGCTTGCCTCCAGGTAGCTACGCAACCAGCCTATTGAATGAGCTTTTTGTTGTTAGGGATGAAGCTCTATGACGACTGACATAAATATGAGTGGAATAGGAATGACCTCTCAGCGCACCCGAACGCGCCTTGTCGATCGTCTCAGAGAACAGGGTGTTCAAAACGAATTGATTCTAGAGATTATTAGTAGAACACCAAGGCACGCTTTGATTGACGAAGCGCTCGCCCATCGAGCTTATGAGGATACGGCTCTACCTATCGGTTTTAATCAGACGATCTCTCAACCTTATATTGTTGCGAGAATGACCGAAGAACTGCTCGCTGATGGAGCATTGAAACACGTGCTCGAGGTTGGAACAGGCTCTGGATATCAGACGGCTATTCTCTCTCAACTTGCCGAAAGGGTTTATACAGTTGAGAGGATAGCTGGTCTTGCTATGCGTGCTCGAGAGCGTCTGGATGCTATGGGCTATCGGAATATTTCTTTTCGTCACTCCGATGGGGGTAGTGGCTGGGCGGAGAAAGGACCGTTCGATGCCATAATGGTTACTGCGGCACCTAGAACCGTCCCCGAAGAACTAATACTGCAACTTGCTGATAACGGTCGAATGCTTGTACCCGTAGGTGAGCCAAGTCAACAGGAATTATTTATGATTCGAAAAATCGATGGAGAGATCCTGCAGACGTCATTGGAGCCTGTGAGATTTGTACCTCTTCTAGGGGGTAAATCTTGAAAATTCGAATTGTCCTTGTGGGGTTGATGATGGGTGCTGCGGAAGTGGTGCCCGGCGTGTCGGGTGGCACCATCGCTTTTATTTCTGGTTTCTATGAAAGACTAGTTAGTGCGATCCAAAGGTTCACGCCCCTTGAGTTGTGGTCATACCGACGAAGCGGTATGACGAAACTCTGGAGTGAATTAGATATCAATTTTCTTATTTTGTTATTCGGAGGCATGTTTTGCGCGGTAGTATTGTTCGCTAATCTGATGGCACATCTAATCGAGCAATATTCAGTATTGGTATGGGCCTTTTTTTTCGGCTTAGTTTTTTCGTCAATTTTTGTAGTTGGTAGTAAATTGGTAAGGAACTTGGGCGGTTCTTTAGCTATTGGAGCGGGGATCGCGCTGGGGTTTGGGTTGACTCAACTTCCCCCGTTTGACAGCGAGGCTTCCTCTTTAGCCCTCTTTGCAGGCGGCTCTTTGGCAGTGTGTGCCTGGATATTACCAGGTGTGTCCGGCAGTTTTATACTGTTGATTCTCGGGTTGTATCAGACCGTTATTCTGGCAATAAAGGACTTTAACTGGTTAATTTTGATTAATGTGGCATTCGGGTGTGTTGTCGGTTTGCTGGCTTTCACCAGGATCTTAACCTTTTTGCTGAACCGTTTTCATAATCTAACGGTATCGCTTCTGGTTGGTATTATGATTGGTTCGTTGCCAAAACTCTGGCCTTGGAAATTAACGACGAGCTATGTGATCGGCGAAGATGGAAGCCAGCTACCCATCGTGCAGGAATCCGTGATGCCGACGATTTATGCCGAAATACAAGGAATTGATCCCTCGTTAGGTGGAGCGGTATTCGCCTGTTTGTTGGGGTTGATTATCGTTATCCTGCTTGATCGGTCAGCGATGCTGACTCCTGGATATGAGGATGCGAAATAAATTTCAGCCAATAGAAAGGGCTTCGGAGCGCTTTTTTGCGATTACTCTGCTCTATTTTGCATTGGTTGGATGCGTGGGTTTGCCGCCGGTTTATTTAGGTGTCGGAGAAAGCAGTTACCGAGTGCTTAGTGGCGACACTCTTTATTCCATAGCATTTCGACACGGACTGGATTACCGGAGTCTGGCGCAGATTAATGGCATCGCTCCGCCATACACGATCTACCCTAATCAAATCATACGATTGCGCGGTTCAGCAAAGCAAGTCAAAAAGGATCGCGGACCATCTGCAAGCAGGTCAGCACCGGCCTCGACATTAAAGGTTGTGAAAGCTAATCTTCCGGCGAGTGTCGCAATATGGCGCTGGCCTCTAAAAGGTAAAGTTATTGCCCATTTTTCCTTGAAAAACCCCGTAAATAAGGGGATAGATATCGTAGGAAAAGCTGGTGACGCTGTTAATGCAGCCGCAGATGGGGTGGTAGTTTATGCTGGAGGCAATCTGCGCGGCTACGGTAAGCTAGTCATTATCAAGCACACCGATAATTTTCTATCAGCTTATGGGAATAATGCGTCGTTGGCGGTTGTTGAGGGGGACGAGGTGAAAGCGGGTCGCACCATTGCCAGCGTTGGTTCTACCGAGGAAAATAAAGAAATGCTGCATTTTGAAATACGCAGGGATGGGAAGCCAGTAGATCCTCTACTATACCTGCCTCCATCATGACATCCTCTAACGCTCCCGCCACCTGATGGTACCCTAGAGGACTGACTTTAATGCCTGAATTTATACTTATCCCATCTCGAGATGTTCGCGTTTATTTTTTACATCGGCCCATTCTTCGGCGTCTGGCAACGGATCTACCTTCTCGGTGATGTTTGGCCAGGTCTCACAAAGCTCAGCGTTGAGTGCAAGATATTCCTGTTCGTCCTCGGGTAATTCGTCTTCTGAAAAAATAGCATCGACGGGACATTCTGGCTCACAAAGGGCACAGTCAATACACTCATCTGGGTGGATTACAAGAAAATTAGGTCCTTCATAAAAACAGTCAACCGGGCAGACTTCCACGCAGTCTGTATGTTTGCATTTGATACACGCGTCACTAACAACAAACGTCATACTTGATCCTTTGAAGCTAAAATCAAAAGAGAGTGATTCTACCAGCAGAAAAAATGTGACGCAGCAATTTTATAGGGCGTTGCTATGCTAACCAACGCCGCTTTTAATCAGTCTCTGAACTCTTGTTGAAATTTGTACAAAAGATCAAGTGCCTGTCGGGGAGTTATTTCATTGAGATCGAGGTCTTGAATGCGTTGTTTAAAACTATCCTCTGTCGGGATGGTAAAAAGGTCTGACTGAATGGGCTTTCTGCGATTATTGGGATGCCACTCGTCTTCTTCCAGGGATTGGAGTTTCTTTTGTGCATTATCTATTACGTTGGTTGGTACACCGGCCAGTTTAGCTACTTGAAGGCCATAGCTCTGGTTGGCAGGGCCCTCTTTGACGGAGTACATGAAGATAATGTCTTCATGGTATTGCCTGGCGCTCAGGTGTAGGTTTTTTGTATCTGGCAAGCTATCTGGCAGGGTTGTCAACTCAAAGTAATGTGTTGCGAAAAGCGTCAGGGAACCAATATCTAGAGCTATTGAATTTGCTACTGCCCAAGCCAGAGACAGGCCATCGAAGGTTGAGGTGCCGCGGCCTATTTCATCTAGCAACACCAGCGAGTGGCGGGTAGCATTATTTAGAATCAGCGCTGTCTCCGTCATTTCGACCATAAAGGTTGAGCGCCCGCTGGCCAGATCGTCAGATGAGCCGATACGTGTAAAAATTCGATCAATAGCTCCTATTCGAGCCTTTCTTGCGGGAACAAAACATCCGATATGGGCTAGTAAGGTGATGATTGCGCACTGTCGCATAAATGTGGACTTACCCCCCATGTTAGGTCCGGTAATAATTAGGAGTCGTGAGCCTTCGTCCATATTTACGTCATTGCCGATGAAGGGTGCATTCAGTGCTTTTTCGACAACCGGATGACGACCTTCCTCAATGTTGATTTGGGCATCAGTGGTCAGCACTGGTCTTGTAAGGCCTAAGCTGAGAGCTCTCTCCGCAAAACTTGATAGGACGTCGAGTTCCGCTACTGCCTCTGCCAGTCGTTGTAGGGTGGTTAGGTAAGTTACTAACAATTCCAGCAATTCGTCGTAAAGGTGCTTTTCTCGGGCTAGCGCACGGCTTTTGCTGGAGAGTGCTCTATCCTCGAATTCCTTTAGTTCTGGAGTGATAAACCGTTCAGCGTTTTTCAAAGTCTGTCGGCGTATATAATTTTCAGGGGGTGTTTTTGCCTGAGCTTTGCTGATCTCAATATAATAGCCATGGACGCGGTTGTATCCTACTTTAAGGCTACTCAATCCGGTTGTATCTCGTTCCTGAAGTTCTAGTTTTACAAGGTAATCTGCGGCGTTTTCATTTATAGCCCGAAGCTCATCGAGTTCTTCGTCGAATCCGTCAGCGATAACGCCGCCATCTCTTATAACCGCGGGAGGGTTTTCGAAAATCGCGCGCTGCAGGGTATTAGCCAGCTCAGGCAAGGGCTGACAGTCTGCGGCGAGAGATTGAACTCTCGCTGTGTCAAGTTTGGAAAGATCAGTTTGGAGGCTAGGCAGTGAATTTAGAGCGTCGCGAAGTCGAGCAAGATCTCTGGGTCTTGCTGAACGCAGGGCTACACGAGCGAGAATTCGCTCGATATCGCCGATATGACGAAAATGTTCAGCTAGGGTTGCATGTTGTTGTTTGTTAAAAAT
>MDSZ01018641.1_pt1 | contig 20000 bp, 17 predicted proteins | sample 811201 | NCBI WGS metagenome assembly MDSZ01 (sample SAMN05326647, study PRJNA326480) | marine metagenome | isolation source: seawater | place: Indian Ocean: North | collected 2010 | reverse complement strand
ATCATTTTCATCATTTTCATCATTTTCATCATCTAGAAAATATAAATCAGCTTCCCTTACAGTTGCTCCCGCTCTACTAATATTGGTAGTAGAATCTACAAAAAGCTTTGTTCCTGTAGTATCTGATTTCTTTTTTGTCAAGTTGGGAAACCTATTTGGATCTTCAGATGTATTAGACTCTTCAGATGTATTAGACGAAAGTTTTTTTTTATCTATTACCTTTCCATCTTTTCCTATGGTATATAATGTATATTCAGTAAAACTGAATCCCCCTAATATTGTATATATCATTAATAGCAAATAGTTACCATCTGATTGTTTTTCTATGGCAATAACTTTTAGCTCTGTATTCGTACCCATAAGTGATGAATATTTTTCTTTTAATATTTCTCCATTTTTATCTATAATAGGTATTGGTGTATTACCATTTTCATAATCTACAAAATTTAAAGCACCTTCCCTAATATTTGCTCCCTCACTAATTTTGTTAGTAAAATTTACAAAAAGTTTAATCACTACAGTATCCGATTCCTTTGTTTCATCAGTCATATTATCATCATATATATTTTGTTTAAACTTTGATTCTTCAGATTTAAATTCTTTAAATGAAAGTTTTTTTTCATCTTTTATTTTTCCATCTTGATCTATGGTATATAATATCCATTCAGTTTTATCAATATCTTGCTGATCAGTTTTTATCTTCAATTTATTTCTCACAGCTAGTAAATAGTTATCATCGGATTGTTTTTCTATGACAATAGCAATTTTGTTGTCAAAATTACCTTCATAAGAAAAATAAATATCTTTTAATTGATCTCCATCTTTATATATAATAGGTATTGGTTTATTACTATTTTCATCTGCAAAATATAAAAATTTATCTGAATCTATAAAAAGTTGAGTCCCTACAGTATCTGATTCTTTTTTTGTCAATATATCTATTGATAGACCAATTCCTTTATCACCGTCTACGTCTTGATTAAACTTTGATTCTTCAGATTTAATAGATCTAAGAATTGTTTCACTTATTATTATTCCATTTTTTCCTATAGTATATAATATCCATTGTTTACCATTTATTAGATTTACTAGACTAGGATCTAAAGGTTGAGCAGTCATTTTTATACTTAGTAAATAGTTACCGTCTTGTTGTTTTTCTATTGCTATACCCTTTGTATCTATAAATATGTCATATTTATCAATCTCAGTAGTTTGTCTTAAATTACTACCGTCACTTTTCTTTATAACTGTTGCTGTTTCACTATTTTGATCTGCAAAATATAAATCTTTATTGTTTGGATCAATAAAAAGTTGGGTTCCTGTAGTATCAGAAGGAATTTTTAGAAGTCTACTAATATTCATTATAATAAATAAATATATTTAAATATATACAAAAAATATGTCACAAAAAATATGTCACAAAAAATACTTTTATATTACAAGTTATTTACATTAGATGATCATGATAAAATTAATATTCTTGAATATAGATCTAAAAATTGTTTATTTATTTTATACATAACAACAGGATCATATCTTTCTGAATTTATATATACATTTATTTTATCAACAATAAGTTTAGTTGCCTTTTTATCATCAACAAGATCATCTTCCCAGTAATACTTTTTTCCAGGATGCATCTTTATATAATCGTAATAAAATCCAACGGATAATCTTTCATCGCATGTTATAAATTCTATACATGTATGAGAATAACCAGTCATATGTTTACAATTAGTTATTTTCAAAGGTCCTATTATTCTTTCAGTTAAATGTGCATTTAAGAAGCAGATCAAATATTCCCAACCAAAATTCCAACTTATTGTTTCTACTATTTCATACCAATCGTAATTAAAACATTTCATATTATATCCTTCTTCACTATAGGATATAATATTATCTTGTAGTTCATAAGGTAATAATTTAAAATTTTCTAACTTACCTATATTTTCTTCTGTATTAAATAGTACTAACGACATCTTTCTATAAATATTAAAAAAGTTCTATTTAATTATAATCAATTTTTAATTATATTTTTCTAATTTTACTAATAAACTCTTTTTGCTAATGGAACTGGTTTGATTTCATCATCTAAAACTTCACGAATTACATTTCGAAAACTAATTTTTACATCTCCATCATTTAAATGTGTTATAGTATGTTTTAACCATTCTTCATCATTTCTTTCTGGGTAATCTTCATGTGAATGTGCACCACGACTTTCTTTTCTACTATTTGCACCATGTATGGTGACTAGTGCATTATCTAAAAGATTTTTTAATTCAAGCATTTCAATAAATTCGGTATTAAAAATATCACTTTTATCACTAATAGAAACACGATCAAACAATTTATAAATATCGTCCATTTTTTCTGTACCTTCTTTCAAAAGTTTATCATTGCGAAAAACACCAGCATGTTTTTGCATTATTTTCTGCATTTCCAATCTTAATTCGGATACATCTATATCACCATTTTTATGTAAATAATTATTATATTTATCTATATCTTCCTCTAGTTTATTTTTATCACAATCTTCTATTTTTTCACCTGGTTTATTTATTTCGTAAATATTTTCTGCACATGCTTTTCCAAAGACAACAATATCTAATAAAGAATTTGCACCTAATCTATTTGCCCCATGAACAGAGGAACATGCTGCTTCACCTGCTGCCCATAAACCATTAACAATACTATTTTCATCAAATTTTCTAGGTGAAATTACTTGTCCTTTCCAATTTGTAGGGATTCCACCCATATTATAATGAACCGTAGGTATAACTGGAACAGGATCAACAGATACATCAACATTAGCAAATATTTTTGCTGTTTCTGATATACCAGGTAATCTTTCATCTAATAAATCTTTTGGTAAATGACTTAGTTGCAAAAGAATGTGATCTTTATCTTTACCTACTCCTCTTCCCTCATTTATTTCCATTGTCATAGATCGCGCAACGACATCTCTACTAGCAAGATCCTTTGCGCTCGGTGCATATCTTTCCATAAATCGTTCTCCTTCTGAATTAATTAAATATCCTCCTTCACCACGACAACCTTCAGTTAATAATACACCTGCACCATAGACACCTGTTGGGTGGAACTGTACAAATTCTGGATCTTGTAGTGGAATATTACTTCTTAAACACATTGCATTACCATCACCTGTACATGTATGAGCACTTGTAGCTGAAAAATAACATCTACCATATCCTCCTGTTGCTAATATTGTATTTTTCGCATTAAATTTGTGATATGTTCCATCTTCTATATTATAAACTAATGCTCCAACACAAGCGTTTGTGGTATTACTCCTCAATAATTCTAACGCAAAATATTCAATAAAAAAATTCGCATCATATTTTAGTGAATTACCATACAAAGTATGAAGCATTGCATGACCTGTTCTGTCTGCAGCACATGCTGTTCTGTATGCTTGTCCACCTTTCCCATAATCCAAACTTTGTCCACCAAAAGCACGTTGATAAATTTTACCGTCTTCTGTTCTAGAAAATGGTAAACCGTATCTTTCTAATTCTAATACTACTTTGGGTGCTTCTCTACACATATATTGTATTGCATCTTGGTCACCTAACCAATCACTTCCTTTCACAGTATCGTAAAAATGCCATTTCCAATCATCCTCTGTTATATTACCTAGAGCAGCATTTATACCTCCTTGGGCAGCAACAGTATGTGATCTAGTTGGAAAAAGTTTTGAAACACAAGCAACATTGTATCCTTTCTCTGCAAGACCCATTGTAGCACGTAACCCAGCACCTCCTGCTCCAATTACTAAAGCATCAAAATTATGTTCAGTAACAGTAGATAGTTTTCTATACTGTATCATATTACGTTTTACGAATCGCGTAATCATATTATTATTAATATTAATAATAATAATAATATTTAAATATTATTAAAAGTATATTATATTAACATTATAATGAAATACTTTTCATATTTATAATTTAATTATTCTAATAAGCAGTTTAATATTTAATTTTATTTTCTTTCTGCTACATTGATTATTATTTTTTAATGTACATATATATATGTTAAAAAATAAATACGTATATTTAATACTTTTAATAATTTTGTTATATGCTAGTTATTTTATTTATAGTGCTTTATTTTATAAGTATTATTATGGAATAAAAACAGGTAAAAATATATTGAATTATTGTTATTTATATAATGAAATTTTTAATAATGGAGATTATGATTATGATTTAGATTTGAATAATTGTGAAATATTAGATATTGGTTCAAATATGGGTATTTATATGTTATGGTTGAATGACAATTTTTCAAATATAAAAGTACATTGTTTCGAACCAATAGATGAATTGAATGATATTGCTGAATACAATATTAATAAATTAAAGAAAAATAATAATAAGTTTATAATAAATCCATATGGATTATCTAATAAAGTGAGTAGACGTGATATAATTTATTTTCCTTATGTAAATGGATCATCTACAATGTATAATATGGAAGAAAAAATTGATAATTTGAATTATTTTAAAAAAAATATTATGAATTCATTGATACAATATCGTGAAACAAAAAATATTAAATTAAATACTATTAAAAATTATATAATTGCTAATAACATTTCACATATAGATGTTTGTAAAATAGATGTAGAAGGAGCAGAATTAGAAATAATAGAGGGGTTTGAGTATTATATTAATTTAGTAAAGTATTATATTATTGAAATAGAAAATTTCCGTCCTGAATACTTAAATAAAATCAAAAATTTATTAATTAATTATGAAATTCATGTAAATAATCCACATGACTCATGGATAATATTGTTTGCAAAAAGGAAATAAATTAATAACTTTTTATTTTGGTCGTTTATAAACACTAATTCTTATTTATTATTTTTTCTGCCAAGATACTTGATACTCCAGTTAAACCAAATAATAAATATGAAGATTTTACCACACTTTTATTGGTTAATAAATTTGGAAATTTATCCCATAAAAAATGTCTTAACCCTCCATAAGTGTGATATGTTAAAGGAAAAATGATTGAATAATTAATAACTGTTTTAAATTTGCTGTTTAAATTATTATATTTATCAATAACAACTTTATCATAGTTGTTAATTTTAGAAATACCTCCCGCAACAAATAAACCAGTCAAATATAAACCAGTTAATCTAGTAGTAATGGAAGAAATAGCAGTTATTGGAAATTTATATATTTGAAGATGTGGTGAAATCTTTTTACTCATGTATTAATTTAAAAAAATAACTTTTAAATATGTATTAATGAATAATATTTTAACGCCTGAAAAAAACAAATCATTGTTGAAAGGTTATCACACATCTTCAAAATTATTAATTCCAACTATAATAGGATCATATTTTTTAAACACAAACAGTACAATAGAAAGGGGTTTTCATACTTTGAATATTTTAAATATAGGTTATCATTCTTATGTTTCTACTTCTTGTATTTTAACTGATTATGTTAAACCAGTATACTTGTCAAAATCTTCAAGATTTATTAGTTTAGGAATTCATAGTTTAGCTATTTATGGATATTTGCATAATATATATAAAAAATAAATAATGTATAAAAGTATATGAATATATCAAAAAGATTAATAAGTACTTTTAAAATTTATAGAAATAATAAAGGTAAAACTAGAATTGATACATTTGAAATAGATAAAAAAGAAGTAGGTCCTATGGTATTAGATGGTTTAATTCATATTAAAAATAAGTTAGATAAATCATTAGGTTTTAGACGATCATGTCGCGAAGGAATTTGTGGTTCATGTGCTATGAATATTAATGGTAAAAATACGTTAGCATGTTTGACACCAATTGATAATAAAATATCTATTTATCCACTTCCACATATGCCTATTGTAAAAGACTTGATTCCTGATATGACAAATTTTTATAAACAGTATCAAGACATTAAACCATGGTTACAATCATCATTAAAAGATGGTGAACATTTACAAACAATTGAAGATCGTAGAAAATTAGATGGAATGTATGAATGTATTTTATGTGCTTGTTGTTCTACATCGTGTCCAAGTTACTGGTGGAATTCAGATGGAGGATATTTGGGACCAGCAGTTTTAATGCAAGCATATCGTTGGATTGAAGATTCGCGTGATGAAAAGACACAAGAAAGAATGGAATATGTAGATGATGCTATGAAATTGTATCGATGTAAATCAATTATGAATTGTTCCAATACATGTCCAAAAGGTTTAAATCCAGGTAAAGCAATCGGTGAATTAAAAAAGAAAATTCATGATGAATTACATTGAAAATGATTTTTTTTGTGAAAACTTAAATATTTATATATACTATAATGAGTTGTTTATTTAACAGTATATCTTATTTTCTTCCTGAAGACAGTTTCGCAGTCAGACAAAAAATATGTAATTATTTGGAATCGAATAATAAAATTATTGATGGAATCGAAACAAAAGAAATTTTAAAAATGGAATCCAATAATTACATTCAAAATATGCGTCAAACATCTACATGGGGTGGTGCAATTGAAATACAAGCAGCATGTAATATTTGGAATATATCGATAATAGTAGAAAATATAAGATCAAGAGAAAATGGAAAAATACATTTTATACCAATTAATGGAAATTTTAATAAAACAATATCTGTCACATGGAGTGGTGGTCACTACGAACCAATTAGATAATTATTACTAATTTTATCATAAAATTAATAATAATTTTTGAGAATGACGAGATTTGAACTCGCAACCTTCGGGACTGGAATCCGACGCGCTACCGTTGCGCCACACTCTCGTACAAGCACTGAGAATCGAACTCAGATTTCAGCGGTGTTAACACTGTGTTCTTACCATTAAACTATGCCTGCAAGGGCTCAGCAGGGAATCGAACCCTGGACCTCCTGCACCCAAAGCAGGAATCATACCACTAGACCACTAAGCCGTGTATAAAGCCCCCTTAGATTGAAATGATCACTCCTATTCGCTTTATACGATGAAATCCCGCATGTATACAAAGAATTGACTAAAGATTTTAATTGATTTAATGTAGCAAATCTTGTATATGATTTCTTACCCTATGAGACTTCTGGTTCTAGACCAAGGGATCGTCTCTACCCCCACACCCGATCAGGGACTTGAACCCTGGACCACACGATTAAAAGTCGTGCGCTCTACCGACTGAGCTAACCGGGCAAAGTAGACTTTTAAAGTGTTTCATTCACTAATAGCAGGGGGAAGTTTCGATCCTCCGACCTTCTGGTTATGAGCCAGACACGCTTCCTCTGCGCCACCCTGCTAAACTCTTCCAAGAGGATTCGAACCTCTGACCCCACGATTAACAGTCGTATGCTCTAACCAACTGAGCTATGGAAGAAAAAAAAAGAGTTGCGCAACCTCTTTTTTATTATATACAAAAGTACATCATCTTGGTTATAGTTTGTTGACTTTTACTATAGCGGATTCTAGGTCATCGCAATTAGCTAACTAGAATCACAGAAAATCCTCACAACCTATATAAATCCCATTTATCAAGGGAACCCAAGAAGAGAAGATATTTAGTTTATTAATTAGATGTCTCTAATTTATCCAGGATATACCACGTGGAGGTAATCTTCTTTTATATCCCATAAGTGCACACAGAGGGGGTTGAACCCTCGACCTTCGGCTCATAAGACCAACGCTCTAACCAACTGAGCTATGCGTGCAATTGCGTTGAGTGGGGTTCGAACCCACGCAGCTTACGCTACCAGATCTTAAGTCTGGCTCCTTAGACCACTCGGACATCAACGCAGTAGTTTTTAGACATTCCGGTCAGTTTTTGTCTGTAATATATTTTTATTTGTTATTTTTTTATGTGTTTTTTTTATGTATTTATTTTTTTATTTTTTATTTATTCTGTTGCTTTTTTACGGACAACCTTCTTCTTTGGTTTAACAGGTTCAGGTTCAGGTTCAGGTTGACTTTCCTCTTCCTCCTCGTCAGATTCTACATGGGTATCTACCTCTTCTTCTTGATCAGAAGATGTTGATTCCATTGCTTTGATATCATCCTCATCCATAGGAATTTGACAAACACCTGTAATAGTTGTCTTTGGTTTAATCTTTGCTTGTAGAAGTTTCCATGTAACACCGAACTTTCCACTAGCAAACCAAATACCACCACATCTGATAAGTGCGCCAGCATTACCAGATCCTTTAGGCATTAAATCCAAAGGAGAAAGTGATGTATCTGGGTCAGGAAACAAACGTTCATTTGAAGTATTATATATTTCAAAATCCCATCTGCCATCATTAGCATAATATGGTGTTTTTACATTCAATGTTGGTGCACGATTGTAATCAACTTCTCCATCAGTCTTAGGATACTTAATCATAGGAGACCAAAGTGCTTCAACAACTTCAGGTGTCATTTTTGCCTTACCGAACCATTCCTTAGAATTAGTAATAGCATCTGCTTTTACCTTTGCTTCGAAATTTTTCATAGATTCCAAGAAGGCATCTGCCTTAGGATCTGTACCCTTTTCTGGAAATTGAAAAGTAAGTTGATATCTTTGATTACCTTCATAATCACTAATACCATAGGTACGGAGTTGTGGAGTAGTGACATTCAATGCAGATTTTGAATTTTTATTGAAAATTCCTACATTCTTGCCAAGTCCGTTTTGATTTGCTCTAGGAGCATTGTAATCAAAAGTATCTTCTTTGAAAGTGTTGTATGTTAGAATAGCGTTGCTCATCTTATATATAACTAATATGACTACTCTTTAAACTATTTCAATTTTTATTTAAATTCATTTGTGACAGCAAATTACAAGCAAAAAAAAAATAAAAAAATAAAAAAAAATGACAAAGTAAAATACAATATATTATGAAAAAATAGTTATATTAGTAATTATTACAAATATGAATGTATAAACAAATTAAAAATAATATTTAATTATTATAATATGGTGGTCGATAAAAATAAGAGAAGACGTACTATGTCTATTTCAAACATAAATGAAATAGATGTAAAAGTAAAAAGAAAAAAGGTAATAAATTTTAAAATATTAAATTTTAATGAATATGAAAATTTAAAAAACTTTGACTATAATTTAATACAATTAAAAAATATAGCACGTTACTATAAAATTAAATTGGCTGGTACAAAACAACAATTAACAAATCGTATATATAATTTTTTGTATGAGAGCAATAATGCTAATATAATTCAAAAAAACTTTAGAACAAATATTGTTAAATTATGGTTAGATTTTAAAGGTTATGGTTTTATAAATCGCAAAATCTGTACAAATGAATGTGATTTTTACACATTAGAAAAAACAAAAGATATTGATATAAGTCAATTTATAAGTTTTAAGGAAGAGAGATTGATATTTGGTTTCGATATGTGTTCTTTATATACATTAATTAATTCAGAAAATACTAATTTTCGAAAAAATCCTTATACACAAAATGATTTACCATCTAATTTATTATTTAAAATAAAACGAATAGTACAATTACAAAAATGTTTAAATATGGAGACAAATTTACAATGTGATACAAATGATTATCAAAATCAAGATATTTATAGTGATGAAAATATAAATCACAAAATTGTTGATGTATTTTCAAAAATAGATTTATTGGGAAATTATACAAATATTCAATGGTTTACCTCATTAAATTATCATAGATTAATGAGATTTGTTAGAGAATTATATGATATTTGGAATTATCGCGCACAACTAAGTAATGAAACAAAAAAATCTATTTGTTACCCATCTGGCAACCCATTTACAATACATTATAACACATTGATAGAAAGTGATAATATAAATTATATTCGATATCAATTATTAGAAATAATGAATAATTTGATTACTAAAGGAATTAACGATGAAAATAAATCTTTAGGAGCATTTTACGTTTTAGCATCACTTACTTTAGTGAATAGAGATGCTGCAAATTCTATGCCATGGTTATATGAATCTGTTAGCCATTTACATCAATATTAAGAAAAATATTCGTTAAAATAAATTTTTAACATTGAATTACATGTTAATAATTTATATATTAAATGTTATTAATTAAAATACTTAAAAAGGACACGTATTAGATATATATAATGGCTAAACAGACCAAAACCACTAAAGCTTCCAGCGAAACACCTAAAACTCCTGCTAAAGTAGCAAAAGGAAAAGCAACAAAAGTAGTTGCTGCCCCTGCTCCTGAACCCGTAGTTGCTACACCACCACCAGCTCCTGTAGAAACTGAAGAATACTCACTTTCTGATCAATTCTCTGAATTCATGGCAAAACTTCAAGTTGTTGCCGGACAATTTTCTGCTCTTCGCAAAGAATTTTCCGTTCTTGAAAAGAAATGCACACGTGAACTTCGTGTTGCTAAAAAACTTAGTAACAAACGTAAAAAAAGCGGAAACCGTGCCCCTTCCGGATTTGTCAAACCTACACTCATCACTGACGAACTTGCAACATTCCTTGGTAAACCTTCAGGAGCAGAAATGGCAAGAACCGAAGTCACCAAAGAAATCAACCAATACATTCGTGCCCACAATCTTCAAGATAAGGACAACGGTCGTAAGATCAATCCTGATGCTGCTCTTGCTAAACTTCTTAAGATTTCCAGCGGTGATGAATTGACCTACTTCAACCTCCAACGTTACATGTCTCCTCACTTCCCAAAACCTGCTGCTGCTACAAGCGCATAAATAAATAAATAAAATTAATTATATAATTAATATGTAGTCTTCATTACATATTAATTTCCGAAATCAATTATATTTTTATTAATATTTTATTAAAATTCTTTGATATATATATATGAATTATATACTAAAAAATGCAAATACATTTTATAAAACTAGAGATAGATTATTAAAGGATAAAGAGGGTACAAGTATTTTAATTTATTTTATATGTTTATTCATCATTGATTACACAGGTATGATGAATTTATATGGACAAAATATTATTAGAAGAGTAATAAATATGCGTAGACGTATAGACAAATTAAATTATGAAAAAAGACTAAGACCATTTTGTAAAAAATATGTGAAAATGTTAGATAAAAATGATATATTAAAATTACAATCTATTAAAATTACAGATAATAAGGATTTTGGATTATTTGGATTATTAACAAGAAAAAATACAACAACTCATCAATGTTGTGAAGGTTGGACAAATAACGAAAAAAATATTATTAACGAAATCAGTGAAAAGGTTCGTAAATTATACGAACAAAAAATTGGTAAAAAATTGTATTATCTTGATTCTAATAAAGCAACTATTTATAGGTATCATGGAAATACATCACATCATTTATGGCATGTAGATCCACAAAATATTTCTACAATTTATAATACTATTGTATGTATTAAGAAGAAAGGAGGGATTAGTCCTTTAGAATGTAAAAATAAAAAAGGCGATGTAAATTCGATTCATTTCGAAGAAGGTGATGCTGCATTATTTAATGGTGGTACAACTATTCATCAAGTACCTCCTAATGATGATCCTAATTCCGAAAGGACAGTATTATCTATAGCATTTACTAGTGATCTATCTGTAAGTAAAAATAAAAATATGGGGAAAAATTTATGTACCTTTTTAGAAGGTGGTAATAATTATTTAAGTTTATTTACAGTTTTTATAACAGTGTTTGTGATCAATATTATTTTAACACAAATATCTGGTATTAATTTATTATCGTATAAATTTTTACTTATGTTTTTTGGAATAAATTTAATACTAGCAAAATATATACCTTATTATTTTGATATAGGATTAGGTACAAATCGTGCATCCAGTATTTACCATAATTTAGCGTTATTATTATTTTTTATTATTTGTTCATTTTCTATTAAAGGTGCTATTGTATTCTTCAGTTATTTCTTGTTAAGTGATGTATTTTTTTCTAGAAAATGGGTTGAATATGATTAATTATTTTATTAAATATAATTATTTATTAATAGTAAATAATTATAATTATGATGTTAACATCATTTTTAAACTTTTATCATTATTTTTTTTTGCTATGATATGCATATAATTCATCATATTCAAACTTTTATCATGAAATGCATATTTTTCAAAAAATAAAATGAAATCTTTTTCGCATTTTTTTGTAAAATTTATATTTAATATATTATTATTAATAAAATATTTATCACATAATTTAATAAATTCATTAAAATGAATAAAGCATATTGCTTTTAAAACGTAATAACAAAAAACGTTTGTGTTTTCACTATAATTGCTACATTGATTATTTTTTAAAGTTACATAATTACAATTAAAATGATTCAGTATTTTTGCTGTTTGATATGTAAAATATTGTTGTTCATATGCTAAAATAGTTTCAATATAATTAATAAATTTTTCTTTTTTCCCTTTCGATATTTCGTAAGCTTCAATTGCACAATACCATATAGACGCGAAAAATTCACAATAGGTTTCGAAAACCAAAAAATCTGAATTTATTTGATATAAACCCCTCAGCATTTTTTTTAATTCACTAAAATTATTTATATGAAAATCAAGATTAAATGTATGAAATGTTTCATGTAGTAAAACTTTTTTCCACTCTTCATTTCTAAATATCACTATTTTGTTATTATTTTTACATCCGTATGTAAATGCAGAATTCACATTTTTTGGTGTTAACATTTTATTTTTTTCGTTTGGTAGTTCTTTATTGAAATCTGTTAAAAATAAATATACATTAACATTATTAGAACATTTTTTTATTGCTATTTTATCTAAAAGTACAAACCAATTAATTATAAAATCTATATTATTGACACTAAAATCATTTTTATAACAATAAATATGTATTTGAAATTTCCTATCATTTATCGTAAAATTATAAATTAAATAGTCACATGGTTTATTTATTATAAATTTACTGATATTATCAGGAAAGAATGATGTTGAATCATTTATATCTAATAATTCTTTTTTAGTTAATAATACCTCACTTTTCTTTGTAATGGTATATTTTATATTATTTTTTTTTGAATTTTTGATATTGATGTACATTTTATTTAAAAAAGTTTTATTCGAAATTTTAAACTTTTTTATAATATTTATATTAAAAAAATCAATACTATTATTCATGTTACTATTATTAACACATATTATAATTTAATAATAATAATAATTTATTCAGTTTCTTTTTGTTCATTTTCTATTTTTTCTACATAATCAATCATATCATAATACTTAAATAATGATCTACTAGATAAACTTTTCACATCTTTTACTTTTGTATTTTTTATAATTGTCATTTTGCCATTTAATGAAGCATAACGATCTTCATTTTTTAAACATTCATATCCTTCGGTCATAATGATAAATATATTTTCACATAGTTCTTCACATAAAGGTTTATGATCTTCTTTTAGAATACTTGTATCAAATGTACATTGTAATTTCCAACATAAATCAAACAACTCTTTATTCGAAATAATATTTTTTTTACATAAATTAACAATAAAACTAGTGAAGGCACGTCTTTGTGTATTTTGTTGATTTTGCATACAAAATTCTTCGTAATCATCTTTTTCAGTAACACAACCAATATTATCATAACGAGTTAGATAATTTTTAAATGAATCTTGAAAAATTTTTTCAAAAATTGGAAATCGATCAATTAATTCTTTATATAGTTGAGCATAAATACTAGAATAGAATTTATTACTACTTGCAACATCGAAAACCAAATTAACAACTTTTACTAAATTTTCATTTGAAACTTCGTTGTCAATCATTAATTGAATGTTTTCCGAAATTGTACCACTTATTGATTCATAATTATTTTCTGCTAATTTATTTAAATTACCGCGGATATGTGTTAGGTATAGTTCAACACCTTCGGTTTTTGTAAATACAGAAGGATTAAAATTCTGTTGTGATTTTTTCTTTCTTATAGGTTTTGGAAATGTTGGTGTTCTTATATATGTCGGGGCACCAACTTCTTCTGCAATTCTTGATATTATATCTAAACATGTTTGGGGTAAATTTGAAACGAAACCTTCGTTTTGAATGTTCAAAATATCTTGTTCTGTGTACACTTGGGTCATAATATTTAATGATAATATTTTTTTATATTGATTTAAATATCAATTTTAAAAAATATTAGTTTTAGTTTAAATTTGTATGATTATTTCTCTTGATAAAAATAATGGAACTCCCTGGTAATATAAATAATATACAATGGAGTGTAGAAAAGATAAAAAACGATTTCAAACTACCCATTGAATTTTCTAAAGAGAAAAATAGTATCGAAAAACATATTCATAGTGATTTAGAGTTAGATGGTGAGAATTCATTATACAATAAAATATTAAATCCCAAATCAATTGTATCAAAGAATATATCTGAAAACTGGAAAAAATATTATACAAGTGATGTAAACTTTTTAAAAGATACTCAGAAATTATATAACAAAATAAATTATAAAAAAAATGATAATATAGATGAAATTGTAAATACAATACAGAGTTTACAATCAGAAAATGATTTTTTAGAAAAATATAATTATGTTGAATGGAGTAATCTAAAATTTTTAAATAATTATGCATTATTTTTAGGTTTCTTAAGTTTTTATCATATATGTAGTCCTATCATTTCGTTACTTATGCCTATATATTTTTGTATTATACCGTACTTTATTTTAAAATTACAAGGAATAGAAGTAACATGGAAACTATATTGGAAAACATTACTGTTTTTATTTAAAACAAATGTTATTGGTAAGTTATTGACAAATTTTAGTAGCGCAAGTGTTCAAAGTAAAATATATATGATTTTTTCTGCTGGTTTTTATCTTTTTCAAATTTATAATAATATTATGACATGTTTTAGATTTAATACAAATATGAAAAAAATACACAGTATTATGAGTACAATGAAAAATCATATTGAACATACTGTCAAAGAAATGGATAAATTCGAAGAAAATTGTATTAATTTGAATTCATACAAAGAATTTGTTTCTATTATGACTATAAAAAAAACAAAATTACAAGAATTTTATGATAAAATAAAATCATTTGATAAATATCTATGGAATATTAAAGAATGTGTTAATCTAGGATCATTAATGCGTGAATTTTACTATTTATATAATGACAAAGATATCAATGATGCTATTATTTATAGTTTTGGATTTCATGGTTATTTGGAGAACATTTCTGAAATACATAATCAAATAGCAAATAAAACGATGAATCTAATTAAATATAACAACAAAAAGAAAACAAAATTTGTAAAAGCATATTATCCATCTATTGAAAATGATACAATAGTAAAAAATAATTATGATCTAAATAAAAATATCATTATTACAGGTCCAAATGCTTCAGGTAAAACAACATTGCTTAAAACAACTATAATTAACATTATATTATCACAGCAGTTTGGATGTGGATTTTTTAAGAAAGGATATCTAGAACCTTATAACAACATTCATTGTTACTTAAATATACCAGATACTTCAGGTAGAGATAGTCTATTTCAAGCAGAGGCAAGAAGATGTAAAAATATACTGGAAATTATTGAAAAAAATAAAGATAAACATAACTTTTGTGTATTTGACGAACTCTATTCAGGAACAAACCCTTACGAAGCAGTTGCTACAGGTGTTTCATACATTGAACATTTATCATTACATAAAAATGTACATCTAATGTTAACAACTCATTTTATTGACTTATGTAAACATTTAGATAAACATAAAAAAATAAAAAATTATCAAATGAATGTACAAGTAAAAGAACATTTCCACTTTAACTATTTATATCAATTAATTGAGGGAATTTCAAATATAAAAGGTGGTGTAAAAGTTTTACGCGATCTTAATTATCCAACATCAATAATAGAAAAAAGCATAAAAATATTACAAATGTAATAATATTACGTTTAAACATATAGTTAATTTTATTCAAATTAAGTATATGGACTTATTTGCAATAGCAGGTTTTGGAACAAATATCATGTTTTCTTTAGGAATAATTTTTGTTGTTATTTTCGTCGTATTCTATATTCGTGGACGTTTAACAAATTTTGATCATAAACTTAATTCTATGTTTGAATTAATTAATGCTATGGCTGACGAAATTAATGATATTAAAGCAAGTAAGGCAGATCAATCAAATGGAATGGAAAATCCTCCATCAAAGTGGATAAATCAAAATTCATCTAATAATGGTTTAGACCTAACAATGAATCCTATTAATCCACTACTAAATCCTATTAATAGTCACTTATTAGAAGTTTCTGATGATGAAAGTGATGAAGATAGTGATGATGAAAGTGATGATGAAAGTGGTGAAGATAGTGATGATGAAAGTGAAAATAACGAAGATAGAATATTAGAAATACATGATGTAGAAAATGATAATTTAGTATTTGATGAAATCACAAAAGAAAATTTACCAAGTGAAAAAACAATAATTTTAGAAGATAATGAAATTAGCAAAGATAATTCTGAATCAATTGACAACGAAGACGAAAGTGATAATAAAGAAGAAACAAAATTAATTGATAATTTACAATTAAACGATTATAATAAAATGACAGTAAAAGAATTAAGAAGTTATATTAAAAGCAACAATCTTTATAGCGGTGATATAAGTAAAATGAAAAAAAGTGAATTAATTGAATTATGCGAATAATTCTTTTCTTGTTTCAATATATATAATGAGTTGGGGAAAAAACTATACTGCGAGTAATAACTTATATTTACATCATCCACCTATCATGCATGATGGAAGAAATTACGCAACATATCGTCCTGATGAACTTTTAAATCAAGAAATTTTAGTTGATAATAGAATCATGTCAAATAGTGAATATCGTGAATATTTAAAAAATAATGCTACTAAAATTATTGAAACAAATCAATTAGAATCAGTAAGACAAATAAATTGTAAACAAAATTTCAAAAAACCTTATGATAATTATAACAAACCTTATATTTTTGGTTCTCCTTTTGATACAAATCAACCTTATGGTTATGAGAATAGTGATTTAAAAAGATTATATTTAACTAGAGAACAATTACAGTCACGCATGATAGCACCAGTTGTTAATATTAATAAGTAACTTAAATGTATAATAACATTTAATAATATACATTTAATGCCTAAGTTTGCTATATATAAAAATAAAATAATTAAACCAGACGATATCTATAAAAATAATATACCAATAAATTCCGATTTTAAGTGTTATAATTGTAATGATTTATTACTGCTAAGGCAATCTAGAGGTAAAAATGAAAATTATGTAGAGCATTTTTATCATCCCAATCCATGTAGAAATGGAACACATATAGAATGTGAAAAAATTAATTTAGATAAATGTAAAAAAATTGGAAAATGGCATGAAATGATGTCTAATAGTTTATTGAACAATTGTAGTGAATATTTTCGTTTTGGAAATAAAACCAAACATTTCGTAGATGGATACGACGCCATAAATAACCTAGGTATAGAATTTCAAAATTCATCAATATCTGTTGAAGATGTAATAAATCGTGAAAAAACTACAGATTTAGATTGGATTTTTAACGTAGAAAATACATATGTAAAAATAGTTGAAACTGGAAAATATGCTATTGTTGAAATTCCACATAAAAGTTGGCATGATGCAATAAAGCATTGTCAAAATAATGTTTTTTTACACACAGGATACAAAGAATGGTTGTGGTTAACTGATCGTGATTCATATTATCTAGAGGTTGAAGGTGTTAGACGTCATGTTTGGATAATATTTACAAGTGATATATGTAATTATAAAGATGTCATTGAAAATACTTGTTTAGAAACTATTTTAAGTGAAGAAGGAAAAAAATTATTCCATGATAATCACAATAAACAAAAAAAATTAGATTCTATAAAAATATGTTACGCAAGATGTCGTCAATCTATGTATTTATTAGATGAAATACATAGGAATAATCTAAAAAAGTATAATTTTAAAAAACATGACATTATTGCTATAAAGTCTGTAGCAGGAAGTGGGAAAACAACTACATTATTAGATTTAGCAAAAATAAATAAATCAAAAAAAATTTTATATCTAGCTTTTAATAAAAATTTAATTACAGAAATTCAAACAAAATTAAAAAAACAAAATATCACGAATCTTTTTCCAAGAACATTTGATTCACTAATGAGAAATATTTATTGTCACCATAAAGATAATCCTCATCAGATAGATGATTTAAGACCAAATACCCTACATTTAAAAATCCAATGGTTTCAAAATAAAAACTGGAGAATAAAAAAACAATGTATTCAATATATTACAAAATTTTGTAGACAGACTGAATATACAAACATAGACGAATATTGTATTGAAAAATTTGGTAAACCAATGCCATTATTAAAAATGTTATGGGAAAAAATAGTAAAATCATATATTATCACCTTTGATAGTATTCGAAAATTAGTTCAAATTTATAGATGGGCAAAAAATTATATTGACAATAACTACGATATGATTTTTATCGATGAAGCACAAGATTTTGATGGATTAATGCTGGATATTTTATTAAAAGATACAACAGTCCCCAAAGTATTCGTTGGAGATCCATTACAGGCAATCTATCAATGGCGTGGTTCTATAAATGCATTTAATAAATTACCGAATAATACTCATTTTTTAGAATTTTATTCAACATTTAGAGTTGGTAATCCTGCTTGTGATCGAATACGTTCATTATTTGATAAATGTTGGATGATTTCAAAAAGTAAAAATACAACATATTTTGATAAAGATTTTTCTGATTGTCAACAATATGTATATTTATTTCGTTCTTGGAGATATTTACTATTAACTGCACAAGAACATAAAAATATATACATTTATGGTTACAGTGAAAAAGAAAAAGGTATTATAAATTTACATGAAAAATTATTAAAATATTCACTAAGTGAAGAAGAAAAACAAGAAATGGAGGACGACTTACCTTCATTTCTTTTATCTTATACATCTTATCAGTTACACGAATTACTAAAGAATGTTAAAAATAATATTGTAGCAAAAGAAAAAGCTACATGTCTTATGTACACTGTACATAGTTTTAAAGGTTGTGAACATGATAATGTAAAATTATGTGAAGATATTACTGAAGACGAGGAAAATTTACTATATGTTGCACTAACACGGGGTTTAAAAAAAATTAGTTATCAAAATATTTAATAAATACTGGTTTTTATATTATAAGGACGCATATTTACTCTGTAACTAACTTTTGGTATATTATTATTTATTTCATCATCAAAATCATCATCATCATTGTCTTCTTCTTCTTCTTCTTCTTCTTCTGCTTCTTCTAATTCTACATGTTCTGTATATTTTAAAGATGATTCATTTTGTTCATTTGTTTCATCAAATGTAATTACACCTATACCATATGTAGTACCAATTGTTTCACCTTCATCAATATATTTACTTTCCATTTTGAAATCCATTTGAAACCAATTTGAAAAATAATAATCTCTATCGTCAAGAGTTGTAATTGATTTTTTACTTTCTTCATCATCTAAAATTGTAACATAACCATTATATTCAGTAAAATATTCTGAAACAATATATGGAAAAGGATTATTTTCTGCAGTATCATCTTTTTGAGTATTAATGGAAAGCATAGCATATAAATACATTGTTGTATTACGATTAAATTTTTCGTTTAATTTACAATATCCTGATAATCCAAAATGATTTTCTGATATTTCATCATAAATTTGGTTCAAATTCATTTTACTTTCGTTTTCTTTTATTGTTTTACATTTATTCAATATATCTAATGAATCTGTAACTAAATAAGTAATATTGGAACCTTTTACGCCAGAAGATAAATGTTTTTTAATATATGGTAATGATGGATGACTCCCAACATATTGCCAGAAAACACCTTGATATTTTCTATATTTATTTAAAAATACGGGATTATCAATAATGTTAGGTAAAAAATT
>MDSZ01206410.1_pt1 | contig 20007 bp, 22 predicted proteins | sample 811201 | NCBI WGS metagenome assembly MDSZ01 (sample SAMN05326647, study PRJNA326480) | marine metagenome | isolation source: seawater | place: Indian Ocean: North | collected 2010 | reverse complement strand
TGTTCAGTTTTTGAACCTTTTAAGCTCATAATATTCTCCTAAATTATTATTTAGAATGATTCTAAATTTATAGAATATATATGTCAAATAATTTCTGCTATGATATGCAAGATGATAATGATTCTTGTTATCTTTGAGATGTGATTTTGAATAGATTAATATTTGAGCTATATAAAAAAATAGCGTTTAAAGTAGATCCGGAAAAAGTTCATGATGTTTCGCTTGTTCTCCTTGAGAATATCTATAAAAGCTATATAGGTAGACTTTTCCATAAAAAAATAACTAATAAAAGTACCAAACAATTTGACATTAACTTTGATAATCCTGTTGGTCTCGCAGCGGGATTTGATAAGAACGCGGATTATCTTAATTTCATATCTAATGTCGGTTTTGGTTTCGTAGAAGTTGGGACGTTAACTCCTAAAGCACAATTGGGTAATCCAAAACCAAGAATATTCAGACTAATAAAGGACGAGGCTATAATTAATCATCTCGGGTTTAATAATAAAGGAATAGATTATGGTATTGCTCGGATAAAAAGATTTAATAAAAACATTCCTATTGGAATTAATATAGGTAAAAATGCTAGTACGGATGTAAGGGACGCTTTCAGAGATTATGAATATTGTTTGAGGAAGGCATATTCTGTGGCTGACTATATAACACTGAATATTTCATCGCCTAACACGAAGGATTTAAGAGATTTACAAAAAGGTGAAAAAATAAGTAATTTTCTACACTCAATCAAATCACTCCATGATAACTTGAAGAAAGTGTATAAGAAACATACACCACTAGTGATTAAAATCGCTCCTGATATAACTAATGAAATGATCTTTGATCTATCGGAACTATTAGAAAGATATGAAATTGATGGAATAATTTGCACCAACACAACAATTGATAAATCTTGTTTGGATAATAAATACAAAGATATTCAGGGAGGACTAAGTGGTAAACCATTAATTGAAAAATCTAACAAAGTACTAGCTGAGTTCTCAAAGATTGTTGATAAAAATGTAACTATTATTGGTGTTGGAGGTATAGATTCTTGGGAAACCGCTAATAATAAATTCAACTTAGGTGCAGATTTACTTCAACTTTATACTGGTTTGGTCTATAAAGGGCCTGGTGTAATAAAAGAGATACTAGGTGGCTAATGCTACTCTGGTTTCCAAACACCATAAGCATCTTCTTTGGTTTGATCGGGCTTTTGGTCGCTTTGATCAAGCGCACTGGACTGCTGATCGTAAACATATTGCGTAAATTCAATTAGTTGTTTCAAAATGTCATCTTTGTCTTTTTTAGGAATTTCAGCAGTAGCTACAATCGATCCAACAACAGCCGAGAGATACTGAGATGCTAAAATCGGGTCCTCGTTTTTTGGTTCATAATCAACAAGCACCTTTTGGAGACCTTTCAGTAATTCTGGTTTTAATACAATTTCAGTCATAATATTTCACACAACTTATATTATAATATTGGTGTATGCAAGATAAATCTTCACTAGCAGTCAAAACATTTGATGTAGGGCCCATGCTAAACATTATTTATCTGATTTGGGATAAGACAACCAAAGATGCAGCTATAGTTGACCCAGCATGGGATTTGACAGAAGTATCCACATTCATAAGTCAGAATCAATTAAAGTTGAAGAAAATTCTTCTTACTCATAGTCATCATGACCATGTTAATTCTATAGATGTTTTACTGCAAGTGTATGACATACCTATTTATATAAATAAATTTGAAGCTAATTTCTGGAAAAAAAAGTATGATAATTTAGTTGTTACGAGTTCGAATGATAGCTTTTCTCTAGGTAAATCATCAATATCATCGGTTCATACACCTGGGCACACTCCTGGGTCATGTTGTTACTCATTCGATAAAAATCTAATTGCAGGCGATACACTATTTGTATTTGGTTGTGGAAGATGTGATCTTCATGGAGGGAACCCTGAGGAAATGTACAACTCATTAAAAAGCCTGAGAAGTTATTTTGATGAAAATACAATCATAATGCCAGGACACAACTACTCTATAAAGAAACAATCAACTATCAAAGAGGAAATAGAAGGCAATCCATTTTTTAGTTTTAATAATTTGAAGGATTTTATACAGTATAGAATGCACGACCATGACAGAACAAGAGAGGAGCCATACGGCCCAATTAACTTGGGTTAGATGATTTAATCTTAGATCTAATTTTATATATTAGCTTTCTCACCAGAGTTCTATCAATTGCATTATTTGCAATTAACTCCTGCTCTTTTGTCCCCTGCATCTGTGATTCATTAAAATCATATGAGGCAGAAGCTTTAATAGTATCCTTTATTTTAATATTTTCAGATAGTGAAATTTCATAATCTAGAGATTTGCTTATTTCATATTCGTCAACTCTTCCAGATGAGTTCACAGAAAGTTGTCGTTTCTTAGTTGATATGCCGACTATCTTGATAATTGGATAAGTATCAATGGTTGAGTTTTGTGATAAGTTGGTAGGTCCTAATTTTTTTGCAAGTAATTGGGATATTGATGTGTACCCATTTGAAATAATTTTGATTTCCTCTAAACCATCCAAATCTGCAGACCCTCTGAGCTGATAGCCGCAAGAAGTTAGAATAAGCGGTATCACCAGTAAAGTAAAAAATAATCTGATAGATTTCATTTAGTTACAAAATTTATAAGTTTATCTGGTATGTAAATAGTCTTTAAGATACTAGAGTCTGCAAGATACTCTTTTGATTTTTTGTCTTTTTCTACAATTTTCAATACTTCATCCTCTTTAAGGCCTGACCGTGCAATTATTCTACTTCTTAGTTTACCATTAATTTGGACTATTATTTGAACTTCTTTTTTATCATCAATGCCGGTAATTTTTTCTGGCCACTTGGGATCGTTCGCTTCATCAGCTTTTAATTCTGATAAAATCGTAAAACATATATGGGGCGTGATCGGATAAAGTAGTTTAACTATAGTGCTCATACATACTTTTGCATACTCTTGGGATATCGACTCTTCATCCACTGATTTAGTGAGAGTGTTAAAAAACTCCATGATGGCAGCAATGGCCGTATTATATGATTTTCTCTCAAAAATATCTCTCGACACTTTATCTATTGTCTCGTTGTGCTTAATCAATATAGTGTTATTCTTGTCTTCCAAAATACTGTATGAGTTTTCTATTGAATAGGATAGCCTCCAAAGTCTCTTCAGAAATTTATACCCTCCTTCGATTGCAGTATCTGACCACTCCAGATTTTGCTCGGGAGGAGCAGCAAATAATATAAATAGCCTGATTGTATCAGCACCATATTTATTAATCATTTCGTCAGGATCAACTGTATTACCCTTTGATTTCGACATTTTAGCTCCATCTTTCAAAACCATTCCCTGTGAAAGTAAAGACTTAAATGGCTCATCATTATCCACCAAACCTTCGTTTCTCATAAGCTTATAGAAGAATCTTGCATATAGAAGATGTAGAATTGCATGTTCAATACCGCCTATGTATTGATCAACTGGTAGCCATGATTTATAAACCTCATTAAACATCTCTTTATTGTTACGTGGATCGAGGAATCTTAAGAAATACCATGATGACTCAAAGAAGGTATCAAATGTGTCAGTTTCTCTTGTAGCCTTTTTACCGGTGATAGGGCAAATAATACTTTTCCACTCATCATTCTTATCCAGAGGATTGCCCTCTCCATCTAAATCTACATTTGTAGGTAGCTTAACAGGGAGATGTTCTTCTGGAACAGGATGTACTGTACCATCGTCATGATAATAGACCGGAATAGGACATCCCCAATATCTTTGTCTAGAGATTCCCCAATCACGGAGTCTATATGTTGTAACTTCTTTACCAAGCTTATTTCTTACGAAATATTTTGATATTTTTTCTTTTGCCACATCAGAGTGAATGCCATTAAAATCAAAAGAATTGACAAGCACTCCCTTTTCAAGGAAGGGTAAATCATTAGAGTCTATGTTATCATCAATTACTTTGATGATTTTGAAGTTAAACTTTTCTGCAAATTCATAATCGCGAGCATCATGGGCAGGGACACCCATCACAACTCCGGTACCATAATTATCTAAAACGTAATTAGCGATCCATATTGGTATTCTATTTTTAGTAATAGGATGTAAACAGTATTCGCCAGTAAATATTCCATCTTTTTCAATTTTAGCAGATGACTCCTCTGAGAGCTTTTGCTTTTTATATTTTGATATAAAAGATCTAACTTCTTCATTATTTTTTGAGCATTCAACAGCTAATTCATGATTTATACTGATTGCAATATATGTAACCCCAAAAACTGTATCTGGTCTTGTTGTAAAAGCTGTAAAAACTTTATCACCATTCTCTGATTTAAAATTGATATTAAGTCCTTTTGATTTACCTATCCAGTTCTTTTGCATTAACTTTACTGATTCTGGCCATTCTTCGAGCTTATCAATATCTTTAAGTAGTTCATCAGCAAAATCAGTTATTTTCAAAAACCACTGTGGGATTTGTTTTCGTTCAACTGGTGCACCTGACCTCCAGCCTTTGCCATCAATTACTTGCTCATTAGCAAGAACTGTTTTATCAACAGGGTCCCAATTTACCTCAGAAAGCTTTTTGTAAACTAAACCTTTTTTTAATAGTTTTAAAAAGAACCATTGTTCCCATTTAAAATAATCTGGATCGGCTGTAGATAATTCATTCTCCCAGTCATATAGTATTCCAATATTTTTAAGTTGAGACTTCATATAAGAAATATTAGATTTTGTCCATTCTTCTGGATGAACCTTATTTTTAATAGCAGCATTCTCGGCAGGTAGTCCAAATGAATCCCATCCCATAGGTTGGAAGACATTTTTACCCATCATAGTATTTGATCTTGTTATGACATCTCCTATAGTGTAGTTTCTAACATGGCCCATATGTAACTTACCACTTGGATATGGGAACATACTGAGAACATAATACTTATTTTTGCTTTTAGATAACTTAGATTTCGTATTACACTTTTCGTACCAACAGTTTTGGGCTACTTTCTCAATTTCTTTAGGATGATAATCTTTATTCATGATGTTTAGTTGCCATATTCAATGCTTTGAGCAATAATGTGAAAAATAGTAACATCAAAACTCCTAGATCTCCATGTTCTGAATAAAAAGTTCTATTCATTTTTGTTGGTATTTGGCCTTTCAATGTTCCTTCAACATCATTTTGAAGCATATCTATCACTTCGCCCCGATTATTTATAACTGCACTTATACCTGTATTAGTTGCTCTGAGTATGTATCTGTTGAATTCTAAAGCTCTAATTTGTGTTATCTGCAGATGCTGGTATGGAGCGAGTATTTTACCGAACCAGCTATCATTACTTATATTGATAATGATCTCATTATTAGTAGAGGATTTAATGAGATATGGGAAAGTGCTTTCAAAGCATATCATTGGAATTAAATTTATATTATTAAATGAAATTTTATCTACTACTGTTGAGCCGTGAGAAAGGTTTGATAGTGGGATATTGAGATTTTCAGATAATTTCAGTAGAGTATAGTACCAAGGAGTATACTCACCAAATGGAACAAGTTTTCTTTTATTATAAATGCGAGTCACATCTGAGAAAAATATCATACTATTGTAATATTGATTTTCATTGTAAGAAAATAATCCGCTTATTAGTAAATTATCCTCATTTGTTGTCGAATGAAAAAATTTGTATAGGCTATTATTTGCGTCATATGGCGAAGATATAATAGTTTCTGGGAAAATTATAAGATTACTAGATTTGTTTTTGGCTAGAATGTCATTATATTTTTCGATCAATGCAATATGTTTATCGTTATCATATGATTCATGCGGGTAAATATTCGGTTGATACAATGTGTAACTCACAAGATTACTCTGGGCATTAGTTGCATATTCTTGATTCTGACTGATCATCGAGTACAGTAATAAGCTAAGAATTGATAATGATATATATAACTTACCCCTATAAATAACAGCGCGATAAAAAAACAAAGAGACTAAAACTATTAAGTAGGTAACAGAGAGACTACCAAAAAATGGATATACATAATCAAATGCCGTTGCGTTTTGAGACTGTCCAATCAAAAGCCATGGGAATCCTCCAAATGAAACTGATTTCAAATACTCTGCTAGGACAAATAGAGAGGCAATGAAACATAAATTTAGAAAACTATTTTTAGATACAGTTTCATGAAGTCCAATAAGCGCGTAAGGTATGCTTACAATTATTAGAATAATAAAAGTGATAAGATAGCTGAGGAAATATCCCAATGAGCCATAGTTGATCAAGGAATGACTTATCCAAAATACACCAATAAAATGTAACAGTACTGAAAAGTAAAGCATTGCCTTTACTTTGTTTTTAATTGATAGATCCTCTAGTGCATGAAATAAAAAAAATAAAGAAAAGAATATAGAAAATTTATAATCAAATGGGGAAAATGCTAAAACATAAAGTACAGACGATATTGATAGGTATAAGAGCTTCAACTGTTTTTTTGTTCTTTCTTGATAGTAAGTTGAATCCTATTGATTTTTTTTGAATCTACAGAGAGCACAGTAAATAAGAAACTATCAGTCTCAAAAGTTTCTTGTTTTTTTGGAACTTTCTCAAATTTATTCACTATATAACCTCCAATTGTTTCAATGTCCTCATCAATGAGCATAGAGTCAAATTTTGAGTTGAAATCATCAAGCGGTAAAAGCGCATCAAGTATATACTTATTATTTGATTGTTGTATGATCAACTCTTTACTTGATATGTCATGTTCATCATCAATCTCTCCAATAATTTCTTCTATGAGATCCTCCAGAGTAACAAGGCCTGAGATATTACTATGTTCATCTATCACAATAGCGATATGATTACGGCTTGCTTTAAACTCATTTAAGAGAATATTTAATCGCTTGCTTTCAGGAATAAATTTTGCTGGTCTAATATAATCATGAAGGTCAAAATCAGAAGTAATAATTTGATTCTTGAGTAAATCCTTTGCATGAAGTATTCCTAGTATCTCATCAGGCTTATCATGGATAACTGGAAATCGGGAATGCCCGGAATCGATTACTTTATTTATCACTGCGTTATATTCTTCATTCACATTTATCGTAATCATATGTGGACGGGGTATCATAATTTCTCTAACCGGTATTTCAGATACACTTAGAACACCTAAAATCATTTGAAATATTTCTTGAGTAATCAGATTATTCTTTGAGGCCGTATCTAATAGGGCTATTAAATCCTCTTTATCTTTAGGAGTATCACCTAATAGATCTTTTATCTTGTCAAGCCAATTATTATCTCTAACTTCTGACATAAGGATTACCGAAATTCATACTATTAAGTAACTTAACTTCGGTTTTCTCCATGAACAACCGATCTCTTTTAGTACTATGATTAAAACCTTGCAAGTGTAACATCGAGTGAACAATCATGTGAGCCCATCTAAAATCATTTGAAAAGCCATACTTTTTCGCTTCTTTATTTATAATCTCTGGACACAATACAATATCACCATTACAAAATTTATCATTATTTGGAAATGTGAGAACATTCGTAGGCTTGTCTTTATTTAAGAATTTATTACTCAAAGTTCTCATCCTTTTTTGACCAACAAAAATTAGATTAACATGATTTATAAATTTCTCAATCACACTAAAGTTGACCCATGTCGCGAAGTTATATTTTGATGGAACATATTGTTTTTTAATAAACTTGATATAATTAATCTTTATTTTTTTTTCTTTTTTCATATTCTTTTACAATTGATGAAACTATTTTATGTCTCATAACGTCTTTTGGATCAAATTCTACTGCATCAATTCCTTTAATTTTCAATATGAACTCTAAACAATCCTTTAGACCAGAGAGTGAATCTTTTGGAAGATCTATTTGACTTACATCACCAGTTACAACGGTTGTAGACCCGTAACCGATTCTAGTCAAAAACATTTGCATTTGTGCAATAGTAGTATTTTGAGCTTCGTCCAGGATAATGAATGCATCATTAAGCGTCCTACCTCTCATGTATGCTAAAGGTGCAATTTCAATAACATTTTTTTCTAAAAGCTTATTAACATTCTCGAAGCCAATGCATTCATATAATGAGTCGTAGAGGGGTTGTAAGTAAGGATCTACTTTTTCAGCTAAATCTCCAGGTAAAAAACCAAGTTTCTCACCAGCTTCTATTGCAGGTCTTACGAGTATTATTTTTTTTACAAGTTGTTTTTCCAGCGCATAAACAGCACAAGCAACCGCTAAAAATGTTTTCCCAGTTCCAGCTGCTCCTATACCAAAAGTGACAGTATTATTATGAATCTTATCAAGAAATTTTTTCTGATTATTAGATTTAGGCTTAATGGTTAGCTTCTTTAGTTTAATACAAGCATCGGTATCATCTAGCTCATTTGAAATTAAGTCCATAGAATTATTCAAATATAAGTGTAGTTGTTTTGGTGTAATTTCCTCATTTTCAGATAAGCAATAAATCTTCTCAATAAAGTTTGAAGTATTTGCAACATTAGTGTGTTCTCCTGATATTTTAAAAGAGTTCCCTCTATTAGATATTTCTACCTCAAAAAATGTCTCTATTTGTCTTATGTTTTTGTCAAGGAGTCCGCATAACCTTATCAATCGGTCATTATCTATAGGCTCAAGTTTTATATGTTGATCAATATTCTTCTGTGTAGATTTCATATCTTACAAAGTCCCCTCTAGCGAAGCTCTATTGGCTTTAGTTATTTTAACATTAACTAGCTGTCCAATAAGATTATGTTTGCCTTCTAAACTTACTACCTTATTTGTGTATGTTCTACCATATAACTTTCCTGAATTAGTTTTAGATTTTCCCTCTATTAGTACTTCTTGATTTGTACCAACTAATTTAGAGAGATATTTCTTAGAGTTTTCTCTAATAAGATTTTGAACTAAGTTTAACCTTCTTTTCTTTTCAGTAATAGTGACGTCATCTGGTTCAGATGACGCAGGAGTCCCTGGCCTCTTACTGTATATAAAGCTATATCCATCATCAAAACCAATTTGTTTAATCAGGTCAAGCGTTTCGTAAAAACATTCATTTGATTCACCAGGATACCCAATAATAAAGTCAGATGTAACACTTATTTCGGGTCTTATTTTTCTAACTTTTTTTATCATATTTTTATACTCTAAAACTGTGTGTTTTCTTTTCATTTTTGAGAGAATTAAATCTGATCCTGATTGAATTGGTAAGTGTAAATTGCTACATAATTTTGAATTATTATATTCTTCAATTAAGTCATCAGTAAAATCAATTGGATGAGATGTTGTGTGTCTTATTCTTTCTATTCCTTCGATTCTAGATATATACCTAATTAATTCTGAAAAGCTTATTAGTCTTTTATCTTTATTTCTAATTCCTCTATAAGCATTAACATTTTGCCCAAGCAGAATAATTTCCCTCACACCATTACAAACTAAACTTGAGATCTCAAAAAGTATTTCATCAAGTGGTCTACTGACCTCCTCGCCCCGGGTATATGGAACAACACAAAATGTACAATACTTGCTACAGCCCTCCATGATAGATACATATGCAGAAACATCTGATGATGTTGTACGGGGTAAAAAATCAAATTTTTCTATTAAAGGAAAAGAAATATCAATAGGTTTAGTATTTTTTGATATAACCTCATCAATCATTTTAGGTAATCTGTGGAGTGTTTGTGGCCCAAAAATAATGTCAACACAGGTTGCTCTTTGTTTTAAACTTTTACCTTCCTGAGATGCCACGCAACCACCTACTGCTATTAGAGTTCCCGGTTTAGATTCTTTAATTTTTTTCCATCGACCTAATTCAGAAAAAACTTTTTCTTGAGCTTTTTCCCTAATAGAACAGGTATTTAAAATGAGCATATCGGCCTTAACAGGATCCTCTGTGCGCGTCATATTATAGTGATGAACAAGAAGCTCTGAAATTTTATCAGAGTCATATACATTCATTTGACAACCTTGTGTTTTAATAAAGTACTTTTTATTTTCTATCATCTATTAAAAAGGTATGTCGTCATCCTTAATGATATCTTGATTTGAAAAATCTTTGTTATCTTGATTGTTAGGTGAAAAAGCTTCTGATGAGTCAGACTTATTGCCTACGAAAGTAAAATTATCTGAGATAATATCAGTGGAGTACTTTTCGATTCCGTCTTTATCTTGCCATTTTCTTGTTTGAAGTCTACCCTCTACATAAAGCTGCTGTCCTTTTTTAACATACTGACCGATTGTTTCAGCTGGCTTGTTAAAGAAGACAACTCTATGCCATTCTGTTTTATCCTCATATGATCCAGAATCTTGATTTTTGAATTTCCTGTTTGTGGCTATAGAGAGATTGACTACAGCGTTGCCATTAGGCATAAATTTGACTTCAGGTTCATTACCAACCCTACCCAGCAATATAACTTTATTGACCGACAATATTAGCTCCTTTATCTTTTTTTGTGAAACAATTAAATGTCCACAACACCGATATTACAGCAGTAAAAAAGAAAATACCACTTAATCCATAGGTATCATATATGTACCCACCAAGGAAACCACCAAGAAAAGTTCCAAAAAACTGAAAAGAGGTGTAAATGCTCATAGTCAAACCTCGATTATCAATATTTGTATTCTTAGATAATGCAGATGGAATGCCGGCCTCTAAAAAGCTAAAAGAGCCAATATAACAAATTAGGGCAGTAATTATTATAAATAAGCTAGTATCGAAGAATGCATATACAAAAACAAGAGATAGCGTAAGGAGTAGGATCGAAACATTTCTTATCAAGACAGGTTTATTTCTCTCAAGGCCTAGTAGAGGTAGCGTTATGATCAAAGACAATATAAAAATTGAAGAGTAAAGCTGAGGAAAATCATCTGTTGTGATGCGATACAGATCTGACATCATCACTGGTATCGCGATGAAAATTGAAGTCAATATCATATGAAGTATAAAAATATCAAAAAAGAAATGATTAAATTTTTTATCTAATATTAATTTTCCTAAGTCATAATTAAACTGTCTTTTCAATGTGTTAGTTTTTTTGGGTATATAAGCTGTTAATAATAAACTGAAAGCAGTAAGGAATATAATTAAATAGAAGAGGCCTGACAAATTGAAGTATTTAGTGATTAATGGTCCTATTATAAAAGCACTAAAAAAAGCTGCGCCGATTGAAACTCCAACTATTGCCATGGATATGGTTCTATTCTTCTCAGCAGTACTGTCAGACAATAAAGCCATTAAGACGCCTGAGATTGCGCCAGCACCCTGAAGTGCTCTTCCTAAGATAAGATAATATATGTTAGATGTATAAGCACATATTATGGAGCCTAATAAAAAAATTACTAAACCTATCAATATAATTATCTTCCTGCCATAACGATCAGATAATAAGCCAAAGGGAATTTGCATTATAGCGTTTGTAAGTCCATAGATTCCTAATGTTAAGCCGATTAAAAATGGAGTTGAATAAGTATAAGAATCTGCATAAACAGACAGTACAGGAAATATCATAAATGCACCGAGCATCCTAAAAAAATACATTAGTGTTATTATGGAAATAGATTTCTTTTCTGAAGTTGAGAACATGCTAGTGAAAACTCAACAAACCATATGAATTAAAGAGGTTATATTTACATGCAAGATATGATGCTGTTGTCATCTTTTACTCCAATGAACAAAAATAAATTATACCACAAGGAAACAGTTGGTCTTAGAACATTAAAAAATGTTAATATTGCCTGATGGATAAGTATATTAAGATTAAAGGAGCGAGGACCCATAATCTTAAAAACATTGATCTCAATCTCCCAAAGAATAATTTAATTACTATAACTGGTCTATCAGGTTCAGGAAAGTCGTCTCTTGCGTTTGATACAATATTCGCAGAAGGTCAAAGGAGATACGTGGAATCACTATCGGCATATGCTAGACAGTTCCTATCAATGGTTGATAAACCTGATGTTGATAAGATAGAAGGATTATCTCCAGCAATATCCATAGAACAAAAATCTACATCACACAATCCAAGATCAACGGTGGGCACAGTAACAGAAATCTATGATTATCTGAGACTACTATATGCGAGAATAGGTGAACCAAGATGTCCAACACATAAAACTAGTCTAGACGCTATGTCTACATCTGACATGTATTCGAAGCTTATTGAGACAGTAGAAACAAGGACTATATTTATTCTCTCACCTATTGTAAGACAGCAGAAAGGCGAACATGTTAAAACAATACAAAATTTTGCTCAGCAAGGTTATAGCCGGGTAAGAGTAAATGGTGAAATTCATAAAATCACAGATATCTCTAAACATATGCTTGGCCACGTGATAGATCCGAAAAAAAAGAACGATATAGAAGTCTTAGTAGACAGAGTTGAAGTTAATAAAATAAATAAACTGCGAATCATCGAATCATTGAGTTCGTGCTCAGAAATTTCTGATGGAATAATATTCATAAAAGAAGTTGATGATAATAAAGAATATATCTTTTCAACTAAGTATGCTTGTCCCTACTGCGGTTATTCGGTTGGTAAACTCGAACCAAAATTATTTTCGTTTAATTCTCCCGCAGGCGCATGTGATCGCTGTGACGGACTTGGCATAGACGAATTCTTTGATGAAAACAAAATTATCGAAAATCATGAGCTAAGTTTAAATGATGGTGCTATCTCGGGATGGGACTCAAAAAATTATTTATACAACTCGATGCTTGTATCATTGACTGAGCACTTCAAAGTAAATATAGATGAAAAATACTATAAACTTCCAAAAAGATTTAGAGAAGTTCTTTTCCATGGATCTAATGAGAACATTGAATTTAATATCACTAAGCTTAATAAAAGGACAAAGAAACTTGTTAATACAACCGAAATAGGAACTTGGGAGGGAATATGTAATATTTTTGAGAGAAATTATAATAATGCCTTTCGATTTAGTGTTAAGAGGTATTATGAAAATTTTCTTACTGAAAGTGTTTGTAGGGAGTGTGATGGTAATAGACTTAATATTTCTGCCAGAAATGTTTTCGTTGGTAAGAAGTCCATCAGTGAGGTTTCCAATCTTAACGTTGAGGAAGCTATAGAATTTTTCGACAATTTGAAACTTGATAGTATGAAAAGAAAAATATCTGAAAAAATTGTCTATGAGATTTCATCACGATTAAAGTTCCTAAATAATGTTGGTCTAAAATACCTCACTTTATCAAGGAGCGCGGAAACCTTATCTGGAGGCGAATCACAGAGAATAAGGCTTGCAAGCCAGATAGGTTCTGGCTTGACGGGCGTGATGTATGTTTTGGATGAACCGTCCATAGGATTGCATCAAAGAGACAATGACAGACTTCTTAAAACTTTAAAAAATCTCCGAGATTTGGGAAATACAGTGATTGTAGTTGAGCATGATGAGGATACTATTCTTTCTTCTGATTACATAGTTGATATTGGCCCTGATGCAGGTGTTCATGGAGGTGAGGTGGTATTTTCAGGAATACCATCTAAATTAAAATCTGCATCCTCTCACACATCAGATTTTATTACTGGTAAAAATAAAATAGAAGTTCCTAAAAAGCGTCTTAAAGCAAATGACAGATGGATATCTATAAATAAAGCTTACGCAAATAATTTAAATAACATAAACGTTCAAATACCCATCGGCCTGTTGACTTGTATTACAGGAGTTTCTGGCTCTGGAAAATCATCACTTATCAATAATGTTTTATATTCGTCTATTGTAAACAAGCTACTAGATAATAATGAAGGTTATGTTGATTGTGAAAATGTCGATGGTGTAGACAATATAGATAAGATAATTGATATTGACCAAAGTCCAATTGGAAGAACTCCGAGATCTAATCCCATTACATATACAGGAATTTTCTCATTGATAAGGGAGGAGTTTGCAAAAAAACCTGAGTCTAAATCTAGAGGATACACTCCTGGACGATTCAGTTTCAATGTAAAAGGAAAAAATAATGGAGTTTGCCCAGTTTGTGATGGACAAGGTCAAATCAAAGTTGAAATGCATTTTCTATCAGATGTTTACGTCCAGTGTGAAAAATGTAACGGTAAAAGATATAATAATGAAACTTTAGAAATAAAGTTAAATGATAAAGATATAAGTGATGTCCTAGATATGACGGTAGAAGAAGCTCTCATATTTTTTAAGAACTACCCAAGAATATATAAGAAATTAATAGTGTTATCAGACGTTGGTCTAGGTTATATAAAATTAGGTCAAAGCGCCATAACTTTATCAGGTGGCGAAGCACAAAGAATAAAACTCGCAAAGGAGTTAATAAGACCGGATACTGGCCATACATTGTATGTACTTGATGAGCCAACAACTGGCTTGCATAACTATGATGTTAAAAATTTATTGAAAGTTTTAGAAAGATTAAAAGATAAAGGTAATACACTCATAATTATTGAACATAATTTAGATGTAATAAAGACTGCAGATTGGATTATTGACCTTGGTCCTGAAGGTGGAAACGGTGGTGGCAATGTTATTGGATTCGGCGCACCAGAAGATTTAGTTAAGATTAAATCTTCATACACAGGAAGGTATTTAAAGTCGAAGTTATGATATTATTCAGAAAGTAAGACGTAAGCAATCGGAGAAGCATCTCCCTGTCTATACCCTTTCTTCAAGATTCTTAAATATCCTCCAGGACGAGTCTTAAATCTTGGCCCTAGTACTTCAAAAAGCTTTTTAACAACTTTCTTATCTCCTAATCTAGAATAAGCTAATCTTCTTCTCATTAGAGTATCATTTTTTGCGAGCGTTATGAGTGGTTCAGCTGTTTTGCGTAGCTCTTTGGCTTTAGCAAGTGAAGTTTCTATGTGTTCGTGCTCAAATAATGATATAGCCATGTTCTTGAACATAGCCTTCCTGTGTGATGAGTTTCTATTTAATTGTCTGCCTGATTTCTTATGTCTCATTATCTTTTTTCAATGCTCTTTGGTGGCCAGTCCTCGATTATCTGTCCAAGTGATAGACTATGTGTTGATAAAACATCTTTTATTTCTGTAAGAGATTTTTTTCCTAGATTAGGAGTTTTTAATAATTCATTTTCACTTCTTTGCACTAAGTCTCCAATGTAATGAATGTTTTCTGCTTTTAGACAATTTGCTGACCTAACTGTGAGCTCAAGATCATCTACAGGTCTCAGTAAAACCGGATCAATGTGATTTTCATCAACCTCATCTTGTGTATCGTCTTTGATTTCTAAGTGGCTAAATACCTCAAGTTGTTCTCTGAGTATTTTACCAGCTGTCCGGATAGCATCTTCAGGATTGATGGTACTATTAGTTTCCAGTTCTATAATTAATTTATCTAAATCAGCTTTCTGTTTTACTCTTGCGTTATCAACACTGTAAGAAACTTTCTCAACAGGAGTAAATGATGCATCTACTTGCATTTTTCCAATACCCAAGTCTTCAAGTTCATTAAATTTCCTTTTCAAGGCAGGTTGGTATCCTTTACCTTGTGAAATAGTTAAATTAATAACTAATTCAGTCTTATCGTTCGTAATGTTTGCTATACAAAAATCTGGGTTCTTAATTTCAAGATTAGGGTGTGACTCTATATCTGATGCTAATACTGGTCCTTTACCTTTTTTTCGCAGTACTACCTCTATCTTATCTTTCTCATGAAGGATTATAGCCAGCTTCTTAATATTAAGTATTATTTCCAAGACATCTTCTTGAACGCCATCGATTGTACTGTACTCATGAAGTATGTTTTCTATTGAAACCTCAGTGACAGCGCTTCCTGGCATTGATGATAACAAAACTCTTCTAAGCGCATTGCCTAGAGTATGACCAAAGCCTCTTTCAAGTGGTTGTATGACTATCTTTGACCTAGAATCAGATATCATTTCGATATCAACTAGATTTGGTTTTAAAAATGTGATTGCTTTCATAAGTTACCTGCTATTTTGAATATAATTCTACGATTAACGATTCATTGATTTCTTTTGGGAGTTCAGATCTCTCTGGAATTCTCAAATACGTTGCCGTTAGATTTTTAGTATCGACATCTATCCAATCATTGGAATTTCTTGTCTCAGCAACCGACATCGCAAACTTAATTCTTGATTGGTCTTTACATTTGCTTCTTACTGAAATTTTATCTGTTGCCTGCACCTGATAAGATGGGATATTAATAATATTTCCGTTGACTTCAATATTTTTGTGATTGACTAGCTGTCTAGATTCTGCGCGTGTAGAACCAAAGCCTGACCTATAAACAACATTATCAAGTCTGGACTCTAAAAATGAAAGCAGATTTTCTCCAGTTGATCCTTTCTTACTAGCGGATTTTTTATAATAGTTTCTAAATTGTTTTTCTAGAACACCGTACAATCTTTTAACTTTTTGTTTTTCTCTGAGCTGCAGAGCGTAATCAGATAATTTTTCCCTTCTCTCACCAACAATTCCAGGCTTTCTCTCTAAATTACACTTTGTATCTAGAGCTCTAGATCCAGACTTTAAGTACAGATCTGTCCCCTCCCGTCTCATTAATTTACATTTTGAACCAGTATATTTAGCCATTATACTCTTCTCTTCTTAGGTGGTCTGCAACCATTATGTGGAAGCGGTGTAATATCTTTAATGTTTGTAATTTTAAAACCAACATTGTTTAATGCTCTCACGGCAGAGTCTCTTCCAGGGCCAGGGCCTTTTACCAAAACTTCTAAACTTTTTAGACCAAACACAGTAGCTTTCTGACCAGCTTTTTCTGCAGCTATTTGAGCAGCAAACGGTGTACTTTTTCTTGAACCTCTAAAACCAGAGCCTCCCGATGTCGCCCAAGCAAGGGTGTTACCCTGTTTATCAGTAATTGTAACGATTGTATTGTTAAATGACGCATTGATATGAGCAACACCTTCATTAACAACCTTCTTAACTTTTTTCTTCTTTGATTTTTCTACCATATTATTTCGCTTTTAATAATTTTCTGGGGCCTTTACGAGTCCTGCTATTGTTTTTAGTTTTTTGACCTCTTAGCGGCAAACCTTTTCTGTGTCTGATTCCTCTGTATGAGCCAACATCCATCAATCTCTTGATATTCATAGAATTCTCTCTTCTAAGATCACCCTCTAACTGATAATCATCTATAAATTGACGAATACTCTCTAAATCTTTCTCCTCTAAATCTTTGACTTTCCTTGTAGCATCGATACCAACTTTGTCACATATGTACTTTGCTCTAGTGTCACCTATGCCGTAGATAGATGTCAAAGCTATCCATATATGCTTGTTATTTGGTAGATTTATTCCTGCTATTCTTGCCATTAATTATCTCTGAGCGTAAATTCTATAGTTCATTGGTCTTTAATACAACTAATATATTATCCCTGTCTTTGTTTATGCCGAGGATCTTTGCATATAACTCTGACCACACGATTTCTTCTTATAATTCGGCAATTTCTACATAATTTCTTTACTGATGCTCTTACCTTCATCTCATTCCTCCTCCAATGCCTCTGAGGTTGGCTTTCTTCATCATTCCCTCATACTGTTGTGATAATAAATGAGATTGCACCTGTGCCATCAAATCCATTACTACAACTACAACTATGAGCAATGATGTGCCTCCAAAGTAAAATGGTACATTGAAATATAATATTAAAAATTCTGGTAGTAGACAAACAGCAGTAATGTACATAGCGCCAACAGTTGTTAGTTTAGTTGTAATACCATCAATGTATTTTGCTGTTTGGTCACCTGGCCTTATCCCAGGTATAAATGCACCTGATTTTTTTAGGTTGTCGGCAGTCTCTTTTGGATTAAAAACAAGTGCTGTGTAGAAAAAACAGAAGAAAATTATGGCAAGAGCATATAGCATAATATAAGGAGGTTGTCCTGGCGATAAAGTCATTGCAATCTTTTGAACAATGCTATCGGGTGACCCTGATCCTGACCAGCTAGCGATGGTTGCCGGAAACAGAATGATCGCAGAGGCGAAAATTGGAGGTATTACCCCTGCCATGTTTAATTTCAGTGGTAGGAAGCTACTCTGTGCGGCATACATTTTACGACCTTGCATTTTTCTCGCATAATTAATTGGAATCTTTCTTTGGCCACGCTCGATATACACTACAAATGCTGTAATGACTATAGCTAACAAGAATATAAGAATTACACTAAAGTTTTGTATTTCTCCATTTCTTGCAAGCTCAATTGTTCCGCCTATTGCAGAAGGTAAACCCGCAACAATTCCTGCAAAAATTATTATCGATATCCCATTACCAACTCCTCGTTCGGTAATTTGCTCACCAAGCCAGATCAGAAACATTGTTCCTGTAACCAAGGTAACTACACCTGTTATAAAAAATCCTAATCCAGGATCAAGAACCAAAGTAGTTGTAGATGTATTCTGATTCATGAGAGCATTCATGACTCCCATAGATTGCAGTAGTGCAAGGAGCAATGTGAAATAGCGAGTATATTTTGTTATCGTCTTTCTCCCTCTTTCTCCCTCTTTCCGCAACTGGATTAGAGGCGCGTAAATGTGGGTCATCATTTGAATAATTATTGATGCTGATATATATGGCATTACGCCTAGCGCAAATATTGACATTCTTGATAATGAACCCCCAGAAAACATATTAAACATATCTAAAATGCTTCCTCTTTGCTGCTCAAACAAGAAACTCATAACAGCAGGGTCGATTCCTGGAAGTGTAATAAAGCTTCCCAGCCTAAAGACAATGAGTGCAAAAATCACAAAGAATATTCTTTGTCTTAATTCAGAGGATTTTGTTAATCCCCCTAGATTTTGAGACATGCCCGACGCTGCTCTTGACATTACTTAATAAACTCCATGACTGATTTAGTTGCATATACATCAATTAATTTTTTCTTTGTTGATATGGTTACCGGACCGATAATTTTTACTTTTTTTGTTTTATTGCTAATAAGCTTATGCTTTTTTAATAATTCTATTGTGATGTCTGTATCCGAAATTTTTTCTAAATAGTCATATTTAAGCTCAACTGTATTAATATTTTTTTTAGTTGTAAAACCAACTTTTGGTAACCTTCTTTGTAAGGGCATTTGTCCGCCCTCAAATCCAACCTGTACTTTTCCACCTGTACGAGATTTTTGTCCTTTATGGCCACGGCCGCAAGTTTTCCCTGTACCGGAAGCTATTCCCCTGCCAACTCTTTTTTTTGTATGTTTTGAATCTCTCTTTAGTTTAATTTCATTTAACATTGTTTTACTCTTCAATACGTTCAACATTTACCATATGCTTAACAACATTAACCATACCCAAATTTTCAGGCGTATCATCAATGATCTTAGAATCATTAATTTTTCTTAGTCCTAAGCCCTTAATGCATGCTATTTGCTTTTTTGTTTTACCAATTAAGCTTAATTTTTGTGATACTTTAATCTTACTCATAATGAATATTACAACTCGCTAGTTTTTTTACCTCTTTTCAATGCAACCTGAGCAGGATAATACATGGACTCGAGTCCTTTAACAGTTGCCTTAACCACATTTATTGGGTTGGTTGACCCGATACTTTTAGCAAGAACATTGTGTATTCCAGTAGCTTCAAATACTGCTCTCATCGCTCCACCTGCTATGACACCTGTACCCTCACCAGCAGGTTTCATAAAAACTTTTGCTGACCCATGCTCAAAAGTGATCGCATGGTGAAGTGTTCCTTTTTTTAATGAAACAGATACCATGCTCTTCTTAGCTTTCTCCATGGCTTTTTGAATAGCAACAGGTACTTCTTTAGCTTTTCCATAACCATATCCGACTCTTCCATGTCCATCACCAACAACTGTTAAGGCTGTGAAACCAAACTGTCTACCACCCTTAACCACCTTAGCAACACGATTAACTGCAACAAGCTTTTCTATATAATCTGAATTTCTCTCATCAGTAGCCATTATATTTTTACTCCATTTTCTCTTAATGC
>MDSZ01074574.1_pt1 | contig 20009 bp, 18 predicted proteins | sample 811201 | NCBI WGS metagenome assembly MDSZ01 (sample SAMN05326647, study PRJNA326480) | marine metagenome | isolation source: seawater | place: Indian Ocean: North | collected 2010 | reverse complement strand
TTTCTCTAAAACAAATAAATTATGTTTTTTTATCATTTATATTTTCAGTACTAGCTTTAAATTTTTATTGTTTGGCGGATTCTTTTTTAACTTATTTAAAGACGCATAATCTTAATGAGTTCTACTATCACAAACTAACTGTCAACACACATACTTCTGCACAGTCAATGTTTACATGTTTTTCAATTCTACTTTCTGTAAAGCTTCTAAAGGATAGGTTTATTTCTAATTGGCTTTCTTATCTTGTGGTTTTTATTCAAATGACTTTTGTATTACTGCTTTCTTCTAGAATGCAGATTTTTATTATGGCAACTATTATACCAAGTTATTTTATTTTTTATTATTGGAAAAATTTAGTTTTAGGAGCACTTTATACTGCATTGATTTTTTTTCTAGCGCATCTTTTTATTAGCCTTCCATCTTCGTCTTTAAATCATAGGTATAAAAAAACAATTTCTGGCATTTCTGATCCTAGAGAAATAATTTGGTCGAGCGGATTTGATGTGGCTAAGCAAAACTGGCTTTTTGGCGCGGGTTGTGGCGACGCAAAAGACCTGTTGGTGGAACAATTTTCGAACTTTATTTTAGACACGTCTAATTTAAACCAAACAGAAAAATTCTATAATTATAAACAAGCATTTATACTTAAATATAATTTTCACAATCAATACCTACAAACTTTTGCTGCAATTGGAATTTTTGGTTTTATATTGTTGTGCTATTTACTGTTTTCGCCAGTCTTATTTCTTATAAGTAATAAAAACTATTTGTGTATATTATTTTTATTTATTATATCAGTTAGTTTCTTAACTGAATCAATGCTAGAAAGGCAGGCCGGCGTATCATTTTTTGCATTTTTTTATAGCCTATTGATTAGGCCTGTTATTCAGAATACACCCTCTTAATTCTTCTGTTTAGCGTTGCATAAATTTCATAAGGAATAGTGTTGATCTTTTTTGCAATCTCTATAACAGTTAGTTTGTCGCCAAATAACTGCACTCTATCTCCTTCTTTTGCATTGATTTGAGAGACATCAACAGCAAAACTGTCCATGCTAATATCACCAACAATACTACATTTAGAGCCGCCAATAAAAACGCTTCCATTCTGATTGCTGAACCGCCTATTTATTCCATCAGCATAACCCACAGGTACTATTGCAATTTTCATGTTTTTTTTTGCAACAAACGACCTGCTGTATCCAATCGCGTCATTTTTTTCTACATCTCTTATCTCTGTGATTACACTAGAGAGACAACTGATTTGCTGTAAATTTTTGTCTTCAGTAGAGCCATAAAGACCAATTCCTAAACGCACACCATCAAGTTGATATTTTGTAAAATTTAATAAGCCAGAGGAGTTTAACAAGTGTTTATCTACAGTTTTACCTATAGTTAACTCGAATTTTCGAGAAATCAAATCAAATTTTCTAATTTGACTTAATGTATAAGCTGCCTGAGACTTGTCATTAGAAGCCGCTAAATGTGAGCAAATAGAGATTAAATTTAAATGAGGATTGTTTTTTATTTTTGTTGCAATATGTTGAATATCTTTCATTTCGAAACCGTAACGATTCATGCCTGTATTAAATTTAATATGAATGTTTACAGCATGTTTGTTTGAACAGTAGAGCTCTAGAAGAGCGTGATTATATATTACGACATCTAATTGGTTTTTAATGATTGCGTGGTAACTTTTCATTCCTGGATTAGCAACCATAATTTTTGTTTGAATTCCTGACTCGCGAATTGCTACACCCTCTTCAAAGTCACTAACCCACAAGGCAAAAACACCAAGTTGGCTTAGTTTTTCAGACACTTTTATATCTCCATGCCCATAGGCAAAAGCCTTGACCACTCCAATAATTTTGGAGCTAGTTTTTAACTTAGCCTTTAAATAATTAAAATTTTGTTCTAATTTTTTTAGGTCAACATGCAAGATTGTTTCGTTTAAAGTATTCATGCAGTATTTTTTATAAAGCAAAGTCTACATAAAGGCTTGTACTCTTTTTTTTGTCCTAGTTGTACTAGAGCCTTGTTATCTGAAAGTCTAAAAGAATAACTTGCAATTTCGCCACAATCAACGCAAATAGCATGAACTTTAGTCACATGCTCAGCAATTGCTAAAAGCTGAGGCATAACACCAAATGGTTTGCCTAAAAAATCCATATCTAGACCTGCAATAATTACTCTTTTTCCTTGGTTAGCCATATTGTTACACACATTTATAAGTTCCGTGTTGAAAAACTGAGCCTCGTCAATTGCAACCACCTCTATATCGTCAACTAAATTTAGTATTTCAGATGGCGCTGTTATTCTGGTTGATATAATTTTATTTGCATTATGTGAAACAATTTTCTCTTCATCATATCGAGTATCTACATCAGCTTTAAAAACAGCGATTTTTAGTTTTGCTAATTTTGCTCTTTTTACTCGGCGAATTAATTCTTCAGTTTTTCCAGAGAACATAGACCCGCAAATTACCTCAATAGTTCCTTTTTTTGATAAAGGATTAATTTCTGATTCTAAAAACATAAGTCCAAATTACTTTTGTTAAGTTTGCTAACAAAAGTATAAAAAGCAACATCAAAAGTTATGAAATTTAAAATTTTGTTTTTTTTGTTAGTGTATGTTTTGCTTTCTAAAAACATGCTTGCTCAAAAAGACAGCTTACAGTTGAATAATTCGCGACTTATAGTTGCTGGAGGCGGTATTGCATTAACACTTGCGGCCTCTTATTGGTACATAGAAAATTCGTGGTGGGCAGAACAAAAGGGGTCGTTCCATTTTGACGATGGTGCTGACTTAGTATATGCTTTAAATGTTGATAAATTTGGACATTTTATGGGCGGATTATACGCGGCGGATATTTTTTCATCTACAATGAAATGGGCTTCAATATCTAAAAAAAACGCGGTTTGGTATGGCGCTTTATTTGGCACTTCATTACAGCTAGCTATTGAAATGAAAGACGCATATGCTCCATATTGGGGTTTTAGTACCTGGGATTTAGCAACAGGAGCAGCCGGAGCGATATGGCCTGCTATACAATATTATAACGAAGACATGAAGGCAATTAATTTTAAGTTTTCATATTATAAACGTTCAGATATTTATTGGGAATTAGATAGGCAAAGAGGTAAAACAACAAATTTGCATGCTTGGCACGATGATTATCCTAATCAAACATATTGGACATCGTTTGATATAAATCATTTTGCTAAAACTCAAAATTGGCCAGAATGGTTAAATATAGCTGTCGGATTTGGTCTTGACGACACTCAATATTTGAATAATGGTCAAAAGGTGGGGGGGGCTAATGAATGGTATATTGCTTTGGATTATAATCTTGTTAAAATGTTTAAAAACTGGAACACCCCTATAATTAAAAATGTAAAATATTGGTTAAACTATATTCATTTTCCAGCACCTACAATAAGAGTTTCTCCAAATTTCGAATTTTATTTGCTATTTATATAATTTTGCAGCATGTCAAAACTATATATTATACCCACGCCTATTGGCAACTTAGAGGACATAACATTTAGAGCAATTCGCCTGCTTAAAGAAGCAGACTTAGTTTTAGCTGAGGACACTCGTATATCTAAAAAGCTTTTTTCTCATTATAATATAAAAACAGATTTATATTCTTATCATACTTATAATGAGCATAAAGTTTTATCAAAATATCTTAGCAGATTAAAGTCGGGAGAATGTATTGCTTTAATTTCTGATGCAGGCACTCCAACGATATCTGACCCTGGTTTTTTAATTGTACGAGAATGTTTAAATGAAGGCATCGGGGTAGAGTGTTTGCCAGGAGCTACTGCTTTGATTCCTGCATTGGTCAACTCAGGATTACCAAGTCAAACATTTATTTTTGAGGGTTTTATACCGGTTAAGAAGGGCAGAATTAAACGATTAAATATTTTGAAAGAAGAACAAAGAACGATGATTTTTTATGAATCTCCACACAGAATATTAAAGACCCTCACAAATTTTGCAGATTTTTTTGGCCCAGATAGAAGAGTATCTATTTCTCGGGAAATCACTAAAGTATTTGAAGAAACTTTAAGGGGAAGTGTTGGAGATTTATTATTGCATTTTGCAAATACAAAACCAAAAGGGGAGTTTGTCATTATAGTGGAAGGAAGGAGATGAATTTAGAAAAATTTATAAATAAAAAACCATATATTATTTCTGGGCCTTGTAGTGGAGAGTCAGAGAGTCAAATATTAAATATTGCAAACAGCATTAAAGAACACGTTGATGTATTTAGGGCAGGTTCTTGGAAACCAAGAACGAGTCCAGACTCATTTGAGGGACTTGGCAAAAACACACTTTTGTGGCTTAATAAAGTACAAGTAGATTTTGGATTAAAAGTTATTACAGAAGTTGCAACGCCTCATCATGTAGAGCTTTGTTTATCTCATAATATAGATATGCTTTGGATTGGAGCTAGAACTACAGTTAATCCATTTTATGTACAAGAAATTGCAGAAGCACTGAAAGGAGTAGATATTCCAGTATTTGTTAAGAATCCAATTCATCCTGATATAGGATTATGGTTTGGAGCTTTAGAGCGTTTAAATAAGTCTGGCATTAAAAGGCTTGCGGCTATTCACAGAGGTTTTTATAATTATAATGAATCTCCTTATAGAAATAATCCTAAGTGGGAACTTCCTATTAAATTAAGGGAGAAAATATGCGAACTTCCTATCATCTGTGATCCGTCACATATTGCTGGTAAAGCATCGCTAATTGAGGATGTTTCACAGACCGCAATGGATATTAATTTAGATGGATTAATGATTGAAACTCATGAAAAACCATCAGCCGCTTTAAGTGATTCTAAACAACAAATCACACCAAAAGAATTTTATGAAGTTTTGAAAAATTTAATTCTCAGAGATGACAAGCTAAGAGATAATACTTTTCATGGTAGATTGTTAGATTTTAGAAACGAGATAGATTTATTAGATGAAAAAATTATTGGATTATTAAATGACAGAAAAAAAATTGTAGAAATAATTGCAAATTTTAAAAACCAACATAAGCTAACAATTTTTCAAATTGAGAGGTGGTTTGAGATTCTCAGAACAAGAAAAGCAATTGCAAATAATTTTGAATTAGATGAGCAAATGATAGCCGAAGTTTTTGAGCTTATTCATAAATATTCAATACTTACACAAACTAAGATTATGAGATGAAAGAAAAACGTTGGATTCTAAAAAAAAATGATTCAAAAATCGCTCAAAAACTTGCAAAAGAATTAGGAGTAAACGAAATAATTGCTAAACTTTTGGTTTTGAGAGGAGTGACGGGTTTTGAAGATGCTAAACGTTTTTTTAGACCAAAGCTAAATCATTTACACGACCCGTTTTTAATGAAAAATATGTCTGAAGCAGTTAAACGACTTGAATTAGCAATTAATCAAAAACAGAATATTTTGGTATATGGAGATTATGATGTAGATGGAACAACGTCTGTTGCAATGGTTTATTCTTTTTTGAAAAAACACACTAGCAGAGTTTCATATTACATCCCTTGCAGATATAATGAGGGGTATGGTATTTCGTTGCAAGCTATAGATCATGCTAAAAAAACAAATATATCATTAATAATTGCTTTAGATTGTGGAATTAGAGCAGTTAAACAGGTTAATTATGCGACAAAAAATGCGATTGATGTTATTATATGCGACCATCATAATCCCTCAAAAGTAATCCCAGATGCAATAGCAATTTTAAACCCTAAACAATCAAATTGTAATTATCCATATAAAGAGCTTTCAGGTTGCGGTGTTGGATTTAAGTTGATGCAAGCATATTGTATAAAAAATAGTATTCCTTTTCATGAAATTATCGAGTATTTAGACCTTGTAGCAGTTAGTATTGCAGCTGATATTGTTCCTATGAATGGTGAAAATCGTGTGCTGGCATTTTATGGGTTAAAACAGATCAACTCAAAACCAAGAGTTGGCTTAAAAGCATTAGTTGATATAAGTTTTATAGATAAAGAGCTGTCTATATCAGATATTTCATTTGGCATTGCACCGAGAATTAATGCTGCAGGAAGAATGGAGCACGCTAAAAAAGCAGTAGAGATTTTGATAGAGCAAGATTATGAGCAAGCATATTCTATAGCAGAAGAACTAGAAAAAAATAATAAAGAAAGAAAAAATTTAGAAAAATCTATCACTCAGGATGCCACTCAAATGGTTGATAAAACTAGAAGATCAATAGTTGTGTTTAGTGAAGGATGGCATAAAGGCGTGGTTGGGATTGTTGCTTCTAGGTTAGTTGAGATGTTTTATAAACCAACAATTGTTCTTGTTGAGCATGACGGAATATATACAGGTTCTGCTCGCTCGGTGCGTGATTTTGACGTGTATGAAGCAATTTCAAAATGTTCTCATTTATGTGAAAAATTTGGGGGACACAAGTATGCAGCAGGATTAAGTATAAAGAAACAAAATATTCAGTCTTTTATAGAGGGTTTTGAAACAGCAGTTTGTGAGGCAATCAATGCAGACCAGCTATTACCTAGTATAGAAGCTGATTTGCAAATAGAAATTAATGCAATTGATTGGAAGCTATTTAGGATAATTAAACAGTTTGCTCCATTTGGCCCACTTAACCCATCACCTGTTTTTATTAGTAATCGTTTAATTGATAATGGTTGTTCAAAAAAGGTAGGGAGTGACAAGTCACATTTACGGATTAGTCTAAAAACAAATTATGGGATAATGCCAGCAATAGGTTTTTCTATGGCAAATTTATTTGAAAAAGTACAAAACGGTCAAGAGTTTAATATATGTTACTCTATTGCTGAAAATGCGTGGAAAGGCAAAAAAAGTTTACAAGTTATTTTGAGAGATATAAAGACCCCGTGATATTATTTTAATGCTGCTTTAGCCAATATTTCTTCCTAATATTTTGGCAATTTGGGTTTTTAAGAGAGTTAATTTGTTTAATTTTATTATTTCTTTTTCATTCATTTCGCCAGCCTTGAGTTGTTTTTGCAGGTTTGATATTTGCAGATCTACAATACTTTTCTTTAGAGATAAAATTGCTTTTTCAGTTGTTTTGTACAATTTTTCATTTTCTCTTCCAGTCATGATATTATGTATTTCTTTCCAGTTGTCACTGATATTATGTGGCTGAGCAATTAAATCAACCGTCTGTTTATTAATTTCGTTATCAGCATTAGTGGTTAATTTTTTAACATCAATTAGCCCAAACTCTTTAATCAGAGCAATACTTGCAAGATATAATTTTTGGAATCCAGCGTTCGAGAATTTAATTTTATCTTGTTGTAATTCAGCTATAATCATTTCGGCAACAGTCCCTTGCTTATTTTTAAAATGTTCGTTGCCATAATTGATTAAAAGCCTCAAAACCTCTTCTTCTTGCTTATGTAATTTTTTTTCAGCGTTATTTTTTGGGTTTTTTTGTTCTACAACGCGAATGTGTTTTTTTAGAATACTATTTTGAGGAGGGGTTTTTAGTACTGCTCTTGCTTTATTAATTTGTTGAAATAGAGCTTGTTCTGAAAGACCTAATTTATCATGATAGAGTTTACAATATTCTTCTCTGCTAAAGGCGTCTGGCATTTCTGAAATAACAGATATTATTTTCTTTTTATTTTCAATAATTTTTGCTGGATCTTTTTCTTCGTTTATTTTGTAAATAGCAATTAGGTAGTCTACAAAATTTACAGCGTTTTTTTCCAAATACGACCGAAATTCAACAGTAGTTAGTTTTTTTGAATATGAGTCAGGATCCTCACCTGAAGGAAATGAGGCGATTTTTACATTTGTTTCTAATTTTAAGCATAAACTTATAGAGCGGATCGTGGCTTTTTTTCCTGCCGCATCACCGTCGAATAATAAAATTATATTATTTGTTGAGCGCTTAATAAGCATGATTTGTTTAGCCCCTAAAGCTGTTCCAGAAGCAGAAACCACATTTTTAATTCCGTTTTGATGCATTGAAATTACATCGGTATAACCCTCGACAACAAAACACTTATTTGCTTTACTTATCCACTGTTTTGAAATATCTAAACCGTATAAAACTTTAGATTTGTCGTAAATTAATGTTTCACTTGAGTTAAGGTATTTTGCTTTGGCTCCCGCATTAAATGATCTTCCTCCAAAGCCAATTACTTGTCCTGAATATGAGTTTATAGGGAATATGCTTCTCTCTCGAAATTTATCATAGCTTTTTCCATCACTATTTTTTCCAATTAGACTCGCTTCAAGTAAAATGCTTTTGTCATAACCCGCTTTAATTGCATGTTGTTCAAATGCATTTTGTTTTTTAGGGCTATATCCAAGATGGAATTGTTTAATTATTTTTTCTGAAAAACCCCGTTCTTTAAAATAACTTAATCCAATTGTTCTTCCTTCTTCAGTATTCCAAAGCATGTCTTGGAAAAATTGGCTTGCAAATTTAGTTGCGATCAATTGGCTTTCTTTTGCTGAAATTTTTTCTTTTTGTTTGTCTGTAAGCGCCTCTTCAATAATCTCAATATTATATTTTTCTGCTACATGCCTTAGTGCTCCAGGGTAATTGGTACTCTGAATTTCTTGAATAAAAGTAATGCTATTTCCACCTTTGCCACAGCCAAAACATTTATATATACCTTTAGTTGGAGAAACAACAAAAGATGGGGTTTTTTCGTCGTGAAAAGGACAGCACCCTTTATAGTTTACACCAGCCTTTTTGAGCTCAACAAAATCTCCAACAACCTCTTCAATGCGAGCGGCTTCAAAAATTTTATCTATGGTTTCTTGAGGAATCATTTTTTTCTATATATTACGTAATCCAACAGTAGCTTTAATGATTTTTTAGCTTCATTGTTTTCAAATTCATTTAGAATATTTAAAGCCTCTTTATGATACATTTCCATTTTCATTTTCGCATATTCAAGTCCATTGTTGTTTTTTACTAGCTCAATTACTTCGGCAACTTTTTTTTCATTATTATTATGATTTTTTACAACATTGATAATTTGATGTTTTGTTGAGTCATTAACTGAGTTTAGTGTATATATTAAGGGAAGAGTCATTTTTTGTTCTTTTATATCAATGCCTGTTGGTTTTCCGATTACTTGACTTTGTGTATAGTCAAACAAATCATCTTTAATTTGAAAAGCTATACCCACCTTTTCTCCAAACTCCCTCATTTTTTCTATAATAGCGCTATTTTGGCCAGATGAGCTTGCTCCGCTTGCGCAGCAAGCAGCAATTAATGTTGCGGTTTTTTGTCGGATGATGTTAAAATACACATCCTCTGTTATATCTAGTCTACGTGCTTTTTCAATTTGTAGGAGCTCTCCTTCACTCATATCTTGTACGGCAGTGCTCATTATTTCTAACAAATCAAATGCTTGATTTTTTACTGCAAGCAGGAGCCCCCTGCTTAGCAGAAAGTCTCCAACTAGAACAGCAATTTTATTTTTCCAAATAGCATTAATTGAAAAAAACCCCCTTCTAAAATTAGCCTCATCAATTACATCGTCGTGAACTAAAGTTGCTGTGTGCAGGAGTTCAATCATTGATGCGGCCAGGTATGTTTTTTCAGTTATGTTCTTAAAAAGTTTTGCAGATAAAAAAACAAACATCGGACGCATTTGCTTTCCCTTCCTTTTAATTATATAATACATAATTTTATCAAGTAAAGAGACGTTGCTTTTTAAAGAGGTTTTAAACTTGTTTTCGAACAAATTCATTTCCAATTTAATTGGTTTTTGTATGTTTTTTATTATTGACAAATCAGGAATTGACTACGAACGCGAATATAAAAAAGAAAACAAAGCGTACAAGCAATCTTTTTTTTTTGTTAAAAATTATTTTAGTTTATTTGCTAGTTGACCACAAGCTGCGGCAATATCTTTCCCCTTACTTCTTCTTAAATTTACGATTATGTTTTGCCCCTCTAAGTGTTCAATAAAATTTTTGGTAATTGTGTTTGAAGATTTTTTATATGGGAGCTCGTCAACAGTATTATATTCTATTAAGTTAATTTTACAGGGAGTTGACTTTATAAATTCTAATAATTTTTGAGCATCTTTAATGCTGTCATTAATATTTTTAAATAATATGTATTCGTAAGTTACCCTGGTTCCTGTTTTGTCATAAAAATATTTTACGGCCTCTTTTAGCTTAGACAAGTTAATTTTTTTATTTAATGGCATTAACAGGTTTCTTTTGTCGTCTGAAGCAGAATGTAATGAAATAGCTAGATTAAAATTAACTTTATCATCACCAAGTTTTTTGATCATTTTTGATATTCCAGCTGTTGAAACTGTAATTCTTTTAGGCGACATACCTAAGCCTTGTTTATCTGTTATAAAAAAAATACTATCTAAAACAGATTTGTAGTTTAATAATGGCTCTCCCATTCCCATGTAAACAACATTAGAAAGAGGTCTGCCAAATTTTAACAAAGCTTCTTGATTAAGTATGAAAACTTGATCATAAATTTCTGCAGCTGTAACGTTTCTTTTTAGTTTTAATGTACCTGTTGCACAAAACCCACAACTTAAACTACATCCAACTTGAGAAGATATACATGCAGTTAATCTTTTTTTGGAGGGAATTAATACCCCCTCAACTAATAGCTGGTCATGTAGTTGAAAGCTATACTTTATAGTGCCATCTTGGCTTGTTTCTTTCTTATGAATATTAATTATATTGATTGAAAAGTGTGCATTTAACAATATTCTGGTTTCTTTTGGTAAGGAAGTTATCTCTTCAAATGAATTTGCGCGCTTTTTCCAAAGCCACTCCCATATTTGTTTTGCACGAAATTTTGGGAGTTTATTTTCTGTGCAAAAAGCAACAACTTCTTTTAAAGTTAGATTTCGTATATCTCTTTTCTTGATCATAATTATTTGCAAAGATATATTACTTTTGGCTATGCGATTTTTAACAGCAGATTATTTATATTCAATTCATGTAAAACCAATCAAGGAAGGAATTTTACAAATTTCTGAAACGGGAAACGTTTTTTCAATTATTGAAGATAGATCTTCTGTGCCAAAAGGCATGTTAGAGATTTTTAAAGGTGTTTTATGCCCAAGATTTGTAAATGCTCATTGCCATCTTGAGTTGTCACATCTTTTTCAAGAAATTAGGCTCTTTTGAAAAAGATAAAACTCTAGTAGTAAATTTAATTTCAGATTTAACACTGCTTCAAGTTATTATATAAATGATTCTGCAATCGTTAGATCTTCTTTGGTGGTTATTTTTATGTTTTTTCTTTCTCCTAATACAGCAGTTATTTTATATCCCGTCGTATTGTTAAAAACTGAAGAGTCATCAGTAAAAAAGTCCGAATACTCTTGTTGGTATGCGTTTCTAATATCGTTAAACATAAAACATTGAGGCGTTTGAAGTTTATATAAATTACTTCTATCAATATGTTTTAATCCAGTTTTGTTAATTTCTAATACAGAACTTGTTATAGGAATAATAGGAACAGCCCCCACTCCTTCTTTTACTTTTTGAATTAGCTTGTCAATTAAATTTTTAGATACTAGCGGGCGAACACCATCATGAATTGCAACAATTGACTGTTCTGTTATATTGGCCAGGCCATTTTTTACCGATTCAAATCTATTAGCCCCTCCTTTTGTTAAAACATGTTTCAAAGGAAATTCAGTTTCTTTACATAGTTTTTTCCAATAATTAATTTTTGTTGTAGGTAAAACAACTATAATTTTGTCAAAACTTCTAAATTGCCTTATAGTGTGCATTAAAACAGGCGTATTTTTTAACAATAGAAATTGCTTAGGCGTCGAGGAGTCCATTCTACTACCACTGCCCCCTGCAACTATTAGAGCTACTTTTTTCATGTTAAATAATTAACATAGCATCCCCATAAGTATGGAAGTTATATTTATTTTTTATTGCTTGTTTATATGCCTTTTTTAAAACATCTAATCCTGCAAACGCAGCTACTTGCATCATAATTGCAGATTGTGGAAGATGAAAATTAGTTAACATACAGTTCGCAATTCTAAAATCATACGGTGGAAACAAAAATTTATTTGTCCACCCTCTATAGGGTAGCGACTCGTTTTTTGTCGAAACAGACGACTCTAATGTGCGCATTACTGTTGTGCCCACAGCACAAACTTTTTTGCCTTGGGCTTTAGCTAAGTTAATTTGTTGTGCCGCTTTTTCAGAAATATTTATTTCTTCTGAGTCCATTCTGTGTTTTGACAAGTCTTCCACCATAATTGGGTTAAAAGTTCCTAGCCCTACATGTAATGTTGTTTCTACAAATTCAACACCATTTAATTCAAGCTTTTTCATTAGCAGTTTGCTAAAATGTAGACCTGCTGTTGGCGCGGAAACTGCTCCCTCATGTTTTGCATAAACAGTTTGATATCGTTCATTATCTTGTGCTGTTGCTTGCCTTCCAAGGTGTTTTGGTATAGGCATCTCTCCAAGAGATGTAATCACTTCTTTAAACTCTTCATGTGTTCCGTCAAATAAGAACCTTAGGGTTCTGCCTCTAGATGTAGTATTGTCTATTACTTCCGCAATTAACTCGTCTTTTTCCCCAAAAAAAAGCTTGTTGCCAATTCTAATTTTTCTAGCAGGATCAACCAAAACGTCCCATAGCCTATTTTCTTTATTGAGCTCTCTTAATAAAAATACTTCTATTGTAGCTCCGGTTTTTTCTTTGTTTGCATGTAGTCTTGCAGGAAACACTTTCGTATTGTTTAACACTATAGTATCTCCTTCTACAAAAACATCGTTTAAATAATTAATAGTTTTATGTTCTATTTCGCCACTATTTTTATGTAGGACCATAAGTTTTGCTTCTTCTCTTTCAGCGGCCGGTTTTTTTGCTATTCTTGCTTCTGGCAAGTCGAAATTAAACATTGACAATTTATATTTCATATTTTAATGAGTTAAATTAAGTTTGTAAAGATAATACATTGTAAAGTTGAAGTCAAGATTTTAACCATTTAAAAGCGCTTCAAAATCTTTAATTGTCATTGCGTTTAATAGTTTATAATTGCCAATTGCCGTTCTGCATAGGCTTAAAAGGTGACCTCCACTATTTATTTCGCTCCCAAAATCGTGAGCAATTGATCTAATATAAGTGCCTGTACTACACTTTATTTCAAAATCAATATCCAAGGTTTTTATATTTATAATCTTAAAATAATGTACAGAAACTACTCTTTTTTTAATTTTAATTTTTTCACCTCTTCTTGCTTTTTCATACAGTCTCTCACCATTATATTTCAACGCGGAAAATATTGGAGGCTTCTGCTTTATATTTCCAGTAAATTTTTTTGCAGTTTGACGAATTAATTTTTCATTAATATGAGAGGTTTCATAATTATAGTCTACAGTAGTTTCTAAATCATATGATGCTGTAGCACCTCCTAGCCTAATGGTCCCAGAATATATTTTTTCTTGTGCTTGAATTTTTGAAATTTGTTTAGTTAATTTTCCTGTGCAAATAATTAATAAGCCTGTTGCTAAGGGATCAAGCGTCCCCGCGTGCCCCACTTTTATTTTTTGTAGTCCATGTTTTTTTTTAATTAGATACCTAACTTTTTTTACAACATTAAAAGAACTCAAGCCCGCTGGTTTATCAAAAAGTAGAATCTGCCCAGATAAAAATTTCTCCGCTGAATTAGTAAAGCCTAACATTTTATAAAGAAGCTGTTATAATCACAATACCTCCTACTATGAAACAATAATATGCAAAATATTTTAATTGGCTGTTTTTGACAAGTTTAATCATCCATTTACAAGCAAGTATTCCAGTAAAGAATGCGCTTATAAACCCAACTACAATAGGTAAAAAGTTAGTGTCTGATAATGATATTTCTCCAGATAAAATATCTGCAAATATTTTGCCAAAAATTAATGGGATAACCATTAAAAAAGAAAAGCGCGCCGACTTTTCTTTATCTATGCCTAACAATACAGAGGCAGAAATTGTTGCGCCGGATCTAGAAACCCCAGGTAAAATTGCGATTGCCTGAGCTATTCCAATTAAAAGAGCAGTTTTAATGTCTATAGTTTTTTTTGCCGGCATTTCGTTATCAGCTAAGAAAAGTAAAAAGCCAGTAAGAATTAGCATTGCACCAACAAATACTATAGGCCCTCCAAATAAATTCTCAATCTCTTCGTTTAGCATAACACCGACTAAAGCGGCAGGAATCATTGAAATTACAATTTTTAATGAGAATCTAAACGAGTTATTATTCTTAAACTTAGTTAAGCCACGTAGTATTTCTACTAAATCTTTTCGAAAGATTATAATTGTGGAAAGCGCGGTGGCAAAATGTAGAACCACTGTCATTAACATGCTTTCTTGACCTATTTTATTTTCACCAAGAATTGCTTTTGCAATTTCTAAATGCCCACTACTACTTACTGGCAAAAATTCGGTTAACCCCTGGATAATACCAAGGATAATAGCATTTAGTATATCCATTTACTTAAAAGCTACTCTTTATACATTATAGCAATAATTTCAATAACGAAACCAATTGCCAGCAAAATTGGAGCTAAAGTTAGCCTTTGAAAATCAAAAATTGCATAGGAAAATTCAGTAGGATCTTCGGCGCCCCCTCCAATCATTAAGATAAAGCCGCTTGCAATAAAAGCTAGGCCAATAATTAGTAAAATGTAGTTCTTTTTTTTGAATGCAAAATCCATATTTACGTATATTTAATTATAAAGGTTTTTTTCTTTTAGTTGAATATATTTTTTTACAGCTAAAAACGTTGAAACTAGGCTTAATAGTAAGCCTGATAAAAATATAAAAATAAAAACTAATCCAATAATTTTCAGATCTTCAATTTTTAGTACAGAGCCCGCTTCCTCTTGTATTAATTTTATAGCTCCCATAAGCATAAAAATAGCAAAAATTGCGCTATAAAACCCCTGATACAAACCCTTAATTAAAAAAGGCTTTTGGATAAACTTGTCTGTTGCCCCCACAAGGCGCATTGTTTTGATCAAGAATCTTTGTGCATAAACTGACAAGCGAATTGTGTTATTTATTAATACAAATGCAATAAAAAAAAGCAGAACGCAGAATGCCAACAAGAACAAAGTTAGTTTGTTTATATTTGAGTTTAACTTGTCCACTAAATTTTTCTGATAATAGGCCTCAAAAACAACAGGGTTTTTTGTTAATTCATTGGTGATTTTTTGTAAGCTATCAGTGTTTGCGTACATGGCATTTAGCTTTATATCAATTGATGACAAAAGAGGGCTATATCCTAAGAACATTACGAAATCCTCGCCCAGCTCTTCTTTTAATTTTTTTGTTGCTTCCTGTTTTGTTATAAAGCTAGTTTTTTTGACAAATGGTGACGCGTCTAATTCTTTTTGAAACTTAATAGTTTCAATCTCATTAGCGTCATCTTTTAACATTATTGTAAAGCCGATATTTTCTTTTATATAATTAGATAGCGTCTGTGTATTTACTAAAAATAAGGTAAGTAATCCAATAACAAAAAGTACTAGAGACAAACTAATCACAACAGATGTAGATGATGAAATGATCTTTCTGTTTAATGAGTTATTAGTTTTTGCAATCATATTGTTGGCTAAAATATAAAAATACAATTTAGTAATTAATGTTATTCATTAACTTTGCGAACACATTAATATTAGCAAAATGGAGTATAACTTTAAATTACTTGAAAAAAAGTGGCAGGATTATTGGAGAGATAATGAAACATATACTGTTTCTGAAGATAAGAGTAAACAAAAATATTATGTTTTAGACATGTTTCCCTATCCCTCTGGCGCAGGGCTGCATGTTGGTCACCCACTAGGCTATATTGCGTCTGATGTTTTTTCAAGATATAAAAAACAAAAGGGGTTCAACGTTTTACACCCAATGGGATATGATTCGTTTGGATTGCCAACGGAGCAACATGCTATAGAAACAGGAATCCACCCACAAATTGCAACTAAAGAAAATACAGCAAGGTATAGAACACAATTAGATAAACTAGGATTTTCATATGATTGGAATAGAGAAATACAAACCTCTGATCCAAATTATTACAAATGGACTCAGTGGATTTTCAAGCAGCTTTTTGACTCATATTATTGCAACATAGAAGGCAAAGCGTTACATATATCAGAATTGATTAAAGAGTTTGAAAGAAATGGAAACGTAGACGTACAATCTGCATGTAATGAAGAGACACCTAAATTTTGTGCCGTTGAATGGCGTAATTTTTCAGAAAAACAAAAACAAAGTATATTATTAAAATATAGATTGGCATTTTTATCAGAGACATCGGTAAATTGGTGTGAGAAGTTAGGAACTGTACTTGCAAACGACGAAGTGAAAGAAGGTCTTTCAGAAAGAGGAGGCTTTCCAGTAGAGCAAAAATTAATGAAGCAGTGGTCACTTAGAATTACTGCTTATGCAGATCGATTAGTTGCTGGATTAGAAACAATTGATTGGTCGGAATCAATTAAGGAAATTCAGAGAAATTGGATAGGAAAATCTAAAGGCGCTTCTGTAATTTTTAATATTGAAAATTCAGAATATACAATAGAAGTTTTTACTACTAGGCCAGATACTATATTTGGAGTTAATTTTATTGTTTTGTCTCCAGAGCACCTATTGGCAGAAAAACTTTCTATAGGCGCTCAAAAAAAAGCTGTTAAAGCATATATATCTAAAGCAAAATTAAAATCTGAAAGAGCAAGGCAGACAGACAAAAGTGTAAGCGGAGTGTTTACAGGCTCGTATGCATTACATCCTTTTACTAATGAAAAAGTTGCTGTTTGGATTGGAGAATATGTAATTGCAACATATGGCACAGGAGCAGTTATGGGGGTTCCCTGCGGAGACCAAAGAGATTGGGATTTTGCCACATATTTTAATATTAAAATTATAAATATTTTTGATGGTGTAGATGTTAGCAAAAAGGCAAATGAAGAAAAAAATGTATTAATTACAAATTCTGATTTTCTAAACGGCCTTTCATCAAAACAAGCGATTACAAAAGCAATTAAGTTTTTAGAAAAATCAAAAAATGGAGCAGGAAAAACCACTTATAGATTAAGAGATGCTGTTTTTAGCCGGCAAAGATATTGGGGAGAGCCTTTTCCAGTTTATTATAAAGATGGTATAGCATATCTTACTGATGAGGACCAGCACGTTGTCCTTCCTAAAGTAGACAAATACTTACCAACTTCAACTGGAGAGCCGCCACTTGCAAGAGCAAAACAAGAGGATTGGAATGTTTTCGAGGGAGACAGAATGGAATATAACATTATGCCAGGTTGGGCCGGAAGTTCTTGGTATTTTTTAAGATATATGGACCCAAAAAATGATGTGGAATTTTGTGCTAAGGAAAAGTCAGATTATTGGGGGCAGGTTGATTTGTATGTTGGGGGGGCCGAGCATGCCGTGGGGCACTTGTTGTATTCTAGATTTTGGACTAAGTTTATGTACGACAGAGGATTTATTTCTTTTGATGAGCCGTTTAAAAAACTGATAAATCAAGGCATGATTTTAGGCCGATCTTCTTTTATTTATAGGATTAAGGGGACTAATAAGTTTGTTAGTTTTGATAAGAGAAAGGAATATAAAGTAATTAGATTAAATGTTGATATTAGTTTAGTACAAAATGACGAACTTGATTTAGATAGATTTAAAAATTCAAGACAAGAATATTTTGATGCAGAATTTATTTTAAATTCAGATGGGAAATACTTATGCGGTTATGAGGTTGAAAAAATGTCAAAATCAAAGTATAATGTTCAGACACCCGATGAACTTGTAGATAAATTTGGCGCAGATACTTTGCGTATGTACGAAATGTTTTTAGGTCCATTAGAGCAGTATAAGCCGTGGGACGACAAAGGCATTAATGGCGTGCATAATTTTTTAAGGAAGTTTTGGCGATTAGTTCATGATGATCAAAATAATTTTTATGTTTCAGAGAATAGACCGACTAAAGAAAATTACAAAACATTACATAAAGCTATTAAGAAAACGGAAGAAGATATTGAAAGATATTCTTTCAACACTGTTGTAAGTACACTTATGATCTGTATAAATGAGCTTACAGATCAAAAGTGCAATAGCAGAGAAATTATTTCCGATTTTACAATTTTACTCTCATCATACGCCCCTCATATTGCAGAAGAAATTTGGTCTAGACTAGGCAATAAAAAATCTGTGACAAAGGCGTCCTTTCCGCAATGGAATCAAGACTATTTGATAGAAGAAGAAATAAATTATCCCGTTTCTTTTAATGGCAAGACTCGATTTACAATAGCGCTTGCTTCCGACATGAAGAAAGAAGATGTTGAGCTTGAAATTATGCAGCACAATAAAACCATTAAGTATTTAGGTGGAAAAAAACCTAAAAAGGTAATTGTTGTTCAAAACAGAATTGTAAATATTGTTATTTAATTTTTCTTACGTTAAGTCTCTAATTCGGCTTTTGACACACGGTAATATCTGGGTTGCTTTTTGCGCCTTAGGCCTTACGTTATCATCAGAAATTATTTTACAAACAAGTAGTAAGTCCATTGCTCAATTTGTTTTTTTTGCTACAATTTTTGCGTATAATTTTCAAAGAATTATTAGAATTAAAAAAGGCGGTATTCATCCTCGTAAAAAATGGCTCATTAAAAATAAAAAGCTAGTGTATTTTTTAATGTTGATTAGCGTTGTTGGTAGTCTGTATCATTTCTGCGGTTTAAATTTTATTACTCAAATAACAATTGTTTTTACAGCCGTTTTATCATTGGTATATCCATTTGCACTTCGAAGACCGCCTTTTGTTAAAATTTTTATTATTTCACTTGTTTGGACCATTAGTACGATGCTTTTTTTAATACTTGAAAATAATATTGTCATTACTCAAAATATTGGCCTACATTTAGCATCAAGATTTCTTTTTGTTTTTGCAATAACTATTCCTTTTGACATTAGAGATTTAGAGTGTGATTTTGATAAGATCAAAACTATTCCTATGTTTTTTGGAGAAAAACATGCAAAATGGATTGCAAATTGCGGGTTATTAATTTGCGTGATAATTTTGATTTTTCAGTATACTCAAGACAATATCTGTATTCCAAATTTTCTGGCACTATTCTTGATTTATTTTTTGTCTGCGGTTTTGATAATAAAATCTGACAAAAGCAATAGCGACATGTATTTCTCTTTCTGGGTAGAATCATTAAGCTTTCTATGTTATGTGTTTTTAGCAACTATGCTTTTGATTTTTTAAACAGATTGTTTACTTTTACTGCTTTATAAAAACCCTTTCATGTCAGAAAAATCATCATCTATTCACTATATAAACTATTTAGCGCTTGACAAAATATTAGATGCGCAAAACCTTGTAAGTAAAAACAAAGAAGAGGAAGCTCATGAAGAGATGCTATTTGTAATTATCCACCAAACATATGAGCTGTGGTTCAAGCAAATATTACATGAACTTACTTCAGTAATGAGCTTGTTTCAAGCAAACAAAATAGATGAAAGCAATATTGGAGTTATTGTAAATAGAATGGACAGGGTTAATAAAATCATGACTACTCTTATTGGTCAAATAAATATTTTAGAAACAATGACCGCCTTAGACTTTTTAGATTTTCGAAATTATCTTTCTCCAGCTTCTGGTTTTCAGTCCCACCAGTTTAGAAAGATAGAACTTTTACTTGGTTTAAAAATAAACATCAGACATCAGCCGGTAGGCTGTCCTTATCACTCGCAGTTTGAAGGAGATAAAAAAGATGAATTATTAATTTTAGAAGAGGAAGAGTCATTATTTTCGTTAGTTGAAAAGTGGCTTGAGCGTATTCCGTTTTTAAATGTTGATGATTTTGATTTCATAAAGAAGTATGAATTAGCGGTTAATGAAATGTTGGAAAAAGAAATTAAAGAAATTAATTTAGCAGACTTAAACGAACAAGATAAAGCACTTAGAATTCGAATGATTGAAGGTAATAGAAAATATTTTGAGCGCGTA
>MDSZ01105192.1_pt1 | contig 20011 bp, 19 predicted proteins | sample 811201 | NCBI WGS metagenome assembly MDSZ01 (sample SAMN05326647, study PRJNA326480) | marine metagenome | isolation source: seawater | place: Indian Ocean: North | collected 2010 | reverse complement strand
TGGTTCCACTGTCGCCCGTATATTGTAACAAATTTTCCCCTCCCATATAACCATGATAATAGCAGTAAACACTTACATTACCGTAATCGCCATTGACTGTTATTTCTACATCACCATAAAAGAAATCATAAAAATCGTCGGCTGTAGTTCCAGATACAGATCTGTAAAGCAATGACAAGTTTTTATTCATACCGGAATGAACATCACATTCATAATATAAATCACCAGCGGTTGTGCTGTGATCAGTTGGTATAGTTATAGTAATACTGTCTGTTGATCCTGTAATGCCTGTATTAACAGCATTAATATCATCATTTACAAAAGCCCCGCTCATAAATATTTTAAATGGGTGAGATGCACTAATATTGTTTGCCTGAAATTTGTAAGTTTTCCCTCTCATAAATTTAAATGTTCCGTCACCAATATTGATTGCTGATCCACTTACATCTGTGAATGTATAGTAATCTCCATTTACTTCACTTGTGCTTCCACCAGCAACATTAATAATAATTGGATTGGCTGGGTTATCTACCACTCTATAGGAAATATCTGATGTTTTTCCACTATTTAAAATGGCAATAGGATGCTGCATTGAAATATTCTGAAGGGTATAGGTTCCATTATCTAAATTATATTTTTTATTTGCGTCATAATCGCTACCACCATTGAATACATAATAGTTTCCTGTTGTGTCTTCAACGGTAACAGCTATATTTACAACTTCTTTGCTTTGAACTGTAATAGGATTATACAATGATCCCATATCAAAGCCATCTCCGGAACTAAAAGCATAGATAGTAGTATTATCTGTGGGTGTAAAGGTTGTTGTTGGAGCTGGTGCGCTATCTAATGTTTCTTCTACAATATTGACAAATGTAGTAAGAACCTCGCCACCATTGTGTGTTCCATCGTTTGTTTTGGAAATTCGTAATGAATGTGTATGTACCCATTCCGTGTCTAATGTTAATATAATCGTGTCGCCAATATTCATAGTTATTGTGGATTGTTGAATATTGTTTACTGTGTAAACGTGTTGCGTGCCATTATTCACAATTCCTATTTGGTATTCTGTAGTGTTTGTAGAGTTATTTGGTGTAACTATAATTTGCCCTCCCATTCCGGGGTGATTTTCACAATAATAATAATACGTTCCCGATGCACTATTAGTTGCAATAGCGGTATAAAAATTACTTAGAATTTCTGTTAATCTAACACCACTTGTATCAAAATTTCCTATACCGGCGTAAATTTGATTTTCATTAAAAGAAATATCGTTTGTTGTAATATATCCTCCTACTTGTATATTTTTACTTGTTTTAAAATCTTTATCTGTTTCAAGCTTACCATATGTAAACAAATCACCATCAGCATTTATAGTAAGCACGTTTCCTCCTTCTGCGGGTTTGGCGTTTTCTCCTCCTCTTTCATTAAACTTTTTCTCACTTGACAAAGTAAATATATTTTTTGTGTTTATGCCATCATTATCTACCCTTCCTGCATAGCCTAATAAAATGCTATCAGATGATTTTTTTATTCTATTATATCGGCCAAAAAGTAAATTAAATGATGCATCTTCCGTTTGATTTGTTTCTCCAAAATAAAAATTGTTGGTTGAGAGCTTTGTACGATCTTTAATTATATGATTTAATCCAAAAACAAAACTTTTATCAACACCTTCTATTTCGTTGTTTGCACCAATTAATACATTATAGTTGTTTACATCTGTAGAAGTGCTGTTTCCTACATAGTTGGAAACACCGATAAGCATTGAATTTTTGGATGTGAAATTTTTATTTTGTTCTCCCATAACAATGGAATAATCTTGTTTATTTTTATTTTCAAAACCCAATGTTACATTTCCACCCGAAATATCTGTTTTTTCATTTAAAACACCAGCCGAAATATATGGAACTGTTCCGGAAGAATGGATATCTAAAAGGGCTTTGGGTCTGGTTGTATTAATAGCAATATTGTTTTCTGCTGCTATAATACCTTGATTTGAAATATCCACAATTGTGGTTTCTGAAAGCACTCTGTTTTTCAATAATGCGGTTGTTGGGTGTTGTATTATTGCATCATTAATGTCGCGAACTTCATGATTTACACCAGATACAATTGTACCATTCACGCCAAATGCGTTTCTGTAATATTCGTTCTGACCAGCAGGTGTCTGAGACATAATCTGACTTGTATATCTGTCAAAAACAGTAATATTTGCATCAGACTTATATAAACCATGTGATGTAGTTCCAGCCAACGACCATTTCGCACTTACAAATTCACTTGCAACTCCACCGACAACTTCCAAAGTTAAACTCGAACCATCTTTTTTAATATAACGCAGATTAGAACCATCATAATAAATAGAACCGGGTATAGGAGTAAGTTGCTGTGTAATATCATATTCATCTAATATAATTGCCTGAGAGGCATGAATACTTCCAGATACATCAATACCGGGAATTCTATAATTACGCTCTATTGTTTCAACTCTGGGATCTTTATTAACAAGTAATCTTCCATCATTTGTCAATAACATTTTAACACTTTTACTTCCAGTAGTGTTCATGGTGTTAGTTGTAGAATCTTTGTTTACTACAAATTTAATACCTGTGTATTCTAAATTACCTGTTACGCCGAATTCTTCATAATATCCAATACCGGTTGCATTTACACCAGTAGACGTCTCACATAAGGCGAAATTACCAGAGTTATCACCTATATTAGTGTTTGTGAAACTTGTGTCTCCAAACGATAATCTACTAAATGGTGCACTGGTTCCAATACCTACGCGCGTCTCTGTACCATCATTTAAGTTGTAAATATCCACACCAGATCCGCGTTCCCAAAAATTTGAATTCGAAAATAGTACAGTTTTAGATTTCATATTACGGTTATTTTTATTTCCACCTTGTGACTTCCAAGACATAACTTATAATAAATAAACATATTTTTATGTGTTTAAATTAAACTTTGGCTTTTTATTAATATTTTATAAAAAAAATAATAAAACAGTATATTTTTTTGCCTACATACATGTAGGGTAAAAACAGTTTTATTAAATAATATTTTTTGATATTTTAAAAATATTTAGAAATAGTAAATGTCGTATATTGTAGAATTGTCTTTTGATATACAAAAAGTTAAAAACATTATTACGTTTAAGAATGCAATTGTTAAGGAAGCTTTAAAATATAAATGTGAATTTTTTTACTTAAATAATGAAATAATGGGAAATACGAAAGGTAATTTTAAGAATCATTATGTTTTGACTTTCCACATACCTGAGGAAGATAACAATATGTTAGACTTTATTGGTGTAATCAAAAGCATTCCTGATTTAAATATTGAATCAATAGGTTTTGATAATTGCAAGTTTTATTTGATGTACGCTTCTCGAAAATATCTAAGACAAATGGATAAGTTTTGTGGTAAAGAATATATTACAAATAAAAAAGAAAATAAGTTGTATAAACAAGATTGCGAGTTTATGAAACTTTTACATGCTTAGTTATGTTATTTGTTTTGTGATTAGTTTATTTTTTCATGTTACCTTTTTTCGCGTTTGGCTTTTTGTTTGTTTTTTTATTATTTTTGTTTTTTAGTGTTTTTCTGCGATTTTCTTTACGTGGAGCATTTTTATTTTGCTGTTTTTTTGCCGGGGCTTTCTTTTTATTTTTTTGAGTTTTTCTTCTCCCCTTTCTATTTTTCTTTTTTAAATTTTTATAGATGTCTTCTAAATTTTCCAATAAGGTTTGATTATTATTTTTATTTTTGCTATAAACATCATCTAAGAATTTGGCGAATTCATTATGTTTAAATGATCTGTATATTGATTTTTGATCATTTAAATTTACTTCCATATCAATATTTTTGTCGTTTTTATTTATTTTTACGCCTCTTTTATCTACATATTCTTTGCCGTTATTGTTTACATATACATATCTTTGTGAACTATTATAGAAATTGTTCATATATAATAATTATTTATTTTTATTTTTATTGTTTATTTGTATTGTTTATTTTTATTGTTTATTTTTTGTGTTTATTTTTATTGTTTCAAGAATAATAAATTGAAAAATTTTTGATTAAAAATAATTTTATTATAGTAATCAATAATGAGCAACACAGATTTAACTAACACTCTAATTAGTGTTTTGGAGCGATTGGAAACCCTAATGACACTTAAGTCAGAAGGGTTCCGCGCCAGAGCATATCAAAAAGCAAAAGAATCAATCATCCTTTACAATAAGCCTATTACTTCTGTAAGTGAAATCGCGTCATTGAGAAACATAGGGAAAACAATTATTGCAAAGTTTGAATATTATTTGGAACACGGTACTCTCCAAATCTTTGAAAAAGCCAAAAACGATCCTGTTTACATGTTTGCAAACATATATGGAATAGGTGGTAAGAAAGCCAAATCACTTGTAAATGAACATGGAATTACAACCATTGAACAATTGCGGGAAAATCAACAACTTCTCAACAATGTTCAAAAGATAGGTTTAAAATACTATGAACAGCTATTGGAAAGAATTCCACGTGCGGAGATTGTAGCCCACGAAGAAATACTAAAAACAGTTTTCGATTCTATTGACAATAATACTTCTACCTTTGAAATTGTGGGATCCTACAGAAGAGGCAAACAAACATCCGGAGATATTGATGTTATTATTTGCGATTCCAACAATAGTAACGAAGTATTTAACGAGTTTATCAATAGTCTTATTGAAATAAATTACGTAATAGAAATTTTGTCAAAAGGAAAGGTGAAAAGTTTGGCCATTAGTCAACTTAAAGGTTACCCTGCCAGAAGAATCGATTTCATGTTTACACCCAAAGAAGAATTCCCCTTTGCAATTTTGTATTTTACAGGAAGTAAAGAATTTAATACAGTGATGAGACAACAAGCACTAAACATGGGCTATTCCATGAATGAACACGGCTTCACCGATCTTAAAACTAAGAAAAAATTGAATTTTAATCTTTCAACAGAAAAAGACGTATTTAAGTTTTTGAATATTGAATATAAACATCCTACAGAACGCATCGACGGAACAAGTGTTGTAATAACAATGGCGGCAGCAACAAACACTACAAACAATGCATTTCCTGTTACAAAGATGATAGCTTTGTTTAAAAAGAAAGGAAAGCCTTTGTTGGAGAAATGCGGAGAAGCAATCTTATCAAAGATGTTGATTCACGCAAACAAGTCTTACTACATTTTAAACAAGCCAGTAATGACCGACAACCAATATGATATTCTCCGTGAATACACATTGCAGAAGTTCCCCGAAAATGAGTATGCGCAAAAAGGTCATTCTGGAGTTGCAATTGAAGCGATAAAAAACAAAGTAAAGTTGCCGGTTTTCATGCCATCTATGGATAAAATCAAACCAGATACCACTGCGTTGGGTAATTGGATGAAGAAGTACAAAGGCGATTACATTATGTCATGTAAATTGGATGGCATATCTGCTTTGTATTGCACGCCAACGGAGGACGACGACAGCTATCGTTTGTATACTCGCGGCAATGGAGAATGGGGCCAAGATATATCTTATATGATTGATTACCTAAAACTACCAAATACGCCGGGATTGATTATTCGCGGCGAACTCATCATGGAAAAGACAACTTTCGATACCAAATATCGTGAATACTTCAAGAATATTAGGAATTTGGTTGCCGGATTGATTAACCGAAAGAAAATAAGCACTGAGATTCTTAGTGATGTGGATTTTGTGGCATATGAGGTGATTTCGCCAGTCACATCCACGCGAAAGCAGTTTGCAATGCTGAACACTTTCCAGAAAAATGACGAAATCATCGCGGTTCAAAATTGGAGAACAACCAATATTACGAATGAATATTTGTCAAACAAGTTGGTGGAAATTCGCGATAATTATGAGTATGACATCGACGGTGTTATAGTTGTGAATGATGGAATTTACAAAAGAACAAACAAAAACCCAAAGCATGGTTTTGCATTCAAAATGGTTTTGAGCGATCAGATTCAGGAAGCCAAAGTTGTGGCAGTGCATTGGAGAGCGAGCAAAGATGGATTCTTAAAACCACGTGTTGAAATTGAACCGATTATAATTGGTGGTGTAGAAATCACTTATGTCACTGCACATAATGCAGCGTTTATTGTGAATAACAACATCAATGTTGGTTCGGTTATTAAAATGATAAGAAGTGGTGATGTTATCCCAAAGATTGTTGAGGTGTCACAGCAGTCGGATTCGCCAGCTCTACCAGATGAAAAATTGGATTATGATTGGAACGAAACCAATGTGGATTTTGTACTTAACAATTTGGATGAAAATGAAAGCGTCAAAAAGCAAAAGATTTTGGCGTTTTTCACAAAGATGGGCGTGGTTGGATTGGGCACGGGAAATACCCAAAAGCTTATCAATGCCGGTTATGACAATATCATTGATATTTTGAAAATGACGAAAGAGGATTACATGGAATTGGACGGATTCAAAGAAAAGATGGCGACGAAAGTGCACAATAGTATTCAAGGAATACTTAGAACAATTCCATTGCCTGACCTTATGGCGGCTACAAACATTTTTGGAAGAACAATTGGTTCAAGGAGAATTGTGAAGATTTTGGAGGAGTGTCCCAATATCTTTGATATGACAATTTCCGAAGAAGACAAAGTAACTGAAATTGCAGCGATACCTACTTTTGGAACTAAGACAGCCAAAATGTTTGTCCCATACATTTCAACATTTTTGGAATTTATCACGGAAGCCAAATTAGAATACAAACTAAATGACTTTTATAATCATAAAAATCAAAATCCTAAGTCTACTGAACCACAGAAGTTTACAGGAAAGGCGTTTATATTCAGTGGATTCAGAAGCAAAGATCTGAAAGCAAAAATAGAAGCCTTTGGTGGAAAGATCTCCAGCAGTGTAAGTAAGAAAACCACAGCTGTTATTGTCAAAGACTTAGATGACGATAGCAGTAAGATAATGAAGGCAAAACAACTTGGAGTTCCCATTGTAGAAGTAAATGCTTTTATTGAAAAATTTGTCTTAAAATAAAAGAAAAAAGAAAGAAAAATAATAGAAAACACAAAGAAAAATAATAGAAAACACAAAGAAAAATAATAGAAAACAAAAAAACTCACATAAAAAAAAGAACTAAAAAAAAAGCACTAAGGATTATTTTCTATTTTTTCTTGCTTAGAAATCACTTTTAATTCGCCGTTTTCCAATAAAGCTTTATACGGATAACAATGCCTTAGTTCATTTTCTTCGTCACCTATTTCATTAAAAAGCATTTGTCCCATAAAAGAACTATGATTCACAACAGCGATTGTTTTTTCGGGTCTTTTGCTTAAAAAGTAAAGAAAATCCTTAATTCTTCCATTCAATTCTTCAATACTTTCATTACGGTTTGGTCTCCACAACCTATCTTCTTCGGTATAAATATTTCTAAAATCTATGCGTGGAAACTCCATTTGAATAGTTTTTTTATTTCTTCTTTTGTTTATAGTTTCTATTCCTTGTGGAAATTCTTTAATTAAATCTATTGCGACAATAGGAATATTAGTTTTTTGAAATATATTTTTCGATGTTTGAAGGGTTCTCTTAAGAGATGATGTAAAAACAATATCTACATCGTTAATATCTTTCCATGTATCTCCTAATTCAATTGCTTCGCTTATACCTTTTTCGGTTAGTGATGTATCAATGTTTTCTTGCCCTACGTAAGCTTTTGCACCGATCTCGTGAAATTTTACATTATGAACGGCTGTTCCGTGTCTAATAAAATAAAGCAACTTGCTCATTTTTATTAGATTAAAAAATTTTATTTAACTAAGTTTATTTAATATTTAATATTTAATATTTACATCTAATTAAAATACTATTTGAGTCATTTCTTCGCTATTGATACTTTTCTTTATATGATTGTATATCTGATTATATATATTATTTCTTTGTTTGTCAATTGCTTTCTCGTCTACTGCGCCTGTAACACTTTGTTTATTTGCTACATAAGTTTTATATTCTTCGCCGTATATTTTGTCGTCTCCTATACTATCGACCCATTCGTTTAAATAAACAAACATGCATCTTTGAATAGGCATAATAATTAAATGTAAATCTTCTACTTTCATTGCTGTCCATTTTTGTGTTTCTTCATTTTTATAGTAAATTGTATTTTTCTTTTCTTTGTATGCTTTTATAGGCAAACTTTCATCATCGACCTTTTTTATAGCATCTATTCTATTTTTAATGATTTCTGTATAACCATCCACATATCCATATTTAAATATATTTAATACATCCTTGTAAATTAGCTTATCTTTGTTTATGAAATCTGCAAAAGTTATAGTGTCAAATTGTTGTTGACCTAACCACGATGTTATTTTTATCTTACGTTTTCTTCTATTTATTTTTCCTTCCAAATATTCGATGCGTTCTTCCAATTTATTATTTTTTTTCAATAATGTTTGTACTATATAATATAATTCCATCATTGTTGGTTCATTATTGTTTTCTTCGACATCTTTTTCTATTGTTTCTTTGCTGGAATGTAGTAAATAACACAAATTCAAATGTTTTTTAAAAGAGCCAATCCTCTTATATTGTTTACCACAGAATTGACACTTTTGCATTTTCCTTAATGCATCATTAAGTTTTACTATTTTTAAATCAATTTTTAATATCATAAAATTAATTTATTACTATAATATATATATGAGTTGCTCATCATCAACACCAACAGGTAATTATTGTTTTGGACAATTAATGGTATTCCGCGATACTCGTTTAAATAATAAAAATTACAAAACATCATCGTCTACTAATACTACTTTAATAAATTCATTAACTACAATAAAAGCAGAAGCACAGGATCAAAATTTTCCTGTAGCAAACTGCCCAACAAATGTGGGTGGTCCCGGAGATAAGGTTGAGTCTGTACCAACAAAATGTTGCGTTAAGAAAGGTATTAAACAGCGTCTTGTAAACAAAAGACCCGGTGTAGACCAAAAACACGGAAGCTATGCAAGATATTTAGCACGTAAAAAGGGTTGGGTTTTAAAAAATCAAGAGTGCTAAGTAAAAAATTGTATTATTATTCATATGATTCATATAATTTACATATATTCATCATAATTTGGTTTATACTTTTTTGGTAGGGTGCAATTTACTCTTTTAATTAAATACATGCAAAAAGTTGTGTTACTAATACAAATACATGCATCCTCGTCTGGGTTTTCTTTTAATCTTTTTGAAAGTGTGCTATGTGGAATAAAAATGGCGTTTTCTATTTCACGCAAATTCTTAAAAAAATGAACACTTTTATCTCCATAAATTACCATATATTTTTTCCCATTTACATATGCTTTAAAATCATCAACATTTTTCAATTCTGTTTGGCAATCAGTCATTTAAAATAATATATATTATTTTTTTAAATAATTTATTTTATGCTTCATTTTCGTCTTCGAGATCGACCGCATCCAGTGCCATATTTGCAAGTTTATCTGCCCGTTTATTATTTTTCCGATATACATGATTGTATGTAATTTTAGAGAATTTCTTTTCAAGGTTTTTTGCTTGTTGCCAATAGGGCATAAGATTATCGCTTTTCACACGCCAATTACCTTTCATTTGTTCAAGTACAAGCTTAGAGTCTCCATAAACATTTATTTCATTGATGCCGTTTTTCACACAAAGTTCCAATCCTTGTATTAACCCACAGTATTCCGCAACATTATTTGTTTTGTTTCCAATATATTTATTTTCGAAAAACAACTCATTTTCTTCTTCGTCGTAAACAACGCAACCATATGCTGCTTTTCCTGGATTCCCCCTACTTGCACCGTCAAAATAAAGATTCATCAATAAGTTATCTTTCACAATTAATTATTTATTTCAATTTAAATATATAATCTGTATATATTTTTAAATGGTTGCTACCAACTTGAAGGATCTTATGATCGGTGGAACAGCCGGAATTGTTTCGCGAACATGTATATCTCCGATAGAATTATATAGAATACAGAGGCAAAACAGTTTTATGCCCGATTCTAATCTGAGATCTGTTATAAGAAAGGAAGGATTTAGATACTTATGGAAGGGAAATCTAACAAATTGTATTAGGATTTTTCCACAATTATCAATTAATTATGCTTTATTAAACACTATTAAAAGACGTGTAAAGAAAAACAAAATTAATATTGATGATAATACGGCAACATTTTTATCTGGAGCTATTGGAGGTGCATTTTCTATTTTTTGTATTTATCCATTAGAAACAATAAGAAGTAGGTTGTCATTACAAATAAATAAAAACCATTATGGTGGTATTTATGACTCATTTAGAAAAATACCTTTGCGCGATATGTATAAAGGGTGTTCTGTGAGTTTATTTGGCTTTGGTTTATACAATGCTATATGTTTTACGCTTTATCCTATATATCAGGATGCATTCAGTGATAAATTCGGCAAATTTATTTATTTAAATAAAATGCTGTCTGGTGGATTGTCGGGGTTATCTGCTTTAACTATAACATATCCAACAGATTTAATTAGACGTAGATTGCATTTACAGAATTTTGATAGTTGCGTGCCACAGTATAATGGATTAGTGGATTGTGTTAAAAAGATTTACAAGGCGGAAAAGATTTTTGGGTTTTACAGAGGAATGCATGTAAATTATATGAAAACCTTTCCAATGATAGGTATTCAATTTATTACGATTGATTTTCTAAAAAATATGTTGTAGTATATAATGAATGCTTATAACATCGATTTAAATATTCATAATTATACAGACAATGAGTTGAAGCTTTTAATTGACTTGCCAGAAGAATTTACGCTTGTTATATTACAAGAAAGGTGTTTAGAATACAAAAATAAAGTAAAAGAAAACAGCGTATTGACCAAACAAAAAAAAGAAAAGCTTAATAGTTTTATTAGGGAAATAGAAAGTAGGTTATCTTTGATTTTGTTAAATGCTGAATACTTATCATTACAAAAACATATGGAAAAGATAAGCAATACACAAAAAACGATAGAAAACAAAATAGATTTAATTTTAAAAATAATGAAAAAAGTTATAGAAGAAAATTAAGATTATTTTAAACAAAACATTTAAAATAAACGACGAATTATATATAAATGGGAGGCGGTATTATAATAGTTTCAAAAGATAGTTTAAATCGATATCATTTACTTTTTGGGAGAGAAGCAATAAATGGATGCTGCAAAAAATCCGACAAAGGCAAATTTAGTGATTTTGGTGGTGCGGCTGATAAGGGAGAAACCGACGAACAAACAGCATTACGTGAATTTATGGAAGAAACAATGGGACTGTATTTGACAAAAGAAACTATGAAAAAATATATGAAAGAGCATAAAGAAACTGTTGTGGAATTGGGGGGATATAGTAGTTTTCTTTTAATGAGTCCATGGGATATATATCATCCTATTAACTTTGATTTTCCTGGTAAATTAAAAGCATCTTTTGACCATTGCTGGAAAAATAATAGAGATATGGTTTTTGAACACAATGGATTGTATGAAAAAGATATGGCTCGTTGGATGAGAGTTGATTTATTGCAAAGAAATTTACATAATTTTAGACCATGGTATAAAAAACATATAAGAGAAATTATAAAATATTTTTCAGAAAAATATGATATTAAACAATTGCCTTCTAATAAATATAAATGAGGAGAAGGAGAAAGACGTTAAATTTGGTAATGGATGGCATTGATTTATATAATACGGCGTATGAAGATTTGTCTCCTACAAGAACCATTACTCCAACCAAACGTTCATGCTTTCGCGATTTGGTTAAAAATATGTTTACAAGTGAATACGATGATGTTCTTAAACAAAATGAGAAAAATCTTAGAAATTCATCGGCGAAATTATGTGGGTTTTTGAAAAATCCAAAGGAAGTAAACAATATTCCAACTTATATTGATAATGCCGTATTTAATATCATATTGGATATTCTAACAGATAGAAACGATATCAGAACTTTTTTTGATTGCAAGAAAATGTATCATCACTATACAACATTGGCAAAAATTGCATTTAAAAATGACGATCATAATACATGTATAGTCATTAAGTGTGCATTGGAACATACCGTAATAAAACGATTAGACATCAAGCAAACAAAATCGGAGAAAAAGTTATTTGAAGATTTTGAACAAACCTATGGTACGTTTTTGAATTGTTATTCAAAGCATATTGAACAATTGCTAACAAGTCATGGAACTATTCGTGATTTTATTCCATCTGTTCTTGTGTTAAACATGCATTTAAAGAAAAATGAAATTTATACGGATGCTTATACAAAGCTGGGAAAGTATCCAAAAAATTTGGCTGAAAAAAGAGCTCATTTAATGAAAGTTATGGATGCTTACGGACAATACTATGTTTCTTATAGAAAGTTTTTAGTTAGGTTGTATTTGGTAGATCCTATGCAACATTCTGTATTTACTTCTGGAAAGTATAAGGGAGGATTTACGGAAACACTATTTGAAATGGTAAATGAAATACATAAAAACAATAATGGTAAAAAAAAATTGAAAAGAAATACAATTTGAAAATCATCCACGTAAAGAAAATGATAATCGCGTGTACGAGGTTTACAACGAAAACATATAATGAAAACATTAAATGGAAAATGGCGAAAAAATGGCGTGGTTGTGTTTACGGGTTTAACGAGCAACTGCCGAAGAAGATTCCATATAATAGCGATGTTTATATCATTGACATGAACAATGATACAAATAAAATAATGGGTATTGGGTTGATTAATTATGATTACAAGCCATCGAATCGTTCGCGTATTTATCAAAATCATAACTATAATAGATATGTATACAAAAGCAAATACTATATTAATCGATATTACTTGCTTAAAAACCATAAGGAAATTGTGGAGTTTTTAGAGAAAAGATTATTTTATGGTCATAGTCATTTTAAAAGACAGGTGGGATTAACGGTAATACCTATAGAAAGATTAATAGTAACCTATCCAAAGGTTAAATACTTATGCAAAAAATGTGGCTTACCAAAGAAAAACCATGTTTGTCTTGGAGAAAAAAAAGTAAACACAGACAGCATTTGCAAACTTTGTGGTAAGTTTAAACGAGGCCATATATGTACTCAACATAAAAAAAATAGTGCAATGAAAATAAAGCTTGAATCATTCTTTTCAAAGCTATTTGTTTAATATGATAGACAATGATAAAAGAAAACTGTTTTTTTAATACATACTATCGCATATTAAATACATAAACGGCAATTGAACAAGCAATACATGATTTATATGTATTATATTTGATTTTATATTGCATTTATGATATAATAAATCATTCAATAAAAATAAAATTACACTACATAACCCTGGTAGAAAAGTATGTGGGTAAGTATATAAACTATAAACTGATATTAAAAAATTGCAAAACACATCGAATCCCAGTACGTAATAATTGTCTGCGAAAAACCCATGGTACATTAGCCCATTAGTAAATATTATTAATGCTCTATATGATCTGTATTTTATAATAGGATATAAATAAATAAGAATTCCTATTAAACATATTTTATTTACTTTCATTAGTTACTATTAGTTATATGTGTTTAATATCCCTATATAATTAATTTGCAAATTCATCCTGAAAAAAAGGCACTAAAAAAAAGGCACCATGCCTCACTTTTTAATTTTTTTGTGCGTTTAGTTTCTTTTTGTATTTATGTATTTTTATATTTGTACACCAACACTTGCTTGTGATGTAAATAGATTATCTAACGCTTGTTCTTCTGTAACGTTTGCAATCCATCGCAATCCATTAAATACGCGTTTTGCGCTTGGTTCAATAAAAGCCGTATCAGGCATTCCATTTGAATTGATCAGAATGATTTTATTATTGTAAATGTTTCTTAGTTTAGTTAACTGATCATTACAATACAATCTAATTCTTTCCCATTTTGTAAGCATTCTTATTAGTGTTTCCAGATTGGTTCTTTGATAAATTGCATTAAGAATTTCAATACATGATGTTTGGTAAAACTCCATAATATCTAAAATGTCGCGAGTTTTTTGATGAGCTTTATACTTTGCTTCGATATTTTTCTTAAACGTTTTTTCATCGATTCTGTCAAGCATATACATCATTCTATGATGTTTATTACTGTCTTCTACGTTTTGACATTTCCGTCTTAAATCGGCCAAAGTTACATGTTGATTATGTGAAATTGATCTGTGAAATATTCTAATGAAATTTTCATCAAATGCGGATTCCAGACTATTTACATCATAATCATACTTTCGTGCAATCTTTTTTCGCAATTTGGAATTATAGAGAAGATTATTACTTAGCAAAGTTATATTTGCAAAGAATGCTCTCCAATCAGGCAATCCTCCACACATTTGTGCTCCGGGTGGATTTACAGCTGTATTATTATCCTTTGCCCACGCATAATAATGCGGATTGTGAATGGTTCCTGTTACCTGCCTTCCTGTTTGCCAACTAAATGCAATATGGCAAACTGTACACCACATTTGATCACAGCCTGATATTTTGAAAATCGGCACTCCACAACTTGGACATGGCTTTGTTTCTTTTTTCATAAGCTGGGCGGTTTTAAGCGTATTTTCATCGCATACATGTTCCTGCTTTTTGTCTTTTCCGATAACCTCAAAGCATTTTGAGCATGTGTACGTTTCGCAAATACCGCATTTCCATGTTTTTGCATCCAAAAATCCTTTGCATTTATCTACAGGACATGCTTTGATAAATACACGGGGTTCTTGTTTTTCTTTTTTTGCTCCATAACCTTGATATCTTAACCGATTTGATTTTTCATATCTTTCGTCATAAAGCTTGTTGATTTGTGCTTTTAAATGACAAATTTTATCATCAATATCTCTTATTTCTTTTGTAACCTTTTCTCTTTTAAGAAATTGTTCACAATCAGGTTGTGTCGCAGGCATTTTACTTTTTTCAATATCGTACAAAACTTGTTTGTGATGATTTTTATATGTGCCATTGAGAAACGATTTTCCCATATTGTTAAATATAAACTCTTTTGTGAATTTCTTTTTGCATCCCATGCAATGAGGGTCTTCCGCCGTTGAAAGCATATATGTTTTTTGACATACTTTGCATGCTGCTAAATCGCAATATCCACATACTATTTTTGTTCTTGTCTTTTTTGTATACGGCTCGCAGCAAATAGAGCATGATTCCGGTGGTATTTTAAGCTTTGCTTTTTTAATTTTCTTTTTCTTTTTGGGTGGTGGGGTTTGTTTAGATGAGTTATTATCAACAAGGATGGAAGCCATTATTGATTAGTTTAGATAATTATTTGGATAATATTATTGGTTTGGGATACTTAAATTATAAAACTTATGTGATTTTTTCAATTTAATTAACTGTAAGAAACAAAATAAAAACATTATGTTTATAATTATTATATGAGTGAAACAGATTTTGATATAAATAATTATACTGTTGCCGATTTGTTGCAAATTTTAAGCATACAAAATGAGGTTCCAATAACAAAAGAAAAAATAGTTGAAACCACGCAAAAGTTTATTGATGCTGATAAATTCAAAGACAATGAAGACTTTGTTAAGTTTTTCTTAGAAATTAGACGAAAACTTATTAATGAGATTGAACGCCAACGAGAGGACTATGAAAAAAATATGGAGAAGAAGTTACTGTATTTAAAAAACTACGGAAGTTTAACTGATCCTTTGGGAGATTTAAAAAGTGCCGACGTAAAGAATTTAGAGCAACAATCAAGGGAAGTTGATAAGGATCCAACAACAGAAAACATTATTTTTAACACGCCACAAAACGTATTTGAAAACCGAATTAATCGCAATATAACAAAAAAGCGCATTGTAATAAACAGTGCATATAGAACAATATTGGATCCCTCTTCGGTATCCCTTTCTTTTATTTCAACTGGAGATAGTTCAGACAATTGTATTACTTATCCTCCAAATAAACAATCACAATTAGAAACACCAAGTAATTTCAATGTAAATTTGTCTGAACCAGTGACAAATGTATATGAATTGGAACTACAAAAAGTTATTATACCTAATCAATGGTATGTATTTTGCCCTGCTTTTGGCACAAGTAGTTTTACAATTATAAGAAATGGAGTAACAACGACAATAGATATTGAAGCAGGCAATTATAAAAGTCCAGCTCTTATTACAGAAATTAATAATAAATTATTAAGTAATTCTATTACAGATGTTCTATTTGTTTTTAGTGAAAGCACAAACAAAGTAAGAATAACAAATAATAATGGGGGCGATATTGAGCTTAAATGGTATAATCCTACTACACCTCAATGTGGTCAATCGGGTAATGGGTCAAAAGTAGATTATAATTTAGGTTGGCTTATGGGATTTCGTGAGATAAAAATAACTATTTCGCCTGGTCATACTGCATCTGGAGCTGCTAATATTGATACTTTTGGTACACGTTATGTGTACTTGTGCTTGGAAGATTTCCTTTCGTGTAAACCTAATTCCGATATTGTATCAAATGCTACAAATAAGGCTTCATATAAATTGCCTTATTATTATGTAAAATCAACAATGTGTGAAGATGCGGATGTTATTGTAGATCCAAGAGAAACCCGCAGCGATTGTGGTCGCAGATTTGCTTCGCGTGATCTATTAAGTAATTTAACACAAAAGCAACGATATACTATAGATCAAATTAAATTGGCAATGACTGGCGATAGTGTAGATCGATATGATACGCCTACACCTACTGATGTAATTGCGCAAATACCCGTTCAAAGAGAAGATGGTGCATTATTTGGAGAAACAGTATATTCTTCAAATGATGGATTAGATAAGCGTGTTTACTTTGGCCCTGTAAATTTAAAGAAATTCCACGTTAGATTATTGGATGATAGAGGTATGGAAATAGATATGAATAACATGGATTGGTCTTTTACTTTGATTGCAACACAGTTATATAGAAACTAAGTAATTGTACATGTTGGGCATGTTTCGTCTCCTTCTGTGCATATTCTATTATTTAATTTTATGGGTTTTTTGGTATTTGTATCATACAAAAGGTTTTGTTCTATACCTATAAGTTTTTTATTTTCTGCGTTTTCTTTTATTTTATGAGCAAGTGTAGTGAAGCCTTCGTGAACATTAATATCGGATTTTGCGCTACATTTATAGTATAACATATTGTTTTCCTTTGCATACTTATCTATGTCTTTTTGTTCCACTTCTATTTTTTCCGTGATATCGCATTTATTACCGAAAAGCAAAATGGGTGCATCTTTGTTTTCACAGAATTCTTCAAAAAGCGATTTCCACATTTTAATATTTTCAAATGATTTTTTATTTGTTAAATCAAAAACTAATATAACTCCTGCGAGTTTTTTCAAATAAGACTCTATGATTTTTTTGTATTTTTCCAATCCGGAAGTGTCCCATATACGTATTTTGGCCTTATATTCATTATCTATTATTATGGGTGCGGAATAAAATTCCAAGCCTACTGTGGATTTGTATCCTTTTTCTATAGATGATCGGCAAAATCTGTTACAAATACTTGTTTTTCCACAAAATACGTTACCTAAAATAACGATTTGGTATATTTCTTTAAATGTCATATATATACATGACATTTAATTTTTACTTTCCAAATAATAATTTGTCTATTGTTGTTTTTACACAGAAAATTCTATGCAATATAACGCCTGCTAAAAAGCATCCGGCTAATATTAAAAGGAAATGCTGTTTTGGATAATAATTTTTTATAACTATGGCCAAAATAATTGTTAATAAAACATCAATAACAGCAATATTTTTAAAACGAAATGCGTGAATTCCTGTGTTTGGTTTACCAAGTGCATTTTTATATTTACAAAAGTTAATCATATATATAAAATAAGAATATGTTTTTCAGCATTAAATATTATCCATTGTTACAATAACCTCATTGCTGTTATAAGTATTATCATTTCTATACATAACAGTTTCTGTGTTTAATGGAGTTGTTTGTATAGATATTGATTGTGATATAACTTTATTTTCTTTACGTGAGTCACTTTTAGATTCATTCAAAAGCAATGAAAGATTCTCTGCACCTTTTTTTAATCTCTCATCTATGAGCTTTGTAATAAATTCTACGTCATCATTGTATCGCGAGGTTAGTGTTGTTTTATATCTTGATAGCTCAGATGAACAAGAAAATAAAATATCGTGTAGGTTATTATAGCTTTCCGCAAAATTATTGTTGAAGCATATGTTTTGCTTTTTAATTTGTTCAATCATATTAACAGCTATCAAAATAGAATTAGGATCAGACAAAGCTTTGTGAATAAATATAACAGGTTTATTGTTTACAACCTCTACACTAAGATGTTTTTTCTTAGCTATTCCGGAGTAAAGAGAAAGAAGCAGTGCACCATCTATATCCTGTGCTTCTTCTACATCTCTATAAAACTTGGTTATATTAACCTTATTTACATTTGTTTTAAAGTTTTTCGATTCAACCATAAGTTTACAGCTTTGCGTTTCTACAATAAAATCACCTCGCTTTGCAATATTTCTTGTATCTTCTATCTTAGCAGTTGGCAATACTTTTGCTAATGAACTTTCAAGCTCATTCTCTCCTTCTTTGCCTTTTTTATACGAATTGTTTTTAATATTGAGGGATTGTTGTAGTTCATCTATTTCTTTTAAAAGAATATCTTTTTCTTTTTGTTTTTCTTCCTTAAGAATACTTATATTTTTATCTGCTATCCATCTTTCTTTATCTCTAACTTCTTCTATTTGTCCTCGCAATTCTTCTATAGTTTGCTTTTTATCTTCATTTTGTTTTTTAAACATATCTATGGTTTTGTGTAAGTAATCTATTTTAACTTTACTGTTTTCTTCTGCTATCTTTTTTATAGTAATTGACTTGCTTTCTATTTCTTGCTTTATGTTTTCTTGTGCGGATTTTTTATATTCTTCAAAAGAATGATTTACAATGCTTAGCTTATTTTGTGAGGTTTGATAATCGGTTTTCATCATAGCGATAGTTTTTTCATAATCATTTGAAATATTTACAATAGTTTCTTGATGTTTTTTTTTAAGTTCTTTTTCACGTGCTTCCAATGTTTCTTTGAGTGTTTTATTACTTTGGAGTTTGCTTTCTTCTACCATTGTTTTAATGCCTTTTTTACCAATTTCAATAATATTCACAATATCATCGATATTATTGTTTAAAAACGCCGACAATATCTTATGATTCTTCTTAGTTGTTTGATATGATATTGTATTATCAACACCATTAAATTCAACCTTGATATTTAGTTGATTCATGCGGTTGTTTATTCTTATACGATATGTTTAAGTATTTTGTTTTATTATGTTTGGACACGGTTAAAATTGAAATAAATACAATAATATACAATAAAAGTATTTACAAAATGACAACACACGCAGTATATACTATAAACGATGCAACACTTAAACCAAATATGGCGGCATTTGATTTTGATTGGACGTTAGTAAATCCAAAGGAAGGTCGTACATTTCCAAAGAATGTGGATGACTGGGTATGGATGTATTCGTGTATACCGGAAAAAATAAAAGAATATCATGAAAAAGGCTACATGATTGTAGTATTTACAAATCAATCAAAGTTATGGAAACACGAGCAAATAAAAATAGCAATGGGTTCGCTGGAAATTCCTGTATGGGTAGTAGTTGCTATGAAAAAAGATTATTATAAACCAAATCCAAATTTGCTGGATGATTTGTTGCATGGCGAAGCGATAAGTAAAGAAAATTCGTTCTTTGTGGGAGATGCTTTGGGGAGAAAGCATGATCATTCAGACTGCGATCTCGAGTTTGCTAAGAATATAGGTATCAAGTGTTATACACCAGAAGAAATGTTTGCAACTACACCTAAAAGTTTTGAAATACAAACAATTCCAAAGTCAGATACGCCTGAGGTTATTATTATGGTTGG
>MDSZ01208633.1_pt1 | contig 20013 bp, 31 predicted proteins | sample 811201 | NCBI WGS metagenome assembly MDSZ01 (sample SAMN05326647, study PRJNA326480) | marine metagenome | isolation source: seawater | place: Indian Ocean: North | collected 2010 | reverse complement strand
TTAATTCAATAAATATTTCTGGTTCAATATTAAATTCTTCTATTTCTATTAACTTGTTTCTATTTTCGGTGTCTAAATTTTCAATTAAATCAGCTACATCAGCGGCATGGAGATCAGCGAGTGTTTGGTTAATAAACTTAATATCTTTTTGTTCGATTTTTTGTGTAAATAGATTAATAAAATCTTTATTAAAATCTAGATTTACCTTCTGCTTTCCAACTGATTTTACCAAACTCATAATTCACCTGATTATTTAAATTTTTGAGACTTTTAGTTTATCTGATGATAAAATTCAATTTAAAATGGATATAGATTTTAAAATAAGCAAAAAACCACTAGTTTATGAAGGTGCTATGAGATTTCTTGAGAAAAAAGTCGAAAAAGTTAAGAATGGAGAAAAAGACTTTATTTGGATTTTAGAACACCCAACAACTTATACAGCAGGAATAAGGTATAGTAAAAATGAAGTGATAGATAAGAAGATTTCATTAAAAAAAACAAATAGAGGTGGTAAAATAACATTACATAATCCAGGTCAAAAAATAGTTTATTTTGCTATCAACCTAAATAATAGAAAAAAAAATATTAGAAATCTTATAAAACAAATTGAAAATATAATAATTGAATTCTTGAAATTGTATGGAATTAAGTCGAATGCAGATAGGAAAAATATAGGAATATGGGTAAATAATAAAAAAATTGCAGCAATAGGAATTAGGGTTTCAAGATGGGTCGCTTATCATGGATTTTCTATAAACATAAATAATAATCTGGAAGAATATAAAAAAATAATTCCTTGTGGTTTAGATAACAAAAAAATTACATCAATCAAAAATGAGGGAAAAAATTTTAAAAAAATAGACGAAAATCTCAAGCGAACTATTTTGAAATATATATCTAAGATTTGATATTGTTAGTTATAAAGTTTTTTAGGTTATCACTGTAGTCTGCTTTAAAATTATATTTGTTATTATTAATCATAAATTTAATTGTATGAGCATGTAGTAACAAATTTTTATTATTTTTATTAAATTTAAATGAATATTTATCATCACCAACAACAGGATGGCCAATATTAAATAATTGTTTTCTTAGTTGGTGCTTTCTTCCAGTAATTGGTTTTAATTCGACAAAAGAATACTTATTATTTGATTTCAAAACTTTGATATAAGAAATAGCTTTTTGAATAATTTTTCTTTTTTTATCATATAAAATTAAGTCGTCTTTCATTATTTTTAATTTTTTGTTGATTGAGCCGTGTGTAACAGCAACATAAACTTTGTGTATTTTTCTTATTCTAAATAATGAAGTAAATAATTGTGCATATTGTCTATTTTTTGCAATTATCATTACACCAGATGTTTCTTTATCTAGTCTATGAACAATAAATGGTTTTGAATTATAAAAATACTGGGTGTTTTTGAAAATATCTATAATATTTTTGAAAGACTTAGTGCCAGATTGAACTGGAACACCTGCGGGTTTATTAATTACAATAAAATTATCGTTATTCTCTATAATAAAATCTCCAAAATTTCTTTTTTCTTTAACAGATGGTTTGTATTTTTTAATTTCAGATTTATTTTTATGTTTTATTTTATCAAAATTAAATATCTCAATTTCATCGTTTGATTGAACTCTATATTTAGTTTTAGTTTTTTTTTTATTAACTTTGATTTTGTTCTTTCTTATCAATTTCTCTATTAAGGATTGGGGTAAATCTGAAACGTTATGCCTAAACCACCTATCAAATCTTGTGTCATGATAGTCCTTTTTGACTACAAATTTACTTTTCATATAATACTTTAATGATTATTTTGTAGCGGCTTTTTTAACTTGTTCTTTATCTTTTTTTGAGGTGTCAACTTTTTTTGGTTTGTCGATTTTTTTTGCATTTTCATCCCTATCAACAAGTTCGATAACAGCCATTGGCGCATCGTCTCCGGTTCTAAAACCAGCTTTAAGAACTCTTGAATAGCCACCTTTCCTATTAGCGTATCTTTTAGAAAGTGTATCAAAAACTTTCTTTACAGAGTTTTTATCTTGTAATTTACTAAATAGGCTTTTTTTATTATTAAGATCAGATTTTTTCCCAATAGTTATAACTTTATCTATTTTAGGTTTAAGCTCCTTGGCTTTGGGTAATGTGGTTACAATTTGTTCGTATTTAATTAATGAATTCAACATGTTTTTAAATAAAGCTTTTCTGTGCTCTGAAGTTTTGTTTAGCTTCCTATATCCAATTCGGTGTCTCATTTAATATGTGCTCTCTTCTAATTTTTTAGATAATTCAACAATATTATCTGGCGGCCAATTAGGTATTTCCATACCTAAATACAAAGACATAGAACTTAAAACTTCCTTAATTTCATTTAGTGATTTTCTTCCAAAATTTGGAGTTCTTAACATTTCAGACTCTGATTTTTGAACAAGATCACCTATATAAATTATATTGTCATTCTTTAAACAATTCATAGATCTTACTGATAACTCAAGTTCTTCAACTCTTTTTAAAAGGTTTTTGTTAAATTCTGGTTCTGTAGATTTAGTTTGTGTAGGAATTTCTTTAGGATCTTCAAAATTCACAAACATTGAAAGTTGATCTTGGAATATTCTTGCTGCAAAAGCAACAGCATCTTCTGCAGGTATTGTTCCGTTAGTTTCTACTTGCATTGTCAGCTTATCATAATCTAGTGCTTCACCTTCTCTAGTGCTATCTATTGAATAAGAAACTTTTTTTACAGGACTAAATAGAGAGTCAATCGCAATTAATCCTAAAGGTGTATCCTCAGACTTGTTCTTTTGCGCCAAAACGTATCCTCTGCCACTATTAACAATCAGTTCCATATGAAATTTAGTTTTTTCATCTAAATTACAAATAGTTTGATCTAAATTTAAAATTTCGACACCGTTTACAGGTGTTATGTCTCTAGCTTTAACTTCCTTTGGTCCTGTGGCGTCTAGAACTAGTTTTTTAGATCCGGATGAATTGAGTTTAACTGCCAAATTTTTAACATTTAGAACAATATCAGTAACATCCTCTCTTACGCCTTTTATCGATGAAAATTCGTGTAAAACACCATCGATTTGTATTGCAGTAACTGCAGCTCCCTGAATTGAAGACAACAATATTCTTCTTAACGCATTACCTATTGTTTGACCAAAACCTTTTTCGAGAGGTTCTGCTATAACTTTTGCCATTGATTTATCATCGTTACTTGTAATCGCTAATTTTGATGGCTTGATCAAAGTTTTCCAATTTTTATCAATAATATTTATATTTTCCATTATACTCTCCTTTTTTTTGGTGGTCGTGCACCGTTATGTGGCATTGGCGTTGTATCTTTAATTGAAATAATTTTAAAACCTCTTGATTGTAATGCTCTTAACGCGGTTTCCCTACCTGAACCAGGTCCTTTAACTTGTACGGATAAAGTTCTAAGACCTTGCTCATATGCTTTGCCACCAGCATCATCTGCGGCTACTTGTGCAGCGTATGGAGTAGATTTCCTTGAACCTTTAAAACCTTTAGCGCCTGCTGATGACCAAGCAACTACATTACCTTGTTCATCGGCTATTGAGATTATTGTATTATTAAATGTTGAATTCACAAAAGCAATTCCAGTAGAAATATTTTTTTTTTGTTTAGATTTTTTTTTAACTATTTTTTTTACAATTTTTTCTTCGGTCTTATTATTGTTCTCTTCAACTTTTTTATTTTTAGTATTCATTTTTTATTTTTTTAATGGTGTTAATTTTTTACCTGCTATTGCTATTGCTTTTCCTTTTCTTGTTCTTGCGTTAGAATGGGTTCTTTGTCCTCTAACTGGTAATTTTTTTTTATGTCTTGATCCTCTGTAGCATGCTAAATCAACTAGTCTTTTAATATTCATAGAATTTTCTCTTCTTAGATCACCCTCTACTTTATAATTAGCATCAATATATTCCCGAATTTTTAGAACCTCCTCTTCAGAAAGTTTATTTACTCTTTTGTTCAAGGGTATGTTTAATTTTCGACAAATAATTTTTGAATTGTAATCTCCAATTCCGTGAATGTAAGTTAGCGCTGTGTGAACAATCTTGTTGATAGGTATATTAATTCCTGCTATTCGAGCCATATTTTGTGATGTATAGTTTTCCTGCGTAGTTATATTGTGTAATCATTTAAAGTCAACCCTTGATAGTGTCAATTAAGCCGCTAATTTCCCTGTTAATATCAGATATAGATGCCTCACCATTTACAAATTTAAGTAAATTAGATTGCTTATAATATTCTAAGACCTGTTCAGAGGATTTTTCGTAAGTTTTATATCTTTTAATTGCAACTTGCTCATTATCGTCGGCTCTTTTTTCAACAGTTTGTCTTTCTAAAATTCTTTTTTTTACTGTTTCTAAACTTACGGATAATTTTAATACAACATCAATCTTTTGTTTAGATGCTTTAAGTAAATTATCTAAGTTTTTTGCTTGAGGTAAATTTCTTGGATAACCATCAAATATGATCTTATTTTTGTATTTATTGTTAGAAATAAATTTTTCTATCAAACTGCTTACAATTTCATCTGAAACCAGTTCTCCAGAATTAATTATTTCAGCGATTTTAGATCCTAGTTCAGTTTTATTTTTGATTTCTTCACGTAAAAGTTCACCAGTAGATAATTGATAAAGATTGTATTTATTTACAATAAATTTTGACTGAGTTCCCTTTCCTGCACCAGGCGGTCCAAATATAATTATGTTCATATAAATTATCTATTAAACTTTGCTTTTTTTATTAAGTGCTCGTATTGAGAGCTCATCAATCTTGTTTGAACTTGGGTGACAGTATCCATTGCAACGACAACAACAATTAAAACTGAGGTCCCACCTAGGTAAAAAGGTATTGGATATTTAGCAATTAAAAATTCTGGCATTAAACAAACTAATGTTAAATAACAAGCTCCTATTGTTGTTAACTTTGTAAGAATATTTTCTATATATTCCGCTGTTCGATCACCAGGTCTAATACCAGGTACGTATCCTCCATATTTTCTTAAATTTTCTGCCGTCTCTTTTGGGTTAAAAACAATTGATGTATAAAAAAAAGCAAAAAATATAATTCCGAATGCGTATAAAAACATATAAAGAGGTTTTCCTTGAGAAAATAAAGAGGAGAAATTAATAAAAAACTCTGAGTCAGTCGCACCAAAATTTGAAAAAGTTATAGGTAGTAATAAGAGTGCAGATGCAAAAATGGCTGGTATTACTCCTGCAGTATTTATTTTTAAAGGTAAATATGATGACTCACCACCATAAATTTTATTTCCCATTTGTCTTTTTGGATAATTTACAAGAATTTTACGCATTGCTCTTTCCATAAAAACTATAAACATTACCGTTGCTATTATTAAAACAAAAATGGATATAATCATCACTGGAGATAAAGCTCCAGTTCTTCCCAGTTCAAAAGTTGACGCAAGCGCCCTAGGAATTTCAGCTACTATACCCGAAAATATTATTAGAGATATTCCGTTACCAATTCCCCTTGAGGTTATTTGTTCACCTAACCACATTAAAAAAGTTGTTCCAGCAACTAGTGAAATAGTAGTCATTAATTTGAAATAAATACCTGGTGAAATAACTAAACCGCCTGCATTTTCTAATCCAACAGCAACTCCATATCCTTGTAGAGCAGCTATTAAAACAGTTCCATAACGTGTAATTTGTGTTATTTTTTTTCTTCCAATTTCACCTTGATCTTTTAAATTTTTAAAATAATCTGAAGTTCCTGTAAGTAACTGAACTATAATTGACGAAGATATGTACGGCATTATACCTAAAGCAAAAATAGCCATTCTTTGCACAGCACCACCAGAAAAAACATTAAACATTCCGAGAAGTCCTTTTTGACTTGAGGACATTATTTCAGAAAGTGAGTCAGGGTCTATTCCTGCGATTGGAACATAAGTTCCCAATCTGTAAATACATAATATAAAAATTGTAAAAAATATTCTGTTTCTAAGGTCAGATGAATTTGTTGATATATTTGTATCTTCGGCCATTTATTTTTTTTTTGAAGAAATTAAAATGTTGACTAAACCACCGGCATTTTCAATTTTTTCTTTTGCTGACTTTGATATATAATCTGTTTTAATTTTTAATTTTTCTTTAAATTCACCTGATCCAAGAACTTTCAATTTTTCATACTTATTTCTAATGATTTTTTTTTCTTTTAAATATTTCAAACTTATTTCTTCTTTGCTTTCTATTCGTTTTTTTTTGATAAAATTTTGTAAATCGCCTAAATTAAGTTTGGCTATAAACTTTTTTTTCAATAAATTGTTTTGACTATTAAAGCCTCTTTTTGGAAGTCTTCTATAAAGAGGCATTTGCCCGCCCTCAAAACTTTTAATTGCAACACCTGATCTAGATTTTTGACCTTTTACACCTCTTCCAGAAGTTTTACCTTTGCCTGATCCTATACCTCTTCCAACTCTAATTTTTGGTTTATTTGTTTTAACTAAAGTATTTAATTTCATTTTAATTTTCTCTTTTTTTAACAATGTCTGCAATTTTTTTATTTCTCATTGCTGAAATAATTTTTGGGGAATTTTGACTTTTTAAACCTTGTAGAACTGCTTTTAGAACGTTGTGAGGATTTGGCGATCCAAGAGATTTAGTAACAATATCTTGGATGCCCAGAACTTCACAAACTGCTCTTGTTGCTCCGCCAGCTATAATTCCAGTACCAGTTGGGGCTGCTCTCATTAATATTTTTCCTGAACCGCTTTTAGCAAAAACATCGTGATGTAAAGTTCTCCCATCTTTAAGCGGTATTTTTACCATGTTTCTTTTAGCTACTTCAGTTGCCTTTTTTATAGCATCAGGTACTTGTTTAGATTTCCCTTGGCCTATTCCTATTGAACCTTTTTGATTTCCAGCAACAACTAATGCTGCAAAACCAAATCTTCTTCCTCCCTTAACAACTTTTGTTATTCTGTTAATGGCTACCAATTTTTCTACAAATTCGCTTTTCTCTTTCATTAAAAATTCAATCCATTTTTTCTAAGTGACTCTGCTAACGCCTTTATCCTACCATGATACTTATATCCGCCTCTATCAAAATAGACTTTATTAATTTTTTTCTCTGAAGCTCTCTTTGCTAAAATTTCACCTAAAAGTTTAGATAAATCTGTTTTATTTTTTTTATCTTTCTTTAAATCTTTCTCCATTGAGGAGGCAGAAACAATAGTTTTGTTTATTTTATTATCTATTATTTGCGCAGAAATATTTCTTAAAGATTTGAATACTGCTATTCTATATCTATCAATGTTTACATCTTTAAGTTTTTTTCGATTTCTAAGTGAACGTTTTATCCTCGAATTAGTTTTTTTCATTTTACTTTTTCTTACCCTCTTTTCTTATAACATACTGATCTTTTTCTTTTATTCCTTTGGCTTTATATGGTTCTACGGGTTTAAATGATTTTATATCAGCTGCAACCTTTGAGACTAGCTCTTTATCAGACCCACTTATATTTAACTTAGTTTGTTTTTCAACCTTTATAGTAATATCTTTTGGTATAGAATATGTGACCTCATGACTAAAACCTAATTGTAAAATCAATTTATCACCTTTTAGGCTCGCACGAAAACCAACACCATTTAATTCAAGATTTTTTTCATGTCCTTTTGTTACACCCAAAACTGCATTATTTATTAAACTTCTATAAGTTCCCCACATCAAAGAGGTCTTTTTATCTTTTGACAAGGGTGAGATCTGGAACTCATTTTTTTCATTAATTTTTGAAGAAAACATTTTGTTATTAAATAAAAGTTTTTTAGTACCTTTTGGGCCTGATACTAATAAGGAATCCCCTTCTACTTTAACGGTAGATTCCTTTGGTAATAAAATTGATTTTTTTCCGAGTTTAGACATTAAAATATCCTACAAATTATTTCTCCACCTAAATTATTTTTAGTTGCTTCAACATCAGACATTACCCCTTTGCTCGTAGATAGTATTGCTAACCCAAGACCATTAAGAACTTTAGGTATGCTGGTTGCTTTTGAGTAAACCCTTCTACCCGGTTTAGAAATACGCTTGATTTCTTTAATAACAGGTTGTCCATCATAGTATTTTAGTTTTACCTGAATAGATTTTATTTTATTTTTACTTTCACTAATTTTAAAATCTATAATGTATCCCTCTTTCTTCAAAACCTCTAAGATCTTAGATCTAAAATTAGAATAAGGCACATCAATATTATTTAATGTTCGCATTTGACCGTTCCTTATTCTTGTCAACATATCTCCAATAGGATCAACTAAGCTCATTTTCCTCCTTTACCAACTTGATTTCGTCATCCCAGGTATTTTCCCGGATGAAGCCATTTGTCTTAATGCTATTCTAGAAATTCTTAATTTTCTATAAACACCATGTGGTCTTCCTGTTATTTGACATCTGTTTCTTATACGAATCTTTGCAGAATTTTTTGGTAGCTTAGATAGTTTTAATTGAGCGGCAAATCTCTCGTTAAGAGGTAGCTTTTTGTTGTTAATAATAGCCTTTAATTTTTTTCTTTTATTTTGAAATCTTTTTGCCATTTTAATACGTTTTAAGTTTCTCTGAACTGCACTAGTTTTAGCCATTTTATCCTTTCTCTGGTTTTTCCTCTTTTTTATCACTTTGTATAATTTTCTTATTTTTTTTCTTTCTCTTTTCACTATCTTTGACGATAGGAAAGTTAAATTCCTTAAGTAAAGATATTGTATTTTCTTTTGAGTTACTTGTTGTAACAATTGTGATATCCATTCCTCTTATAGTGTCAACTTTATCAAAATTTATTTCTGGAAAAATTATGTGCTCTTTTAATCCAAAAGAAAAATTCCCAAATTTATCACAAGCGGAGTCTTTTAAACCTCTAAAGTCCTTTATTCTTGGCAGCGCAATATTTACTAATCGATCAATAAATTCGTACATTCTATGATTTCTTAAGGTAACTTTAAGACCAGCATTTGATCCTTTTCTAGACTTAAAGTTAGAAATTGATTTTTTAAATTTTGTTTTAACTGGATATTGTCCAGTGATTGAGGACATATCTTTAATACAAGTTTCCATTTTCTTTTTATCTAATCCATCTTGTCCTAGACCCATGTTTAATACGATTTTCTCTATTTTAGGAACAGCATTTATATTTTTATAGTTTAGCTTTGACATAAGACTTTGAACAATTTCTTTATGGTATCTTTCTTTAAGTCTTGGATTCATTATTTTTTACCTTTTTTAACATCAGTTGTATTTTTTAAGTTTGATAAATGTATATAACCCTCTTTTGTTATTATTCCGCCTTTGTTTTCTTTTGTAGCTTTTTTATGTTTTTTTTGCATATTTACATCTTTAACTTTAGCCAAATTTCTAAATCTATTAATTTCAATAATTTCTCCAGTTTTTCCTTTGTCTTTTCCAACACAAACTTTAACTTTCATCCCTTTCTTAAATAAATTTTTCATAATACCTCTGGTGCTAAAGAAATAATTTTTGTTTGTCCTCGTGCTCTAAGTTCTCGCGTTACGGGGCCAAAAATTCTTGTACCGATTGGTTCACCCTTTTCATCTGTTAATACTACTGAATTACTATCAAATTGGACTTTAGAACCATCTTTCCTAAAAATTTCTTTTTTTGTTCTCACTACGACAGCCTTGTGAACAGATCCTTTTTTAACTTTTCCATTTGGAAGTGCATCTTTTACACTCACAACTATCAGGTCCCCTACTCCTGCATATCTTCTCTTGGATCCGCCTAAAACTTTTATACACTCAACTCTTTTAGCTCCAGTATTGTCAGCTACCAAAAGTTCAGTTTGAATTTGTATCATTTTTCAATGACCTCCCATGTCTTCAATTTTGATATAGGTTTTGACTCAATTATTCTCACAATATCACCGATTTTATACTTATTTTTTTCATCATGAGCATGATATTTTTTTGATCTAGATATAACTTTTCCATAAAAAGGATGCCTAAATCTTCTCTCTACTTTAACAACTATAGTTTTATCACTCTTATTGCTCACTACTTCACCCTTTAAAATTCTTTTTGTCATTTTTTAACTTCCAAATTGTTATATAACCTTGCAATACTCTTTCTTATCTTTGAAAATTCAGCTACGTTTTGAATTTGACCATTAACTTTTTTAAATCTCATATTAAATAAATCTTTTTTAAGTTTCTGTATTTCTCTCAATGACTGATCTTTTGTTAGTTTCTTTTGTTCTTTTTTTTTCATTATTATCTTCTCACAAATTTTGTTTTAATAGGAAGCTTGGCAGAAGCTTTATAAAGAGCTTCTCTAGCAACCTCCTCTGAGACACCATCAATTTCAAATAAAATTCTTCCAGGTTTAACTCTGCAAGCCCAGTATTCTGGTGATCCTTTCCCTTTACCCATTCTAACCTCTGTTGGTTTTTTGGATACTGGTATATTAGGAAATATTCTAGACCAAACCTTTCCAGTTCTTTTCATATGCCTAGTAAGAGCAACTCTAGCTGCTTCTATTTGTTTTCCAATTATTCTTTCAGGTTGGGTTGCCTTCAATCCAAACTCACCATAGTTAAGTGAACTAGCTCTGGTAGCATTCCCATGAATTCTACCTTTATGTGCTTTTCTATATTTACTTCTTACTGGTTGTAGCATTCTTAGTCCTCTCCATCTTTTGCTTATTCACGTCTTTTAAAAATAATTCTCCTTTATATATCCAAACTTTTACACCGATTATTCCGTAAGTTGTTAATGCCTCAGACTCAGCATAATCTAAATTCGCTCTTAACGTATGCAATGGTATACTTCCCTCTCTTAACCATTCACTTCTTGCAATTTCGTTACCAGCTAATCTACCGCTTAATGTTACTTTGATCCCTTTTGCTCCTAATCGCATTGCTGACTGCATTGCCCTTTTCATAGCACGTCTATACGCAATTCTTTTCACAAGTTGTTGAGATATATTTTCGGCGACTAAATAAGCATTTAGCTCTGGTTTTTTTATTTCTTTTATATTTACTGATACTTCACTATCAGTAATTTTAGAGATTTTTCCTTTTATCTTTTCAATATCAGAACCCTTTTTCCCAATAACAAAACCTGGTCTTGAGGTGTGAATAAAAATAGAGCATTTTTTTCCAGACCTCTCAATAATAATTTCTGATACTCCTGAGTTTTGTATATTTTTCTTAATAAACTCTCTTATTTTATAATCCTCAATTAAATATTTTCCATAATCATTTTTTCGAGCGAACCAGATTGAATCCCAGCCTCTATTAACACCTAATCTAAAACCTATTGGATTTACTTTTTGTCCCATTATTTTTTATTATCTCCCTTTTTTTCCTCTAATATAATTGTAACTCTACTGTATGGTTTTTTAATTGGAGCAGCTCTACCTTTTGCTCTTGGTCTGAATCTTTTCATAACAATAGATTTACCAACATAAGCTTCTTTTACATAGAGATTATCAATATCATACTGATAATTATTTTCTGCGTTGGCAATTGCTGACTTAACAGTTTTTTTGATGTCCTCAGCAACTTTTTTTCTTGTAAATTCCAAATCCCTTAAAGCTATATCTGCTTTTTTTCCTTTTATAAAATTTAACACTAAGTTAGCTTTTCTAGCACCACTTCTAACATTTTTATTTATAGCCTTAATTATATTATTTTTTTCTGTCATTTAGTATCCTTTGTTGGAGAAGCGGGCTTAGATGCAGGTGCTGCAGCGCCTGGTGAAGCCTTTGGCGCAGAACCTGTAGTTGGAGTTGGACCAGCCGATCCTTCAGCTGCAGCTTTTTTATCTGCAGGTGTGTGACCCGAAAATTTTCTTGTTGGTGAAAATTCACCCAATTTGTGACCAACCATTTCTTCTGAAACAGTTATAGGAATAAAACTTTTACCGTTGTGTATTAAAAAACTGTGTCCAACAAACTCCGGTATTATAGTAGAATTTCTTGACCAAGTTTTAATCGGTACTTTTTTTGTTTTGTCTTTAAGTTTATCTATTTTTTTTAACAAACTCGGATGAACAAATGGTCCTTTCCAAACTCCACGTGTCATTTAATTATCACTCCTTTTTTTTCTTCTTGAAATTATAAATTTATCACTTCTTTGAGGTCTCCTTGTTTTTAATCCTTTGGCAGATTGACCCCATGGGGAGACAGGGTTTCTTCCGCCGGCAGTTTTTCCTTCACCACCACCATGGGGGTGATCAACAGGATTCATCGCAACACCCCTAGTAAGTGGTCGTTTACCTTTCCATCTATTTCTCCCTGCTTTACCTATTTTTATGTTTTTTTGATCTGGATTAGAAACTATACCTATCGTAGCTTTACAATCTTTTCTAACTTTTCTTGTCTCGCCGGATGAAAGTTTAATTATTGCATATTCGTCGTCAATACCAGATAAAGTTACTGAAGCTCCAGCAGATCTTGCCAATTTACCTCCTGCTCCAGCATTTAATTCAACATTGTGGACTTGTGTTCCTGGAGGAATGTCGTTTAAAGGCATACAATTTCCAATTTTAATTTCTTTTTTAGAACCAGAAACAATTTTGTCACCAATATTTATGTTTTGAGGACATATTATATAATGCTTAGTCTTATCTTCGTAATTTATTAAAGCTATATGAGAAGATCTGTTTGGGTCATACTCAATTCTTTCAACCGATCCTGTCATATCTATTTTGTTTCTGTGAAAGTCAATTATTCTATATCTTTTCTTATGACCTGCACCTTTAGCTCTAGAGGTAATTCTTCCTAAATTGTTTCTTCCGCCAGATGAAATTTTACCTTTTGTCAATTTTTTAAACGGAGAACCTTTCCATATATTTTTTCTATCTACTAAAACTGTAGTTCTTGTAGATTTCGTGTAAGGTTTAAATGTTTTTAAAGCCATAAATTTTAAACTCCTGTTGCCAGATCAATACTTTGGCCCTTTTTCAAAGTCACTAGCGCTTTTTTATAACCTTTTTTATATCCAATTTTTCCTCTTATAATCTTACTCTTAGATTTTTTTTTTATAGTGTTTACTTTAATAACATTAACTTTGAAAATTTTTTCTATATTTTTTTTAATAGTCTTTTTTGAAGCATCATCCCTTACCTTAAATACAACTTTATTATTTTCTGAGAGACTTGTGGCTTTCTCAGTAATTATTGGATGCATAACTGTATCTAAAAAATTGATTTTTTTCATTTCAACCTGTCTTGAATATTTTTAATTGAAGTAGTCGTAAACAATACGTTTTTATATTTAACTAAATCATAAACATTAGTTCCTACTTCATTAATAAGTTTAACATTAGGTAAATTTCTCACAGATTTAATGATATTTTTCTCAGTTTCCTTATCAGATACTATTAACACATTGGTTATTTTATTCTTTATTAGAAAAGTGTTAAAAGTTTTCGTTTTTTTTATTTCTTTTTTCACATCATCAAAAATAAACAATTCTTTATTATTGTTTTTCTTTGATAAAGTCTGAGCTAATGCAATTTTTCTTATTTTTTTATTAATTTTTTTATTTTTATAATTATCACCTTTTGGACCATGAGCTACTCCACCACCAACAAATAATGGGGCTTTTCTACTCGCATGTCTTGCTCCACCTGTTCCTTTTTGTGCATAAATTTTTCGTGTTGAGCCAACCACTTCATTTCTCTGTTTGGTTTTAGCTAATCTTCTTTTTAAATGGTTTAACTGCCAATCTATTACATATTTTAAAAGTTTATTGTTTACTTTTAAACCTGTAATTTTGTCTGAAACGGTTACGTCTTTACTTTTGTTACCATCAATATTTAAAACTTTTAAATTCATATTTTATTTTCTTTTTGGTTCTTCCTTTTTTACTTGTTTATTTTCAGTTTTTTTAGTTGTTTCTTTTTTTTGTGTATCCTTATTGCTGGTTGCTTTTACTGTTTCTGAAGTTTGTTCAAATTTCTCTTTACTTGTTTTTCTGATAAATACTTTTTTAGATTTTCTTAGGTAAACTGTACTATTTTTAGATCCAGGTATTGATCCTTTTACATAAATTAAACCGTTATCAATATCGGACTTTATGACTTCCAAGTTTAAAAGTGTTCTAAATTTTGAACCCATATGCCCTGCCATTTTTTTTCCTTTAAAAACTTTTCCTGGGTCTTGGTTTTGTCCTGTAGATCCATGCGATCTGTGTGATACAGAAACTCCATGACTGGCTCTTAATCCTCCAAAATTATATTTTTTCATAACACCTGCAAAACCTTTACCAATTGTTTTTGATCTCACATCTATAAATTTTACGTCTTTTAAAATTTCTAAACCTATTTCGCTACCTGTTTTATAATCCTCTGTTTTCTCAACTCTATATTCCTTTATAATTTTTTTAGGTTCTGTATTTTTTTTTGCAAAAAAACCTTTCATTTGTTTTGTTAATTTTGAACTCTTTTGCTTAATAAAACCTAGTTTTAATGCTGAATATCCGTTTTTTTCTTTTGTATAAATATCTATTACTCTTCCTTTCTCAATTTTGATAACTGTTACAGGTATAGATACTCCAGAATTAAAAAACTCTCTTGTCATGCCCATTTTTTTTCCTATAAGTCCTAAAGTCATAATTATATTTTTATTTCTATATCAACTCCTGAAGCTAAATCTAATTTCATTAAAGCTTCAACTGTTTGAGGTGTTGGTTCAACAATATCTATTAATCTTTTATGAGTTCTTGTTTCAAATTGTTCCCTGCTCTTTTTATCAATATGAGGTGACCTTAAAACAGTAAATCTTTCTATTTTTGTTGGTAAAGGTATGGGTCCTTTAACCTGAGCTCCGGTTCTTTTGGCAGTATTTACTATTTCCTCTGTAGACAAATCAAGAATTTTGTTGTCATAAGCTCTGAGGTGTATTCTAATATTCTGGTTTTCCATTTTAAGCCATCTTTTTTGTTACTTCGTCTTGTACATTTTGAGGAACTTTTGCATAATGATCAAAAAACATTGAGTATTGCGCCCTACCCTGAGACATTGATCTTAAATTATTTATATAACCGAACATATTAGCTAAAGGTACCATTGCACTTATCACTGTTGCATTACCTCTTGTTTCTGTTGTTGAAACCTGGCCTCTTCTACTATTTAAATCGCCAATTACATCCCCCATGTAATCTTCAGGAGTAATTACTTCAACCCTCATCATTGGCTCTAGAAGTTTTAAGGTTGCTTTAGTACACGCGTCTTTAAAACAATATCTAGATGCGATTTCAAAGGCTAGAACACTCGAGTCAACATCATGATGTAAACCATCTACAATCGTAACTTTATAATCTATTAAGGGAAAACCAGCTAATATTCCATTGTCTGCAACGCTCTCTATCCCTTTCTCTACTCCAGGAATAAATTCTTTTGGTATTGCTCCACCTTTAATTTTATTTTCAACCTCTCTACCTTTTCCAGGCTCCAAAGGTTCTACTGTTAGTTCAACCTTTGCAAATTGACCAGCACCTCCACTCTGTTTTTTATGTATGTATACACTTGATACTGGCTTTAAAATTGTTTCCCTATATGCGACTTGTGGAGCGCCAATGTTTGCTTCGACTTTAAATTCTCTTTTCATCCTATCTACTATGATATCTAAATGAAGCTCTCCCATGCCTTTAATAATAGTTTGACCAGACTCTTCATCTGAGGATACTCTAAAAGATGGGTCTTCTTTTGCTAATCTTCCAAGGGCTTCACCCATTTTTTCTTGGTCACCTTTAGTCTTTGGTTCAACCGCAATCTCGATAACTGGATCTGGGAACTCCATAGGTTCTAAAACCACAGGATTATCCTCATCTGATAATGTGTGACCTGTTATCGTATATTTTAGACCAGCTAAAGCTACAATATCACCTGCATTAGCCTCTTTTACATCTTCTCTACTATTAGCATGCATCAATAACATTCTACCAACTCTTTCTTCTTTATCTTTAGATGTATTATAAATTCCTGTTCCAGATTTAAGTGTACCAGAATAAATTCTTATAAATGTTAATGATCCAACAAAAGGATCATTTGCTACTTTAAAAGCTAAAGCCGAAAACGGCTCTTTATCATCAAACTTTCTCTCAATTTCATCTTTAGAGTTCGGTTTAGTTCCTTTTATAGAGTTAATGTCTTTAGGACTTGGCAAAAAGTCAATTACGGCATCAAGTAAAGGTTGAACACCTTTGTTTTTAAATGCTGAACCAGTTAAAACTGGTACAAAATCAAATTTAAGGCAACCTTTCCTTACACAAGCTATAATATCTTTTTCAGAAATTTCTTTACCATTTAAGTAGTCATCCATTAATTTTTCGTCTTGCTCAACGGCTGTTTCTATTAATTCTTTTCTATATTTATCTGCCTGCTCTTTTAAATCCGCAGGTATGTCAACATATTCAAACTCAGCACCAAGTTTTTCATCTTTCCAAATTACAGCTTTCATTTTAATCAAATCGACTACGCCTTTTAATGAGGACTCAATTCCAACAGGTATTTGTGTGACAAGAGGCTTTGCTCCAAGCCTATCTTTAATCATTTGAACACAATTGAAAAAATCTGCTCCTGTTCTGTCTAATTTATTTACAAAACAAATTCGAGGGACTTTATACTTGTCAGCTTGACGCCAAACTGTTTCAGATTGAGGCTCAACACCAGCGACACCATCAAATACCGCAACTGCCCCATCTAAAACTTTAAGTGATCTTTCAACCTCGATTGTAAAATCTACATGGCCAGGTGTATCAATAATATTAATTCTATGTTCTCTCCAAAAACAAGTTGTTGCTGCAGAGGTAATTGTTATACCTCTTTCTTGTTCTTGCTCCATCCAATCCATCGTGGCGGCACCATCATGGACCTCTCCAATTTTGTGGCTTTTTCCAGTGTAATATAAAATTCTTTCTGTTGTAGTGGTTTTGCCAGCATCAATGTGGGCCATGATACCAATATTACGATATTTTTCTAATGTATGTGATCGGGCCATAATATTACCATCTAAAATGAGCAAAAGCTTTGTTTGACTCAGCCATTTTGTGTGTATCTTCCTTTTTTTTAATTGCAGATCCTTTTTTTTGGTATGCGTCTAATAATTCGAATGAAAGTTTTTCTGCCATAGTTTTGTTTTTTCTTTTTCTGGATGCATCTAAAATCCATCTTAGTGCCAATGCTTGAGATCTATTTGATTTTACTTCAACTGGTACTTGATAGGTTGCACCGCCTACTCTTCTTGACCTTACTTCAATATTTGGTCTAACATTACTGATTGCGGTATTAAAAACTTTTAAAGGATCTTCTTTTTTAGTTTCTTTAATTTTATCTAAAGCTGTATACAAGATTCTTTCAGCTGTTGATCTTTTTCCATCATACATTATTGAGTTTATAAATTTTGAAATAACTTTTGAACCGTATTTAGGATCTGAGTAAATTTTTCTGACTGGAGCTTTACGTTTTCTAGACATAGGGATAAATTATTTTGGTTTTTTTGCTCCATAAAGAGAACGTCTTTTTTTTCTTGCTGTAACACCTTGTGCATCGAGATTACCCCTTAAAATATGATACCTCACACCAGGTAAATCTTTTACTCTTCCTCCTCTAATTAATACAACAGAATGTTCTTGTAAATTGTGTCCTTCACCAGGTATATAAGCCGTGACCTCATAGCCGTTTGATAATCTCACTCTAGCAACTTTTCTCAAAGCTGAATTAGGTTTTTTTGGTGTTGTTGTATATACCTTTATACAAACAGCTCTCTTCAAAGGTTGTTTTTCTAAAGCGGGCACCTTATTTCTTGATAAGGGCTTTACTCTAGGTTTTCTCATCAACTGGTTTATAGTTGGCATAATTTTTATATTTTGATTGATAGAAGTGAGAACGTTGTTGCTAATTTTAAGTTACTGTTTAAGGTTAATATAACCTTACTTCTAACTATCAAATTTGCGCTAAACTAACATTGAACATTAAAATGTCAATAATTAATAAAGGAAAAAAGCGTTGTTTTACTTGCGTTATTCGGTCTTAGTCTCAAGGTTCTCAGATTTTTCTTGATCCTGTTTAGCAAGTTCTTGTTTTTGAAGTTCAGCTATTCTTATTTTATCTTCTTCTCTTGCTTGTTTGTCTAATATATTTTTGGTTAAACCGGTACCAGCTGGTATAAGTCTCCCAACAATCACGTTTTCTTTTAAACCCTCCAAGGTATCAATTTTTCCTTTAATTGCTGAGTCTGTTAAAACCCTAGTTGTTTCTTGGAAAGAAGCTGCAGATATAAATGAATTTGTTTGAAGTGACGCTTTAGTTATACCTAATAACACCCTTTCACCTGAAGCAGGTTTTTTATTTTGTTTCTTTAATTCTTCATTGGTAATATTTAATTCAATTCTATCGATAAGCTCCCCGCTTAAATAATCTGAGTCTCCTGACTCCTTAATCTCAACTTTTTTTAACATTTGTCTAACTATTGTTTCTATGTGTTTATCGTTTATCACAACTCCTTGCATTCTATAAACTTCTTGTACCTCAGTAACAAAGTATTCGGTTAAAGCCTCAACGCCCAATATCCTTAAAATATCGTGTGGTGCAGGCGCTCCATCTAATAAATATTCTCCTTTTTTAATTTTTTCTCCTTGATTAAAATTCGTATGTTTTCCTTTTGGTATTAAATAATTAGAAGACTCACCTTTTTCTGTAACAATTGAAATCTTTTGTTTTCCTCGAACTTCTTTACCAAATTGAATTGTACCATCACTTTCAGCTATTATCGCACTATCCTTAGGTCTTCTAGCCTCAAAAAGTTCTGCAACTCTTGGAAGACCTCCTGTTATATCTTTTGTTTTTGAAGTTTCCTTTGGTAATCTTGCCAACACATCACCTGCTGATATTTTTTGTCCATCTTGAACAGAAAGGATAGAGTCTGGTACCAGATAATATCTCGCCTCATTACCATCAGCTTTTTTTATAACTTCACCATCTGAATTTCTTAATGTTATTCTTGGTTTTAAATCACTATTTTTTGATTGAGATCTCCAGTCTACAACTGATTTAGAAGATATGCCTGTTGCATCATCAAGAGTTTCTGCAAGTGAAACACCATCAACTAAATCCATATAGTTAACTATACCATTTGTCTCTGCAATTACTGGTAACGTATACGGATCCCATTCACATATTTTTTTTCCTTTTTGAATCTTCTCGCCATTTTTGAAAAATAGTTTTGAACCATACGGCACTTTATAAAGAGCTAATTGTCTACCATTGTCATCTTCTAAGGAGAGTTGAGTATTTCTTCCCATTACAATTGTATTGTTTTTTGAGTCAACAAGTAAATTTTTATTACTTACTTTTAAAATACCTGTATTTACTGAGACAACAGATGAGTCTTCTTTTATCTGAGCTGTACCACCAACATGAAAAGTTCTCATAGTCAACTGAGTACCTGGTTCACCAATTGATTGCGCTGCTATCATTCCTATGGCTTCTCCAATACTTACAATTTTTCCACGAGATAGGTCTCTACCGTAACACATCTGACAAACTCCTTTTTTTGAACCACATGTAATTACTGAGAAAACTTTAATTGACTTAACACCTGCTGAGTCAATTTTTTCACAAATATCTTCATCTATCATTTGTTTTTTCTTTATGATCAGTTCTCCAGTTAATGGATTTTTTACATCCTCAGCTGCAACTCTTCCTAAAACTCTCTCTGATAAACTTACCAAAATATTACCACCTTCAATAATTTCAGATAATTTAATAGAAGATCTTGATTTTGAGTCACATTCGTCAGTTGTTACCTGAATATCTTGTGCAACATCGCAAAGTCTTCTTGTTAGATATCCCGAGTTAGCTGTTTTTAATGCGGTGTCTGCTAGACCTTTTCTAGCACCGTGTGTTGAATTAAAATATTCTAGAACTGTAAGACCCTCTTTAAAATTTGAAATTATTGGAGTTTCTATAATTTCACCTGAAGGTTTAGCTATAAGACCTCTCATTCCAGCT
>MDSZ01267794.1_pt1 | contig 20015 bp, 23 predicted proteins | sample 811201 | NCBI WGS metagenome assembly MDSZ01 (sample SAMN05326647, study PRJNA326480) | marine metagenome | isolation source: seawater | place: Indian Ocean: North | collected 2010 | reverse complement strand
ATTATAAATATCATACATATCGCAATAAATATCATTAGACAATAAGCAAATATTAGTTTCCATTAATGAATAAAGTAATTTATTTTTATCAAATAAAGTGCCTAAGTTTATATGTATAGAATTTTGTTTTAAAAAAGGAAAATTCATCATACTAGTGCCAGAGCCAGAAATATGAATATCGCAATTATGCACGAGTTGAATTTGGTTTTTAAATATGGATATATCTTTCCAATCAATATATGATATATGTATATCTTCTCTGTTTGAATATATATCTATAATTTGTTTAAACGTGTGTCTTTCTTGTTTAGTATATCTATCACTGTTTATAATTAATATATTAATAGTAGTTTTAGTAATAGGTTTTATATTATAAACTTTTAAAAACCTATTTCTGAATTTTTCTAATCCGAATAATTCTTTTCCGAACATTATAAATTTTTTATTAACAAAACTAATACCACCATTGAAAGAACCGGCGATTAATGTATTAAATTTAATATTAATTGTAGGTTTAATTATAAAGTCACCATTAAGGCAAAAATCTTTAAATACTTTTAAGACCCATTCTCTAGTAGGAATATAATTTGGAGGCATGCGCCAACCGCCGGGGTCAATTAATAGATTAACAAACATATTGAATGTATGGTATTCTTTGTTGTTAAAAAATGTTAAATATGATAAATAAATAGGATATAATGCGTCATATAGTCCGTGTCCTATATTATGTTGATAATAATGGGAAAAATATAATGTAGGGTCTTTGTACTCTTTGCATTTTAAGTTATATATAAATAAATTTAATTTATCTTCATTTTCAAAGTATTTTATGATGGGATTAATAGAATATAATTTTTCATTAATTCTTCCGGTATGTTCTGGTCCCCCAAGAGTTTTAATAGATTTAATATTTTGATAGGTTTTAGTTGTAAGATAATAAAACTTATTTTGAATATAGTATAAATTAGTATATTTTACCTGTTCTATATCCTCATATTTTTTAAATTCTGCGAGGGATTCAAGCATTTATATATAGATTTATAGATTTATATATAAATATTATTACTAACAAAAACTTTAAATCGCGAGAGTAAACTCAACAGGACTGTATTGTCTAACAGTGCGTGTTCTTCTAGGGCATGTAGGTCCTCTGCATTTACCCAATAATCGTCTGGTAGCGCGAAAAGTATTCATAATTCGGGAAGGTCTTTGAGAAATAACAACAGTTCCAATAGGAGATTCAGGTTTAATTTTTTTTCCAGTGTATCTTAGTTTGGATAAAAACTTGCGACCGACTCCACGAGATCTAGCCTTTGTTTTGCGGGATTTTCTGCGGGCGCTCTTAGCAGATTTAGTGCGTGTTTTATTATTAATAGCTTTACTTTTTTTAGCCATATTATAATATCGATATATTATAATATGAAATCTCGAAAAAAACAAAAACAAAAAAGAAATAATAAATCAAAAAAAAGAAACGCGGGGTCTATAGTAATTAAATCAACAACACCAAAAAAGATAATGGATTTTACAAATTCGATACCAAATGGTCGTTCGGGTGGTCCCGTGATAATGTCATATCGACCAAGTATAAATAAGATTCTGCCAAAATTAGCTTCAATAACTCCTAAATCAGTAATACATAATGATTGCTTAACAGAATTAGAAAAGAAGGCATCAATATCATTAACACAAAATGAATCAACACCAGCAATAAATTATCCAACTCCACGGATAGGAATACCGGAATGTGTAAAATTAACAAGTATTCGAGCACAGAAAATACTAATAGAAAATGCGCGTTCAACAAAATTAATACCGGCGTCAAGAATAACCGCACCACTGCAGTATCTATCGAATTGTTGGTTTAATAGTGGATTTATGGCGATGTTTATAAGTGATAAGGGACGAGAATTTAATAGAAGTTTTAGACAATCAATGATAGAAGGAAAAATAATAGGTAAAGATGGAAAGCGAATGGATATTCCACCAAAATTAAGAAATGCTTTAGGATATTTTGCGATAGCGATAGACGCGTGTTTAAGAGGAGATCCAATAATGCATAAGTTAAATACAAACCATTTATTGTTGTCGATATATAAATCAATACCAAAATCAAGAATGCCTAAAGATATAAGAGAGAGTAAATTAGATGAAGCAGGAAATCCAATACCTTATTATAATGCGTTATATAGTTATTTATATGGAAATAAATCAGGGTCATTTCCAATAAAATTTGTGGAATTATATAGTATAAGAAAGGATTTGGAAAATGATAAGAAAAGGTTTAAGTATTTATTTGAAAGAGAGGTATTAGAATTATATAAAAGAGAGAGTTTAGTGGAGTCAATAAGTGATATAGATGGAGAGAAATTACCAGATTTATTTATAGTAGAAATATACAATAACGAGAAAGAGGAGAAAGATTATGAGGATCCTTCAAAAGTAATAAGAGAAAAGCCAGAGATTTTAAAAATAAATGGTATAAGTTACAAATTAGATGCGACAATATGCCGTGATACAAAGAACACTCATATGTGCGCGACATTAACATATGGTGGAAAGCAATATGGATTTGATGGAGAGAGTTTGCATCGTATGGATCCATTTAAATGGAAGAGTTATATAAACAAAAATAAGAATTGGACTTTCAAGGGTTCGATATGGAAAGGTAGTGGATTACCAGGAAAGAGTGGTACATCAGTGTATTGGAATTATCGGGATGGGTATCATGCGTTGTATTATTATAGGGTAACGCCAAAATAAATTATAATGATATAATATAAAAATGTTAATGAAAGAAAAAATAGTAAAATTTGAACGAGGTCCTTTTCCAAAAAAATACAGTGCTCATATAGTAAATAAAAAAACAAAAAAAAGACGTATATTGCATTTTGGGGATAGGAGATATCAGCAGTATAAAGATCGTACGCCTTTAAAATTGTATAAGAGCAAAAATCATGGAACGAGAAAAAGAATGGAGAATTATTTCAACAGACATTCTGGTGAAAAAAATCGGAAAAAAGCAATAAAGAAAGAAAAAAAGAAAAGTAATGGGATGTATACTCCAAAAATATTAAGTCATATGTATCTTTGGTAGATTAAGTATTTGATTATGAATAAACCTGATTCAATTGCCTGGAAACGAGTACAAAAGTGGTGCATTTTGGCATATGTTTAACGCATTTAGCACCGATATATGTGCAAGTGCTTCTAACACCACCAAGGTAATCTAAAATAGTATTTTCTAGAGGTCCTTTGTAAGGAACTTGAACGACCTTGCCTTCGCTGGAGCGGTAATCATTTTTTTTTCCATAAAACTGAATCATAGCGTGTTCTGAGCTCATTCCGTAGAAAATCTTGTATTTTTTCTCGGTTCCGTCGGCGGCGGTTTTAACGATCATATCGCCGGGATTTTCGTCGTGTCCGGCGAATGCGCCGCCCATCATAACGAAATCAGCTCCAGCGCACAAGGCCTTAGATAAATCGCCTGGGCAGGTGATACCTCCGTCGCTTACAATAAATTTACCGACTCCGTGGGCGGCGTCAGCGCATTCAAGAACGCAGCTGAGTTGTGGCATACCAACACCGGTTTTCTTGCGAGTAGTGCAGACGCTTCCGGGTCCAATACCAACTTTAACAACATCAACATCGCCTTCAATAAGCAAAGTTTCAACCATTTCTCGTGTAGCGACATTACCTGCAACAATAATATGATTAGGATATTTATTTCTTACCTTTTTACAAAAATCCAAGAAGAGTTTAATATATCCATTAGCGATATCTATGCATATCCATTTGGAGGGAATGTTATCAATAATAGTACATAATTTATCATAATCAGAAGAACTAATTCCGGTAGATACCATAAAAAAATCAGGATTTAATCCATCACCTATATCCATTTGTTTTTTGTAATCATCAAGAGAATAAAATTTATGTAGAGCGGTAATCATTTTATGTTTAGCTAAATTGTGATATATGTTGAAGGTGCCAATGGTAGACATATTCGCGGCAATAACAGGAACGCCAGTCCATGTCTGCCCGTTTTTAAAAGTGATAGTTCTGGTAAGGTCAACGTCATTTCTACTATTTAATTCGCTACGTTTGGGACGAATAAGCACTTGTTCGAAATCAAGTTTGGGTTCGAAATCAATTTTAGGCATATTATAGTAAAATATTTAATTTAAACTTTAAATAAATAAAAATTGAAATACTTATATGAATATGATTAATGTAAAATATAAAGAAAAATGGCAACTCCTGTAAATTGTATCATATGTACGGAATCTTTTATAGTTGATATAAATCCTCCAATGACCTTTTGGCCGTGTAGTCATAATGCGTGTAAAAGTTGTATAGAACACTGGAATCCTTTAGAGCGTGGCTGTCCGTTGTGTAGACAAATAGTAACTAATGTTGAACCAAATCGCGGTATGATTGATATATTAGAAGCAATTCCAAATGAAACAATAGTGAAAGAAACTTCAGATTTAAGTAATAATATTTTCTGCGATTTTTTAAGAATTGAATCACAAGATGCTCGTGAAAAACAACATGAAATAATTAAAGATAGATGTACTTCATCCATTATGGTATTGGATAATAGTACAAGTATGATATGTAATTATGATGGAAAGAAATTTGAAATGAAAAATGGAAAACTAGTTATAAAAGAAGGAATTTCAAGATGGGAAGAAGCTTGTTGTAAATTAATAGAAATTATGAAATATAACTTTAAACGAAGAATGCCGACAACCTATTATCATTTGAATCCAAAGTGTAAAAAAAAACATGAATGGATAAAAAACCAGGATTATATCGTAGTAAATGATGTTATGCCTAGTGATGATATATTGAAAAATTTTATAAGTGAAAATAATGTAAGAGGAACTACACCTTTACATGATATAACAAACCATTGTTGTGATATGTTAGTAGCGTGTGAAATAGATAATTTATGTTTTGGTATTATAGGAGATGGAGAACCAACAGATAAACAGGCTTTTGAAATTGCTTTGAAAAAAATGGCAAAAAAAGTGAATTTCTTTGGAGTTATGGTTTTATGTACGGACGATGAAGATACAATAGATTATTTCAACGGATTAGACACAGAAATTGGTTCAGAGATAAATGGTTTTGATGTAATAGATGATTTTGATGGTGAGAGAAAAGAAATATTGGAAGCAGGAAATAATTTTATAGTATATACTTATGACTTACATATTTGTAGAATGGCAGGTTGTTATTCTATAGTTGCGGATTTATTGGATGAAGAGTATCTTGGTGATAATCCACATTTAACTCAAAAACTTTGCAACGAGTTATTGAAAATTGAATATCGTTGTGCTGATCATAATGAATACATAAAATATATTGAAAATATACTAGATTCAGATAAAACAAATAAATATATGGTTTATGATTATGGTAGCGATTCTTTAAAACCAATTATAAATATAAAAAAGTTAAGAAGTTCAAAAAAACATATAATAATTAAAAAAGATTGGTTTTTAATTATTCAGGAAAAAATAGATTGGTTTATAATTATTATAGTAATAATGGGTTATATATATTTCTTATTATTTTAGATTTCTACAGCAACAACAGTAATATCGTCTTCGTTATTACATTGATTTGATGGAGAAATAGGAATAGCAGTAACAGTATTATCATCATCATATAAAAACTCTGCGTTAGCAGTAGCAATATTATCTTCTAACGAATAATCATTTTCTATTTGTGGAAAAAAAATTTGTTGTTGTTGTAATTGTTGCTGTTGTTGTTGTAATTGTCTTTTTTTTAGTTTATAACGTAGCCAAAATAAAAAGATAATTAAAAAAGATATAACATTAATAAAAATCCATTTTTTACGAAAGATAATATTTAAAATTATACAAAAAAATATAAAAAAACATATATTTAAACAAATTTTTGAATTATCATTTTGTCTAATTCTAACTATTGATCTATGATTAACCATATAATAACTATTATAATATTAAATTAAAATATTTATTAAATATTATATATATATACATATACATATATACATATATATATGTTAAAACTATCAGAAGAGAGAATAAAAAAATTAAGTAAAGAAAAATTAATAGTATCATGGAAAGGAAACGTATTAGACTTAACCGAATATAAACATATTCATCCGGGTGGCAAAGAAATACTGGAGGACCATAATGGGAAAGATATAGATAAAGAATTTGAGGAGATAGGTCATTCATTAAAAGCGTATAAAATATTAGAAAAACAAATAATAGGAAAAAAAGAAAATTATTATGAATATAGTGAATCAAAATCAATATTAAAACAAAATAGGATAATCCGTAAAATATTTACTAGAGAAGATTATGCTAATATTCATAAAATATTAGGTTTATTTTCTTTATTACATATAATTTGTATGACGGTTGTATTATCATTACCAGAAAAATATTGTAATATTTATAAAGGTCAATCAAAAGTGTTACGTTCGGTTCCTTCTTTAATTCACTCGTTTTTAAGTATAAGTAGTTTGCAGTTTAATGTTCCGAATATTTCAGATGGAAATATCCCAGCAATTCATACGATGTTTCGTGCTCATAGTATATGTTTTGCATTGAGAGGAGTAGCGTGTAATTTAGCTATTATATGGTTAGAAGATAAGCCGGTAATAATGAAGTGTATTCAAGTGATAATAGTAAATTTAACGTTAATTATAGCAGATTGGATAACAAAAGAATTTACACATAAATCAGATAATTATAGAACAACAGCATCAATGCCTTATTGGAGTGAGTGTTCTCAAAAGAGACAACGGTATCAAAAAATGTTTTATTCTTGGACTCAATTTGGTGCGACAGCATTATGTCTGGATGAAAGAGAGTTTATGCCTCTATCAACTTTACTGGGAATTCAAGGTGCTGCTTTATTTATGACATTGTGTCGGAAACAACTAATTTCACCATACACATATCATAATCTTTACACAGCAACTCTAATATATCCTTTAATAGTATGGAGTAATTCAATAAAATTATTACCAAAAAAAAAAGAAAGGGTATATCCTATAGTTTTTGCGTCAATATCATATATATTGCGTTGTAATAATATAAGTAAGTATTATATATGGGGTATAATATGTTTTTATAAAATAATTATAGAAATAAAAGAGGAAAATGATAGTTTTAAAAATATATATTTTGTGCTGGCAAGTATATTTACGATGTTAGCAATTATATGGTCGGGTGATAAATTAAGTATTAGTGATGGTAATAAAAATGATCCAAATAACCGTATAATAGAAAAAAAAAAAATACATGATAATGAGTATATATTAAAAATAAAAACAAGAACGAAACTATACGTGTATGCGGGTCAGCACATAATAATTTCTAAAAATGGTCAGGAACATCGTAGATATACACCTATAAAAATAGATAATACAGGAAATCAAAGCGTAATAACATTAGCAATAAAACGTTATCCAAATAAAATAAGCGAGTATATAACAAATTTAAAAAAAAATGACACATTATGCTTAAGCGGACCAGTAGGTAGTAAATATATTAATAATAATATATTTTATACACCAGAAGAAAAGATACCATTAGATAATAGTAAGCATTTTCTAATGTTTAGTGCGGGTAGTGGTGTGACACCAATATATTCAATTGCAAAAATAATGGAAGAAGTAGGTCAATCATATCAAATAATTCATTCAGATAAGAATAAAGAATGTGTTTTTATATCGGACTATTTGAATAGTTTAAATAAGGTATTCTATCATTATACTTCAGTATCAGGGAGACTTTCAGATAATGACGTAAGAAATTATATAAAAAAATGTAATAAAGAAACAATAGTTTTGAGTTGCGGTCCTGATAAATTTAATGTGATGATAAGTAAGAATTCAAAATTATCAATAATATTTTAAAAATTATAATAATCCAAAAGACAATAATAATATAAGAATAGTAGCGTTAATAGGTAAACAATGCCAAATAGAATGCCATATTAAAAAGTCATCTATATTATTTAATATTATAGCATTTTTTGCTGTAATTTTAGAATAAAGTGCGAATAATACACAAAAGAACCAAATAAAGATAAAATTTGTAGGATATTTGGAATATCCCATAATAGAGCGTAAAATAAAAATAGGTCCGCCTATTAAGGTTAAAGATGATGCGAGATAAACATCAAAGGTTTCCCAGTATGAATTTTGTCCCCAATATTGAACGTCTGACATATAACTAAATAATCCTTGAAAAATAAGTAGAATGCCAAATATAGTCCAAGGAAAATATTCATCGTGTTTTTTAAGATTACTATTAAAAATTAAAACAACTATTCCAGAAATAGAATAAAAGAAAGGAGAAATACGATAAAGATAAGAGATATTGGAATCATCATGTATTTTAGAATACCAATTAATAGGAACAGTTCCATTAAAAATAAAAAAACTATCATCCATTTTAAAGTCCATTTACTTAAAATATAAAGTTATAAAAAACTAGAATGTATGCGAATAAGTAAGTTTAGTAGTATTGGCTGATTTAGGGTAACAACCGTGAATACTAATTGTATTAAAGACAGAGGAAATATCGGATAATTTATTTTTTTTTTCTATATGTACGGGAAATCCAATAATAATAAGATAAATATTATTGGTAAATACAGGATCTAATAATTCAAAATATCCTTTACTATGTCCGGCTATAATATAACTTGTATCGTTTGATAGCAAAGTATTATTAGTGCTGTACCAGGAAGATTCAAAATAACTATATTTTTGATATATACTTATAACTTCATAATTATTAATAGTATTAATAGTATTATTAATAAGAAAAGAAACAAATGATTTACCTTTATAATTTCCTATCATAATAGGATATATCATATGTTTTGGACGTATTTCATAAACAAAATCTAATGATAAATTAGATAATTTATCAAAATCGATATCTAGAATAGGATAAAAAATCATTTTACGTAATCCTCCAACGAGCCATATAATTTGATTATGAAAATGATAATTAATAAAATATTTTTTTTTGATAAATTTATTTTTAATAAAGTTTTTATAATTACCGGAACTGAATGTTTTGCATGTTGATGCGATAGAATGAAAATCATATAATTCTTGTATATATGATAAAATGTGAAATAAACAATCGTCAGGTAAATGGAGCATAATAAAAATATATTTATGTTATTAAATATATTTTTTAAAATTTAAAAAATTGAAGTATATTTAAGTATAAAGTGTATATATATATCAAAAAATGATTCAAAAAAGAATGAATGGTGTAAATATGGGTTTTAATGAGAATACTACAATGACTATAGGTTCTAGTCCAGAACATACAGGTAAGGCAATGAGTTATGTAAATAATATGTGTAGAGCATTAAGTTCAGATGGGGATGGTACGTGTAGTCCAAGTTTTAGTAAAAAGGAACAAGAAAGTTCAAAGCCTTTAAATTATGTAAGTGAAGAGGTATATAATAGTGAAAAAAGTGAAAAAAAGAATCAGATATCATCAATATATTATACAGGTGAGTGTATAAAAGATCAATGGAATATTATGACAAAAAAATTCATAAATCAAAATGATAAGAATTTTAATATAGATATATTACCACCACCGCCATCGGAACGCCTATCTCGTTCTGTAGTCAATCCTGTACCAAAATATTCAAATGTAGTAGAAGAAAAATTTATAGATAATGGTTATCCATATCCACTTTCATCACCAGTTTCAAGAACATCAACACCGATATTAAATCATTCTATATTAAAAAACAATAATAATATAATAACACCAGAAGAAATAGCAGCGAATAGTTTAGTATCTATGACTATGAAAAAAGCAATAGAATAAAAGTAAATTTAAACAAACTTTTCAAGTTTCTTAACTTCTTTTGAAAGTTTTACTAAAGTAATATATAATTTCATATATTCAACCATTTTTTTTTCTTGAGAAAATTTTTTAGATTTAATATTAAATTGCTTAATTTTTTTTTTAACAAAATTAATTTTTTTGATAATATTATTAATTTTTGTATTTTTTTGCTTTGAATATTTAATTTTGGTGCTATTATTAAGTTTTTTATTTTTATATATTTTTTTAGTATTTTTACTCATAATTAATATATAAACAGATAATAAAATATAAATATATAATAAAAAAAATGAGTTTATCTGTGATAATAGAAAATAAAACATATGATTTATCTTCATTTAAAAAAGTTCATCCGGGTGGAGAAAAGATATTATCAATATTTAGTGGAAGTGATGCTACAAATGCATATCAGAGTTATCATGGTCGTAAATTTCCTCATGAAAGTATGAAGGAGTATTTAAAAAATGAATTAACAAATAAAGATAAATCAGTATTAATGGATGAAAGTTATCTAAAACTGCATTCAGATGTAAAAGAGCATTTAAGAAAGTATTTTAGAAGCGATGGTCGTGCTCCGTTGTCTCAGTGGTTAAAGACAATAATTATAATAGGATTAACAGTATTAATAGAATGGAGAAGTATAATAAGATGCGAAAGAAGTTATATAGAGGCTTTTATAATGGGTATATTGTATGCGCTGGTAGGTTTAAATATTCAACATGATGCGAATCATGGTGCGTTAAGTAAGAATAGTAAAGTGAATGAGTATCTAGGATATACGCAAAATTATATAGGTGGAAGTGCGTTGATGTGGATGTATCAACATATAGTGCTGCATCATCAGTTTACAAACAATGAGTACTTAGATCCAGATATTAAAGGAGATGGAGTATTAAGATTATATAAAGAAAAAACTAAAGCGCGTTGGTATCATAAGTATCAAAATAAATATATATTTATTCTAGAGTGTTTTTTTGGATATATGATAGTAGGAATGACACCAATAGAGTTATATATGAATAAATATGGATTGATTCATAATTTACCGGAGGTAGTAAATAAATGGAGAAAAAGAGAAATAATAATGAATATATTATTTATAATTCGTTTTTTTGGATTACCATATTTGTTATTTAATGATACAATGAAACAATTATTAATAAAGTGGTGTATAACAACAACAGTAGCGGGTTTATATTTATCATTTTTCTTTTCATTATCGCATAATTTCGATGGAACAGAGACATATAAGGTATCAAGAGCAAATAATTTTGCGAAGCAGCAAATAGAGTCGTCATCAAATGTGGGTGGTGAATATTTGTGTTATATAAATGGAGGGTTAAATTATCAGATAGAGCATCATTTATTTCCTCGTATAGCACATACGTATTATCCGTATATAGCACCAATAGTGAAGGATTGGTGTAAAGAGAACAATATAAAATATTTGCATTATGCGACAATAAAGGATAATGTAAAAGGATTAAGGGATAGATTATTCGAGCTTGGAATAAGAGACTTGATGTAAATTATTAAAAGTATCATATAAACACTGAAAGTAATCTCTAGAATCATATTTAAGTCCGTGTTTTTTAAATAATGATTTAACATAAGGTGAAACGAGAGGGGTTCTAAATTGTGGGAGGGATGGAAATAGGTGATGTTCTATTTGAAAATTAAGGTAGCTCATCCACCAGTTGCATAACAAAGAAGGGTTGCAGTTTGTGGTATGTTCTGCGGAGTAAGTAACCCAATCACGGTATTCATTTTCAGGAACAATATCGCGATGGGTATGACTAACAGCGAAATTAATAAAAATATAATTAGCAGAAATAACAGTTTTTGCTATATAGATTAAAATACTTTTATATAAATTCCATGAATAAAATGTAGAAAGGAAATACCATAATGCGAGTCTGGTAGCTAAAATAGAAAGTTCTCTGTAGTTTCTAGTTCTAATGGAGAATCTGGGATGTAAATAAAATTGCCAAAATAAAACAACAAAGGTAGTAATAAATGGAAAAAAAATAAAAGCTTGATATTTAATCCATAATTTTGCAATAGGATGTTGTACTTTTTCTGCGATTTTTTTATGAAAAGCAACAAGAGGTAATGTATCTAGGTCAACGTCGTGGTTAATTTTTTGTGGAGAGGCGTGATGTTTATTGTGCTGATTTCTCCAGTAAGAAGCAGACATACCACAACCAAGTCCATAAAATATAAATTGTATATTTCGGTCTGTTTTGATAATACCGGTAAGGCTGTAATGCCCTGCTTCGTGCATAAGCCAACCGGATCGGCCTTCAGCTAAACCAAATAAAAAGCAAGAAAAAATAGTATAAAAATTAAAATAAAATGAAATACAAGAAAATAAAAATAAGAAACAAATTTCAATACATCTCTTTATAATATGATTAATGGAAGGATTAAAAAATCCTTTTTCAATTAATTTATTTTTTAATATATAAAAATCGTTTAATAACTCTTTATTATTAGGAAAATCTATACAAGTATCGGTGTTATTAAGGGTAGGTAAAGATTTTAAAAGTTTTTTTGCATATTTAGATCTATAGTGAAATTCATTGAATGCTGCGGTGGCATCAGAATTAGAATAAAATTTAATAACAGAACCACCAGGATGTAAATGTATAAAATCGGTTATATCATAAGTTGTTCCATTTATAAAAATGAAACTCATATGTATATATATTATATTACTTTTAGATTATAAATAAAAGAGATATAGAAGTAATGATATAATAGAAAGTATATGCGTACTTTTACAAGTGGAGTATTTACAACAATGATTGCGTATTGCAGTGCTTTTACGTCGCCAAGTAAGCCAACAGTAAATACATTTAATTATCAGGGGGATATTAAACCGGTGGGGTATTTTGATCCAGCTAATATGGCGAGTTCGCTGTCAGAGAAGGATCTAAAATATGTTCGCGAAGCAGAGCTTCAACATGGTCGTGTAGCGATGATGGCGTTTATAGGATTGGTAGGATTGGATTTATTTCAGGATGATCTTGCAATAAACTATCTTTATAAAATGAATTGGGAGGAACAGTTTCCATATTGGTTTGGTGTAGGTTGTTATGAGTTCGCGCGAATGGGTGCGGGTTGGAAAAATCCATTTGTAGGAAGAAACACTTTATTTAAATTGGAGGATAATTATCAGCCAGGGAATCTTCTGAAGCTTCCAGATAAATCATATTCAGAAGAGAGGTTGAATCGTGAATTATCTAATGGAAGATTGGCTATGCTAGGAACTCTAGGTTATATGGCGGAGGAATTGTTAAAGCAGCATCAAATTGTTTAAATAAATAAAAATAAATAAAAATAAATAAAAAAAATTAATTTTATAATTTAAATAATTATAAAATTGATTGTTTTAAAATACTTTTAAAAGAGTAATAAAAGATGGAATTAATAAATGAAATCGATACGAGTGTATTTGACTTTAATAGAAGTAAAGAATTTATTAGATTATTTAACTTACTTGATAAATATGTAGAAATAAGATTTGTTTATAAGTATTTAAAAATAAATGATAGAGTGGATGATGATTTACCGCCAAGTCATTGGGAACGTTTGTCATTAAAAGGAACAGAAGAGGTAATAAAAGAATATATATATCATATAGAAAATGAAACAGAATACGATTTAGTGTTATTAGAGTATTTAAATTTAATGAAAGAAAAAATAAAAGAAAAAGAATTTGAATATGCTGTAAGTATTCAAAAAAAGATATTAGATATAGGATATAAGAACAGTCTAAGAATATTGAATACAAATAAAACTCCGTGGGGTAATTTTTCAAGATTAGAGAATACAATTAATTTCAAAGAATCATTTTGCTCTAAAAAAAGCGTATGTGATATTAACGTATCTGTAAGGTTAGAACCAATTATGGATAATATAAATCCAAAAAAAATAGGTAGATGGGTATTTAATATTAGTTATAAGAATGTATTGGATCATTCAAATTTGAAGAGTTTCCATAATCATCCTCTATATGATATAGTGAAACGAGAACAAGATGAAAGTTTATTAGAGGGGTCTTATGTAGCAGCAAATCCGATAACGTTTCATATGATCCAGTGCTTATTATCAGAAGAGACAGATGATTATCCTTTAATGGAAGAGAATGAACCATATGATACAGGAGTAGTGACAAATGAATGTTATAAATCTCAGATAATGCGTGCGCTTACAGAGATGGAGGTATAAATTATAAAAATGTTTAAAAATTAATATGTAGAAAAATTAACATTTTGATTATCCCAAATAATTATATAATGTGATATAATATCATCTTTTTCTTTTTTATTGACCCATTTAACTTTATCTGCGTGTTGAATTCGGTAATTATTACCCTGTATGCCATATCCAGGTTCATTCATATATTTAATAACACAAGCTAATTTGTAAATACCCCAATAAAATGCGAGGATGTATAAAAAGGAAAAATACATATTGTTTAAAATATAAAGATGTTAATTTTAAATATTTTTAATATATAAATGAATTGTTGTGTATCAAGAAGAAAAGCAAAAAAATGTAAAAGAAAAGACGGTAAGATATTTTCATTACCGAGGCGTTTTAGTAAGAAGCGGTGTTTAACGCAAAAGGTCCGTGGATTTACGATGCGTTCATCATGTGCTCCTTACAAATATTGTAAGAAATCAAGAAGGGTTAGACGAAAAAAGTAATTTATTTTTTTTTAGCCATATGGCGTCCATATTTCATCCATAATAAAACGCTGACAGTAAAACCTAGTAAAAATCCTGCGACACATTGGTCGGGGTGTTCGCCTAAAAATTGTCTGGTTATAAGAGGACCTAGAAAAAAGGTTAAAAAGGAGTAGAAAAGCATAATAGCCATCATAGTGGGGCTACTTAAATGTACCATTTTATAATATAATAATATAATATTATAAAATGACAAAAAATAAGACAAAACGAAAAAAAGTAAAAAATTATAGGAGAACAAAAAAGGAATTTTTATACAATCCAGATAATCCAAAGAAAAGTTTTGATGTTTATATAGATAAGAATCCAAAGGACACAATAAAAATAAAATATACTACAGTAGAAGATGTAAAGGAAACAATAAAAAATTTAGAGAGATTATTTAAAACAAAAAAGTATCCACATAAAAGAATATGGCAAGTAGGAATGATTTTAAAGGTAAGGTTAGAGGCGATTTATAAGTATCGTAATACAAAATATAAAAATGCGAAAAATGTAGTATCTAGATTTAAATTAGCTGAAAAGTATTTTAAATTTCTTGGAAAACGTAGTAAAATAGATGGATTTAAAGAGAGAAAGGAAATGAGATTTAAAATATAATATTAAATCTCTCCAATTAAAAACTGTGGAAGTATATTTTTTTTAACATAAGAAGGATGTGAGAACTTTTTGAAAAGACTGGTTGCATCTTTACCGATTCCTTTAAGAATAATCATACCACCAGGGTGTTTTGAGATCCATGGAGTGACATTATAAACTTTTTTATCAATAACTAACCAAGCATCTTTTTTTTTGTTATGCTTTTTGACTTCATCCATTGTGAATTTACGAAGATTTTTCTTATATTTTTTAGTTTTATTTTTTTTAGAACCACCGCTTCGTTTTTTTGTTGTCGATTTAGAAAATTTCAAATTGCATTCTATTTTATCAAATACTTTTTTAGATGTAATAAGCGCGCCTTCGCACCATGCTTGATATGTAGAATAGTTTTCACCACAAATATAAAAATGTGGTATTAGATTAAGTATTTTTTCGCTAAGATAATCACTGTCTACTCCTTTCTTCCATACACCGACACCCATATCCCAGTAGCTAAATTTCAACCATATGCTATGAGGTATGTCGATATTAAAAGTAGATTTTAATTTAGAATGAAGTAAATTTTTAAAATCGGGAATAGATTTATCGGTGTAGTTTTTTAACCAATATTTAGAATTTTTAAGGTCGGTGTAACTGGTCATAATAAGTCCGGAATCAGGATTAATAGGAATAATATATTGTAGTTGATTATTTGTAATAGTCTTGGGTATTTTTTTAAACCATGGGTCTTTATAAATTTCATATATTCTAAGTAAATCAACATCTTCAACAGATTGAAGGTCGCTTAAGTATGGTTTCAAAATATTAAATTGAACTAAATTTTTTCTTGGTAAAGCGCATACAACTTTATTAGCTATAAGATGGAGAGATTTATTTTTTAATTTATTTGTATAATATACTTTGTATGCGGAGTCATCAACGAGATATTCAATATCGGTAACCATTGAATTATTTTTTAAATTATATTTTCTAGGATATTCTCGATGCTTTTTAATTTTAGAAATCATTCCATCAGTAATACTTTGGACTCCATTTTTAAGAACAAAATAATTGTGTTTATCATTATAATCACTATTAAAAAGACGAGAAGAATCGTATGCGTTTAATAGCGTAAAATCGGATGTATATTCAAACATACGAATCATTTTATCAACCAACGTTTTAGAGAGATATTTTTCTAAAAATTCTTTAAATGTAAATTGTTGGATGAAAGATTTTGACAAGTCTTTAATTTTTTTAAGTTTTAAGAAATCATATAATTTTTTCATTATTGTATTTTTTTCACTAGTTTTATTAACACCGTTTTCAATATAATCTGTTTTACTAGTGATAGGATATATATCATTTTCAAGTTTAAGTTTTTTAACAAGGTCCATAATATTAGTATGATGATAACCTAATCTACCTGCTCCTAAATCAATAGTGTAATCTTTTCCTTCAATCTTTTCATAATGAGTATAAACTCTTCCACCGAATCTTTCATTAGATTCTAAAAGCAATACTTTGAGATTTTTATGTTTTTCTATAAGTTGATACATTAAATAAATTCCTGATATACCTCCTCCAATAATAATTATATCATATTTCATATAGATTCTTATAATTAGTATATATTTTAACAAATGAGTAAATATATATATAAAAAGTAATTAACTATAAAATAAAATAATGAGAATATCTATAATTTTGTCACTACTATTCTATAGGGAAAGTTTTGGTTTTAATTTATGTGTAGTAGGTGCTGGTAGTGGATTAGGAAAAGAACTAGTATATCAGGCGTCTTTAAACAAAAACAAAACAATACTAGCTTTATCGGGAAATAATAATAATAGATTAACATTACCGTGTAGAACAAATTCTTTTAATGAGATTAATTCTCAGCCTTTATATTTTAGCCCTAATATTAGGGCGTCAAGTTATTGGTTAGATATATCGAGGTATAAATATGATCATATTGTTTTTACAACAGGGGCGAAGCCTTTTGAGAACGATTATTCAGATAAATTAATGGAAAAATTTTTTCAAGATTTTTATAATGATTGTAAATCAATAACGTTAGTAAGCGCGGATGGAGTGAGGGAGACTTTAAAATATTCTAGCATGGGTATAAAAGTAATGAATGATTGGTATTTAAAAGATGTATATCGTTCTAAAAATCAACAAGAAAGAATGCTTATAGATAATTTTCCGAATATGAAAAAATTTATTTATCGTCCTCCAGCATTATCTTATGGAAAAACAATGTTAAAATCTGTTTCACGAATGGATTTGGCAAGTTCAATATTAAATAATATAGATAATTTAGATAGTCCAAATAAAGTAGAAAGAGTAGGATATATATATAAAGTAGAGAATAACAAGATAAAGAAATTTAAATAGAATTTTTTGGTATAAAAATAGAGTTTAAATATTCTCTATTTTTTTTTGCGTCATTTAATCCGTCATTAAAAAATGTATTAACATCAAATTCTTTATGCTTTCTTAATCCAGGCATTTTAATATATTTTTGATTGTTCCATACTTTAGAAGAAACATGAAGAACAGAGTTATTTGGTTTTTCATATGAAATTTTTTTAAGACCTCCATCAAAAACAAATTTATTTTTGTATTTTTTTAAAAATCCGCCTCCGATAACGAAAGGCACGTGTGAACTAGCAATACAACAATCTATAGCGTCTTCAAGGTCAGAAAAAGAGTCATATATGGTATATATAAGATTAAATTTGTTATATTTTCCAAATTCAGTTACCCCTATTTTTAGTTTGCTAAGTTCAAAATCATTAGAAGTATAATTTTCCAAAATAGATTTTTTCATATTTTCTTCTGATAATGCCAAAGATTGATTATAGTTTAAATTTAAAACACTATTAACAAATAGTTGGTTATTTCCTTTAAAGCACATAAATAATGAAATCCAAGATCCTACAGATGAACCTAAATAAGAGTATTCGTCTATATTATAATTTTCCTTTATATAATAAAGAGTTCCTAGATAATACAATCCTTTTATTCCTCCAGGAGTAACAGAAATAATTTTATTTTCACTAATTTTAGAATTAATCTTGTATGTTTTTTTTTTAAATGGTTTAGAAAAGGAATAAATATTTGTACTACATAATGTTATAGCTGTTAAAATACTTAAAACAACATAATTCATTAGTAATTAATATTAGTAATGAAAAAAAAATATATAATAAAAAATATATAATGGAATATTGTTCTATAAGTTGCTTAATTTCAGTGGTATTTATTGTATCTATGATTTATAAATTAATAATTATAGATAAAGAATCATATGATTCCGGATTTGCTGAATTATTATCTGATACACAGTTAAAAAAATACACTAATATAGTGGAAGAACGAAAAAATTTATCCATTCAAGGATACGGGTTAGGATTTATTTTAGCTGTAGTGCAGATAATTTTAAATACATATATGAAAAAACAAAAACTATCAAAAATGTCAATGGTTTGTATTACAGCCTCAACAGTATTCATAGTTCAGTATCTTTATTATATTTTGTCACCAAAATCAGATTGGATGATATTACATTTAGATACTCCAGAACAAAGGGAAAAATGGTTAGAGGTATATCGAACTATGCAATATCATTGCCATGTAAGTGTTGCATTAGGTATAGTAGCAGCAGGTGCGTTGGCACATTCTTTTTGTTAATAATTTAGAAAAGAAGCATTATATTTAAGTATATAATGAGTAAAACTGAAGAAATTCGTCTTAGTCCAAAGCATAGTCCAAGAAATATAATAAATATAAATGATTCAGAGTATAATATAAATTTAACTAAATGTAGGGTTATATCATCTTTTGGGGTAATTTTATATATATGGCTATTACCAATCTTATCAAAAAAAGGATTTTCAGAAAAAGATGCGACAACAATATCTGGTTTTATTGCTAATGCTCATGCTACAGGTGCTTTGGCTGCGTTATCTTTTACACCAATGTGTTTAATGTGGGAATATCAGTCTTATTTAATATCAAAAAAAAAATTTATAGGTATGTTGTACTATAGCTTAAGTGCATATCAATTTTTTTATGGTAGTTTTTTAGTTTGCACTGTAAATTATGTACCAGAGTGGTTACACGTAATAACAGTGGTATTGTTTAGCACTACTTTTGTAAGTCATTCTTGTGTTACAATGTATTGTGTTCCTCCTAGTGCTCTTGGTAAAATAGATTTAACAATAGGAATTATAGCGTGTGTGGCATTATTATTTGCTAAAAAATTATGGTTTTGGTTCTTTGAATGCATTGCTTTTACTTCAATGATATTATTTACACCTATAGAAATATACAATTTATAGTTAATATAAAATAATATAAAGAGAATTGAATAATTAAACTTGTGTAACAAAGCATCGAAACAGCCACTAAAATCAAGGTATCTTATATCATAAACCCGATGCAGCATAAAGAGCCAGTCAGTGTACAGCCATTTAACCCAATCTAAAATCGTCTAACAAAAAATGTATTTTGTTGTATAATTATTAAGATCTATAGGATCATTTTATAATTATATCAAAATATAAATTAATTATAACACTTAGAAGCTGAGCACTACCTGTGATATAATCACGGAGCTTCTAAGTGTAATTAATTTATATTAATAAAACCCACTGACAGTATAACTTACTTTGTATTTTGCCTTTGTATTTAATTACATGTCGTTTGTCGTTTGTCGTTTGTCGTTTGTCGTTTGTCGTTTGTCGTTTGTCGTTTGTCGTTTGTCGTTTGT
>MDSZ01007512.1_pt1 | contig 20037 bp, 17 predicted proteins | sample 811201 | NCBI WGS metagenome assembly MDSZ01 (sample SAMN05326647, study PRJNA326480) | marine metagenome | isolation source: seawater | place: Indian Ocean: North | collected 2010 | reverse complement strand
ATAAATATATCGAAACTAAAGAAAAACAAGAATGTTAATCAAAAACAGTTAGATATTATCAACGATCCTATACCAAAAGCAGATATTATCATTTTACAGGGCAGTCTTTACCAATTTTTGCCAAATCAAAAGCTAGTTATAGATAAGCTTTTATTTAATGCAAAAAAGAAAGTCATTATTTCTGAACCGATTATAAACATAGCAAATTCAGAAAATATTTTTATTGCCTTTATAGCAAAATACACTGTTAATCCTGGGACAGGGCATAAAACTAAAAGATTTACAAAGAAATCTTTGGATTATTTCATTCAATCAAATTATAATAAAATTATTGAATCAAGATTTTTAATAGCTGGCGGTAGAGACTTAGTCTATATCCTAAATAAGAATAATAATTGAAAATATTTCCCTTTAACAAAGCTGATATTCAAGGAAAAGAGATATCCTATATAAAGAAAGCAACTGAAAATGCTAATGTATCAGGTGATGGTGAGTTTACAAGAAAATGTAATTCGCTATTTGAGACTGATCTAGGTGTGAAGAAATCCTTATTAACACCATCATGTACTCATGCACTAGAAATGGCTGCAATATTATTAGATATCAAACTAGGAGATGAAGTTATCGTCCCGTCATTTACATTTGTTTCAACAATAAATGCTTTCGTTTTAAGGGGGGCGAAGCCAGTATTTATTGATATTCGGTCAGATACTTTAAATATTGATGAAAAGCAATTAGAAGGGTTAATCACGCCAAAGACAAAAGCAATAATTGTAGTCCATTATGCTGGTGTCGGGTGTGCAATGAATCAAATTATGGAGATTGCAAATCAATACAAGATTCCTGTAGTAGAGGATAATGCCCATGGCCTGTTTGGAAAGTATAACGATCAACATCTGGGTACATTCGGAACATTTGCAACTCAAAGTTTTCATGAAACAAAAAATTTTACCTGTGGTGAAGGTGGAGCATTATTCATCAATGATGAAAGTTATATAGAAAGAGCTGAAATCATAAGAGAGAAAGGCACGAACCGATCCAAATTCTTTCGTGGTGAAATTGACAAATATACATGGGTTGATTTTGGATCATCATATTTAATGTCAGATTTATCAGCAGCATTTTTGTTCGGGCAATTAGAACAAAGAAAATTGATTCAAGAAAAAAGAAGAACGATTTGGAAACATTATTTTTCTCATTTGAATGAATGGGCAAAAGAAAATGGAATACAATTACCTTTTGTCCCTGAGTATTGTAAGCAGAGCTACCACATGTTCTACTTGATAATGCCTTCTCTCGAATCGAGAACAAGATTCATAACTGATTTAAAAAAGAATGGACTTCATGCGGTGTTCCATTATTTACCACTGCATTTATCACCCATGTCTAAAAAACTATCTAAAAAACGTGCAATATGTCCGAATACAGAAGAAATTTCAAATAGAATTGTCAGATTACCATTTTTTACAAACCTAAATAGTAGGGAAATTGATTTTAATATTTTCTACAACTTTAGTTAGAAAAATAATTTATTTAGGCGTAACCCTTATTACTGTTTTCTGCCTGAGCTATATTCTAAGTAATCAGACTCCTTTTTCTGGAGATGAATTTTACACCTTAGATATCAAAAAAATTTATAAGCCCATTCCTTATCAATATTTTGTTTCTGAAGTTATAGATTCTATAAATGAAATAAAGCCGTCCCATATATTCAATTTAAGGTTTACAAGTGTTATTTTTACTTGTGTAGGTGTTTTACTATTAATTTTATTTTTTCCAAAGACAAAACTTGAATTATCTCTTTTAAGCATACTAATTATTACAAATCCATTTATTTTATCAATGTCAATATTATTCCGTTATTACTCTTATTATTTCATGTCCTCTATCTTGGCTTTTATTCTTCTTGTGATAAAATTTGATAGATTTAATTTGAAGACCAAAATTCTTATTGGAAGTATTGGAAGTATTGGAAGCATTTTTTATCTATACGTTTTAAATGCATTGCAATTTGGATTCGCATTATTAAAATCAATTATAATGGAATTAGTAACAGATTTAAGAATAAGAAGAATACTAATAACTGCATTGTTTTTAGTATTTATAGCTTTTGTATTTAATCCAAAACTTATCTGGCAATTTTTTTATACATTGAATATAACAGGACATGCTGGAGTTAATCTAAATTCAACTCAAATCCTAGGATTAAGTAAATCAACATTAATTAAACCTTTTTATGCAGTTTTTCAAATGTTATTTGGCCTTGATCTTACGCCAACGCATTCTATCTATATAATAGCTTTATTTATATTAATAGCCATTATATATACAGTTATTCTCTGGCGTATCTGGTGCAATGAGAAACAATTATTTATCGTACTTTTATTTCATATTATTATACCTTTTTTTGTAGTGTATTATTTTTTTCAGTCCTTATCGTTGCCAGGAGCAACACAACTAGAGCCTAAACATGGGATGTTAATTTTCCCACTTATTTTTTATCTTGCAATAAAATCACATAATTACTTATCGCCAGGAATGCATATTATATTCATAAGTGCTCTGGTTAGTGCCCAATTAACTGGTATGGTAAAATCCTTTGATAAACAAAATACAGATTGGAATAAAATTGCTATTAAAAGCCATACCGCTTTATCAGAGATTGATGACAGCGCAATCTTAATGGATGGTCGGAGTAAGGAGATTTACCATTTTTTCTCACAGGGTTATGCAAAGGATTATCCAGTACATTATACATGGGAGGATATTGACTCATTATTGGGCACTCTCCTTGATAAATCTAAACTTGTACTTTTATTAAATGATTATAAGTCTTATACAGATTTATCTTTAAGGCAAAATTGGAATGCTGATGCTACAAGCAATAACCGATTTGTTAAACTACAAAAGTTGTTAGAACATTTTAATTATCATTTTGAAATCAAAGATTCCTACATATCATATCCGACATTCTATTATGTTCTTGAAAAAAAAGCGACTCCTAATACCTATAAATCTTTTAGTGTTTGGGAACATCATTTGAAAGATTTAAAACTTCCTATTCAAATTGAAAATTCAATGTTATTATCATCTGTCCTCATAAGTCAAAATGAAAAAGTAAGTGTGCAGAATGATTCAATTATAGTTTTTAATTTGGAACATGTTTTTAGCCAAGACACCTATGGAGATACGGTTGGAGTAATTGAATCAGATTCTGAAAAAAAATATTTAATATACGGAGAAAATTCTTGGGATATATTTTCGGATTTCAATGATGTTATGCCAAATAATGATTTGGTTATACATCGTTGGGAACATACGCCTTTGATTTCAGGTTCCATTAATTATAAAGGTTCCTATTTTAGTCATGAATCAAAACTGTTTAAAACATCTGTAGATAATAGATCAAATAAGATTTTAATTACAAATAAATCAATTAATTCAAATATCAGAGTTTGGTCTAGAAAAGTTTTTAGTAATTAATTATCACTAGCTTAAATAATGTATAAAGATAAACAATTTTCAAAGTTGGATACCATGTATAGTAAACATTTATATACTGGTTTCGTAGGTACATTTATGCATTACTGCCATAAAAATTTAGAACGCTACAACTTTGATGAAAATCTCCCAAAAATACTGGAAATTGGTCCTGGTACAGTGCCTCATGCACCCTATATTAAACATTCATATGAAGAGTATCACATACTAGAGACTTCCGAGTATGCCATTAAAGAATTGAAAAAGCAAGGATATACAAAAATCAAAGACTATGATGGTGCAACTATTCCCTATAGTGATGAATTCTTTGATAGAATTATAATGTCACACGTTCTTGAGCATATAAACAATCCACATAGCTATTTATTGGACCTAATAAAAAAATTAAAAATTGGTGGCGTTCTTTCCATATCATTACCAACAGATCCAGGTTTATTATGGAGAACCTCAAGACAATTGATAAAGATATTATCAATACACAAGGATCAAAATATATCAAATTTGGAATACGATTATATAAATTCAATTGAACACATCAATTCAATTTATAATCTTAGGAATATAATTAAATATCACTTTTCTGGTAATTACCGAGAAACCTTTTTACCATTTCGAATTAGAATACCAGACTTTAATCTTTTCTACAATGTTCACATTAAAAAAATATAGGATCTTAGCTAATAAAAGTAAGCAACCAGAAATTTTTGCAGAAAATATCAAATTTCTTAAGTCTTGTTTTTTAACTAAAAATATTTTACTAACAAAACTTTGCTAAAAGATAGCCATTATCAAGATATATGATGCTTTCAATTGTCATTCCGGTATATAATGAGGAGAAGCGTATTATTCCTTCACTAAAAAAGTTAAAAAATGATTTTGTTAAGGACAAATATGATATCGAAATATTAGTAGGGGATGATGGAAGTATAGATGATACAGCTAGAATACTCAAAGATTTTTCGAAGAATAATTCATGGTATAAATTAGTTGAAAAGGAAAAAAACCGAGGAAAAGGGGCAATTTTACGAGATTTGGTTGCTGAAACTAAGGGTGATATAGTTTTATACACAGATGCAGATTTACCGGTAAATCCTTTAGAATTTGATCAATTAACTGACCCTATCTTAAAAGGTGAAGCCGGACTTGTGCAGGTCTCTCGTTGGTTAGATGAATCTCCTAAAGTTGCAAATTTGCCTATTTACCGTGGTATTATCAGCCAGTTGTTTAGATTTGCAATATCAAAAATGAAGCCCGAGGGCATTACCGATACTCAATGTGGCTGTAAAGCCTTTGAAGGAAATCTTGCAAGAAAATTATTTTCTAATCTTTTCATAGATGGTTTTGCTTTTGATGTAGAGTTGTTGCTTTCTGCTCAAGCTATTGGAAGCACTATACTTGAAGTCCCACTTCAGGTGCACTATGTAGAGGGTAGCAGCGTAAGACCAATTCATGCAACACTGACAATGATACGTGACCTTTTACGGATTAGATGGAATATTTCATCATCCTGGACAAACGAATGATTAGAAGAAAGTTAATAGTTGTAGCAGATGATCTTGGCGCATCTGAGGGTGTAAATACTGGGATTATATCATCTTTTTTAGATGGTATAGTTACTTCGGCTTCTTTACTTGTGGGTATGCCTTTTACTGATGATGGTGTTAAGAGAGCAAAAGATGTTGATTTACCTTTGGGGTTACATCTACGTTTAACTGAAGGACAGCCATTGACGAGAGGTCCTCTTGAAGTCGGGCTTTGTGATGGTGGTGAGTTTTTACCACCAGCTCAATTATTATTTCGCTTGATGAAAGGTGGGAGCAGATTAGAGCATGTTATTCAAGTCGAAATTCGTGCACAAATGAATGAATTTCTAATGATTACATCTAGACCAGATCATATAAATACACATCATCACATCCATCTTCATCCTTTAGTTCTTAAACAAATATTATATGCGGCAAAAGATTTAGGTTTCCATGCATTAAGATGGCCAATAGAACCATTCTTTGGACTTGGAAAAACAATAAGAAATGCTGAGGTGATTGCTCTAAATATCTTAGCCCATTTTGGAAAAAAAACATTACGTGAAAGTGGTATAATTACTCCAGATCATTTTTTTGGTCTCAGATTAATGGATGGTAAATTAACTAGTAAGGCTCTTTGTGATACAATAATGAAGCTTCCACAAGGAGTAACCGAGCTTATGGTGCACCCAGCATATGGTAATAATGCATCACCAAATGGAGTGATTGAGACTAGAGCATTATGCCATTATAGTATACAGGATATAATAAGTGACAATAAAATTTTTCTAACAACATTCCGTGGTGCATTTAACATTTAAAAATCATAGTTATTGTATACTTGGAACCCTCAAAAGCCAAAAAACAAATTTTTTAAAGTTTCAGATGATATCACAAAATCGATTCAAGATTATAATGAGGGTATTTTAAATATTATATGAACCTAAGATTCTGATAACTTTTTTCAAATGTTAAACTATTTTGATAGAACTAGATTTCAATTAATCTGGTTTACTGACTTAATCGATTTAATACCATAAAATGTAGATATGTGGATATTCCTAACACTATTATAGTTATTCTCAATTGCGTGATAATGCACTAATCTGTTCGTATCTATAATAATGTTATCGATTATTATATTATAATTACCTTTTTCTTTTTCCGATAATATCTCTTTTTCTGTATGGAGGAAATAATCATTTATAAAATTATGATTCTGGTATAAGTACAAAAAAAGAATTAATGTTGAAATAATATTTAAGTATGATAAATAATTTGAAAATAATGGGATGTTTATAGTTGATAGAATAAATATAATAATACATATAAATAAAAATAAATTAGTACCGCTATGATAGCTGGGAGAAAATGCCATTGAAACAGATGAAATTATTCCAACAGATAAAATAAAGATGTGGGGCATAGATACTATTAATGATCTTTTGTATGAAAAAAAATTAAGTATCATTAATAAAATTACCATAAACCAAAATGGTTTTATATCATGAATTATCCAAATTAAGTCATAGAGTAGGTAGTTTAAGATAGAATCAAAAGATAAAGTAAGATTTTCTGAACTAGCGCGAACAAAATTGCCTGGAGACAGAATTAAAATTAATCCTCCTAAAAAAACTCCAAATAAACTGGGATAAAAAAACCGAGGCACCTGTTTGATGATCGATTTTTTCATAAAAATAAATAAAGATATAAATAAAAATACTTGAGCTATGAACACATGTTCGTTCGTACAACCAACAAATAATCCAATAATTGTAAAGGAATATGTGCCAGAATAATTTCTTCCATTAACAAAATAATTCCAAAAAGGTATGTAATAAATAAAAACAATTAAGTGTGTCCAAGTATAACTTATTGTTGAAGTTAGATAAATACTGAACCCTGAATATTTATAAAACCCAAGAAATAAAAATAAATTGATTAATAGTAATAAAGAAACATCTCTATATTTTGTCGCAATTCTATTGTAAGCAAAATAAAAAATAGTATTAATTAATAAAACCTGAATGATAGCATTAAAAAAGTTAAATATGGATTTGGAAGGTAATAAAAATAGTTGTAGTAAAAAATTTGGTACAATTCTGCCACTCCAATTGAAATAATGCCATACTTGGAAATCATAAATATCAGCAAAAATTTTAAAATCTAATTCATTTTCAAGTGGATTTAGTTTATATCTGAAATCATCCGCTGCGTAGGGTGTTTTTGAGGCAATAATAAAATAGAAAAAGAAAAGAAATGCATTCGCTAAAATTTGAAACCGTGCTGCAATAATTTTATTTTTCATATGATTATATTTTACCTAAAAATTTCAACTCTGAAAAATAATTGTTTTAAGAATTAATGATTTTATAAAACTTATGAAAAAATATTTGAACCTTCTAAGAGTCAATCAATGGATAAAAAATATTTTCATTTTCCTTCCATTCTTTTTTGATGGAACTAAAATTGATTTTTTAATTTGGATAAACTTGTTAATAGGTTTTCTGGCATTTTCATGCGTAACTAGTGCTATCTATGTTCTAAATGATATTATTGATAGAGAAGATGATGAGAATCACCCATTAAAAAAACATAGGCCCATTGCAGCAAAAGAAATAACATTAAAACATGCTGGATTAATTGGGATTTTAATTGGATCTATAAGCTTAACCTATTTTTTCATTTTTGAACATGATGCCGTACTATTTGTTATAATATATATAACCATAATGATTCTTTATTGTTTTTTCTTTAGAAAAATTTCAATCCTAGATGTTTTAGTTATTTCTATCGGATTTGTATTAAGACTTTTTATTGGTGGAAAAATTAGCGACACGCCAATTTCAGTTTGGATTATTATAATGGTTTTTTTATTGGCTTTATTTATAGCATTCTCAAAGAGGCGAGATGATTTAATCAATGGAAATAGTCAATCTAGAAAATCTTTATTAGATTATAATCTAACTTTCATTAATACAGTGATTAGTATTTTAGTACCAATTATAATCGTTACATATATCCTCTATTGTACAAGTGACTCTAATATTCTTAGAGTAAGTAAACATATATACTTAACAACTCTTTTTGTCATTATGGGATTTCTTAGATACTTGCAAATAGTATTTGTAAATAAACTTGGTGGTGACCCAGTCCAAATCGTATATGACGATTTTGCTTTAAAAACAATTGTGCTAAGTTGGATGGCAACATTTGGCTATTTACTCTATCTCTAAATCTACAAAGTCAAAAGGATATTATTCAGCCTGGGGTAACTTCCCTATCAAATTAGGGGAGTTAGTTACATTGGAAACTGTGAAAGAAATTCAATCATTTCTCTCTTATAAAAAGCCATTTATTCCTGTTGGGAATTTTAAAAGTTATGGTGACTGCGCTCTAAATGATACAATGGTCAAGTTTGATCCAGTTAAAACCATTAAAATAAATAGGCAAGAACAAACAGCAATTGTTTCAGCAAATGTTTTAATTGGAGATTTAATTCAAAAAACACTTCCTATGGGATTATTTCCTGTAGTTGTTCCAGGAACAAAATTTGTCACCATTGGTGGTGCAATTTCCGCCGATATTCATGGGAAGAATCATCATATTGATGGGTGTTTCAGTGACCATGTTTTATCATTTAAAATAATTACAATTGATGGGAGGACTGTTCTTTGTGATGCAAAGAAAAATCAGGAACTTTGGAAACTCACTTGCGGTGGAATGGGTCTAACAGGTATCATTATATCTGCAAAATTAAAATTGAAGAAAGTCAATTCATCAATTATTCATCAAAAAACTATTAAGGCTAGTTCAATTGATGAATTATTCAATTGTTTTGAAAAAAACAATCAAGATCCATACTCTGTAGCTTGGGTTGATTGTACGGCAAAGAATGATTCTCTTGGTCGCGGCATTTTTATGTCAGGAAAATTTTTAGATAGTCCAAAAAGTTATCGCTATAGAATTTATAAAAATCAAAAATTTTCAATTCCATTCTTAATGCCAAAATACCTGCTTAATCCCCTAACAATTAAATGTTTTAATTCTATTTATTATAGATTATCAGGACATTCTAAAAGCGGAAGACAAACTCCTTACGATGATTTTTTCTTTCCTTTGGATAAAATAAAGAATTGGAATCGAATATATGGTGATGCTGGATTTTTGCAGTATCAATTTGTGCTTCCAAAATTATCAAGCACTAAAGGTCTTAAATCTATTTTAGAGCTTATTGCAAACTCTGGAGAGGGATCCCCTTTGGCAGTATTAAAACTATTTGGCAAACAAAATAGGAATTATTTATCTTTTCCAATGGAAGGATATACTTTGGCATTGGATTTCAAAAATACTCCAAAAATTCATAACCTTTTGAATGAATTAGATTCAATTGTAAATGATAATAATGGTCGAATATATTTAGCAAAGGACTCAAGGATTAAAACTCAATCTTTTAAAAATGGATACCAGGCATTTCAAAGTTTTAAAAATAAATTAGAAAATCAGAAAAGCATTAGATCGCTGCAATCCAATAGATTATTCAAATGATGAATACAGTAATAATTCTTGGAGCTAAAAGTGATATGGCTAAAATGGCTTCGAAAGAGTTTGCAAAGAATGGTTTTGATTTATTGATGGTGGGACGTGATGTAAAAAGTGAATTAAATGAATTTGGACAATCAATTGCTAAAGAATTTGGCCAAAAAGTATCTTTATATGATCTTAATATACTAGATAAAGATTCCACTGATTTATTTCTAAGTACACTCAAAACCATCCCTGATGGCATAATTAGTTTTATAGGACTTTTAGGAGATCAAAAAAAAGCTATAAAAGAGCCTAACCACGCTGAAACTATTTTTAGATCAAATTTTAATGCGATTGTGCCTATTATTGATTTTTTTGCAAATCAATTTGAAGAACAAAAAGACGGATTTATTATTGGTGTTTCATCCGTTGCAGGTGTAAGAGCGAAAAAAAGAAATTATTATTATGGCTCTGCCAAAGCAGCCTTTACAGCTTATTTATCAGGTTTGAGAAACCGCCTTGATAGAAGTAATGTTCAAATTATGACTGTTTTACCAGGTTATGTTGAAACCAAAATGACAAAAGGGATGGATTTACCAACATGGTTAACAGTTTCACCAGAATATATTGGAAGAAAAATTTTTAAAGCTTACCAAAAAAAGAAAGATGTTATATATGTGCCGGGTATTTGGAAAATTATAATGTGCACTATCCTTTTTATTCCAGAACGAATATTTAAAAAATTAGATATATAATAATAACTGATAACTAGAATTCAAATTACAAAAGATATAATTGCTCTTTAATAGTATAGAGTACCTAATTTTTTTACCAATCGTATTTTTAATACATTCGTATACCTATGATAAGAGTTTTAAGGTACAGAACGTATTTATTCTTATCAGTAGTTATTATTTTTACGGATGGTGGGACTGGAGATTTTTATCTCTCATATTTCTTTCCACTATTGTTGATTATCTTATTGGTTTTAAGATTCACAACAGCCTGGATGTAAAGGTCAGGAAGTCCTTTTTGTGGGTAAGTATTTTATTTAACCTGAGCTTATTGGGGTTTTTCAAATACTGCAACTTCTTTATTGATTCATGGATTGATTTATTGGCTTCATTTGGTTACGAACAAAAAAGTATTTGGACACTAAATGTAATTTTACCAGTTGGAATCTCTTTCTACACATTCCAAACAATGTCATATTCACTGGACATCTATTATAAAAAAATTAGACCAACAAAAGATTTCATTTCTTTTGCTACTTTTGTGAGTTTTTTCCCACAACTAGTGGCAGGACCCATCGAGCGAGCAACTAATCTTTTACCTCAGTTTTTATCAAAAAGAAGTTTTTCTTTTGATAATTGCATACAAGGTTTGCAGCTTGTTCTGTGGGGCATGTTCAAGAAAATAGTTATAGCAGATTCCCTAGGATGGAGAGTAGACTATATTTTTGATAATTTTCAAATATTGGATGGAGGAATATTAATTTTAGGTTTAATCTATTTCTCGTTTCAGATTTATTGTGATTTTAGTGGTTACTCTGATATTGCTATTGGTACAGCAAAACTATTTGGGATTAAACTAAGGTCAAATTTCAAATTTCCATATTTTTCAAGAAATATTGGAGAATTTTGGAGAAGGTGGCATATTTCATTATCATCTTGGTTCAGGGATTACCTATACATACCACTCGGGGGGTCAAGAAAGGGACGATGGGTTTCAATTAGAAATATCTTTATTATTTTTATCGTAAGCGGATTTTGGCATGGAGCGGAATGGAGATATATTATGTGGGGTCTAGTACATGCTTTATTATTTTGCACACTTTTTCTTTTAGGAAAAAATCGACAATATACAAATTCATTAGTTGGCCATAATAATTTCCCATCTATTAAGGAAATATTTCAGATTACCATAACATTCTTAACAACTACATTAGCATGGGTATTTTTTAGAAGTGATTCCATTTATGATGCATTTTTATATTTAGGCAATTTATTTACAAACTTAGCTATACCATCTGATCATCGTAGTGGGACGATATATGTATTAATAATTATTGTTTCAGATTGGCTTATAAGGAAAAATGGAAGATTAAAAACAAGATTAGCTTTAAATAAAAAGATATATCAATGGATCTATTTACTATCCTTACTTCTTATGATAGCTTTTGGAACTCTAAGCCTCCTTTTTCTAAGAAATAGTAATGAAAGACCATTTATATATTTTCAATTTTGATATATTAACTGAATTTTTTTGATGAATTATAAAATATTTACTTTTTATATAGGTATAATAATTGTTTTTACATGTTTAGAAGTTCTTTCCGCTACCTTTTTTTACATTTTAAATAAGGATATAAAAGCATACCAATATTATCCTGGTAGGTATCAAAAATCAAAAGATTTGGGTTATGAGCTGACACCATCGTGGGAGCTGAATCATGATATTCTACATGAAAAATTTAATTCACATGGCTTTAGATCTCCAGATGTAAAACAGATAAAACCAGAAAATCATTATAGAATAATCATAACGGGATCCTCCATTGTATATGGAAGGACAAGTAATGAACATACTATTTCTTCTCTCCTTGAGGAAAAACTGAATGAACTTTATGGAAAAATAAAAACTATTGAAGTCATAAATGCTGGCGTGCCAGGATATAATTCCTTCCACATTATCAAACAATTCGAAAATAAATTAAAGAATTTCTCACCAGATTTAATAATTAATTACCAATTTTTTACAGATCTTTCAATTATGGAACATGGTAATAATATTGCATCATCAGGAACATTTTATAATTCAATTAATATGAGATTTAAAAAAAAATGGATAAATGTAATTATTGATAAATCATATTTTTTAACAATGTTAAAAATTGCCTATAGAAATAAAAGCTTAAAACAAAAGGATATCGACTTGCCATCCATCACGCAAGTTTCTTCTTCTAATAAAAATTACATTAATAAACCCAATGAACAATTGGAGACTAAGGAAAAATTAACATTTTTTAAAAGTAATATGTCCGCATTAGCAAATCATTGTAATAATTATAATATAGATCTCATGTTATGTCTACCTATATCATTATATAAGAGGTACAATACCCCTACTGAAATAGCTATAATCGACAATTATGATAGTAAAGATCAAATCCTAGAGGCCATTGGTATTGGTAATAAGATGCTAGAGGAAGTCTCAACTGCAAACCAGAATGTATATTATTTTGATATGTCAAGAATGATTGAAAGTGATATTTCTTTATTTGATGATAAGTATCATACACTTGAAAAAGGAAACGACATTGTTAGTGAAGAATTAAAGAACTTTATAGTATCAAAACAATTGATATTAAAATAAATAGAGGAAATATTTTATTTATTTCATAAAAAAATTTTCAAGTCTTAGAATTTTTAGAAATAAGAATTATATAACAATTCTTAGTATTTTTATTTTAGGTCTGTTTATTCAGAAGATTTCATTTTCTGAGGTTAAAAATCATCCTACACATATTGATGAAATAACAGTTGTTGAAATAGCTTATAATATTTACAAAGGTGAGTATAATCCTGGGTTTTTTCGCTATCCAGCTGGTTACATGAACTTACTAGCATTTATTTTCAAAACCTTTTCAATATTTTCTGATGAGATGACAATTAAAGGTGCTTATAAAATTTCATGGTATGTTTCAAAAATAATTATAGCTGTTCTTCCTGTGATGGTTTTTATAATCTGTTATTTTTTGGGTACATATATAATCGGAATAATTGGAAGTTTCTTGGCAATATTTTCTGGAGTAATGATACAACACTCCCAAGTAGCAGTTGTCGATATTCTATTATCATTTTTTTGCTTTTTATTCTTTACAATATCAGTTTATTGGTTTAGAAGATCTGATATATCATTGAATAAATTAATTGTTCTTTCTATTATTATTGGAATTTCAATTGCAATGAAGTACACAGGTGCAATACTTATTCTATCTTTGTTTTTTATTATAAATAGGTTTATAAATCAAAATATTGAATTCTCTGGAACAAAATATTTTCAAATTCTTTTTACAGGAATTTTGGGAGTAGGATTATTTTTAATTATTTCCCTTTTATTAGCAAATAAGGAATTTGTACTTCAAGAATTAGCAGTTCTAACAACAGATGGAATAATTGAAATTGAATACCATAATCTGTTAAACAAGTTGATTTACTTATCATTATTTATCAGTCTAGGTTTCATGGTATTAACCTATTTTATTCAAATGGATAAAGTAAACGGGTTGGGGAAATTTATTTCACCTCTTTATTTGCAATTATTTATCATTGTTTTTTTTGGATTTTTTCTTTTTTCACCGTACACAATTTTAGAGATAAAAAGATCTTTTGCAGACTTCATGTATGAATACCGCCATATGCAAATAGGTTCAGCAGCGCAGTATCATCATCAATCCCAAGAGTATCATACAATAGTAAAAAATTTAGATAATCTTTATCCTTTAAGATTTTATTTAAAATTATTTTTTTACAATTTTGGGAAGGTGGGGGTAGCAATGGCAATTGTTGGAATATTTGGAATACTAAAGAAAGAGAAATTCGTTGAAAAAATAATTTTAGTCTTTCTATTTTTAATGACTTTAACCATTGTGAGCTGGCAAAATGTTGCAGATAGATATACTTTGTCTATTTTACCAATTATTTATGTCTTAATCCCATTTGGGATTCATTGGTTAAGCATATTTTTAGAAAATAAAGTATTACCTTATCATTATTTATTTACTTTGTTATCATTTCTTACATTTTTAGAACCACTATTAAAATGGTTTAATGCAATTGGTTAAACAAAAGATAAAAAACAAGAATTCTATTTTTATTTGGCCTTCTTCATTTTATCCAGTTGCTGGTGGAGTGCAAACCGTAGCAAGGGAGATCGGGGAATTCTTGCGAAGAAATAAATGGAGTGTAACATTTATTACAAATCGGTATCCAAAAAAGCTTAATAAAAAAGATAAAATTAACAGAATGGAAATATATCGATTTACTTTTCTGCACAGCCCCTTCAATTATTTAAGGTCTTTTAGATTCGACTTAGTGCTTGCCTGGATAATTTATAAACCAATTACGTGTATTAAACTAATTTTACTTTTTTCTAAAATTCGACCAAATATTGTCCATATACATTTCCTTGATAATCAGGTATTAGAATCATTTATATTAAAAAAAATTTTTGATTTCAAATTAGTTATATCATTCCATGGAAATGATATTGAAAAGCTAAATTCAGGTTCATTTATATCATTTAGGTTGTTTCTAATACGGAAATTATTAGATCAAACTGAATTAATCACAGGGTGCTCAAATTATATAATTAAAAAAATAAAATATACTTTCCCCGAAGTAAATTTAAAAAAATTGACTACTTTGCATAATGGTGTAGGAAAGGACTTTCAAAACCTTTTATTAGAAAAGAAAAAAGATGATTATTTTTTTACAGCAGCTCGAAATGTTCCAGCTAAAGGATTAGATTTGTTAAAAACCTTGTCAGCAACATTTAACCAGCATTCATTTAAAATCGCAGGAGAAGGTTATAAAAAAGTAGATAATAAATCGAATATTTTAGTTTTAGGGTCGATTGAATCTTCAGAAATAATAAAAAATATGATGAAATGTTCTGTTGTGATAATTCCATCAAGAAATGAGGCATTTGGAGTTGTTGTTGCTGAAGCATTGTGTTGTGGAAGTCCTATTGTAGCAACAAATGTAGGTGGTATTCCGGAAGTGATGGAATTAGCTAAGTCTAGTTTAACCCAACATGAAATATCTATTTTTAATCATTGGGTAAAATTGGTTGAGCCAACTGTTGCATCGTTAATTGATGGTGTTAATGAGGTTTTAGGAAACTCCATTCCTGTTGAGAAATATCTCAAAATTATCCCAAAAGTTCAAAAGCAATTATTTTGGGATAACCGTTTAAATAAATACCATAAATCCTTAATGGCTCTTATTTCACAATGATAATATTCAAATTAATTGCAAGAACTTTTTATTCTTTTTATGGATATGAAGGAATCAATATTTTACTTAAGGTGGCTCCATCAAAAGTAACTGTCGAAATATTGAAGCAATTTGGTGCAAAAATAGGTAAAGATGTTAGAATCCAAGCACCACTTATTATTCATAATGCAGACCAGATAAAACCAATCTATCAAAATTTAACAATTGGTAATCAATGTTATATTGGAAGAGATTGTATTTTTGATTTAATGGGGAAAGTAGAAATCAGATCAAGATCAACACTATCTCATAGAGTTGTTTTAAACACTCATACTGATTCAGGTAGAAGCCCACTAAAGGAGGAAGCTTTAAAAACTTCTTATGGCAATATTACGATAGAAGAAGGTTCCTATATAGGTACAGGTGTGACAGTCCTAGAAAATGTAGTAATAGGTAAAAATACAATTATTGGAGCTTTTTCCTTAGTTAATAAGTCCATCCCAGCCAATCAGAAAGCATACGGTGTCCCTTGTAAGATTCAGGATGAATTAGATGATCATTAATGGTTTACTAGTTATTTATATCCTCGCAGCAGTTTATGATATCCTAATAAGCAAAAATGGAATAAAAAATTCCTTGGTTTGGATTATTCTAGCTTTTGTATTTGGATATAGGACAATTGAGCCTTTCAATGGATTCAAACTACATCCTATTGAAATTCTAACTTATGTATCGTGTATTAGAATATTTTTATTTAAATGTTATAAATATCATAAAATGCCAATATCTATTTCATTCATAGTTCTTTTATTTTCACTTTATTTCATAGTTGATGTTTCGACTCGGTATAGTTGGTTGGTATTACTAGAATTCAAGAATAGTATTTTACTATTTGGAATATTTTTTATCACTTTACATGTAAAATTTGATAGAAATGATTCAAAGTCAATTTTAGAATATTATGTATTATCAATAACCACAATTTCAATTCTTGGAATTACTGAGTTTTTATTTCCTTCGTTAATGGGGAACATATTTGGTTATGATAATTCTCAAAACGTTATATATAATGACTTATTTTTCAATCGCGTAGCATTTTTATTCTGGGGCTCACATTTAGCTGCAAATCTTATACCTCCGGTATTTCCAATTTTGTTATACCTTAGAACTGAAAATTCTAATTTTACCAAAAATAAAATATTATTAACGGCTTCTGTATTTATAAACTTATTTGCTATTTATTTATCTGGTAATAGAATTTCTTGGCTGATTATTACAATATACCTACTACTAATATTAATTATATATCGTAGCCAAATTTTACCCTTTATCAAAACTTATGCCATAGTTGTGGCAATTGCATTTGTAATATATGTTTATTCTCAGCCAGTAGAAGGAAGATATATTTCTACTTTCCTTGCTTTATCCGGTAATATAGATCAAAGATATGATTCCAGTAGTGCATCCAGGCTGCAAAGGGCTAATTTTGCCATTAATTCAATAAAAAATCGACCAATGGGGACTGGATGGGGGAGTCAAGGATGGGTGCATAGTGATATTCTACAGATAGGAGCTTCTCTTGGAATAGTTACTGCTGTTATTTTTATAATGGGACCGATCTTATTACTTTTAAGTATTTATAGATCGTTTAACAGAGCTCCACCAAGAATACAAACCGGCTTGTTCTTATGTATTTCACTTTTAATTTATATAATTATAAGTTTTTTATTAAATGGAAATATTTTAAAAGTGCAAACTGGTGCACCACTGTACATTTCCTGGGCAATGTCTTATGCTTTCTTCATGCATTTAAATTCGTTAAAACTTAGAGGATAAATTTTAAATGAATAAAAATTTATCTGTGCTTTTACCCACTTACAATTGTGAAAAATCGATAAGAAAAACTTTAGAATCTGTTAAATGGGCTGACGAAATAATTATTATTGATTCTTTTAGTACTGACAATACATTATCAATAGCTGAAGAATACACAAAACATATTTATCAAAGAGAATATTTGAATTCAGCTCATCAAAAAAATAATTCAATTAAGCACTGCAGTAATAATTGGATTTTTCAAATTGATTCAGATGAATCATTAGATGACACGGCTGAGAAAATCGTTCGTGCCGCAATAGATACTGCGAATGATGATATCGATTGTTTTAAAATGCCCAGAAAAAACCATGTATTGGGTGAATGGGTCAAGTATGGTGGGCTTTATCCAGATTGGGAATATAGATTATTTCGAAAGGGCAAAGGACAATGGTTAGAAAAACAAGTTCATTCTAAAATTGTTGTTCCTGGTAGGGTTAAAGAATTAGACTTGCAAATTATTCACAATGGTATGCCCAATATAAGTAAACAGCTAGAAAATTTGAATAGATATACTCGCTATGAAGCAGATGAATTAAAAAATAGAAAAATAAAATTTTCATTTATTCGATGGATTTTAAGTCCACCATTGATTTTCTTGAAAAAGTATATTGTTCAACAAGGGTTTCGAGATGGTTGGAGAGGTTTTTTTCTTGCTGTCTATTCTGCTCTATACGTTTTCTTAAGTCATGCAAAACTAAAAGAAATAGAAATTTTAAATTTGGAGCATAGTCCAAAATCAAATTAATTATTATTGACGATTCTGGTGAAATGGGAGGTGTTCAATTCAGCACGTTTTATTTAATTCAAAGGCTTCAAAATCATCCTAAGTGTAAAATTCAATTACTTTTACCTAGAAAGGGACAATTTTCGAATTTATGTGATCAAAATTCTCTGCAATATTCATTATATAAATCACGGCCAATGCTTTCATCTAGTATATCGATATTCCGTGATACTATAAGAATACCAAACCCTATTAATTGGATTTATAATTTTATTCAAATTTATTATAACAGTAAAAGTATAACAGATATTATAAAGAGCCAGAAAAATGCAATTATTTTATCAAAGGGTTTAAATTCTCATTTTGTTACTCTATTAGCTAATAGGAAATTTTCAAATAAATTGATTTGGCATTTACAAGATTTAATTAGCCAACGTTTTGGTGGACTACTTTTAACATTAATGAATATTTTGGCAGATATTGGACCTGACTTTATTATATGTGATGGAAAATCTATTTTTAATTCATTAAATATTTCTAACAAATCAAAAGCAACTGTGATATTGAATGCTGTAGAAACAGGCTTATTTCAAAGAACTTATAAACTTAGAAAATTTGGTAGGAAAGAACTAAATATTCCACATAATGCTTATGTGATTGGCCATGTCGGGCGTTTTACACCTTGGAAAGGGCAGGCAAGACTTGTTGAAGCTTTCATTGAATATTCTAAGAAAAATAAGGAAGCGGTTTTATTATTGGTTGGCGCGCCAGTTTTTGATTCGAATAACTATATTAATGATGTTAAGAATAAAATTATTAAACACGGATTAATGGATAAAATCATTTTAACCGGATTTAGAACAGATTTAGATAAAATGTTTTCAATAATGGACCTGTTTGTTTATCCCAGTTTAGAAAAAGATACATCTCCACTTGCTCTATTAAGTGCACTTAGTAGCGGACTTCCAGTCGCCTCATCTTCAATTGAAAGCTTGCAAGAAATTATAGATAAAGTTCCTTCCATATTATTATTTAATCCATTAAATATATCTGAGTTAATAAGTATTTTTGAAAAATTTGAAAGCGATTATTTAAGAACTAAACCTGGTGAAACAATCAACTTAGAGTTTGAAAATCATTTCGGTATTAATATTCACACTGAAAAAATGATGGAGTTATTAAATTCAATTTAAAAGCAAAACACGAATTCTTTGAGATATAATCTCCTAATAATTGCTATCTATACATCAACAAGGTTACCTTTCTTAGAAGCTGGATTTGGTACGGATGGGGATGCATGGAGAATTATTGAAAACGGGCTCAATTTTTCAATGAATTATGAATATAAATGGTCAAGGTTTCCTGGGTACCCTTTATATGAAATTTTAATTTATTTATTAGTTTTTAAGGGACCAGTAATTACAAATCTTGTTTCAGCAATATCAGGGTTATTTTGTTTAATTATATTTAAAATGATTATAGAAAATTCTTTGAGTATTGATCAGAAAAAATCGACTTTAATAACTCTGTTATTTTGTTTTACTCCTGTCGTATGGATTGCTTCAACAATTACTATGGATTACTTGTTTGCTGAATTATTACTACTAGTAGCTTGGTATTTATTAGGTAGTACAAAACATAAATATATTTCAGGACTTCTTCTAGGGCTTGCAATAGGGGCAAGACCCAATAATATTATTTTTGTAGTGCCTATGATGGTTGGACTATTCCTTATTGAATTAAAAAATAATAGTTCTTACGCCAGAATTGCAAAGAATCTTGGTCTTTATTTAATTATTTTTTCAATTGTTACTTCATTAGTGATGATGCCTGTTTTCATTAAATATGGCTTCATATCATTAATTTCATTATCGTCCGGAGTTTT
>MDSZ01220869.1_pt1 | contig 20040 bp, 17 predicted proteins | sample 811201 | NCBI WGS metagenome assembly MDSZ01 (sample SAMN05326647, study PRJNA326480) | marine metagenome | isolation source: seawater | place: Indian Ocean: North | collected 2010 | reverse complement strand
AGGCGAAGCACTCGCCAAAAAGTGTCGCGAACGCCACCAGATCGTCTATAACTTCCTGGTATCCATCGGCGTCGACCCCGAAATCGCGGAATTCGACGCCGAGGGGATCGAACACCATGTCAGCGAGGAGACGTTGGCGGTGTTCCGAAGCTGGCAAAAAGGTTCCGGAAATTAAGTTCCCAAAATCCTAAGCAATTCTCTCTTGGTTATCACTCTTTGTTTGCTGTCGATATTTGTTATGCCGGTATTTATTTTTGGTTGCTTTCGGGCGGCCCAATTGTAAAACAAGGTTTGAATTTAAAAGGCGGGGTGCGGAATAGGAAAATGGCGATCCTAAACATTTTAAGGAAGCTGCGGCATGGTCCTTTAAGGGGGTTGGGGCCAGTATGGGTTTTTGCAGGTGACTGTTCACGATACTGTCTCAAGTTATTAGGTCAGAAATTTTACGTATCACAAAAGATTGGTGGCTATGGCCCTTTTAAGCTCAACGCGAACTTTATGTTCAGTGATCTTGAAAGTTGGGGGGATGGTCACAACAACGGTTTCGTTGCTACAGTAGAAGCGTGTCGTGGAAAGAAATGCGTTTTGGATGTTGGTGGTCATATTGGTTTGGTCTCACTTCCCATCAGTAAAGTTTTGGCAGCGGGCGGTTGCTTGATTACGTTTGAGCCGAGTGCCGGAAACCTGAGGTATTTGAAGCAACATCTGCAAAAAAATGAAGCGCATAACGTAACTCTTGAAGAATGTCTTGTTGGAGACAAAGTCGAAACTGTTTCCTTTTTTGAGCAAGCTGACGCAGCTGGGCAAAATTCAAGGGTTGTGGCGAAAAATCCCGAGCTTTATAGCGAAGTATTGCGACCGCAAGTAACGTTGGATGCATATTGTGCAGAAAACAATCTCGCGCCAGAGATAATCAAAATGGATATTGAAGGCGCAGAGGTAGCTGCTCTGAAAGGGGCACGCAATGTCCTCATTAGAAGTAAGCCCATCGTGTTCTTGAGTGTGCATCCACGTCATATTGAAATGATGGGGGCATCCATCAAAGAAATGGAAGAGTTTCTTGAGGATGTAGGATATATCGTTTCGGAGATCGATGGTGCTCCAGTAGAAAAGTTCCGGTTAGCCGAATACCGTTTGCAGCCTAAAATTGGGAATTAATCGTGTTTTCAAGTATTTATTCAACGTTTGTCGAACGTGGCCCCAAGCACCTGGCACGTGCAGTTTTCAGTTTGTCTACAGCGCTTGTCCAGGCAAATTTATTTGGTCAGAGATTTGTTAAGCGACGTGTTTATGATTATCAGCTGTTGCTGGATATGACTGATCGCGGGATTTCGCGCACATTGGTGCTGTTCGGGGAAAGGGAGCTGGAGCACAAGATAATGCTTGAGCGTATTCTGAAGCCGGGAATGCGTGTATTCGATGTTGGTGCAAATATCGGCTATTACGCGATTATGGAAAGTAAACTTGTCCGGGATAGTGGTTCTATTATCGCTGTTGAGCCTTCACCATCAAACGTTGCGCTGCTAAAAAGAAACTTAGAATTGAACGGTGTAACGAATACAATCGTGAGGGAAGGTGCGGTTTCTGACAAGGCTGAAACCAAAAAATTCCATTTGGCTCGCCAGAGTAACCTGAATACGTTTCATAATGTGGGCTCAGGGGTGGAGCATCTGTCTGGAAAGTCAATTGACGTTCAGACATATACAGTGCCTGATCTTGCTAAAGAATACGGTGCACCAGACCTTCTTCGAATGGACGTTGAGGGGCATGAGGTGCAGGTCCTTGCTGGGATGGTTGAGGCGATCAGAAATGGTGAGATTAGACCGACCGTGATTTTCGAGACTCATCTTAGTCGCTATACAGAAGAAAACGATTTCCGTCCGGTCTTGGAGGCGCTGTTCTCACTGGGCTATTCCGTATCCCTTGCTGCGTCATCTTGGGAAAGAGGAACCGAAATAGTTAAATCATTCGGTTACCAGAGTGTTGGGAAAGTCAAATCTGACGGGAACGAGCGAGAGTTTTTTGAGAATATTAACGCTAATGATGCTTTGGAGCTCATTTGTAAAACAGGCGGTTTGAGAACGGTTGTGTTGGCTCCTCAATAAGGTGACGATAAGATAGTAGCGTGTTTTTTTTCTCTAAGAACTCAGTGAATAGAGCGTGAAAAAAGTTCTCTTCGTCACCGGCAGTCTACAGATAGGAGGAGCGGAGAAGCACCTGCTGGCATTGCTCCCTAAACTTGTAGAGCGAGGGTTCGATGTTAGGCTTTATGTGTTCGACAAATACGGTCCGCTCAGCACAGGGTTCGCAAAATATGGCATCAAATGTGTCGGGATCAAAAAACCAAGAAAAGGATGGCCAACTGGGCGGTTGGGAAGATTCGTGCGAATCTTTCATACGGCATTTGATCTGATTAAAGCATATTGGATATTTCGACCCGATATTGTTCACTTCTTTCTACCTCATGCCTACGTTCTTGGCGGTCTTACAAGCCTGTTATACCCCAACGTTGTTAGGATAATGAGCAGAAGAAGTCTGAATCGCTATCATAGCAAGCATCCTTTTTTGAGTAAGATTGAAAGACGCCTGCACCAAAAAATGGATGCTGTTATGGCAAATTCGAACTCGATTGTTCAGGAGCTGATTGATGAGGGCGTTCCGAAGGATAAACTAGAGTTGTGCTACAATGGCGTGATTTTATCTTCCGCCGAAGACTTGATAGACAGAAGTGAATTTCGACAGAGTCTTGGGGTCGCAGAGCGATCACTTGTTTTTGTGATGATCGCAAACCTGATCCCATACAAAGGGCACTCAGATTTGCTGAAAGCATTTTCGTTGTGTCGGGAACAGTTGCCCGAAGAGTGGAATTTGATCTTGGTTGGTCGTGATGATGGTATTGGTCAGTTGCTTATTGAACAGTGCAACGATCTGGGTATAGCTGACAACGTCATTCTTACCGGAGAGCAAGCCAATGTATCCGATTTTCTATCAATCAGTGACGTTGGCCTTCTATCTTCACATGAGGAAGGGTTCTCAAATAGTATTCTTGAGGTTATGTACGCAGGCATTCCGATAATAGCTACGGATGTTGGGGGCAACCAAGAAATCGTTCAAAATGGTCGACACGGATATATTGTACCTCCATCTGCGCCTGACCAGCTTGCGCAGGCCATTCTGAAGTTAAGTGGTAGCAGCGTATTACGGCAAGAGTTTGGGCGAGCAGCACGACAGCATATTTTGGAACATTTCAGTATGTCTTCGTGTGCAGACTGTTACGCCAAGATATATCATAGCAATCTTGCGAAACATTAATCGATGAAGTGGGACGATAACTATGAGCTGTGAAATCATAGCTGAAATTGGTCAGAACCATAACGGCGATATGGGCTTGGCTATCGAGCTGATTCGAACCGCGGCAAAAGCGGGCGCCGAAGTTGCGAAGTTCCAGCTTTATGATGCCAAGTCGCTTTTCCCTACAAAAGAACAAGGGAATGAGTGGTACGATTATAATTGTGCTACTGAGCTAAGCTTTGAACAAGTCTGTCGTTTGAAGGACGTTTGCGACGAGGTGGGTGTCGAATTTATGGCGTCACCTTTCGATGTTGAACGGGTAGAGTGGTTGGAAAAGCTTGGTGTTAAGCGATATAAAGTCGCATCCCGCTCTATCCGGAACAGTGATTTGATCAATGCGATCGTTGCAACGGGAAAGCCAATTATTTCCTCTTTGGGATTATGGGCCGAGCCTAATTTTCCAAAGATTGGCTCTACTGGGCAAACCAGATTCCTGTACTGCGTGGCGAAATACCCTACTCCTTTGTCGGACCTGAACTTCTCGGAAGTGCAGTTTTCGGATAATGGATTTGCAGGATTTAGTGACCATACAATTGGTGTGACGGCTCCAATCGTTGCCATCTCTCGGGGAGCAAAGATTGTCGAAAAGCACTTCACATTGGACCCCAAGATGACCGGACCTGATCATCTTGGCAGCATGACGCCAGATGAGCTTCAGAGGTTGGTCAGCGCAAGAAACGAAATTTCAGTTTGCTTGGGTTCACGCGATGGAGCTGGTATCAAGGCAGAGAATAGTTTTGGAGAGAGCTTTGTCCTACAACTCTGATGTTACGAAACCGATGTTCACCACGATGGAGTATTGTGTTCGTTGTGGTATGCCATCAAGTGAAGAAGAACATGCTCTCGATGAGATGGGTATCTGTGTGACCTGCCAAAGTCAGGAACAGAAGATGCATATGAATTGGAGTGAGCGCGAAAAGATGCTGGAAGACATCCTTTCCCAATATAAGGGAAAGGGGGATTACGACTGTATTATCGCTATTAGTGGCGGGAAGGATAGTGCGTGGCAAATGCACGTCATTAAGAACGTCTTTGGGCTAAAGCCGCTCGCGGTGACCTTTAATCAAAACTGGCATTCAAAAGTAGGACGTCGCAATCTTGAGTGGTGCCTGGAAACTTTTGATGTTGATCATATCATGTTCACGCCGTCTAGGAGCTTGGTGAATAGGTGCGCAAGACGTTCTTTGGAAGCTATCGGAGACGCATGTTGGCATTGCCACATGGGAGTTGGAGCGTTTCCGTGGCAAATTGCTGTCCGATACAATATTCCCTTGATGATTTTTGGTGAGTCAGTTGCGGAGAACTCGTGCAAAGGTAGTTATGAAAGCTTGCTCGAGTTTAACGAAGACTATTTCGTTAGAGTTTCAGCAAAAGTGCCAACGGAGCAATTCGCTTGCGACTATATACCACTGCGAGACCTTGCTCCGTTCAAATTGCCAAGTTACCAAGAAATTAAGGACACCGGTGTTATTGCTCTGCATCTCGGAAATTACATGTTTTGGGATGGGGAAAAGCAGACCGAAATTCTACGAGACAAATATGGTTGGCAAGAGGACGACGTCGAAGGTACGTACAAGAGATACAAAAGTGTCGAATGTATCATGCCAGGTGTTCATGACTACACTAAGTTCCTGAAGCGCGGGTACGGACGTGGAACTGACTTTTCTGCGCAAGATAGACGTGCCGGCCTAATGACTCAGGAAGAACAAAATCGCGTTGTTAGAGACTACGATCCAAAGGAGCCAGAAGTCCTCGATTACTATCTTGAGATATCGGGGTATTCAAAAGAGGAATTTTACTCAATTATGGATCGCCATCGGGAAAAGGTAGGTCGTTTGTCAAAAGAGGAGATTGTTGCTGCGCTTGAGGACTACAAGAAAAAAAATCCAGAAGAAGATAAAAATAGACGTGCAATTCGACCCGAACGAGTCGAAATGGTCGCAGATATAAATAGTTCTAAGACTTCGTCTCGTTGAGGAAATTCGGTATGGAAAGAAGACCAATTTCTCTGGCCGCAGGGGTGAAGAGAGTTCGGAGTGGATTGCTTAAGCCATCCGAATGGGTTTCAGAGTGCTTGGAAGTAATTGCAGGTCTTGACGAAAGGTTGAAGGCGTGGGCATTTGTCGATCCTGATGCAGCAATGAGACGTGCCGTCGAATTAGATGGTGAAGATTGGTTTAGCTATAAGCCCGATCCAATTCTTGCCGGAGCACCAATTGGTGTGAAAGATATTTTCAACACGATAGATCATCCTAACGGTATGGGAAGCCCCACCCGCCAAGGATATTGGCCCGGCAACGATGCAAGGGTTGTGACTTCTGTGCGGTTGGCAGGAGGTTTGGTTATTGGAAAAACGACAACCGCAGAATTTGCTGTTCATTCCGCACCAGAAACGTTGAATCCATGGGATTCTGGGCATATTGCAGGAACGTCTTCAACCGGATCTGCCGTTGCGGTTGCTACCGGTATGGTGCCGGCTGCATTGGGCACCCAAAGCGCTGGGTCAATCGCGCGACCAGCTAGTTATAACGGAGTTGTTGGGTTCAAGCCTTCCTTTGGAATGGTCCCACGGACCGGCGTGCTGAAGACATGTGACACATTCGACACTATTGGGTGGATGACTCGGAATATAGAGGACGCGATATTGCTTTTGGACGCACTACGTGTTCGCGGTCGCAACTACCCAGTTGTTGAAGCTGGTGTCTCCCACTTTGCGAAAGCATTTTCTGGTCGGCAAAACTATGTCTTGGGAAAACTGAAAGCGCCGGGGTTTGAGGATATATCAGGTCACAGCTTGGATAGCTGGGAGCAGCTTGCTTCTCAGATCGCGAACAGGCGTGATACAGCTGTCAAAGAGTTAGATTGGCGATCCCTTTTGTCAGAGGCCCACGAGATTCATCAGGTAATTTACGATAAAAGTTTAGCCTATTATTTTAGAAAAGAGCTTGGTGATGTCAGTTTTGTAAGTCCAATTTTCAAAGAAATTGTCGAAAGATCCAAGATTATAACCAGGGAAAAGTACTTTTCTTCTCTATCTCGTCAAGAGAGCCTAACTCGTATTGCCTCTGACGCATTCGGAGATTTTGACTTTTTGTTCTTGCCAACTACCTCGGGTGAAGCTCCAGCTTTAGGAGAGCTTGAGCGTAAAGATAGTTCGCTGATCTGGACTCTTCTTGGTTTTCCAATGGTGAGTGTACCCATTATGAAAGGTGCCAGTGGATTGCCCGTAGGTCTTACAGTCGTTGGAAGAAAGTATTCTGATTATGAACTCTTGAAGTATGTCCAAAAATTTATAATGCCAGAAGATGCAGAGATTGCTTCTTATTCTGAGTTTTAAAAATTAAAGAAAATCCATTCAATCTCATGAATGGATTTTCTTTACAATATGCTTTTCTGCTTTTTATGTTTTGCGGCGTAGGACCAGATCGTGAGCGATCATGTTGTGCTTGCTGTTTATGTCGGATAAATAGTTATCAAATTCTTCTTCGGAAATTTTTATTTCGGATGTTTGTATTTTTGATATGTCATATCCGAGAGCATTGTATTCTTTAAGAACGTCTTTGCCGTTTAGACCAGAATACGAGAATTGTTTTTCAAATTCAGCAACGACGCAGGAGTTTCCGTTCTTTATTGTCTCAGTTGCTCCTTGAGTTACCTCTAGTTCGAACCCATCTGTATCAATTTTTATTAAGCTTACAGGTCGTTCTTCTCCAATAAACTTTAAAAAGTCATCAATCCTTACAATCGGAGTGCCGCTGCTCCCGTAAAGGGTGTTTGCTCCGACATAGTATTCTTTTTGATCGGCTTCTTTAAAGTATCCGTTTTCGTTACCACAGCCTGCTTTTACACACACAACGTTTGTTAAGTCGTTTAGGCTAACGGTTCTGATCAATGCATTAAAAGACTTGGATGGTTCGAAAGCATAAACAGTTCCGCTGTTGCCTACTGCCTTTGATAATTCAACAATTTCTTGGCCGCAGCTTGCGCCAACGTCAATTACTACAGTGCCAGGTATAATATTTTTTCTAAATATCGGCGTTAGATTATCTACATTGTACTTTTTGATATCTGGGCCGTAAAGAAAGTACATAGTGTAGATGGGGAGTGGGAAGCAAATCCAGCTGCCATCATTGGAGCATGTGTCAATTGTTGACTTTCCAATGACTTTAGCCAAAAACCGACCTATGGGCCAGATGTCTTGGTGTTTTGGGCCGAATGCATATGGTGCGATAAACCTGAATACATGCCTAAGTATTTTTATATGCAGACGACGCATGTCATCACGTTTTGCCTCACAGGCTTGTGGTGTTTCTGTATGAATATGAGAAAAAGAGGTCATTCGATAGCCCGCTTCCTTAATAGTCATGCATCTGTGCCAAAGGGAATTATGGTAGGTAAAAATCTCAGGTGGAGATGGCCTAAAGGGTGATGAGGTTCTCTCAGGAAACCAACAATGTAAAAAAAACTAACTACCGCCTTTCAGGAGTATCCTGTGTGCAGACGGCCGCCCGATACGTCTTGGTAAAAACTCTGTGTATTTAGCTTTTTCTTCAAGTGTTAATTCCCCTTCGCCTGACAGTGCGCAGCTTTCAATGCTGTTCAGCTCCCACCCAGAATCTGTTTTTTTCCATACTCTCGGATCTCGATGTTTATCAACGGCATCGAAAATTTCTTTTTGGCTGATGTCCAGAATTTTAAGTTCTCGGCCTAGATTGGCTGTAGCTTGGTTTCTGTATTTGCGTATAAGTTGAAGGCCTTGGCTTGTGGTAATTCGTCCGTGCCTGATTTCGCGAGCTACATGATCGTTGACGACGGAATATCCAAATTTTCTGAATTTAATTTCATCGTGCAATGTATTGTATATCAAGCAATCGGGATCGCTATAATTATCAAAAGTCCGATGCTGTTGTTCTCTGTATACGGGATATATTTTGTGCATTTCTTCGTGCTGCATCTTTGTATCCCAACGTATATAGTTGCCAAGGTAAATCCCCCTGATTCCCTTTTGGCGTATTATGTCATCTTGTGGATAGAAAAGAGATGCCAAATCTGAAGTTGACAATCCATGGTCTTGGGGAACTATTTCTTCTGGAGCTAGCGCCATTAAGTCATGCTCGTTTCGATACCATTTAGACATTTCAACATTGTCAAAATGGGAGAACATACCGACTTGCTCCAGGCCTTGATGTGCACCCCATATTATCAATGGAATCCCTTTCTGAGCGGCTACTTGCACAGGAAAGGTTGTTGCTCCTGCAAGGTAGGGCCAATGGATACTGCCTACTAGCTCAAGCGACATACGAGTAAGTTTTCTTAGTCTTGCGGGGTTTGGTGTCTGGGCAATGATGTCGCAGCCTATTGCGGATCTGATTAGCTCGATGTTGTAAACACCCCCAGCGGTGTTGTAGTATCTATTGTAGGTGACAAGTAATGGATTGAGATTGTAAGTATTTTTTATTGTATGTGCGATGAATAATGAATCTTTTCCTCCCGATATTGGTATTATGCAGTCGTAGTTTTTTTTGTTTCTTAATTTATAATTATTTAAAAGGTGGTTTAGTTCTTTCTCTTTGTTATCCCATATGTTTTTGTTTTTTTCTTCATGAATAAGGCAGCCGGAACATATTCCGTCTTCATTGAAGGTGATTCCAAGGGCGTGGTTTTCGGGGTAAAGGCATTTAGTGCAATGTCTCATTGCTTATCTGACTTGTTTTGTGAGGCAACTACAGTATCTACTCGATTGATAACTTCGTTCGTGTCGATTTTATCAATTTCGTTGTAACTATCCCATATAGGGCTTTTTAGTTGCCATTCTCCATTGTTGTTTTGATACCACATTGGGCCACGAAACTTTCCAACGTTTGCTGTGAATTCATTAATGGTAATGCCAATCCACTTGCAGAAATCGCGGATAAATTTGTCGCTACACTTGCCATCAAGTTTCTTAACTAAAGCAGCAGCCTCTTCTCGGGTCATCCTGCCGGCCCTGACGTCGTAGGAGGCCTGTTCTGTCGTCTCGCCGAAGCCAAACTTAACGTGTTTCATCATGAAGTTGACAGCCGCGCCATTGTTGCTGTCCAGAGAGTGATGTTTGTAATGAATACCGAGCTCTTCATGTGACGAATGATGTGGTGTCAGCCCGTGGCGAAGCGAAAACACTGCGTTGTTCCAGCCACTCCAGTCTAGGAAATATCCCATGAAAACCCCTCGGCCTCCCCATGATTCAAGTTCTTCTTTGTTTGGGAAGGTGTAGAGAATTAAGTCGTCTTTTGTTACGCCGTCTCCTAGCCAAATGTCAGTCGCCGCCCCTGATAACGTGTTGCTAAAACGGACACCGCTGGCGTCCCATCCAGGATAGTCCGTGTTGGTGTCTCCAGCTTCAAGTGCGGGGTTTTCTCCGAAGAAGACAAGAGGAATGTTATATTCAATCGCTGTTCGGAACGGAGCTGAAAAAAGTGCAAGCTCGGAGAACTTTGCAATATTGCCATGCTCAAAGAAGGATCGCTTCGCAAGTTTCACTGCAATTTTGGGATTGGGTTGGATCGATAAAACATCAAATCCGCATTCAATAATGTTTTCAGCGTTCTTACGCCCAAGTTCTGTTACATCAGATGACACATACATTACTAGCAAAGGGTTGAGTCCGAACTTATCTCGGAGTTGGTGCGCTTGCCAGAGGCTGTCTTTGCCGCCGCTTACTCCTAGGATGCAGTCCCAGCTGCTCTGCGTTGTGGCTTTCGCCCAGTCCGCAATGTCCTGAAATTGTTGATGTCGCGCATTCCAGTCTATAGTTGCTTTCTTCTCATGCCAGCGGCAAGCGGAACAAATGCCCTCTCTATCAAGTTGCATTCCTGGGCGGCTTGTAGGCATTACGCATCTTTTGCAATAACGCATTTCCATATTGTTTCGCTACCCCATCAGCCCAGTTTCATCGAGCATATTCCATAGAGCACTTTCTTTGGAGGCCGATGACAGTTCTTTTTCTGCTTTTCGTTTCACAGCTTGGAAATCAAAGAAATTGCTTGACCTAGTATCTACTTTGGATGTGATAGCGTCTTTCACTTTTGGGTAACTTAGCTCTGAAAACGTAAACAAATTTGCTGCTGCTGCTGCGTCTGCGCCTGCCTCGATGGCAAGTCTAAAGTCATCGTGGGTGCCGGCGCCACCTAGTGCCATCAGCGGGATATCTATGACGTTGCGCATTGCTTTGATAATAGGCAGATCATATCCAAATGTTGTTCCATCTCTATCTATTGACTGCAATAGTATTTCTCCAGCACCAGCCTCTTGAAGTGTACGGGCCCACTCAAGTGGTGGGCAGCTCTCAGGGACTGTCCCGCCTTCAGAGTAAACGACATGCTCGTGGCCTTCCAGTTTGACATCAATACCGGCAATGATTGCTTGAGATCCAAAAACCTTAGCTGCATTACTTACAATTTCAATATTGCGGTGAGTTGAGCTGTTCAGAAGTACGCGGTCTGCCCCAGATTGGAAAATGCTGTGTATCTCTCTGATATCCCTTATGCCGCCCCCGACAATTAATGGTGCAAAGCAGTTTTCGCTAACCTCTCTGACGAGTTTGCAGAGGTTAGTCAAATCGCTAATGTTGTTACGGAAGGGATGAGAGTTTCGATAACTCGAGATATTTAGAATCACGATTTCATCGACATCCCAGACCTTTAGGCGTTTGGCGAATTCTAACAAATTGCCGGTCCTCTGATGGCGATTGAAGTCTCTACTTAGCACATGATGTGTGCCGTCCCACAGCAAAACGGGCGTTACTCTTTTTTGGGTCATGACGATCTACGTAAAAATTGTCCAAGAAAACTGAGCCCTGCTTTTTGGCTTTTCTCCGGATGTGCTTGAATACCCCAAACATTCTGTTTGATAATTGCGCTAGGCCAATTGTCGCCGACACAGTACGCGGAGACCGCGTTTGGGTCTTCGGGAAGGCAGGCGTAAGAGTGGTTGAAGTAGAAGCTTTCCTCGATATCCAGTCCGCCAAAGAAAGGAGTTTCTTCTCGAAAGTGTATTGGTGCCCAACCGGTTTTGGGTGTTTGCGCAGAAGGCGAGAAGTCATTTAAGTGTCTTACTGAGCCAGTAATTGCCCCGAGACCTTGATGTCGACCAAACTCAAAACCTTCGTCGAACAATAGTTGCATTCCCACGCAAATTCCAAGTACCGGTTTGCCTTTGGCAATTTCTGTTAAGAGCATTTTCTTTAGGCCGCGGCGTACCAAGTTCTCAGATGCCTCGGAGAAGGCGCCAACTCCAGGAAGTATAAGATGTGAATACTTATCTGCATTGTTTTTTTCGCTATGAATTAGACCGACCTGATATCCTAAATATTCAAAGGCCTGAGAGACAGAGCGGATATTTCCGCAGCCATAATCAACGATCCCGACATTAAGCATGTGTGAGGCCTGTATGAATTCAATCTTGGAGTAAAGAGTGTGCCATGTTTTGATAGCAGAACAGTATGGGGGACGGCTAGAGAGAACAAAAAATTATGTTCGCAGTCGTAACTGAAGAATTGTATATGCAAGGTAGGATATGAACTTCAAAAAGGGGCCGTGGGGCAATGGGAAAGCAAAATAACAACAAACTTAGTAGGTTGCATGCCGATATTCTTCAACAACTGGACCTTGAGTATGAGTCCAACCCCTTTAGTTATAGAAAATTTGCTAACGCTCGAGGAAGGCCGTACCAAGCTTATGAGCGAATTAAGTTTGAAGGCTTGAGGTGGTCCGTTGAGAGGAGAATTAAGGAATATTCTTTGGCTCGATATCTAAAACCTCAGGCGAAAGTGTTGGACATAGGAAGTAACTACGGATTTTTCGTCTGCGAGTTTGCCCAGTTTGTTGCCGTCGCGCACGGTGTTGAGCCAGTTCCTGAGTTGTGTCGTGTCGGGGAACTTACTGCGGAATTTTTAGAAGTCGGAGAGAAAACGAAATTCTATGCTCAGAAGTTCGAGGATTTTAGTCCCGAATGTAAATATGACACGGTGTTCTCATTGGCTTCATTCTTTACTACGGATAAGAACCAGCGCAGTACTCCTGATGAGTATTTCGGAAAAATAAAAAATATGCTGATTTATGGGGGTGAATTATTTTATGAGTCGACTAGTTATCAAAAACACGAAAATCAAGAGGATTATGAGCATTACTTGCATGCCTTGAAGGCTAAAGAATGCTTGGAGAACATGTTTGATGTGTACGATTGTTACGAAACTCCGTCAGGCCCAGAGAACTTTAGGCTATTTATGAGGTGCAGGAATAAATAATTGATCCTCAATGGAGTATTGTTAGTTTGTCTTTTTTTGATGGGAAGAATAAGTCGCAAGTTCTGGCCTCTCTTGAGGGGAGAGTCAAAGCTGCGCGTGTTTTGCCACAAGTTTCCTTCTCAGTGTTCGATTGGTTGACGGCGAGGGGGAAGACTCTCGATCGGATATTCGGTGCTCCATTCGGTGCAGAGCCTCTGATTGTCCGATCAAGTTCGTCTTTGGAAGATAGGGCAGATAGTTCACTTGCTGGCGCATTCGAGAGCATCTTGAATGTCACCTCGAGAGAAGAAGCATGTCGCGCGATAGATGCTGTGCTTAACTCGTATGGCGATACAGCTTCTGATGAGGATATGATCTTTGTTCAGCCAATGCTTGCAGGCGTTAGCGCGAGCGGTGTCGTGTTTACTCATGACCCGAATAACGGCGCTCCTTACTACGTCATTGATTACGCGCTTGGCGAAGACACAACTCTAACCACTGGTGGGGAGAGTAACGAAGGCAGAACATGCTATGTTCATCGGTATGCAGACAACGAAATAGATAGTGAACTTATAGCTAGTATTGTGCGTTTAAGTCGCGAGCTTGAACAGATCACTGAATGCGATTCTCTTGATATTGAGTTTGGAGTGAATGGCGATGGTGATGTTTTTCTCTTTCAGGTTCGACCGCTGAATTCTGCTGTAAAATTGACCAAAGAAGAAGTTGAAAAGCAAGTTGTAGCCTTGCAGCAAGCTGCTGATATGGTGTCTCGTTTGAATCAGAGAGTACCATACGTGACCGGCGAGAAGACGCTTCTTGGGAATATGCCGGACTGGAACCCGGCAGAAATGATTGGGGCTCGTCCTAAAGCGCTCGCTTTGTCTCTTTACAAAGAGATGATCACAGATCGTATATGGGCCTACCAGAGAGACAATTACGGGTACAAAAATTTAAGGAGTGTTCCCCTTCTGTATTCGTTGGCGGGAAGCCCTTACATTGATGTTCGGTCCAGCTTTTACTCATTTGTTCCAAAAATGGTTTCGGATTCGTTGGCAAAAAAGTTAGTTGACTACTACTTGAAGCAACTCGAAGAGAAGCCGGAACTCCACGATAAAATTGAATTTGATATCGTTTTCTCGTGCTTTACCCCGTCGACAATCAGAATGAGTGAAAAGCTTGTTGCAGCAGGCTTTTCTCCAGAAGAAGTTCGTGAGCTTTTGGTCGCGCTGCGTGATTTGACCAATCGGATTACTCATCCGGAGACAGGGGAGTGGCGGGTAGATCGAGGGAAAATTGATGTATTAAGGCAAAGGCAGCAAAAACTATCAAAAGGAGATTATTCTCTGTACGACCGTCTTTTTTGGCTGTCTGAGGATTGCAAGAGATACGGAACCTTGCCTTTCGCGGGATTGGCTCGAGCAGCCTTCGTTGCTACGCAGTTTGTTAGGGCGTTACAAGACGAAGGAGCCTTGTCACCTGAACGTGTAGAAGACTTCTGGAGGTCGTTGGAGACAGTTGGCTCTAAGTTAAAATTTGATCTTGCTCAAATGGACAAGGGTGATTTCTTGCTTAAGTATGGGCATTTGCGTCCAGGTACTTACGATATAACCTCTTTGAGCTACCGGGAAGCCCCTGACAGGTACTTTGATTGGGATAAAGAGCGAGCTTACTTATCCGGATGTGTTGGTAGGGAAGAGTTTCGCCTCAAATCAGATGAATTCCGGCGGGTTCAATCTTTAATTGAAGAGTATGAAATACAGCATACTCCAGAAAGTTTGTTTCGTTTTATCAAAGCTGCGATTGAGGGGCGTGAATATGGGAAGTTTGTCTTTAGTTGGTCAATAAATGAAATTCTCAGATGTATTCAAGAGTTAGGCGAAAGGCACGGGTTTGCACGTGAAGAGTGTGCATATCTAAACTTTCAAACGTTGTTGGGCAATTATTCCAATTCGGTACCTTTGAAACAAGTTATGGGGGATTCCATAAAGGTTGGAAAAGAGCAGCATGATATAGCGCTCTCAGTAAATCTCCCTAGTTTGATCAAAAGTGTGTCTGATATTTGGACATTCGAGGTAACTAACAGTACTCCAAACTTTGTTACTCAGCTGGAAGTTAGTGGTGAAGTAGTTCTTACTAACACCGAAGTGAACCACAAAGACTTGAAGGATAAAATTGTACTAATCACAAATGCGGATCCTGGGTTCGACTGGTTGTTGAGTGCTGGCGTGAAAGGTTTTGTGACATGCTATGGTGGGGCTAACTCCCATATGGCCGTTAGAGCGATGGAGCTAGCAATACCTGCCTCGATTGGGGTGGGTGAGCGACTTTTTGCAAAGCTCTCCTCGGCTAGATTTGTTGAACTCTCTTGCTCTGGCAAAAAGATAACGGTGCTATCATGATGCCTAGGATTGGTATTTCTCAACGAGTGGAACGTGTCCATTCGTATGGAGAGACGCGTGATTGCTTAGATCAAAATTGGATTAAAAGTTTCGCTGAGGTCGGTGTGCTTGCGGTACCAATTCCCAATAACCCGGAGTTATTTACCCAGTTTTCGTCAACACTAGGATTGTCTGGGTTTGTGCTGACTGGAGGAAATAACTTAATGCAATACGGAGGAGAGGCTCTTATGCGAGACGAGTTGGAGCTTCAATTGCTGAAATATTCAGCTGAGCGAGATCTACCGGTTTTGGGAATATGTCGAGGTATGCAGTTTATGCACGTCGAAGACGGAGGTGAACTGGTTCCTTTGGACGGGCATGTGGGCACAAGGCACGCTGTATTCTTTAATGGTAAAAGCGTTGAAGTTAACAGTTACCATCGTTGGGGGATCAAATCGGAGACGAAGGGCTATTTGGCTGTAGGTGTGAGTGACGACGGGACTATTGAGGCTATTCGTCACCGTGATAGGCGATGGGCAGGTGTCATGTGGCATCCGGAACGTGAGTTGAGTTTGAGCTCGCATGATCGGACTCTTTTCAAGGATTTGTTCACATGACCAAAGGGCTAATTCTTGCTGCTGGGCGCGGGTCTCGTTTGGGGCAGATGACTGAGCATATGCCTAAAGGACTAGTCGAGTTGAAATCCAAGAGTTTGATTGCTCGGACTATTGACACTATGCGGTCATCAGGATTGGATGAGATCGCGGTTGTTACGGGATATCGATCAGAAAAGATCGATAAATTTGGTCTGCCTACCTATAAAAATGAGCAGTGGAGCAAGACGAACATGGTTTCGTCTTTAATGGAGGCGGATGAATGGTTGAGCACAGGAAACACTATCGTTTGCTATAGTGATATATTCTTCTCACCATATATTTTGCAAGATCTCATATCATTTAAAGGTGATATGGTGATTACTGCCGATTTGAGATGGGAGTGTTTGTGGCGTCGACGAAACGAAGATTTTCTTGCAGATGCGGAGTCATTCCGATCCGTAAACGGAAGGCTGGTCGATATAGGTCGACAACCCGTCACGCGTGAAGAGATTGAAGCCCAGTATATGGGGCTTCTTAAGATTTCCTCAGAGGGCTGGGCGCGGATCAAGGACTATCTTCTATCTCTAGAAAAGGGAGTTGTTGCTGGCCTGAGTATGACGGATCTATTGATGAGGCTAATAAGTCTCGGAGAAAGTGTGATGGTTTGCTTTACCCAAGGCCAATGGGGGGAGGTCGATACACCTACAGATTTAAGTCTTTATCTGAAAATGGATAATGATGGCGAGTTTGGTGATTGGCTGGATTGATAGAAGATTGAATTAATGATGAATTGGGATTTCAAAGAGCTTGAAGATTTTTCACGCAACGTCAACTTGGTATTGATTTTAGACCATGGTGGAAGGGCAGGTAGTAACTTCTTTCAATGTATATTTGATAAAAAAGCGGACTTTGTTGTATCCCCTTTAATTCACTATGTGTATTCGTACTGGCATAGAGTATTCGGAGGCCGGAACTGTGTCAGTGCTAAGGAGGGTCATGCTTTTGTTTCTGAAATTTCCTATTCTAGATTGTTGTATCAAGATCCCGTCGCAGATATTGGAAGGTTGATATATAAAATTGGAGGTGATGTCTCTGCGCCATTTGATCGAGTTTCGTTTAGGAAATTGATCGACAGTATATTTGAAGGTAGGGAAAGTGTAACTCGCAAGCAAGTTATTCTCTGGACGTATGCCGCCTATGCGATGGTGCGAGGTTACCGGCTATCTGGTGTGAAGTTGATTGGTATTAACGATGCCGTTTCTCTAAGTTCCGAAAACATGTTAATTGGGTTCTCTGGCGTTGTTATAGACAATGCTGCAGAAGACTTCCCTCAACTCATTAACTTAGCTTTGGTGCGCGACCCGCGCGCTCAATATGCCTCGACGAGGCATCAAATGCTAAATGAGTTTGGAAATAACTACGCGATAAAGCCGGGGAATTGGCTAGCATCTCTAGTAAAGTTGTATAGCGAGAAATTCTCATTAGAGCATGGTCCGGCTCATTTCTGTTCATTCTACCAGTATGCGACTTTCAAAGCTCTAATGAAAAAGTGTAAGTCTAGCAAGGGTAGATGGTACTTTATTAAGAACGAAGATATTAATTGCAGTTTTTTGCCGACAATGACCGCGCTCTGCAATGTTCTTGGGATTAGCGTTCATCCGGAATGGATTGAGCAGGGGGATAACTACCGGGTAACGATGTTGGGAAGGCCTTGGGCTGGAACTGGGGCGTATAATAGTCGGTACCAGCAGGTTGTAGATGGGCCGATCGCGAATGATAGTGACGAAATGTCTGCCAAAGCTACAGGGCCGAACAGATATGTAACTGAGCGGTGGAGAAAGCGTATTCCTAGCTCAGAGATTAGCATTTTAAATTGCTTGTTTTTTGAAGAGATTTCCAAGTTTGGTTATGGAGAGGGTGGTGAGCCGAAATTTCAACCAAAGGGGTTGCCCATTCTCTCTCTCTGGTCCTTTTGCGCGGGGGAGTTTCCGGGGCGTGATTGGCTGTTTACAAAGGGAAAGATCGTTGCGAGGTTGTATTATTTGATGGCATTTTGGCCATTTTACTTTTTGTCTCGGATCAAATTGAATAAATTTTATAAGCAAGAGAGATTTTTTTCGGGATTAGGGTCTGACTCTTTTGATTTAATTTTTATTTCTGACAAGTGGAATAATTAATAGTGATAGTTTCAGATCGAATTTCACTGAAATTGGTTTTATATTCAATTGCGTTTTTTTTGATTAAATTACGTAAAGTAAAGTTTGTTTTGTTGGGGGAGGGAGATGGTTCATTAAAGGTTTATTTAGCTCGTTTATTAACAGATTTTAGAATGGTCGACTTTGATTTAGCTGATTGTACGACGACATGTAAGCTGCACCCTTTTATTGAGCGAGAAAACTATCTGCTTGAAGCTTTCACTGAATTCTCGGGATTGATGAAGTTAGCATTTGCTCAGTCTCGCGCGGATAAAATGGTCAAATGGTCGGATTTTCAGCAGTTTCTCGCGCGATATGTGCTGTTTAGGGATGGGGAATCTGTTGCGAAATGCATTATAGCTCGGCATCTTTTGCTTACAAATAACAGTATTGATCTGGTTTTTCTTGATGAAAACATCATGTCCCGCCAGTTAAAGGAAACGTACCCTCGTAAGGTGTGTGTTCTCGCTAAGAGGCCGTGTCTGCAAGGGTTAGGTGCTTCTGTGTTTAGATACCTATGGCAGATATGGTGTGGTGCTTCGGGCTGGGTTGATATTGTTGCCAAGCAAGGACTTGATGTATCAGCAAAGAAGCGAATCGCCATTCAGTACGTACATGGATTTCATAATCAAGGCTGGGGAACAGATTGGGATTGGTTTGAGCATAGTCGGCTTGATTATAAAGATGTCGTTTACCTGGCTGAGAATGAATTGAAAGTAAGGGACGAAGATGTTGAGAAGGCTAGAAAGGTTGGTGTGGAGTTTAAATTTGTTAAACGAAAGTTTTTTGCAAAAAACAATGAAGTAATTGTTGGGCTGTTCGGAATAATTTCTTTTTTTTATGTGTTGTTCTTTAGTGCTTCTGGACGGACATTCGTGAGTGTCTTTCTTTCGTATTTTTCGATTTTTTGTAAATGGAAATATCTTTTTAAAGCTGCTGGGGTTTACGGTTATGTGAACGTTGGAGATGCAAACTTCGATGCTATTCCGAAAATACATGCTATTGAGTCGATTGGAGGTGTTAATCTCTCTTATGAGTTTAGTGCCACGGGGTTTCAATCTTATTTTGACGCTTGCCCAACTGGAAAGCATCAATACCTGATGTGGGGAAGCCTTAGTAAAAGGATACTCGAAGATAGTGCGGGGAAGGTTCCATATAGGCTCTCTCCCAAGTGCTTTCCGTTCGCTGGGAATATGAAGTTACATCTACAGTTTTCTAAAACTCGTAAGCAAGAAGAGATGGTGAAGAACATAAAATGTTTAGGATTTGAGAAGACTGTTCTTATTGCTGATTCAACCCCTACACACTTGAAGCTGACTTCATCAAGAAATTTAGAGAAATTTTATGATGCTATCCTTCCACTTGTTGAAGAACATAGTGACACACTGTTTGTAATAAAGCCACAAAACGCATCAGCACTTTCAGAAATTATTCATCAGAAATTAGCCGCACTCTCTAACCGAAAGAATGTGTTCTTAATCTTGGAACCACTTGGTTTGACACACTTTTTACTCCCTTTAGTTGATGTTGTGATTGGGGCGCCTGTTTATGCATCACTCATTTTTGAAGCTCTAGCTGCGGGCAAAAGGACGATCTGCTTTGATTGCTGGAGGTTCCCGCATGTGGTCAGAGAGGTTCATTCCAAAGGCAGTTTGGTGACGTCTTCATCAGAACTAATGCAAGCCTTTGATAAGGCTATTAGGGGCGAGTTTGATCAAGACAAGCTTCGGAGGCTAATAGAGCCCTACGGAGACAGCAGGGGGCATGTCAGGTTTGGTGCCTATCTGGGGGTGTGGTTTGATTCACTGAATGAGTTCGGTTCAGCGGATGCTGCGCTGGGCCATGTGATGAAGCGCTATGATAAGGCGTGTAACGAGGTTAGCCAAAGCGTGGGGATACATTAGTTTTGATAGTATGGCTTACAGGGCTCTCGGGAGCAGGGAAGACAACTGTCGGCGAGCTTCTATACCGCAAAATAAAAGCTCGATTTAGTGCTACGGTTCTGTTGGATGGGGACGTTCTTCGGGAAGTTTGGGCCGATGACCTCGGGCATGATATCGAATCGAGGCTCTTGAATGCGAAGCGCTTGTCAATGTTGTCAAGAATGTTGGATCTTCAGGGAATTAACGTTGTCGCATGTGTATTGTCAATTTCGCCATTGTGGCGGAGATGGAACCGGGAGAACTTGTCTGACTATTACGAGATAAAGCTTGAGCCCGGCATGGATATATTGCTTGAACGTGACAGCAAAGGACTTT
>MDSZ01047547.1_pt1 | contig 20041 bp, 23 predicted proteins | sample 811201 | NCBI WGS metagenome assembly MDSZ01 (sample SAMN05326647, study PRJNA326480) | marine metagenome | isolation source: seawater | place: Indian Ocean: North | collected 2010 | reverse complement strand
TTGTGTAAAGTGTTTTTTGGCATCTTCTAAGTCATAGTATACCATCTTCCTTACCAAATTGTCAAATGAATTCTCAGGTTTCCAGCCAATTTTTTCAAACGTTTCCGATGGATCACCTCTAAGCTCTTGCACTTCTGCGGGTCTATAAAATTCAGGGTTGACTTTTACCAAGGGGAACGGATGTTCTCCGGTGTGGCATATATATTTCTCTTCAACGCCTTCGCCCTCCCATTTTCCCGTCTTCATGCCAGCGTGATAAAACGCTCGTTCTACAAACTCTCTTATGGAATGCATTTCTCCACTTGCTAGTAAGTAGTCGGCTGGTTCTTGTTGGTTGAGCATCATCCAAATTCCTTTGACAAAATCTTCGCTATCACTCCAGTCTCTTTTTGCGTCAAGGTTCCCCAATTCTATAGGTGCGACTTTTGGGGGATTATGCATGCCTCTGCGTCTCCATTTGTCGGCGGAATATAATTCGTGGTACAGTCTAGCTACACCTTTAGTAATCTTTCTCGTTACAAACTCTTCTCCCCTCCTTACTCCCTCGTGGTTAAACAACGTGCCATGTATGGCAAACATATCATAAGACTCTCTGTACACCTTAACTAAATGGCGAGCGGCAGCTTTAGAAGCCCCGTACGGGCTACGCGGCTTAATTGGGTGCTTCATGTCCTGAGGGGAGTAGTCTACATCCCCAAACTCTTCACTGCTTCCAGCGCTATAAAACTTGCAAGCAGGAGCAAATTTACGCAAAGCTTCCAAGCATCTTAAAACGCCGAGCGCATTAGTATCAAAGACCTGTATTGGCATGTCCCAAGAGCATCCGACAAAACTATTGGCGGCAAAGTTAATAAAATAATGAGGTTTAATTCTTTCAACTAACCTGTCTATGCTTATCTCGTCAGAAAGATCACCATAAACTAATTCGAAGTTAGGGGAGTCTTTGAAAGATTCTATGTTTACAGTGTTGGGGTTAGCAGAACGCCGCATCATACCGTATACTTTATAATCTTTATTCCTAAGTAAGTATTCGGCCATGTTTGCGCCGTCTTGACCGAGAATTCCTGTGACGATTATTCTTCTGTCTGGTTCTTCATATACCATTCTATAGTCTCCTTTAAGCCAGCTTCGAAATTTTTCTTCGGGTTCCAATTTAGCTCTGCTGTAGTTTTAGAAGCGTCTATAGCGTAACGGAAATCGTGTCCCGCTCTGTCTGTGACAAAGCTGATTGACTCTTCTGGGTTTAGGTTTAAGAGTTTGCAGATAGCTTTTACTATTTGCAGGTTGGTTTTTTCGTTGTTTGCTCCCACTAGGTAGGTTTCGCCGTTTTTGCCTTGAGTGAGTATCTTCCATATGGCGCGTCCGTGATCCTTTACATGTATCCAATCTCGGATATTTTCGCCTTTCCCGTAGACGGGAACTTTGTCGCCTCTAAGTAGAGACTTGATAACAACTGGTATGAATTTCTCAGAATTTTGATGTGGCCCATAATTGTTACTGCAATTCGATATAGTATAGTTTACACCAAATGTGTTACCGTAAGACCTAACTAAAAAATCAGACGCCGCTTTTGTTGCTGAGTATGGATTTTTGGGATCGTAAGGCGAGTCAGGCTTAAACTTACCTGTCTTACCTAGTTCTCCATATACTTCGTCAGTAGATACGTGGTGAAATCTTTTGGTTTTAAATTTCCTAGCGCACTCTAATAGGTTAAAAGTGCCTATAATATTGGTGTCAACGAAGGCTTTGGGGCCTTCTATAGAGTTGTCTACATGAGTTTCTGCTGCAAAATGAGCTACATGCGTGATGTCATGGGCGTAAAACGCGTCATAAACGTCTGAGTAATTTTTAATATCAGAATGTCTAAATACATACTTGTGGTCGCCTTCCACCTCTTCTAAGCTTTTTTTATCTGCGGCGTAAGTTAATGAATCGATGTTTACTAGTTTATTTACTCTGTTTTTACCGATTATTAGCTTTATAAAATTCGAGCCAATAAATCCGTATCCACCTGTAACAAGTAAATTCATACCTAATAATATAACAAAAAAACTATTTAGTCAAGTAATGCATATACTTACTGAAATGCTCTGATAAATCCTCCGCGTGCTCTTTCATTGCGTTGTAGTCCTCTTCCATTTTCTCTATGGGGTAGAGATGTTGGAATCCCCAACCGAGACTTTTATTATGCTCTGGAATTTGAGTTTTAATCTGGAGCTTTCTTTGCTTCATTGGCTCGTTCCAAGGACTATTGTTGTACCATAGAGTCCATAGGGGTAATTCGGGCGTGCCGTGCAAGAAATGTCTACCGACTTGATATGGGACTTGGCAGTTATGTATACTCCTAAATCTTCTAAAGGCTACTGCGTGCGCTGGGTGATGAGGGTCATTCGCTTTCTCCGGTGGTACGCCGTAAGGCTTTTGTTCTACCAATAATTTACCGTGGTTCGGCTGATTCTCTGGGTGCAAATCTACCATACAGTAAGAAGCCATTAGATACTGAGCATCGTAATCTATATCTTTTAAAACACCAAGCTCCCCAAATAAAAATTCCGTAGTATTTAAGGTAACTCTCCATTCCCCTTTCGGCAGCTTGCCTTCGAGTTCGTACATTTCTGTATCGCAAGACGGCGCATCAAAGTCTACAGTCCTAGAGTCCATGATCTCCCAATCGGGAGCCATAGATTTAGCTATTTCTACGGACCTATCGGTAGACCTGTGGTTAACTAAAATACCGTGATCAAAAATTTTCTTGTGGTGATCTATCCAGAAAGGTAAAAGATATTCTTCGTTATAAAAATGAGTTAATACTGTTTTTTTCATGCGACTTTGACCTCGGGGAAATAAGTTAAGAACTTGTCGGACTCCTTGTTCCTCCTTGATAATATTTTATTCTTTATCTCTTTAAAGAAATTCCAAGCTAGAGGCACAAACAAAAGCTTTGAGTCTTCAGCTTCTTCCAAAATAGCGTCCGGATGCTTGATTACTATGTTTCTACCTGGGGTGTAAAGGTTATGCTTCATACTGTTGTCGTCAACTATGTAATCCAAATCTGTACCAGCAAAGTTTAGGAAGGTGTTGCCTTTAGCTGCTGCTCCATACCCTATGATTTTATAACCATCACTTCTAAAGCTTTGAATTGTTGAAACAAATTCTTTAGTTATATTTTTGCATTTTTCTGCATAATTATGATAAGTCTCTAAGGAGTGCAAGCCTTCAGACTGCTCTATAAACAAACTGTTTTCAATTTTAGAACTGTTAATGTTTCTTTTAGACACTATAAAGACGAAACTGTTTCCATGTACGGGCGTCTTGATTACGTCCACAAGATTGAGACCTGATCTATCAACTAAAGCTTTGAATGATTTGGTGCAGAAAAAGGATAGGTGCTCGTGATAGATTGTATCGAACTGATTTTCTTTGACCATGTCAGCCTGAGACACTTGAATAAAAAGCAGGGACTCTTCTTCCATTATCTGCTTGCAGTCTTTTAAGAATTGGAAACCATTTTCATTATGAGCAAAAACATTTTGAGCGGTAATGATATCATACTTTCCGTCAACCGTGGAAGAATCAAAATAATCGCACACTACGCTATGTCTTTTAGAGCTTATTTCATGAAGGTTTTCGGCTGGGTCTACACCGAAAGTGTTTAACCCTAAATTTTCGAATGAATCTAGTTGACTGCCGTCATTACAAGCTATATCTAATACGTTCCTAGGTTTAAATCCGAACCTGTGAGTTTGTATGTATGTTTCTACCGCGAAGTTCGCAAACCATGAGAAATAATCCCTCAACGTCTGCGATGTACCACTCACATACAGATAATCCTTAAACATTAAGTCTGGATCAACTATGTGGCTTAATTGTAAGTGGTAACATCTTGTGCAGACATTGAGTTTTAAAGGGAACACGCTTTGAGATTCGGTATTATCATGGTAGGAATTGGCTAAAGGCTGATCATTCAAGTCTAGAACAAGCTCTAACTCTTCACTTCCGCAGCATATGCATTCTTTTTTCTCTTTACAGCTCATAGATACTCCTTGTACTCTTTCCTTGGTGACTTGATTACCTTTTCGTAATTCGATGTAATATCTCTACAAATAGTAGCAATATTCTCTTCAAATTTAAAGTTAAAATTTTCTTCAAACTTATCCGTGTTTATTGAGAAGCTGTATGGTAGGCTTTGGTTTTGTAAGTTTGTTTTGCCTTCTATCCAGTCTATGTCACAGTTTAGATTTTGAGCTACTTCTCTACCTATATTTTCAACTGTTGAGTTCAATGAAGCTAGGTTGTAAAAACCTGGTTTATCATCATTGCAAATTATGGCGTTGACGGCCTTGACCAAGTCCTTTATAGACAGGATAGGTCTATGGATATCCGCAGCAAACAGTTTAATTCTAGATTCTTTTATGTAGGTTTCTGTCATAGCATTAATCATTATGTCTGTTCTGAAAATAGGAGAGCTTCCATTTACAGTTCCAAATCTTAACCCATAGTAATTTTTGCCTGAGTCTTTAGCTATCTGATCTGATAGAATTTTACTCTTATCGTAATTGTTATTAGGTCTGAAGTCGTTAAAGTCTTCCGAAGCTCTGTCTCCACCTACATAACCGTATACGCTGGACGTGCTTGCATATATAAACTTCTGATCCTCTAACTTGTCCAGTAGGTTAGCGAAGTTAACAGTATTATTGTTAAAGCTTGATAGAAAATTACCGTCACACATAGGCACGCTGGAATGTGCGGCAACTAATATGACCACATCGAAATCATCATAAAATTCTTTGGGTAAAAATTTGTAATCTATTTTAATATTTTCATGTTGACACGGATTATGCCAGCACGCGTCCACAGAAGTAACGTCGTAGTACAGCTTGTATTTTAAGTAGTCATACAAAGCGCTGCCTATATACCCGTTTCCGCCTATGAGCAGTAATTTCATACGTATTTAATCTTTCCATCCATTGATCTTACAACCGTCGTAAACAGTCTCTCTATAGCGTGAGTCATTAAGCCGTCTGCTCTATGATTGTCTAAGTCAGAAAAATCATCTTCAGTAATTTTACCGTATAATTCGTTCAGATACTTATATCTTAATGCAAATATCGTTCCCGCCGTAAAGTCTTTTAGTCTATGGTTTATGTTAATTTTTAATCTATCGCATAATTGATGATAATTAGACTCGTTAGGCCAATAGAGATCAAAAGTCTTACGATTGCTTGCTACGTAATCGGCTTCGCCATTTAAGAGTAATTCTAATACTGAGCTTGCAGTCTCTTGATCTTTTAGTATGGGTTCTAGCAAGTCTTTTCTCCACTTGTCTCCTAACTCGTGGAGTTGACAGGCTTTTGTATGTATGCAATATACAATATCTTCTGGTTGAATTTGTTCTACGGTTTCTTGAGTCAATCTAAAGAAAGCTCCAACGTCTCTACCTGTGTTTTTAAAGTTATAAAATTGAGACTCTACGCCTTCTGGTATAAACTTAGACACGCTTTCTTTCGTGGCTATATCATCCTCGTTATCTTCGCTTACATCTGGTATATTGACAAAGATTTTATTTAAGTTGGGTATATTATTTACATAACCCATAGTTTCTTCTACGAGCTCTTCGTAATATACATGTAGAAAACAATATGTTTTTACCTCTGCCATTTGATTATGGACTCCTCTACGGATTCTATAGCTGTTTTCATTTCAACTCCAGCGTTTAAAAGCTTAGAGTTATCTAACACGCAGTTAGACCTAGGCGCTTTACAGCCCGTGATGTCGTAAAACTCCTTTATATTACTCATTAGGATTTTGCTATCAAAACTGTAGTCTTGATGCTTTTCGAGCAGGGACAACGCTTCCTCCGCTTTAACGCTGCCCGTATTTGTCACGTTGTATATTCCAAAGGGCGCAGTTTTTTCCCATAGAGTAAGGCACGCTTCCGCGAACTCTGCTCTATGAGATATAGAATTACTTACGTTAAGAATTACGTCGTAATTAATTAACTTACTCAAATAATTCCTAGGGTTATCATACTCGTCAAAGGGTATTCTTAATCTCCACACATAGCAGTCGGCTCCTTTTAAAACTTTTTCAGCCTCTTCTTTGGTGCCGCTATAGAAACTGCACTCTTGATCAGAACCGAAGCAAAAGTTGGGCTGATCTTCTTCGCTAAAATCTTTCTCGTAGCCATTGTATATACACCCAGAAGAAACGTGCCCAAATGGTATGTTGTATTGTTCGCATATTTGTCTTAAGTTAAATACTGTATTAACGTTTCCAGAGGTCGTCTCGTGCTTCTGCTCTTCGCAAGCGTCTACGTTTGGTTTGCCTGTGAATCCCGCGCAGTTAATAACAAAGGTCGGCTTCATGGAAGATAGCACGGCGTCTACACTTTGATAATGCAGTAGGTTAATCATAGCGCTTTCAGGAGCAAAGTAGTCTACCCCACGCTTGTCAAGAGCTTGTTTAAAAGCTGTTCCGACGTATCCTCCGCCTCCAAACATTACAACTTTGGCGGTGTCACTATTTAATAATTTAGCTCTCATTTAAAATGTTATCTAAGTATACTTTGTATTCACAGTCTGGTAAAGAGTTGGTTATAGATTTTAGTTGTTTTTTATCTATGAATCCCGATCTGTAACAATCTTCTTCTATACAGCCTATAGAAACTCCTTGTCTCTCTTGTATCATTTGTATGTAGCTTGCGGCTTGATGTAAACTGGAGGGGAGGCCAGCGTCTAGCCATACGTGCCCTCTATTTAATTTTGTAACTTTTAAAGCGTCTTTATCTATATACTTTTTGATTAAGTCTGTTATCTCTAACTCACCCCTATCGGAAGGTTTGAGCTGCCTCGCGTATTGACAAGCCTTGTTGTCAAAGAAGTAGACGCCGGGTATAGCGTATTTGCTTTTGGGGTTCTCTGGCTTTTCTTCTATAGATATAGCTCTATTTCTAGAGTCGAACTCTACCACTCCGTATCTTTCTGGGTCTTTAACTGGATACCCAAAAACCATAGCCCCTTTCTCTGGTACGTTGTACCTCTGAGTTCCGTGGAATATGTTGTCTCCTAATATCAAGCAGCTATTATCTTTTCCTATAAATTTTTCAGCTATAAGAAATGCGTCTGGTATACCCTTGGGCGAAGGTTGGACTTTAAATATAATGTTTAACCCTAAGCTCTTGTGTTTTTTAAAGAGTTCTTTATAGAATAAAACGAATTCGGCGCTGGTAATTATGCATATATCTTTTATGCCCCTCTTGATTAAGAAGGAAAGCGGATAATAAATCATAGGCTTATCATAAACGTGTAGCAATTGCTTGTTTATAATATTTGTTAAAGGGTATAATCTAGACCCCATACCGCCTGATAGAATTACGCCTTTAGTCATTACGATATACAAAGTTAAAGTTGCTACCCAACCTAGCTTGAGCGTAGTAATCCATGTTAAGATTTTGGGGTAGATTGGTCTCCCCAAACCTGTCTCCATTGAAGCCTTTCTCTAGGTGAGTTAATGGTAAAAGGTGCTCTACGTTAGCGTGAGCCATGCTATGTAAACCCTTTGCTAGAATTTCATCTCTAAAATTTTCAAACTTACGAAAGCAATCTTTGTTTATAATTTGAATTGAGCTTTCCGGAAAGTTGTACTTGGGGCAGAGAAATGAAATCCAGCCTGAATTAGCGCCGTCTATATATTGGCAGATTTTGTTGGACAATAGATACAAATCTGATTCTATATGTATGATCTTATCGTACCCCAGCGTTCTAGCTATGTCTAATGAATACAAAAAGCTCCTGTACCAACCTGGATGATTGGCTGTCCGAGTATTTCCCGCCCTCTCTTTGAAGTGAAAAAAGTTCATCTTCTCTATTTTAGAGTCTTCTGTTACTTCCTCTTCTATGTAATTGAAAAGATTGTCTGCGACGGTCAAATCTGACCCGTCATCCAACATAAAGAAGTCTTTATCTTCCGAGAAGGGTAAGGAAAGATAATAAGAAATCCACTTTTTATACCTTAAATAATAATATTCTTGGTTTTCAAAGTAGGATGTACAAAATACCATTGTTTTAGCCACATATAATTATAACATGACTAAAATCAAAAGTAAATTATTTTTTAAGAGCATCAATTTTTTCTTCGAGTTTATCGAATCTATGATGCATAACTTTAGCAAGGTTTTCGAAATCGTTTTTATTAACGTATTTTTCTGGTAAAGATAGGGCTAAATCGTTAATCTTTTGTACTACTTCTCTGTGGTCATCCTCGTGGTTTTCTTCCACATCGTTGATTTCCGACTCTAATTCTTTGATTTTATCGTGTGCGAGCTTGAAAAACCAACCCGCCACAGTTCCAATCACACCCAAAGCAATATTAAAGATAACCTGATAATCCATCTCATATATAATTACACGAACTAGGAGCCACAGGCCTCACAATTTTCAGGATCGTCGATGGAACATGCTAATTGTTTTTCTTCTTTGTTTAAATCTACGCCTAAACCTTTAAGGGCGGTGGCTTTACTCTGCGTTCTTAAGTAGTACATTCCCGTTTTTAAACCTTTTTGCCAAGCGTAAAAGTGCGCCGAGTTTAATTTACCTATGTTTACGTCTGACATGAATAGATTCATAGATTGAGACTGACAAATGTACGCGCCTCTATCAGCAGCCATATCTATAATTACCCTTTGGGGAATCTCCCAAACGGTTTTATAAAGAGCTTTTATATCTTCTGGTATACCTTCTATGTCCTGAATGGAGCCATTGTTTTCAAACATTTTTAGCTTCATAGTTTCACTCCACAGACCTAGGTTAATTAAGTCTTGAATCAAATGCTTGTTGATCACTACAAACTCTCCGCCTAGAGTGTTTCTTTTGTAAAGATTACTCGTAAAAGGTTCGAAGCATTCGTTGTTGCCTAGGATTTGAGCCGTTGAGGCGGTAGGCATTGGCGCTAGTAGTAGTGAATTCCTTGCGCCATGCTTGGCGATACCTTTTCTCAAGTGTTCCCAGTCCCAAGTTTCAGTTGGTGTTATGCCCCATAGATCAAATTGAAATTTACCCTCTGATAAAGGAGAGCCTTTAAAAGAGTCGTAAGCTCCATCCTTTTTAGCTAGGTCTACTGAGGCTCTCATTGATCCGTGATAAATAGCAGCAAATATTTCTTTGTTTAACTTAGCTGCCTCAGGCGAATCAAAAGCGTACCCAAGCAAAGCGAATGCGTCAGCAAGTCCTTGTACCCCAATACCTATGGGGCGGTGACGGAAATTGGACTTCTTCGTTTCCTTTGTTGGGTAAAAGTTTATATCAATTACTTTATTAAGATTATGAGCTACTTGGTAAGCGCACTCTTCTAAAGAGTCTAAATCGTAATCTCTTTTAGATTTGTCTTGAGACCTAACTTGGCCAGTTGGTATAACTACGAATTTATTTACAGCGATACTTGCTAAGTTACATACAGCTTGCTCCTTGGCGTCTGAGTACTCTATGATCTCTGTGCAAAGATTGCTAGATTTAATTGTGCCAACGTTTTTTTGGTTAGATTTATTGTTGGCGGCGTCTTTGTAAAGAATGTAAGGCGTACCTGTTTCTATCTGAGCCTTAAGAATCTCTGTCCATAAAGCTCTGGCGCTGACAGTCTTTCGAGCCAAGCCTTTCTTTTCGTATTCTTGATACAACTCTTCGAATCTTTCTCCATACGCGTCTGAAAGACCCTTCGCGTCATTGGGGCAGAAAAGGCTCCAATCGCCATCGCCCTTTACGCGTTTCATAAATAAGTCTGGAACCCATAGAGCTAAAAACAAATCTCTTGCCCTCATCTCTTCTTTGCCGTGGTTCTTCCTTAGCTCTATAAATTCAAAAACATCTGCGTGCCAAGGTTCGAGATACATAGCGAAGGAACCTTTGCGTTTTCCACCTTGGTTAATCCATCGAGCGACTTCATTGTAAGTTCTCATCATTGGGATGAGGCCGTCTGACTGACCCCCAGTACCTTTGATAAAACTCCCCTTTGCTCTTACGTCATGGACATGCAAACCAATACCCCCAGCCCATTTAGAAATATTGGCTACGTCTTTAACTGTGTCAAACAGGCCTTCTATACTGTCACCTTTATTGCCGATAAGGAAGCATGACGCCAACTGACTACGCCTAGTTCCCGCATTGAATAAAGTTGGGGTAGCGTGAGTGAATTTACCTTCGGACAGTCCGTCGTAAGTCTTTTGTACGTTTTCCCAGTCGTCTCCCCATATACCTAAGGCTACGCGCATATATAAGTATTGTGGTGTTTCAGCTATCTCTCCATCCACCTTTAGCAAATAGCTTCTCTCTAAAGTTTTGAAGCCGAAATAGTCGATGTTGTAATCTCTATCCCCAACGATCATGGAGTTAATTTTTCGAGCATTGTTTTTAATTATCTCATAAACACTGTCCGAAAGGAATCCTGCGTCGTAAATTCTTTTTGCATTTTTAGAGAATGGTTTAATTATAGATTTATATAATCTTGATATAGCTATTCTTGATGATAGCAGTGAATAATCTGGATGAGTAGAGGCCATTCCTGCGGCTGTTTCCGCAGCTAGATTGTCTAGCTCTGTTGTGCTTATGCCGTCATGTAGTCCAGAGATAGTTTTCTTTACTACCTCCATGTAGTCTACATACTCTACATTTAAATCCCAAGTCTGCTTCTTAATTCTAGCAGTTATTTTATCCAGTTTAACTGGCTCTGTGCTTCCGTCACGCTTAATTACTTCCATTTTTAAAACTCCATATCAAAATTTAAATTCGCATCTTCGCTGCTCTCTCCCACTCCTGACTTAGCGTACTCGGCAACCCTCTTCTCAAAGAAGTTGGTTTTATTTTCTAAAGCGATGTTCTGCATAAAGTCGAAAGGGTTTTCGGCATTGGAGAGTTTCTCGCATTTTAAATCCAACAGTAATCTGTCTGCTACAAAATCTAGATATTGCTTCATCAAGTCGGAGTTCATACCGATCAAGTCTACAGGTAGAGACTCTGTTATAAATTCCTTTTCGATTTCTAAAGCAGAACCAATGATGTGTTCGATTTTATCCTTTGGTACTTTATTTACTATGTGGTTATTATGTAAATGACACGCAAAGTCACAGTGTAACCCCTCGTCTCTACTAATCAATTCATTTGAGAAGCTGAGTCCCGGCATTAACCCTCTCTTCTTTAGCCAAAAAATAGAGCAGAAGCTTCCGCTAAAAAATATACCTTCTACAGCAGCGAAAGCTATTAACCGTTCAGCAAAGCTTGGCGAATCGATCCACTCTAAAGCCCATTCAGCCTTCTTCTTTACGCACGGTATAGTCTCTATGGCTTTAAAATATTTTTCCTGCTCTTTCGAGTCTTTGATGTAAGTGTCGATCAACAGCGAATACGTCTCGCTGTGGATATTCTCCATCATAATCTGAAATCCATAAAAGAATTTCGCTTCGGCATATTGCACTTCACTTACAAAGTTTTCTGCTAAATTTTCATTTACAATCCCATCTGACGCAGCAAAAAAAGCTAGAACATTATTGATGAAATGCTTTTCGCCTTCGCTAAGTTTTTCGTATTGAGCCACGTCGTCGGACAGGTCTATTTCTTCAGCGGTCCAAAAGCTTGCTTCAGCTTTCTTGTAGAACTGCCAAATATCGTGGTGTTTGATTGGGAAGATAACGAATCTGTCTGGATTGTCTTGGAGGATTGGCTCTTTCATTGTTGGTAGATGTAAGTAATATTACATCATCCTTGCGATTCAATCAATGAAAATCTGCGAACAGAGAAGTATTTTTACAAACGTCAGAAAAAAAGTGTATTATTCGTCTCCAGACATATGCTTTGGAAGCTTTCTACCTCTTCTATCCTTACTCCACTTGTCTAAGTGTTTATTTTTTACTGGGTCATAACCCAGCTTTTGCTTTCTTTTTTCACTTAGCTCTTTCGATCTATCCCACAAATCTCCTATCGTGCCTTTTTCTCCCGTTGTTGAGTCAATCTTTCTATTGAAAGCTTGCTTGTCGAACGGGTCGATATCCGCGTCAATAGTAGCGTTCGGCAATGTCCACTTACGCTTCCATTCTAAACCGTTTTCATCCACGTAAACATGAGGTTCTTTCATGGATTGGACCACGTCAATCTCCTCTTCGGTGTGCGGGTTTATAAAAGTGTAAAGGGGCATTATTCAGTCTCCTTAATTATTTGATCGACCATTTTACCATAGGAGAATTCTTCCGCTAATTTTAGCCCTTGCTCGTTTTCTCTAGAGGCCTCCACTCTTTTAATTGCTTTCTCGCAGCCGTCAATGAAGTCGTCTTCGTTGAAGTCGTGGATGCTACCTTGGTTCCAGTCAGCCTTTTCGTTAAAAAACATTCCGTCGTAAGCTTTAATTTTACCCTTGGGTTCGACCAGTACGGAGTTTTCTTCTGTGGCCCAGCTTTTGTACCCACAGCAGTTTAATATTACGGCGTGCTTGCCCACGCATACTGATTGAAATTCTGGCAGACCCCAACCTTCTCCGCCAGACATGCCTAGAACTACATCAGAAGAATTTAAGAAGTGGTTGTATTGCTCGTTAGACTGCATAAAGCCGTTGAAAACAATGTTAAAATATCTTTTCCCTTCTAAAAGATTTTGCACTATGGATTCATTCTGATCCTGACTCATGAAAGGATTCCAAACAGCACAGTGTAAAGCGTATCTTTTATCATCCCCGTACTTCTTAAGCCAAGTCTTAATTACTTTTTCGTGGTGCTTTCTTTTCTCAAACTTTCCAACTACAGAAAAAATAACTTTATCTTCTTCTACTTCTCTATTTACCTTATTAAAGTTAGTTGAATCAAAACCTAGAGGTATGTACCCCACGTTATCGCAACCTTTGTCTTTAAAGATGTCTACTGCTTCCTGATTTGAGAACAGCACTTTATAATTATTCTTAACTACGTTGATTTCTGCGGGAGTGGGTTCGTCTAACTCGTAAAAAGATAAAAGCACTTGATCCTTAGTTATTGACTCCATACCTCCGTTGAGGTGCCACAGCTTGAATGACTTATTGTCTCTGCTGTGTTTGACATGAAAATTTGTTACGCAGTATTTGAGCCACCTCTCGAAAGCTTCACTGTCTTTCTCTGATGTTAAATCGAATTGGTTGTGGCAGGGATACCACAGAGCTTTTGCGTTTCTATTGAAAAGCTCCCTCATGATGCCTATAGACACCTGACCGAAACTTACTTGGTTTATTGGTAAATTTAAAGTTAAAGACATGTCTATATATTATACAACCCTTCCCTGAAAATATCAAGGAAGGGTTTGTTTTTTTTGTTGTTTGGGCAAACTAGCCTACAGAATGCCCTCCTCTACCGCCTCGGCCTTCTCATTACTATTAGAAGTCTGCTGAGAGTTAGCTGGGGTTCCTTTATAGACCCTAAAGTCAGGCTGATTGTCAGCATTCTTATATTTGTTTGAGAAGATTACTACGTCTAGCGTAGAACCGTCTGCTAGTTTAAGTTTACCACTCAAATACTTTTGATTCGAGCCGTTCCTTTTCCATAGCGCTCCGATTTCGCGCTCTTGCCAGTCGTTAGAGGTGGTATTTTCGTTACTCATGATACATCAAATATATACTCATCTTAGTTTATTGTCAACGCTAAATTTTATCTATTGCAAAAATATTTTTATTCTCCATCTTAGTCCTCAGTAGGCCCATAGCTTTGTTGTGTAGATTGATAGCTGTTTGCGTGCTGACTCCTATTTCTTCAGCTACTTTATTCCAAGGCGTTTTTTTATTGGGGTTATTAAAGTACCTTAAGGTTATAATTTTTTGAATTCTTTTATCTTTTATTTGATCGACGATGTTGTTTATGTAATCCATCTTTTCTTCTATGCTGTATGGTTCGTAATTAACGTCTTTGTTTATGAAGAAATCTAATTGCCCATCTTCCGTGGGTATTAGGTTGTTTTTATTCATTAAATTAAGACAGTAGTATCTAACTTGATTGCCAAGCCACGTAGAAAATTTAGTCTTCTTTTCAGGGTTGAAAGATATAGCTGATTTATATATCAAGAACTCCTTTTCTTCTGTTACGTCTTCGACTCTAAGACCGTTCTTGGATATTGCTGATGAATACTTCTTGCATATATCAAAACATAAAGCTGAGTGCCTTTGTATTAAGGTCTTCAAGCTCTGGTTACAGTTGTTCTTTTTAACTTTGATGATCAACTCTGTATCTGTGATGGTGTTGTTCTCCATAATTCTATTATCTCCTTAAATTCTTGCTCTTGTATATTTGTGTCTTTGAATGTCAACAATCTTATGTGGCCATTCATTTTAAAGTAAGAGAGGGGTGTTTTAAGATAGTGCTCCACATCTTTTACCCTGTTTAATTCAAAGTTCTGTGACTCGTGAAGCATGGGTATTTCGCCGCCTCCAGTTCGCGCGTAAGCTTGGCAGACTACTTCGTACTCGTTGCCTTTTTGAGATAGGCTTGTGTAGAAGGAGTATTCTTGATGTTCTATTTTAGCACTTACTTCTAAAAGCGACTCTAACCCTAAGTATTCGAACGTGTTACTTTTCAGGCGCACTGGAAACTCTGGACCATATACCAAAATAGGCTTAAACCCCCCATTGTTTGGGGAGTAGCCTTTTAAAACCTTTTTGATATCTTTCCAGTTGTAGTTTTTCATTCCTTGTAAGAGGATAACCAGTTAATAAATTCATTTACTTTCGAGGCGATATATGTGTCTTTATTCATCATGTCTGTATTGAACTCCCACTGTAGGATGTAGTCAGCTTCTTCTTCAAGCATCGGTTCATTGCGTCGTTCTTCTTCGTTTACTGGGGGTCTAAATATTTTAGTTTCTCCGTTTAATCTTGGTTCTATTTTGTATTGAGAAATGTGGACGAGTTTTCCGCCTAGCTCTTCTTTCAGCCAGTAAGTCTCGTCTTTGGGGTAGTCTGCGTATCTCAAGTCACTTATAAATAAATAATCATAATTATTTTTTTGCTCTTCAATTTGAGGCTGTAGTTGTTCTACCCAGTGACGCCCTTGTGAAGCATGTCTTTTGGTTGTTCCGTGAGCTACTAAAAACGATCTAATCTTTTCCTTGTCTTCTCTGGGGCAGTTTACGGAATCTATACCGTAATGCTCCAAACACCAATCCCTTACCTCGTGTTTTAAGGCTGACGCTAAAGCGAATCTCTTACCTGTTTTACCAAGCTTTTCAAATTCCTTTATACAAGTCTCTACAAATAAGTCTTTGCCAGCGCCAGCAACACCAGATACTCCAATTATCATTGATCTTTACCCCTTTCGTCCATCAGGTACGCTGCTACGAATAAAAGGTTTTTAATATCTTTCTCTGTAACATTGTGGGGGTCTACTTTGTCTGAGCTATTATCAATAACATCGCAGAACCCATTGACTAGTGTTGATATAGATAGGCAAGTTTCTGGTGTTAGCTCCACCGTCTGCGAAAGGGTATCGAATCCTTTTTCTAAAACCCAAATCTTTTTGCCATCAATTTCCGTGCTGTCGATTACGTTCATCGTTTTCAATCTGTCTAGCGCACATGATATAGCTGATACCTCTTCTTTCTTTTTGTATTTTTTTCTATCTACATCAGACATAAGCTTGCTCTCGTCTGTATCCAGACAGAAAGAGTCATGCTCGTTAAACCAGCCATACAGCTTTACAGAGGCGTCAAAAATCGTCATATCATAAATATAACTTATACTTTATTTTAGGTCAATGAATTTTTTACTTGATTGATATCAAGGATTGAGGTAACCTATTCATAGTGGACATCAAGTTTAGAAAAGTTAGACCTAACGCCATTGCGCCCAGCAGGGCTCATTCATGGGACGCTGGGTATGACCTTTATGCTTGTGAAAGCGTTAGTATTAACCCTATGGAACGAAAGCTAATACCTGTTGGTATTGAGATTGAAATTCCAACTGGATGCTATGGAAGAATAGCTCCAAGAAGCGGTCTCGCTGTACGTTCAGGAATAGATGTTTTAGCTGGAGTAGTAGACTGCGGGTATAGAGACGAAATTAAAGTAGTCTTGATAAATTTAAATTTACCAGATATCTTGTTTAAAAATCCAAACGATAAAAGAGGTATAACTAATGCCGCTTTGTTTGGTGATAAGAATAGACATGATATAGCTGCTGGAGATAGAATAGCACAGATCATTATTGAAAAGTGTTATTATCCTGCTTGGATAGAGCAAGAAACTCTAACCGAACAAGGAAGAAACGGTGGCTTTGGTAGTACAGGAATTTAAGATGGACGACCCATTTGAAGACGTAAACTGGCACGACCAGAAGGCTCACAAGGCTATAACTCACTGGTTGGCTGGTAAGAATGACTTTTATGGCAGAGTTTTTCCTGTTGTATGTAAGACAACGGGTGAAGTAGCTGATAATTACCAAGAGTACCTAAGAACTAATCATTGGAAAGCCTTAAAGAAGAGATTTTATAAGTCACAACTGTTTAAGAGTAATAAGAAATGCGGAGAGGCTTGGGGGATGGATAGTAGCTGCATGTCTTGTCGGTGCAAAAACAATCTTCAAGTCCATCATAATACTTATAAACGGCTGGGTCAAGAATATCTTCGGGATTTAGTAGCTCTTTGCGATAAATGCCACCAAGCGGTTCACGTTAAATACGTAAGCATATTAAAGAAAGACCCTTCTAAGTCGAAGGCGTGGACTCTTAAGAGTCTTTTTCGTAGATTACCGGGTTTTAAAAAGAATCTAAAGATAGTTAAAAAAGCTAATAAAGAAAAACGAAAAGCCAAGAAACAAAGAATAAAAGCTCAAGCAGCCGAACAAAGCGCTCGAGCTAAAGCTAGAAATTTAAAACAAAAAGGGAAGTAAAAACCCTTTAAGCTCGCTGAGAGAAATCAGAAGGAGTTTACCTGAGATAACCGAAGTAAAGTAGGTTGCCACTTGGCTTAGTGGCGAATCAAAAGGTTTTAAGCTGTTTACATCTGCATGTAATCAAAGGACACTTGGTTAATTACCAAGGCTCGACCCCAGCGTTAGCTAAAAGCTAGGTGGTTTGACGTAAGTAGAGTTTTTTGTGGTACAGTCCCTCTCGCCCATCTGGGTAGTCAGATTCAGTTTACTGATTGCAGTGTGTAGTGGAATGTCCCATCCATATTAAAAACACAGGGGCTTCAAAGAAAAGGCAGCACACAATCGTTACGACACCTCCCCTTTAGTGGGGGTGTTGTATCTACGCTTAAAGAAAAGTTAACACACCTCCTAAAAGCATGGATAATTTAGAATAATTAACATTATAATCTTAAAATAAAATATGGTAGACTACTTTACATTGTTCTGGGCAGCTTCAGCAATAGCTGTTATCAATATGGTTTGGTTTAACAGCACGGCTTTCGAGGAGTACGCAGAGATGCTGTACGCTGATAAGTTCTTTAAAGTTAAGAGCTTTAAAAGGGCGCAGAAAAAAGATTTTACTTTGACATATCATAATTATCTTTTATTAAAGCATAGTAGTTTCTTTATAAGATTAATAACTTGCCAGTTGTGTTTTACTATTTGGTTAAGTATTTTAGCCTGTTTGCACATTGGTTTTATAAATTTACCATTTTTGATTATATTATCTTATACTATTTACGGAGGTGTAATAAGAGTAAATGAGCACTAAAAGGTATGAAAATTTTACGGAGTTCTTTAATGATTATCATGAGGAATTTTCTAGGTCTCAGAATCAGAGATTAGTTCAGTTCATAAACACCATTGCCACCTTGGGGCAAGGTTGCGGTTGTACTAGGAGACAGAGAACTGAGTGGTGCAGCAGAGAGTACCACGCTATTGCTGAATTCTTAGATCAAGGTAATGTACAGCTTATGCAGATGAAATTCCCACAAACTAGGTTTGAATTTGCTGAAGCGGGGCATTTGTTTCACGTAATTGAATAAAATATCATGCCTTTACCCTCTCCTAATAAAAAACAGGAAAAATCAGACTATATTTCGAGCTGCATGTCTAACGACACGATGAAGTCCGAGTTCCCAAAGCAGTCACAAAGGTACGCTGTCTGCCAATCTAAGTGGGAAAAGTCTAAAGCTTACTCTAAAGGCCAAGTTATATGGAGTGATAATGAGGTCGATGGAGAAGATTATGTAATTTATTAGGACTTTTTATCTTCTTACAGCCAAAAGCCTAGTGTAAAATAGTATGCTACTAGGTGAAGGATGATGGCATTTAATATTAGAGGTATACATCTATCTAAAGAAAAGGTCCACAAAAACGACCTTACTTCCCTATTTTTTCGCATAACAGCTCAAAGGAGGCCTCAAAAATGAGCTGCGATTACAATAACTGCACAAATGTCACGGGCAACTTCTACGCGGGAGCGACGTTTGTTACGTTATCTGACCCAACTATATTCACGACCGCCTCGCCAAGCAAACCTCAACCAATTTATTTCTATGATGCCTATAATTGCCCAGTGCCTAACTGCTGTAACCCAGATGTTAGCGCTGGAGTTGCTTCAGTAACCCCTACTGGCGTATCGCTTGCGGCAGGTTTAGCGGCTCCTGTGCAAGCTAGTTGGAAAGCTTGTTACACAGAACATTGCATAGGGGGCAGCTGCACAAGTAGCAGTAGTACTACCCCCTCTGAGATAGCCATCCCTTGCTCTTCCCCATCCGCAGTAACAGTAACGCACCCCAACCAAGACGCAACAGTAGAGTACACCCTAGAATGTGATAGCGGTCAAGCCATAATGCAGATCGGCACGGAAGAGATAACCGTAACTGCAACCAATGACTCTTTGATATTTGGCGGTTACGAATTAACCCAACCGGGTCAAATTTATTATTTCGATGTCACACACAACCCAAAAGTAAATCACTGGGTTATGTATGGAGGCAGATTAAATTTAGGCCCCAATCCTTATCATAGATTTCTCATTGGGGGAGGAAAGTCTGATTGCTGTGCATCCAATACTAAAAGGTTGATAAGAGGTGAGGGAACAACTGAAGCTTTAGCAAGTCTTAATGCTATATATAATTTTAATTTAAACTACAGAAGATTAGGGTACGTAAGAACGGGTAATTGGGTAGGCATCCCATCTTTAACAAACCCAAGCTCTTCCTCAACGGCTGGAGGAACGTGGTATTTAAACTGGATGCAGTACACCATGCATCATTGGAGTAATGGTAATACTACATGCGGTCTTATGGGTGCGGGATACATGAGAGTAGCAATGGCTCCAGCTCATAAGGTACTACTTTACTCGAGACTTCCTTACAACAACGAGCTTTACTTGACTCTTTGCCCTCATAGTTTATGTTATAGAGTAGTTAACCCTCAGGCCACGCCGATTTTTCCTCCTTATACCGGAGCTGTACTACCTTCAGCTAACGCCATATTCAACGGTACACCTCCATGTGGAGCTACTATAGTAGAAAAGTGGCACAATGATTGTGAGGCTTGTGCGGATTGGTATCACAATAGTTGGACTGCTCAATCAGAGTGTTCAGCTTCGTTAGCTCCTTGCACCGCAGCTCCAGCGGCTAACCCAAATATTCAGCTTTTGATGGAAGCTTGTATGTATGACTCAAATCACCCTTCTTGTAGTAGCAGTCATAGCATATCCCCTACAATCCCAACTCAAATAGGACACAGTGAGTCCTCTTGTAGTTTAGCTAGCGTTTCGACTACGGTTACACCAACAGTGATCAACGGAGTTTATGGTACACCGTTGAGTTTTAATTTTACATTCAGTGATCCAGATGGTATTCATGAAGTAAATTACGCTGGCTTAGCTCAAGGCGCAACAATAACAGGCAACTTTCAACAGGGAGCAACTACAGCAACCGTAGCTTATTCTTGGCCTCAGCCAACCACGGGCAACAATTTAATCCTTACTTTTAATGTAATGGATAAATGCAAGAACGTAACCGTTTTGCCTGTTGTATTTAATATCGGTAGTTCATCCAGTAGTAGCTCATCCAGCAGCAGTTCGTCAAGCAGCAGCTCGTCAAGCAGCAGCTCGTCAAGCAGCAGCTCG
>MDSZ01106183.1_pt1 | contig 20042 bp, 19 predicted proteins | sample 811201 | NCBI WGS metagenome assembly MDSZ01 (sample SAMN05326647, study PRJNA326480) | marine metagenome | isolation source: seawater | place: Indian Ocean: North | collected 2010 | reverse complement strand
TTCATTTTCAAGATCGATAATTACATTGTTTTTATTTAATTCTTTGTCAATTTTAAAAAATTTATAATCTTGGACCGCGCTTGAAATATGATTGCCACCTAAAATCACTGTAATTTTTTTATCAACTTTTTTTATTACTTTGGCAATTTGATGAGCCGACTCTAATAAATTTGAAAATAAAACGGAGATTGCAACAATATCAGGTGAAAAGTTTGATACAACTTTAGCAATATTTTCATCATCTTGTCCTATCATTACAATATTATTTTTCTCATCAATAATTTTTCTTTTTTCCCAACCATCCAATGCGGCATCATAAATTTTTACTTTATGACCATGTTTTTCCAATATTGGTGCTATTAACATTAAACCTAATGATGGTTGAATTCTGTTTACTCCATCAGAAATTCCCTTTAAATTTGGTGTTATCAATAATACTCTAGCTTTTTTTTTCATAACTATATTTAGTAAATAATTCTTTTCTTTATATCATTAAAGTATTGGTTTGCTAAAGTTTTTAGATTTTTTTGCATATCATTTTTTATAATAAAATTTGGTTTTTTTGGATACTCAGCTTTAATATCAATGCCTAAAATATATCTTTTTTTTTTATAAGTCTTTTTTTTTCCAAGTTTAATGATTTTTATAATATCTGCGTCAATTAGTGTGACTAAAAAATTTTTTATCTTTGATTTGTAAATCCTTCTAGCGGCATGGTTCAACCCTACGACTGAATATAATACATTAATTTTTTTTTTTGATAAAAAGCTTAAAAATTCACTAAATTTGTATGAATTTTTAATTCTGTCGCTTTTTTTGTAACCATGTAAATTATATAAATTTCTTAATTCATCTCCGCTAATATTTAATGTTGTTCCAAATTTTTTTTCAATTTTTTTATGGACCAAGTTTAATATTGAGGATTTTCCAGAACCCGAGAAACCTTCAGTCCAAAAAACAATTCCATATTTCTTATCTAATTTTATTTTTTTAGATTTTTGCATGCTTTCTTCCTAATTAAAGTACTGCTAATTCCATTTGTTCTTTTAAAAATTTTTATTTTATTTTTTGATACTTTATTAAAATTGTCATTTCCATGTACCAAAAAATCTATATTTAAGTTTTTCAAAAACTTATCAGTGATAATGAAATTACAAGGAACAACTCTATGAACATGTTTAAATGATTGAAGAATTTCTTTCCTATTACGAAATTTTATTTCTGGTGTATAGCCTTTGTATTTTTTAATTTCTTTATCTTTAGTTAATGCAATTATAACATTGCCAAATTTTGATGCTTTTTTAATTAATCTTATATGTCCATGGTGAATGAGTGTTGCAGACATGTCTAACAAAATATTTTTTTTCATTAATATAACAAATCTAGGATATTACCTTTAGCATTCTTGCCTAAATGTGCTTCACCAATATGACAAACTACACTTCCACCAATATCATTTCTAGGAGAATATAAAACGACTTTTTTACTCTTAGTTTTGATAATTTTATCAACATGGGTACATAAATTAGGTTGATTTTCCTTAGGCACTGTTAAAAAATTTTTCATTTTTTTCATAAATTTGTGTTTATTAACTATTACTGAATATTTTATATCTGAATGTTTTTCTAAAATTTTTTCTAATGAATATAATATTTGGTATGGGCCGGTCATTTTTTTATCAATGTGATTTTGTAAATTTAAATAAAAACTTGGTATGTGATTTTCAAATTTTCTATTGAAACATATAAATCCTGCCCCTGTTAAACCAAATAAACCTTTGCAAGAACTAAAAGAAATTACATCGGCTAACTCGTGATCATTTTCTAAACCAATTGATCCAGTTGCATCCAGCATCAATTTAGATTTACATTTTTTTGAAACTTTGCTTAGAGTCTTTATAGGTATCTTTATTCCACAACTAGTTTCTGTTGGGCACGCAACTATCCAATCATATTTTTTTTGTAAGGTATTTATTTTCCTCCAATTAATTATGTCTATTCCTTTAATATATCCAAATAATTTTTTTAGTTGATTTGATATTAAATGTAATCTTTTTGCGTAATAACCTGTATCTATAATTAAAACTTTTCCATACAAATAATTTGCCATCATTATTTCTATTGCCAAACTACCCGAACCTTGAAAACGTGCAATATCATTAAATCCTCCAGCAATCCTTCTAATTTTGTTTAAAACTTTTATTTCAGTTTTTAAATACTCTTTATCTCCTCTACCAAAACAAGGTTTAATATTTGACAGATTTGAATCAATTAAACTTGCTGGCCCGGCAGTAAAAATTATTTTTTTTTTATTATTTTTTAAAGTTAAATTTTTAATATTTTGCATTTCTTTTTATAAATTTTTGAAATTCGTTTTTTCTTAATAAAAATTTTTCATTAGGTCTAGGTAAATTTTTATCATAACCTGATTTACTCAAAACCTCAATAAACACACTTTTATTTTTTTTTAAAGATATTTTAATTGCTTTTTCTAATTTTGATAATGATGTAGATTTAAAATAAAGATCATAACCAAAACCTTTACTTATTTTCTTATAATCAAGATTTTTCGAATTAATTTTTTGTCCTCCAACTGAGTCATGAACACCATTATTAATCATCAAATGAATGAAGTTTTTCATTAATGCTGAATTTTGAATTGCAGATGTATGCATCAGTAAAGAACCGTCTCCATCAATACATACTATCTTTTTTTTTTTAAATTTTTTGCAATACCTGCTGAAACTGATACTGCATGACCCATACCACCAACCATTAAAAAATCTTTTGAGGTATTTTCTCCTTTAAGATTTCTTAATTTATAAAGTTCTCTCGACGCATACCCAGTAGTTGATATAATCAACGAATTACGTGATAATTGTCCGATAATCTTCTCAATGATTTTTGAACGAGACGGATAGTTTATATTTTTTTTGGTATTTTTTCTCGTCTCTATTTTTCTAAAAGTTCCTTTTTTAACTACTATTGCTACTGGTTTTTGAAGAGAAATCGTTAACTTTTTTAGATCTTTAATTACTTTTACAATATCTTTAGAATTTTTATCAATTATTTTGTAGGGTATATCAATTAACTCGAGTTGTTTTAAAGTAATTTTACCTTGATATAAATGTTGAGGCTCATCATGAACTTGTAAATTTTTCTTTACTATTTCTCCTCTCCACCCAATTAAAAGTATCATGGGGATTCCATAAACTTTTTTATTAGTTATTGAATTTAATGGATTAATTGCGTTGCCTAGACCTGAATTCTGCAGATACACTAGTGCTGGATTATAAGAAGACAAATAGTGTCCTGTAGCTAAAGCTACAGCTATTCCCTCATTTCCAACAGAAAGGTGCTCTTTTGATTTTTTTTTTTCGAATAAACTTATAATATTTTTCAAAAGGGAGTCTGGAACTCCAGTAATAAAATTTATATTATTTTTTTTTAAAATATCACAAAATTTTTTTGGATCTAACATATTACCTTACTTTGTCCCTGGTATTAAGTCCATCATATCTTTTATACTTGTTAATTCCTTTTCTATTTCCTCTGCCCTTTCATTGATAAGTATAGAATTAGCTGTCTTTACCATCGCTGGATAGGCAGCTCTAAATAATTGGTTAGCATATATAACAACATTAAAACCATTTTCTACCAGTTCTGACTCTTTTACACTGCTGTAACTACTTGGCACACATACAAGAGGAATATCAGGAAATTCTAGTCTAAATTTTTTAGAAAAAGAAAAGATTTCATCTGGGGTTTTACTTTTGCTATGTATCATTATTGCATCAGCGCCTGCGCCGACATAAGACCTTGCTCTTTTTAAAGCATCATCTATTCCTTTTTTTAATATAAAGCTCTCAATTCTTGCAATTACCATAAAATCAGAGTTAGATTGATACAATTTCACACTTTTTATTTTTTCAGAAAAGATTTCAATTTCTTCCTGTTGTTGATTTGACGTATCTTCGTGAAGAGAGTTTTTCTTCAAACCTGTTTTATCTTCCATGATCATGGCTGAAATTCCTAATCTTTCCATGGTTCGTACATTAATTTTTAAATGTTCTATTTTTCCACCAGTATCTATGTCCATTATCAATGGCTTTGTAGTAACTTCAAAAATATCATTGATATTATCTAAACGTTTAGAAATATCTAAAACTTCTATGTCTGGCTTACCCATTAATGATGAATCAGTTAACGAGCTTGACCAAAATCCATCAAAATAATTAACTTTTCCATTTATTTCCTGCTTTGCTTTTTCTGCAATTAATGCTGAAATAGGGCTGTGTGTCTCTATAAATCTTGAGATTTTTTTTGTAGAAATACATCTTTTTAAAGTTTTTAAACGTTGTTCAGGAGAGACTCCCATTTCATTTGAATGATTTGATATTGCCTCTGAAGAAATTCCTTTTGTATAAGGAATTTCAATCAACTTACCATTGTATTTTTCCAAAGTTTTTATAACATTATCACGTAAACGCAATTGTGGACCAGATAACCAATCATCACCATGAATGACATATTCTGGTTTAAGTTTTTCTATAATAATTGAATCGTCCCACTCATCTTGAGCTACAACCTCAGATACACCAGAAATATTTTGTATTATAGTTTTTCTTTGCTCAAAATTTAATAGCGGTAATCTTTTATGTTGTGCTACTGCATTATCTGTTAATAGACCAATAACAATATCTCCATACTTTTTTCCCTCATCAATAAGTTTAATATGACCATGGTGAATACTTTCGGCAGTAAGTGAGATAAAAACTTTTTTATTTTTCATACAATTAAATATAATTAAGTAACCTTCATTAAAAACAAATACTAATTAAAAAAGACCTTAGATTGATTTTAATATTTATAAAGTCTGATTTTCTTAAAAATCTTATCATAACAGCTCTTTAATTTTAACTTTTTCGTTTTTTTGATTAAATAAATTTATTACCTCACAATCTCTAATCTCATTTATCTTATTTTCACCTGTTAAAAAGTTTAAATTTCCATCGATAGATCTGCTCTCCCTATAATTTGAATTAGTATAATTACTTAAATTTTGAGAGTTTGGTATCTCTAAATTTATATTTTTGATCTCATCTTCATTTACAAAAAAAGCATTAATACAATTTTTATTTACACCAACAAAAACAAAACCTTTAGAACTCATTAGGTTAACTATTGCTTTTAATGATGCTCCAAAACATAAATTCGAATAATGGTATTTTGTTCTGTTAAAATTTTTGATATTCGGTACTGTGATTTCTAAATCGGGTCCAAAATTAGGATTAAATTCTATAACAGCAATTTTTGCAAATTTATTTTTAAGCTCTTTTAATATCCAATAATCTACTCCATCGATATCTAATGAAAATAAATCAAGATCTTTATCAAATTTATTTTCGATCAATAAAGAATTAATATTTTTGTGATCAATAAATTCTTCCAAAATAATTAAGTCACCTTTCCAAAATATAATATTACTAAGAATTTTTTTTTTTAAATTTTTGATACAATCTACTATCAGTCCTTTTGAATTGCAGGTTTCAAATATAAATCTTGTATTACTTTCAGTATAATCTCCAATACCTATTTCTACAAATTTAGGTGACTCAATTTTTAGTTCATGCAAAAGATAGTCAATAATTCCATCTTCACCATTTTGCGAAAAAATCTTATAATCTAGTTCATTAATCTTTTTAATGTTTTTGTAATTTTGTCTAAAATTTAATAAATGAGAGTGTCCAATCAAACATAATTTTCTATAATAAAGTTTTTTAAAGAAATATTTAGCGAATAAATTTAAAATCTTTTCTTTAACTCTTAATAACATTTTAACTATTTTTTTTCCTCCTGAAGTAAATCAAAATCATATTTCTTTAATATTTCTTGATATTTATTTTTTTCAATTATTTTTCCATTGTCAAATAGCAAGATGCTATCACAATTCATTAGTGTCTCACGTCTATGAGATACTATGAATAATGTTTTTTGATTTTTTGATATAAAGATTTTTTCTAAAATTTTTTTTTCATTTTCAATATCTAAAGAATTAGTTGCTTCATCAAGAAATAGAATTTCTTTATCTCTGTATAAAGCTCTCGCTATTCCAATTCTTTGTCGTTGACCTCCAGATAATCTTACACCTCTATTGCCAACTATCGTCTCAATACCATTTGGAAGATCTTTCATAAACTCATCTACTTGTGCTAAGAACATGGCATTATTTAGTTTTTTTTGATCTATATCTTCAAGATCATTACCTAATGCAATATTATTCTTTATTGTGTCGTCTGTTAAATAAATATCTTGAGGCACATAGGCTATATTGTTTTGCCAACTTTTAATACTTTCTTTAATATCAATGCCGTCAACACTTATTTTTCCCTTAGAAGGATTAAGCAAACCCGTAAATAGATCTAAAAAAGTACTTTTTCCTGATCCTGACTTGCCAATAATACCTACTTTAGATCCAATTTTTATATTTAAATTCAAGTCTTTTACTGCAGATCTTGTTGAGGAAGGAAAATTAAAAGTTATATTTTCAAATTTAATTTCATCTTTAAATTTAATTTTTTTTAGATCATTTGATAAAACTTTATTATTAAATTTCTCAAGAAGCTTAATTTCTTGAGAAATTAAATTCAATGAAGGTCGTAAAGATTTAAATAAAGATAAGGATGTTGAAATTGAATTAAATGCTGGAATTAATCTTACAACAGAAGCAGCTAATAAAGTTATAATAGGTATTAATGAAGATAATTCTCTGTCAAAATATAAGAAAACTGTACTAATTAAGACTATAGCAAAAATTGTTATAATTTCTAAAAATAATCTTGGTATTGAGGTAAAAAAATAATTTATTAAAGTATTTTTTTCTAAATTTTCTACTTTATCAGCGTGATTATCCTGAACAAATTTTTCTTTATCCAAAATTTTGATTTCTTTAATTGCACCAAAACTTTGATTTACAACCCTAATTTGTTCACCACCAAACTTCTGGATTTTTTCTCCCCTCTCAAAAAGTTGTTTTTTAGTCAATGTAAAAAATATAATCACAAATACACCTAAAAATAAAAAAACTAAAAATGAAATCAATGGATCAGTATAAAAAAGGAGTCCAAAGATCATTACAAGTATAAATCCCTCTTTTAAAAAACTTATTGATGCTAAAATAATACTTGTCGCTTTTGATGCTTCTGAAGTAAGATTTCTAAGTAATTCTGCAGGATTTCTCTCAAGATGAAAACTATAAGGTGCGTCTGTATAATAGTTAAAAAGTCTTTTAATAATACTAGATCTAATATTTTTTACAATTAAACCCTGCAAGTATACTATTGCTGCGAGATAAATATTCTTTATAGTGAAAATAAAAGTTAAAATTACAATACCATATAAAGCTAAATCTTTTTGAGTATATATAAAAAATTTTTCTTTATTGATAAAATTTGGTAAATTATCAAAAAATAATTGGGTATCTAAAATCAACATTGCAAATAAAGGCAACGAGCTTAATCCGATTAACTCAAACAATGTTGCTATGATTAATCCAAAAAATAAAAAAATTAAGGATTTGTAATGCTTTTTTTCACATAAATTTTTAATATGCCTAATCATTGATCAAGTAATTTATAATTAATTGTATGTCTATCATTAAGAGATATTTGTGTCTTTAAATTCTTATATAAGTCGTCATTGATTGGGTTATAGTTATCGATAAGTTTTTCATATTCAAAAAGAAAATTTTTGTATCTAAAGTCTTTTGTGTGATTATTTGGTATTAGGGGTGAGTATACTTTTGATAAAACAGAGTAAATATAGACAAATATTTTTGCTCTGTCTTGCTGTTCAGGGCTAACATTTTCAATTTTATCAATATTTTTTAAGTACTCAAAATATTCTTTCTCATTTTTAGGTTCTATACTAATCCCATGCCCTGAAGACAAAGACTCCCCACATATTATACTTGGAACACCCAAAGCTGGATATTCATATCCGACACTGCCAAGTGCAGATATTGCACATTTAATTATTTTTGGAAGAGTTTCTATACCACATTCCTCTGGGAATAATTTAATATGGGTAAATTGAGAATAAAATTTTTTTACTTCTAATTTTGTACTTGTTATTACTTTATTTCTAATTTCATTTGGATGTGGTTTTATTATCCAATTTATATTTTTTATTTTACTAATAAAATTCAAAGTAACACGCAACCATGTAAGACGATCTGTATATAAATTCCAAGAATTACTAAATACACCATCAATTAGATCATTAGCAAAAATCATAGCAATTGGTTTTTTTGGATCCCAATTATATCTTTTACATAGTTCAGTTTTATTGAAATTAGATATATTTTTATTTAAGTCATCTTTGATAAACTCAAGGCTTCTCGCTTGATCTACAGAATAGCCAGCTATATTTTTAAGTCTATTTTGAATTATAAATTCACCTTTTTTAATAGCAAAATTTTTGTTTTTTGTTTTTACAAGATTGAATAGGTTGGATGAAAATCTGTGTCTATTTTTGTAAACTTCTGAAAAACTCTGAAATACTCTTACTGATATTTTATTTGCAGTTCCAATTTTACAATATACTTTGCAATTTTTTTTTAAAGCTGCCTGAAAAACTGGAGACGAGGGTATAAATTGATTTTCTGTCTGAACAATATTATTTATTTTTGAACTAATTAATATTTTTTTTGTTTGCATATAAAACATTAAGGCTTGGGATAAATATAAATAAAATTTAGGTTCTAAAGAACTGACAGTTCCAACTCTATTAAATCTGATATAATGGTCATAAATTATTTTACCAAAGAATATTCCCTCATATCTAAATTCTAATAGTTCATTTATATTAGCAATTTTTTTAAGTAATTTGATTGATAAAAATAAATATTTTAGTCTTGAAATTAAATTTTCATTATGAAGGTAGTAAAATTTTTCTATTCCAAAACTTCTCATAAATATCTCTGTTCCAAAATCGTTTTTTTTGATTAATGCAACTGCTGTTTTATTCAATAATTTTGATAAATTTATTCCTATTACAATATTATTTATTGAATATAATTTTGTATGAAGAAAACTTGTAATTAAAATCTGATCATCATGTTTTTTATTTTGAAAATTTTTTTTACAGAATATTAAATTTTTTTTTAAAATATTTTTTTTTTTTACATCACGTACTATCTTATAATTTTTTTGCTTTAAAAATAAATATGAAAAAAAATTATTTTGATAAAAAAAAAGAAATATATATTCAAAAAATTTAAATAACAATTTAGTTTCATTAGCAAAAAAATGAAAAATAACTCTCAATATAAATAAAGGTTTCATTTATTTTATAATTTTAATAAGCCATACTAATTTTATTAAATCCAATTAATATACAATTATGTTCAATTTATGAACGCTTTTCGTTGTTTAAATTATACTTGAAAATCAATGATTAATGATTTAGTTGAGAATTAAGTAATGAACAAACAATTAATTTTTTTTTGTCCAAATATCTTAAACGATGGGCTTAAAACAACACTAAGTATATATATTAATTATTTTTCTAAGTATTTTGATGTTTGTCTTATAACAAATACTTTTAACGACAAATATGTCAAAAAATTTAATAAAAAAGTCAAAATAATAAATCCGAAAATCAAATTAATAAGTAACATTAAGTTCTTCAATATAATTTTTTGTACATTTCTTGCGTTAAAAAAAGTAAACAAAAACTCTATTATCTTTTCAATGCATAATCATCTACTTTTATTAGCGATAAAATATTTTGATAAAAATTTAAAAATAATACTTCGAACACCGAATGCAATAATGAATGATAAGAAAAATATAGAATATAAATATTTAAAAAAACAAATTTTATTTAATAATTTTTTAATAAACTTATATAAAAATAGTAATCTAATTGTTACCTTTTCAAAAAAAATTAAGATATATTTACGTACAAAATTAAAAAAACAAAATATTGTACATATAAATAATTACTTCAAAAAAAACTCAGGAAAAAAAAAAACTAAAAAAATTTATAATGTATTTTTTGTTGGCTCATTAAGTTTTATAAAAAACCCAGAATTTTTTTTACGCAACACTATTGAATTACTCAAAACAAAAAAAATTAAGATTCATATAATTGGAGATGGACCTGTAAAAAAAAAATTAAAAGAGATGTCTAAAAATTACAAAAAAGACATTTTTTTTTATGGTCATGTCAATGAGCCTTTCAAAAAATTTTCATTTAGAATGGATTTACTTTGTGTTACTTCAAGATACGATGGTACACCAAATGTTTTAGGTGAGGCAATGAGCTATAAAATTCCCTGTATTGCGCCTAAAGAAATTGGTTTATGCAACATACTAATAAATAATGGTAAATTTGGTTATTTGTTTAAAGCTGAAAACGATAAAAGTTTTAAAAATAGGATTTTGTTTGCTTTAGAAAACTACAAATTATCTATTATTAAAGCTGAACTAGGCTACGATTCGCTTGATAGATTTAATATAAAAAATACTTTAGGAAAATTGAAAAAAGAAATTCATAAAATTTAATTTCTTACAAAAGCAAATAAAGTAAGCTTTCCACTAGCCTCTTTTATTCTCTCAATTTTGATGGGAGTTAAATTACATTTTTTAATTAATCTTATCATTGAGTCAAACGCAAAAACATGTAAATGCTCTATAGTGAACTCTTGACGATTCTTGCTAACTTTTATTGCTTCCTCTCCATCTGGTACCTCAAAATAGATAAAACCATTTGGATTTAAAAGTTTCTTAGCTACACTTAAAAATTTATGTGGTTTTTCAACATGTTCTAAAACTTTGTTAAAGGTTATTAAATCAAATTTTTTATTTGTTGAAATCTTTTCAAAGTTGCAATTAAAAGTTTTTATATTGAGTTTTTTTTTTATTAAAATGCTTTGCTCTATACCAGGTTCATTTGAATAACACTCCCATCCGATTTTTTTTGCTTCGTAAAGAAATACCCCTAAACCAGAGCCGACATCGAGTAATTTAATTTTCTTCTTATCTTTTTTTATTTCTAGATCACGTAAAAAATTATTTATCCTTAAAATTCTATTTTTATTATCTGATCTTTTAATTGGATAACTAATAATTTTTTCGAAAGTTTTTTTTAAATAATCATCATTTTTATAATGAATTTTAGAGTACTCTTTTTCATAATGTGTCTTTAAATTAATAAGATTTTGGTCTGATATAAAATGGTTGCAATCAATGCACTTTAAATATTTTCTTCTATATCTCTTTTTTATATTAAATTTTTTTTCAGCTTTTGGTGGTTTCAAATATTTTATAAATTCTATTAATTTGTTATTTCCACATATTGTACAAGTATTTTTCATATTTTTGTCCAGTCAAAATCAAATTGTTTATACATATTACGAATTTTCATATTGATGTTTAATAACTTCAATTATTCCTTTTTTGCAACCGAGATATATTCTTTTTTTATCATAAAATATTTGACCAGGATATATATCTAAATTTTTTTTATAAATTTTACATTTAATTATTTTTAGCTTTTTTCTTTTAATTTTTACAAAAGCACAAGGATATGGTTCAGTAATTGCTCTTACAAAATTATAAACGTTTTTATCAGACATGTTTTTGAAATCAAGTAATCCATCTGACTCTTTTCTTTGTTTCCAATATTTTGCCTTTTTAATATTTTGTTTTCTAAAATTTTTTTTTTTTAATAATTTATTGATTGCCTCAAAAGTTAATAAAATAAAATGTTTATTTGCAAGTTCATGAACTTTTTTGATATCATAATCTTTCTTAAGTTCAAATTCTTTTGAGCATATAATTTTTCCTGCATCTAATTTTTGATTTAATTGAATCAAAGAGATACCTATTTTTTTTTCTCCATTAATTATTTGCCAATTTAATGGTGAACCCCCTCTATATTCTGGGAGTTTACCTGCATGAAGATTAACAGTCCCATATTTTGGTATTTCGTAAATTTTTTTATTTATAATATATGGAAATCCAGCAACGATATTCAAATCTGGTTGAATTTTTTTAATTATTTTTTTTACTTTTTCAGAATTTATCTTAATAACTTTCAAAGAAGGTATATTTTGCTTTAAAACTTCTTTGTAAACTTTAGTGTTTAAATTTTTCTTTGAAAGAAATACAAATTTAACATCCACATTTCTTTTAACTAAAGAATTTAAAATACTTAATCCCCTTTGATTATTAAAAAAAAGTATAACTTTCACTTAGGTCAACTAAAAATAGATTTATACCATTTAATATATTCTGGATATCCCTTTTCTAAAGGCCAAGAGGGTGAATAATTTATTAACTTTTGTGCTTTTTTAATGGATAATGTTCCTCTTATTGGTGTCAATGCATCTCTTGGTTTATGTTTTATAATTACATTAGGAAAATAATTCTTTAATATATTTATCATTTCTAAAATTGGTTTTGCTGAACCATATGTTAGATTAAAAATTTGATTTTTGGATTTTGGTTCTACAATAACTTGGATTATCCCACTCAATAAATCTTTAATATATGTAAAATCTAATTTTTCCTCACCATTACCGTCTATGTATATCTCTTTTTTGTGGAGAGCACTCTCTATAAAAATTTGCCCTACTCTTCTACTAATACATCTTTCACCATATAATGCTGAGGGACGAATGATAGTGTAAGGAAGTCCAAAAACTTGATTATAAGCAATTATAATTTTTTCACCCGCATATTTTAGAGCTCCATAAATTCCTAAAGGTTCACATCTTGTATCCTCGTTAACTTCATTTTCTTTAAAATTTCCATAAACCATACTAGATGACAAGTATATAAAATGCTTTATGGTTTTTTTTGAAGCGTCCAACATATTCTCTAGTGTTCTCAAACTATGATCAAATGTGGTGTGAGGATTCTTATTTGATCTTCCGGCATGGGATACAGCTGCCAAATGAACTATGACTTCCGGTTTTATTTCAGCATATAATTTTGACATTTTTTGATAGTCTCTGGCATCCTCAAAATATGTTTTTATGCCAGATAATAATCTTAATCTTTCATCCAAAATATTTTTTGAAAGGACTGGAAAGGGGAGATTATCCGCATTTTTTTTTAATGACTCTAAATTATTAATGCCTAGACTATCAATAACAGTAACATTAGCATTTAGTTTTTTTAACTCGATAGCAAGATTATGCCCTATAAAACCAGCCCCGCCTACTATCAATATTTTTTTGTCAATTAAATTCATGAAAATTAAATTAAATCGGTCTTATTAATTATTTCCCTAAAAAGCAAATTTTTTTTAATCTTTCTGTTTAATAATATTTGGGGTGCTATAACAGAAATTCCTCTAGTGGACCTTAATCCAATAATATTATCTTTAGTTAAAATAGTACCTTTTTTTAAATTACGGCTTGCAGCAAAAAATCTTCTACAAGTTTTTAAAACATTTTTTTCACAATTAAGAATTTTTTTTGTGGAATTAATTTTCATTTTATCTAAATTTCTTATTCTATCTACTAGTGTTTTCATTTCGCTTGGGTTTGCAGATAATTTGTGGTCCCGAAATTTAGAGTAATTATTATCAATAGTAAAATGCTTTTCAATTATTTTAGCACCAAATGCAGCAGCAACTAAGCATGAGTCAATTCCTATAGTATGATCTGAATATCCAATTATTCGATTAGGAAATTTTTTGATGAGATTTTTTATTACCCCAAGATTTGTATCTTTAAAGTTAGTCGGATAACTAGATACACAATGGGTGAATGCTAACTTCTTTTTTATATTTTTTTTTTTCCAAATTTTAATAACTATTTTTTCTATTTTTTTTAACAATTTAATATCCGATAAACCTGTTGAAATAATAATGTCTTTATTAAAATGAGCTATTTTTTCTATTAAATGTAAATAATTATTATCGGATGATGCAATCTTAAAGATTTTTTGAACTTTATTTAAAAACTTAGCACTTTCATAGTCTAATGGCGTGGAAAAAAAAATAAGATCTTTTTTTTTTGAATAAATTGCAAGTTTATGGAATTGATTAAATGACAGACTAAATTTTTTTAATTGTCTAATTCTTTTTTCATCAACGTCATTTGAATAAAATAACTTTGGAATGTAAGTTTGAAATTTAACAGCATCTACTCCACAATCTTTTGCTTTATCAATTAATTTTTTTGCTAAATTAAAAGATCCCTCATGATTATTTCCAATTTCAGCGACTATAAAGGTTTTTTTATTATCTAATTTAAAATTATAGTTATTCATTAATTATCTCTTTAAATTTTTTCGCTATATATCTAATTTCATTTTCTTTTATGTGAGGACCCACTGGAAATGAGATAGAATGATTACTAATTATTGATGCGTTTTTAAAATTTTTATTTTTTACATTATATTTTTTTTTATAATACTTCATCTCTGGAATAGCTTTTGGGTAATATACACTAGTACCTATACCTTGTTTTTTAAGTTTATTAATTATTTCATTTCTTCTAAATCGTAGTTTATTTAGCAGAATTAATGACAAACAGTAGTTGCTACTTTCATTTTTTTTAATCAAATTTTTAATTACTTTTATATTCGGAATATTTTCCAATTTTTTTCTTAATAATAAAAAATTTTTTTTTCTCTCTTTTAGAAAAAATGGTAATTTTTTTAATTGTTCAATTCCCATCGTAGCACTTATTTCATTCATTCTATAATTAAAGCCGAGTGAAATTACGTCATAAATTAGATTTTTTTTTCTTTGCGAATGATTTCTATTTACACCAAAGGCTTTATTAAGTTTAAGTTTTTCTGCTAATTTCTTATTTCTTAAAATTATCATTCCACCTTCTGCGGTGGTAATGTGTTTTACAGGGTAAAATGAAAAAACACCTACATCACCTAATAATCCTGTGTGTTTTTTATTAATTTTACCTCCTAATGATAAAGCACAATCCTCTAAAACAAACAATTTATATTTTTTTGCAATCTTAATTATTTCAGGCATATCTACCGGTATTCCCAAAAAATGAACAACGGCTATGGCCTTTGTTTTTTTATTAATAAACTTTTCGATATTTTTGGCATTAATATTTCCAGTTTCTTTATCTACATCAATGAAAATAGGTTTGGCTCCCGTAAGCTCGATTGCATGTGCTGTTGCAACATGAGATTGTGATGGTAAAATAACTTCATCGCCAACACCTAAACCTAATGTAAAATAAACTAAATGCATTCCCGCTGTACAAGATGATACGCTCACTGCGTAAGGAGCCTTAGTGAATTTTTTAAACTCATCCTCAAATTTAGTAATTTTGGGACCATGAACTAAAATTGGACTTTCTAAAGTCTTAGAAACTTCTTTGATCTCTTTGCTTGAAATATTAGGACGTGCGAAAGGTATATTTTTCATTTAAATAATTTTTTATAACTGTTAGATAATGATTTATATGAAATCACTTTTGATTTGGAATAAAAAATTAATTTTTTTATTTTTTCAAAATCTTCAATAGTGTCGATACTCAAATTAATATTGCTTTGATTTATATTGTTTTTGAGTTTGTGTATTTTAAATTTTTCAAAGTTATCATAAAAATACGTTGTTACATGTTCTTTATGATATTTTTTTTTAAATAAGGAAAAATAATTTTTATATATCTTAGAATTAATAATTTCAATAGACTGCCCTTTGGGATAAGATCTTGGAAATATATTTGTTAATAAATCGTGTTTTTTCCAATTAAATTTGCTTATTGCTTTATCAATTAATTTATAATCTATCAATGGACTATCTCCACAAATTCTTAAAAATGATCTTACATCTTTTTTTTTTAAAATCTCATAAAATCTTTTCGCAACATTATTTAAAGGTCCTCTGTAAAATTTTATTTTTTTCAACTTACAAATTTTAACTATTGAATTATCAGAATTATTTTTTGATGTAAGAATAATTATTTCAGAAATCTTTCTCGATAACTTTAGTCTGTCAATTAATATTTCTAAAATTGAATTCCCATTAATTTTTTTTATCATTTTTCTTGGAAATCTTTTAGAAGTAACTCTGGCTTGAACTAAACAAAGCATAATTTATTTTAGTTAATTATTCTCTTCTAATTCTTTTTTAAGCTCATCATATTCTTTCATTTTGCGCTGCATAAATTTTATAGTAAGCTTTGTTTTCTCAGAAACACCTGAGGGTGTCAATTTGTAGACATATTTAATTTTTTTTTTACTTTTTTTAAAATTATTTATCTTGACTAAACCTTTTTGTTTTAATGATTTTAAACAGTAGTTTAACTTACCTAAGCTGAACCCCAACTTATTTGCTAACTCTCTTTGTGTGTGATCAGATGTTTTGCCAATTTTTCTTAATAATTCAAAATGACTTTGATTAAACTTCATAGTTTAATATAACGTTCATTTATTGAACAGTAAAGCAAAAAAAATGAATCTCGTCTTTAGAAAGCTTTTAGTTTTATCAAAATTATCATATAGATATATTTTATATTTGACTTTTGTTTATGAATATTAAAGAAAAATTAGACATAATTTAGATCAATTCACAGTTGACCTATTTTTATGTGAAAAACAACAACAATGTGTAAATTAATTTAATTACAATGAGAACCTTGGCATTTTTAACAAGCTTTTATGATTTAAATGGAACATTAAACATTAGAAAAGATTTTTTTAAATGTTTGTCAGAAAATTTTAATTTAGTCTATATAATAAATTCAGATGAATTAAATTTTTTTCCTAGTTTTGAAAAAAAATATTATAGAAAAGAAAATCATAAAAACAAAATTTATCATAAATTACCAAAAAATATAAAATTATTTAATCCAAAAAATAGTAAAGAGTTTATAAAATTTGCAAATAAAAATAATCTATTGATCATTAATAATATTGGAAAAAGTTTTTTTAGGCTAAAAATTCATTTTTTAATAAGAAAAATTGGAGCTAAACAAATTATTGTGAATAATATGGGATCAATTGGAGGAATGCGTATTCATATAGCGCCTACCGAAATTTTACGAATATTAAAATATCACTTGTTTCAAGGGTTATTTAATAAGATTATAACACCTGCATTAATTTTAATTGGTCTGGTACCAAGAATAGACTTGCACTTTACCTGTAAAAAAAAAGAATTAGAAAATGCTAAAAAAAATTTTTTACGAAATTTTTTTTTAAAAAGAAAATTGTTATATTCTAAAGAATTTAAATTAATAAATAGTAGAACTTACGACACATTATTGTCAGATAAAATAAAGGTAGAGGAAAAATATATTGTACATTTGAATGCGGAGATGAATGGACGTCATGAATTAGAAACTAGAGGGAGATTAAATAAAAAAGATTTAGAATCTCACTATTTTCATCTAAGAAAATTTTTAAATAAACTCTCAAAAGATTTTAATAAACCAGTTATTGTATGTGTACACCCTAGTATAAAAAGAATTGACTTTAATAAATTTGTTAAATCAAAACTATTAAGAGGCTTCAAAATAACCCAATTTAAAACTCAATACTATGTTTATAAATCCTTTTTAGTAACTAGTTTTGATACAAGTTCAATCATAGATGCTGCCATTTTAAAAAAAAGAATTCTTGGTCTTTGGTCAAGATTTATGGACATAAATCAAATTGAGCACTCTAAAACTTATCCAAAAAAAATTGGCTATAAAAGAATTAACTTTGAAAATTTCCATTATGATAAAAAAGAGATAATAAAAACCTTAAACAAAAATACCTTGAAATACAATCAATTTATAAAAAATTATCATTGCCATAAAAAAAATATCAAAGGTATCGATGAAATTATTTCAATAATAAAAAAAAGATATAAATGCATTTGAAATTTAAAAAAGTATGATTTTATGTATGATGTTATAATTCAAGCACGAATGGGATCTAAAAGACTACCGGGGAAAACTTTGATGAAGTTTAAAGGCATTACACCACTAGAAGTATTAGTAAACAGAGTAAAAAAAATGAAAAATATAAAAAATATTGTTATAGCTACAACTAAACTGAGAAAAGATGATATTTTTTTTGAATATTCAAAAAAATTAAAAGTTAAGTTATTTAGAGGAAGTAATAACAATGTATTAGACAGATATTATTCTGCGGCAAACTTTTATAAATCAAAAAAAATTATAAGACTCACATCAGATTGTCCATTTATTGATAAAAAAACTCTTACCAAAATGATGAAAATTTTTAGTTCTGGAAAATATGATTATATTTCAAATACATACCCACTGCCCACTACTTTTCCTGATGGTTCAGATATTGAAATTTTTAATTTTAGATCCTTAAAGAAAAATAAACTTGAGGCCTTTTTACCTTCTGACAAAGAACATGTAACAAAATACTTTTGGCAATCAAAAAAGTTCAAATGTTTTAGAATTGAAAATAAAATTGATTTATCAAAATATAGATATACCATTGATATTTACGAGGATTTTAAATTATTTAAATCTATCATAAAAAAATACAAAAATTATTTAAATATAGATATGATTAAGATTATAAAATTTATAGATAAAAATCCTGAATTAGTTAAGTATCAAAAAAAATTAAAAAGAAATTTTGGATGGGATAAATCTTTAAAACAAGATAAATTATTCTTTAATGAAATATGAAATTAAAAAAATCAGGATTTGTAAATATTATAGAAAAACCACACAAACTCTCACAAAAGTTTAGTTTAGCTGCTGTAAAATCGAGAAAACCGGACAAAAAAGATTTAAAAATTGTTCAAGAAATTCTGAATTTTTGCTCACATTTAAAGACGAATTACAAATCCTATGGTGGGGAATGGGAATATTTAAATATTGTCAAAAGAAAAAAATATATCAATGCTCTTTTTGACCGTGACTTAGACAAACTTTCCTCCTTTTTTTCAAATTTGTTTAGAGAAGATGCAAGTTATGGAATTGTTACACCGTCATTTAGTGATATAAAAAATGATTTAAAGTTTAAATCCCAAATTTTGCAAGATATTGATGCCTCTATCGAATTTTCAAATTTAGATAACTCAAAGCAATTGGAAATAAATAAAAATATAGGCAACCCTTTTGGTATTAAAATTAAAAATAATATAATTATGCCAGATACACCAAGACATTTTTACTTCGCTAATAAAATAAAAAAATATTCAAAATTTTTCAAAAAATTTAAGTTCCTTGAAATCGGTGGTGGATATGGGGGTCTTGCCAGAATTCTCCACAGCTTAGATAAAAAAATTACCTATTTCTCAATCGATCTTTTGGAAGGATGTTTAATACAATACTATTTTTTAAAGAAATGTGGCTTTAAAGTAAATCTTATCAAAAATAAAGGAGACATTCGTCAAAATCAAATTAACTTAATTATTTTTGATAAAAATTTAAATATGCTTAAAAATATCGGAAAATGCGATTTTGTTTTTAATTCAAGGTCTTTTTCAGAGATGAGTAAAGAAATACTCAATAAATATTTGAGTTTTATAAATAATAAAATTAAACCGAAATATATTTATCATGAAAATTCGAATTTTTTATTATTTCCAAAAAGTAAAAGGCATATAGAAATTTTAGGAGATGAGTTTAAAATTGATAAAAAAAAATATAACTTAGAATATATTAATATTTCTCCCTTTTCTGGTGGATCTGGTAGATATAGAGAATTTTTTTATAAAAAAATATGATTATTGATAATAAAAATCTTTGGAAAAAAGCTAGAAAAATTATACCAGGTGGCAATGGACTTCTTTCAAAAAGACCAGAAAGATTTCTTCCAGATGGATGGCCCACTTATTTTAAAAAAGCTAAGGGTATTCATATTTGGGACCTAAATAATAAAAAATTTATGGATATGACATACATGGGGATAGGAACCTCTGTTCTAGGTTATAATAATACTTTCATAAATAATTTTGTTAAGAATAAAATAGACCAAGGAATAAATACAACATTAAATTGTTACGAAGAATACGAGTTGGCAAAAGAATTACTTAAGATAGACACATTTGCAGATCAAGTAAAATTTG
>MDSZ01163331.1_pt1 | contig 20044 bp, 11 predicted proteins | sample 811201 | NCBI WGS metagenome assembly MDSZ01 (sample SAMN05326647, study PRJNA326480) | marine metagenome | isolation source: seawater | place: Indian Ocean: North | collected 2010 | reverse complement strand
TGGTATGTCACGATATTGACCTAAAAGCAACACGGGAAATACTAAACAGAGTATTAACTTTTTCATCATCGTATCACCGCAAATTTACCAATCACAGGATTGCCACTGCTTCCATCATCCTCTTGAACATGGAAAATATAGAGACCAGGTGCAATCTCCTGATTGTTTTGAGTTCTCATATCCCAAAATGCATTACCAGATTCTGAATTTTCATGCTTAATGGTACTTACTAGCTCACCATTAAGAGTGAAAATCTTTATGGTACATTCAATAGGAAGATTTGTAAAGCGAATCTGCCTTAGGTGCTCATCTTCTTTATAACCTGAGTTCACCCTGTATGGATTTGGAACAACCTTTACATTTTCCAAAGATGACAAGGGCGTTACCCCTGGGTATACTTGAACAAAGTTCCTATCCAATACAGTAGTTCCCTTTGAATTCTCAATGGATGCATATCCATCAGGATCAGCCCATTGATCCGGATTTGAATAATTTGTATCGATCACCACTTCGTATTGCCCACCTCCGATGTCATTATAGGTTTCTTTGAACGGTGGCTCAACACCCATATCGTACGCAACAACAGAGTAAGTATATTCAAGTCCATCAGTTACTTTTTGATCCGTAAATAGGTAGTGCATTGTGTCACCTTTTATCACAACCGGTTCTTCCAATCGAATACTCTCCAAGCCTGTATCAGTTCCAAGGCTGAACCAAGGAAAATAAGGGTCTTGACCATTTATCGGATGTCCTCTACTTAACTCTGGCGGACAGTCAAAACCTCTAGAGTACACACAATGAGTTGAATCCTCTTCCGCAGATAAATCAAACTGTTGATATGGTCTCCAACCAGCAAAAATACCATCAGTATCATATATCATATCTTCAGGATTTCCCCAACTGGTACCGCCATCTCTACTCTTATATATTTTATAGCCTTCAAAATCAGCATATCCAGTAACAACATCTCTAGATTCTTCTGCAGCATCATTCCAATAAACATTAACTTCACCTTGTCCGGTTATGGCATGTACCGTAGGTCTAGTTGGTGGAGTAAAACCTTGATAACGAGAGTTATACATTACCTGAGCAAATCTTGCATTATTGATTAGATCATTTTCTGTCTGGCCAAAAATAATACAAAAAGAAAACGGAACCTCTCTTCCCACAGGCAGATCAAAAGGACCACAACTCATTATCAGGACACAATCCAACCCCTCAGGGTCTCTAGCATAAACTGCTTCTAATTTTAATCCTTCTACTGAATCAAAATGAGGATTTAATTCTTCACCTAAATCAGTACCTGGATTGGGAGTATGAAAATGCCAAGCTTTTTCGCCTTCACTCAGGTTTGATGTATCACCAACCATTAATTTATAGAGAATTTCTTCTTTGTTCTTAGCTACGGGACATCCCTCATAACCAGCATAACAACTGCTCGAATTAGATTCTGGAGAAACAACACCTGGACGCTGATACCAATCAACCCAGTGCCAATCCGTCATTTTCAATGGCTCACCAGGGAAAATATCAATAGTTCCATCCAGGTCAAGGTCAACAGGGTCTGTCGCTCTTGGAGAATCTAATAATTGAGTTGCCACTACTCCAAATTCATTACCCGGATGTGATGCAGCCGAAGGTTCATCAAGGGTGTATCCTGCAACACCTGATAACCCATCGTGGTCTCCAATCATAGCCATACTTATTAACATTCTATCATTATTGACCTCAAATATTTCCCAATAATACTTCATGAAATCATCATCATTTGTATGTAAGCCACCATTATATCCATCCCAATCACCCATTAGAACATCTGCGTCCATATAAAAACCTAGTGACATACCGCTATAATCAAAGCCTTTGCCGCGGTTTAGCTTGGTTCCGTCAGGCATAATCATGGCCTCTCCACATTCTTGGTTGCCATTCTCATCAAATATAGGATTACCATCTTCATCTTCTGCACACCAATCCCCACTTTCGTTACGAACCTTCACAGTGACAAACATAATGTCTTCTGCATACGATACACCATATGAGTGAGCTGTTGCTTTTACTCTTAACCCCATTGGGTATCCAGTTTGTTCGTATTCATTATTAGTATTAACATTATTTGCACGGTGCGCCCATCTATCATCAAATTCCATGTAAACATCCATGTCTGAAACAAACCGCCCAGGAACCTCTTCCCAACAATTGGGGTCTTTTCTTGAATATGAACATCCAGGCAGGTTAACATTGAAATCTTGCGACCACCACCCTGGCCAAAAGGATTCCATTAGCCCAGTAGAATTATTCATCCTAGTGGGCCAAGTGCCAGAGTAGGCTGAATGTGCCAGAACAGGATAAGTATCGTCCCCTGAAACCCAAGGCGTGTCTCCAAAAATATCGCTAGAATTAAATTCTGTTTGGTGAGAATTTGTTCGAGACATAGTAGAGCCATGCCAGTCTGTTTTGTAATCAGTATCTATGAAGTGTGATTCAGCAGCGTTTGCTCCGTAGTAAACGTAATTGTCATCCTGGGTCCACTCTTCAAGATCTTCACCATAGTCGTAGAAATCGAATTGATCTTCCCTACTAATCAAGGCCGGCCTCAAGGCCCAAGGATATATGAACCCAACCCTCGCCGTACTTGAATTGGGGTTCTTATTTCCAAAAGTACTAAGTACTATTTTCCTTTCTTCATGATTAAAATAGAATTGTTTATCTGAGTTGATCTCATCAATGGAAAACTTCTCTTCATTAGGATTGTAGATACCATCATCATCCCCAAGTTCAAAAAGGATACCTTTGTATGTTGTGTCACCAGAAAAAGGATACCAATCATCGTAAGCATCGGATGACTCCCAGATACTATAAAGGGGAAAACCTTCTTCATCAACAATTGTCTCAAGAACTTCCCAAGAAAAATGAGCGGTATTCTTATGTCCAGGTACAGCGCCTATGAATGAAACGGCAGGTAAATAAGAATAGTCTCCCCAAATCCCTGAAGGGTGAAAATCCCAATTAATGAAACTACCATAATTAGTAATTGCACTCTTTACTCTTCCTTGATCAATAAACCCTTGCGCTCTATCACTCATTGGATTAGTAGGAAAGGGGTTGTCACCTATTTTAGCAGTCTTCGATTGCCTGAAAGGATCAGGAATAGGCTGCGTCATATGCTTCAATCTGCCTTCTTTTGCAACTGTAATTGTAGTGATTACTAAAAGTAATTGAGTTAAGTATTTTTTCATGTCAATCAAAATCAATCCTAATAAAAAAGTTAATTTCTCTAGGCGATGAAAGCCTCCAAGGCCTATCGTAATAGGCGCTTGATTTATCCGCATATACACCTGCGCCGTTAGGATCAGTACCAGGCAATCCAACTAAATTTGTATAGTATGTCCCCGGGTCATCAGGCTTTCCAGTTAGTGCATATATATCATAAGCATTACGAATGTCTAGAACATTGAATACATTCAACCCAAGTGAAAACTTGTGCTTCAAAAATTCAAAATATTTCGAGAACGAAATGTTTACATTTCTGTAGCCTGGACCTCGCTTAGAATTTGGCTGCCTAAGATCTTCGGCTGGATCTTTTCCTTTGAAAATGATGGGCGTATATGGGTAACCACTTTGGTAAAAAGCGGTAAGCCCTGCCTGAATACCAAAAGGAAGGAATGTATAAAAATAATATGTTAAATCATGTGGCCTATCATAATAGGCAAGATTTTCCTGACTGGGAGCATCCACATATTGTCCAGTTATACTGGCCCAGGCATATTCGCTATTGGTCTTCGCTATCGAGTATGTATACTGTAATTGAGATCCAAAATTAGCCCATCGCCATTCAAGTGTCAAATCAAGACCTCTGGCAGAACCATAATCACCATTTGACGCAACTTGATACTGATAAACACCTGATCTTTCATGAGTATAACGAGTCAATTGGTCCATATCTCTAACCCAAGCACCTAAGGAATAAGCCCAGTTTTCACCAACTTGAACGTTGAAGCTGGCACCATATTGCTGAGTCCTTTGTGCATTCATAGTCGCATTTCCAACAGCACCTTCCCCTTCTTCAAATAATTCCTCAGGATCTTCTAAACTATTTGTATTTAAATAAACATTTTGATATATAGGATTTTGAAAGTAAAGACCATAATTGAATGTAAAGGTTGATTTGTCTGTGATAACATGACTAAAACCAACACGGGGACTTATTTTATATGACCAGTCTGAGTCCTTAAGCAGTATTTTTTGCCTTGCCAAACCAGCTATGTCGGATGCTTCTTCTATACCCTGGTCCCATTGATCATCATCGTCAAGATCAGAATAAAACCATGGTCTTCCGGGACTGAAATTTCCAAGGGTATCTGACCATACTTGAGAGTTGTAGTCTACCATATCAATGCGAATTCCATAGTTGATTACCATCCAAGGCACCTCAAAGGTATTCTGAATATATGCAGAGAATTCTTCCGGCTCGCGGAAATCATCCCACTGCCCATTATCATTAGCATCGGTGTATTTTTCTCCAGCATCCCATCTACCATTATTTTCACCCGCATCTGCCTCAAGGTAACCTTCATCACCTAGTACTAGACCATCAGGACCTGTATCCTGCCAATACTCAGCAAATGTTTGTATTTTTGCTCCAGCGCCAAGCCAAGGATACTTTACCTCGTAAAAATTTAATTTATGGGATTTATAATCAGCACCTACTCTCAATTTCCATTTATCAGTTAGTTGACTCGTAACATCAAAACGGATTTCATCTGTTATCGATGTAGAACTAGCATAGAAAGTATCGTGCCCTCCAAATGTTCTTCCCTCATCCCAGGCAACGCCTGTCAATGGATCAGGCATATAATAATATGGATTAGGCAACCCAGGTAAAAAACCGAAATTTACTGGATATCCAAAGTATCCGGGTACATTTTGCCAATTGAGTATCACGCTTTCATAATCATAAAAAGGTTCAAAATCTTCATACATTTCTGGCTCTAACCAATAATCACCATCTTTTTCTATTAATTCTTTGATAAGCTCTGGGCCATCCCATTGACCATCACCATCAACATCAACAAATGGTTCTCCAGTATCCCAAACGCCATTACCATTTCTATCATCAAAATCTTCGGCTAGTTCCCAATTCCAAAGACCAGGCTTTGCCCCATGGAACCAACCAGATCGCTCATCAATATTCGTATATCGAATTGTATCCCCGTCTTCTCCTATGGTAAAAGGAACTACATATTCATTCTCTGGATCTGATATTTGCTTATATCCTGCTGGATGCCTCCACTCAAACCAATTTGGGTAACCGTCTTTATCATTATCTCTCCATCTCACACCTTGAAACTGTTCTTGAGTAAATCTTGACCACCTAAGAGTATAGAAAGTACTCTGGGTCAAGGAATGATTAATTTCAAAATTGTATCTATAAGTATCTCTAAATAGCTCATTTCTACCTTCATCCCAGTATAAATAACGAGGGTTGAAGGCCTGCCTATGGTTAGCTACTTGCCAGTACGAGCCGTGAAAACGAAGCTTGTTGGTGAATTTGTAGCTTAACTTTGCAAAAACGTCCCAAGTCATGTCAAACCCAAAACCTCTGAAACCAGACACATCATCCCATGGGTATACAACATTATTTTTATTTTGCTCAAGTAAATCAAGATCTAAATCAGATTCATTTAGAAAATACTTTGGGCCACGATAAATTTTATCATCAAACTCATAAACACTGTACTTATCCTCATTTGTATATTGACCAGATATCCAAAAGGTTAGTTTTGGGATACCAATAATTGGTCCTCCCACACCAAAATTATAATCATCATAACCGCGATTTAAATCATAGTTATTTGTTTCCAGATCATAACCAAGAGCAGAATTAATCGCAGCACCAATCCTACTCGTCTCGTATCTAAAATGGTATTCCATCTCGCTTCCACCAACGGAAGTATGCCAATTAGATACTGCAGACTGAGCATCCCCATATTCAGCATTAAATCCTCCTGGCTGCCAATCAAACTGCCTCACGGCAAATAGGTTAAGTCTAGTACCAGACCCTATGGATCCAAAAATCGGATTGCGAAGATACATTCCATCCATCATATAGGCTATTTCTCCAGACCTACCTCCTTTCACGTGTATCTCTTCTATCCCTCGCTCTTCATGATCTGGAACAGATTTTGTTCGGCTTTCTACTTTGACAACACCTGACTGTAATGTGTATAACTCTGTAAGGTCTCTAATCGGAAGAGATTGTATTGCTTCTTTGTCAACAGTTATCTTTTTTGATGTTGTACCTTTTTCAACAAGGGGCCTTTCACCAATGACCTGGACCTCATCTCCTTCAACAGCTGCAATTGGTAATTTAAAATTCAACCATACAGTTTGATCCATTACAACATTCACACCGGTCATCGTCTGCTTTTGATAGCCCATCATTTGTACAACCACATCGTATTCACCAACTGGAATGTTTAATATTATATAATTACCTTCAGCGTCGGCAGCGGCACCGCTACCAACTATGGGAACATAAATATTTGCCCCTGGCAATGGGGAACCATCAACATCGGTTACCTTACCCCGAATGGTCCCATCCGTTCCTGAAAATAGGAATGATGCACAAAAAAACATTGTAATGAAAAGATTTTTTGAATGAATCATTCGTTTAACTCCCTAAGGTCTAATGTTTGGATACCAGTTTGTGTATTAACATAGAATGGGTCATAGTCAAATTCAGGGTGCTCTTCAATATTCTGCAATGAGATTGATTTAACAGGGTTTAATAGCTTTCTAAATACACCATTTTCAGGATCAATTTCTACAGCTGTTAACTCAATTCTATTAAGCCCCACCCATGCTTGGTTTAGGGTATCCAAGTAGCTGTCATTCTGGGTAAGCGAGGAATTAAATGGGTGCTCGGTCCATCTTATATAAACCTCACTTTTAACAAGGCCTTTTCCTTTTGCTAACCACGAAATAGTCCTCTGCCCAAAGTCTACACCGCTCCCAACCATAGTCATTGTAGTATTTCGTGTTATTTTAAAACAGTCATTAAAGGTAGTGTCTGGTGCTGGTTGATCCATACTAGGTCTATGACCAGCTGGAACGGTGACACTTTCTGACTCCACTCTATAAGATTTTTGAATGAAATATACAGAAATCTCGGTAGTGTCATAATAAGCAGTATCAACCATTTCTCCATCTCTCAAGTAACCATTATATGTGTAGTAAAGCACTTCACTCTCTAGACTTTGTTTATTCCAGAATCCGTCCTCAATATCATTTGGGCTAAAGTAAAATCCAAGTGGCAAAAAATATGACGGATAAACAACTTGATTAAGGTGGTCTGGTTCATGGAAAATATGATAATTGTAAAATCTTTCAGTCTGCCCACCTGCGGATCTTGTCCATTCTGATTTAGTGATATAATAATCATCAGGCGATAGCGATGCCCCTGGGCTATTCTCAAGAGTGACGTGGCCAACTTTTTCTCTTGTAAATAAAGTAACTAATGAATCAACATCATCAACAAATTGCTGTTTCAGATCATAATAATCAACTTCCTCAATTACATCTGAATAAATATTACCCCACCTATCGGTTACATCATCACCCAGATAGAGTTCTGTTTTAACTTCTGGCTGGCTTGGGTTTGACCAGTCTACTATGAGATTATCTGGCTTATCACCTATAACATATAATAATGTATCCTCTATACCATCGCCATTATTGTCTTTAATGGAAAAAATCTCCTCTTGGTCATATATTCCATTACCCCTGTCAGAAAACTCTTCACCTAATGTGTAATCACCCGACCCATCTTCATCAACATATGATTCTTCACCATCCCATTTGTTATTGCAATTTCTATCCTGGTATGGCTCACTCAAATCGTAGGTACCAGATGAGTCTATATCATAAAATGGTTCAGCAGGATCCCATATCAAATTCCCTCTATCATTGAATTCATAAGCGACTGAGATGTTGCCATCACCATCAAAGTCCTGAATGACGTCATCTCCTTCATCATACTGACCATTGTTATTGTTATCACTGTATTCATACAAGACCTCATATATACCATCACTGTTATGATCTTGAATAACAGTTTCATCCGGGTCCCATATTCCATTATCATTGCAATCTGTATTTGACCTAAAAACTAAAGAATCGTTACTGAGCTGTTGTTTTATGAATTCAAAGGTATTTAAGAATCTGATGGGTTCATCAGAAATGAAAACATAGTCTGTATCATTCCACTCTGATGAGTCAACAAAGAGTAAGCCGCTATCAATAAAGGGCGTATCTACCACAGCCCAGTAGGAACTAACATCAAATGTGTCATTATAATATATCATCGTATCAGACACAACCCAATCAGAATTAATTAGCTTGTACCTTTGCAATGACGGCTCCGCCTCAAGATTCCACTCAAGTAGCTCTAGGTTTTTGAATGGAGTAGAGGTCATTAAAACCGAATCTGGCGCGATGGAATCAGCGATTGAAAGGGAATCTATGTAATTACGGGCGGTGTATTGCGCTTCATCAGAAGACGTCATTGCAACAAGATGGTTTGGAAAAGTATTAAAATTCATCCTTGTTGGATCTTCGCCAAAGAGACTATAATAATCTGCGTATGAATTATAGTTGGCCATTAGGTTAGGATTATATCTAAAATAGGTTGCATTTACATCATTTTCAAAATTATAAAAGTACTCTGATATGGCTCCTTGTGATCCCCCAAGGTCCTGACCTAACGTATTTGAAAATGAGATTTGTTCTTGTTCTTCTGTATCTTCTTGCTCAATTATGCCACATGATATGCCTATTAAGCATAAGCCAAAAACTGATTTGAGGAGTAAAATTTGTTTTTTCATTAATTTAATCACAAGTTCTATCATACAAAGAAGCATCAAATATAATCATTTGAATAGTATTTTTAATTGGTTTTTAAAAAAAAATATTAAAGACACCTATGAAACATACAAAAAAAATTTTCTTTATTACCATAATTTTTCTTTCATTTGCAAAATCCGATAGCGCAATACCCAGCCCCATTAAAGTATTTCAACCGGATGGCACTGAATTAATAGTTCGCAATAAGGGTAATTATTTACAAGGGTGGCACGAGTATAATGGTTGGACTATTACAAAAGACTTGAGCGACTGGTGGGTATATGCTAAAGGAAATGATGGAACAAAATTGATTCCTTCAAATTTGAAAGTAGGAATTGATCAAAGTCCGCAAGAGGAAGGCTCAATGATTCAACCTGGCATCAGACCTGATTCCTATATTTTAGATGATGATGCTCCCGTGCCTGATTTAAGTGCAACTCGCACCGACACTTTTAGGGTTCCTTTAATACTTGTAGAATTTCCTGACGCCCCTGCAACATATGAGCCATCTGAAATTGATTTAATTATGAACCAAGAAGGGTACACTCATTTGAATTATGATAACACTGGTAGCTTTAGAGATTTTTATCAAGAGATATCATATGGACAATTTCTTCCGATTGCGGATGTATCTGAGTGGTTTACTGCGCCAAATAATCATGACTATTACTCTTACAACAATGGCTATGCAAGGGTAAGACAACTGGTCAGAGCTATGGTAGACTCCCTAGAAGAATCTGGCTTTGATTGGACGATATATGATAATGATGGTGATGGATATGTAGATGCATTAAACCTAATTCACCAAGGAGCAGGTGCTGAAGAGGGTGACTATTCCAACATATGGTCGCATAAATCTAGTCTTGGAGAATTAGCCGTTAACTATGATGGGGTTATAATAAATAGCTATAATATGAATCCTGAAATACAGGGTGGGAATATTGTAGCAATAGGTGTGCTTGCTCACGAGTTTGGACATGCACTTGGTCTACCAGATTTGTATGACACCGATTATTCCTCAAACGGGTCGGGTAAACTTGCTCTAATGGCCTTTGGGACATGGGGAACAAGTGGCACTTCACCATGGTATCCATCCACTATGATAGGTTGGTGCAAAAATGAACTAGGCTGGGTAGACGTAGTTGAAATTACTGATGATCAAAATACAGTTTCATTACAACAAACATATTCCAATAATACAATATATAGAGTAAATCATTCGCAAACTGATGAAGAATATTGGCTATTGGAAAATAGACAAAAGATTGGCTCTGATACATTGATGCCATCTCCCGGACTTACAATTTGGCATATTAATGATGATTTTGCTGAACAGTGGAATCCAAACAATAATGAACCATATTACGGAGTTGGTCTCGAGCAAGCAGATGGTATGTTTGCACTAGAAAATGGAGGACCAAGCGATGCGGCTGATGTTTATCCGGGGACTACAGACAACAGAGAATTCAGTCACTCATCATCACCAAATACTACAAGCTTATTTGGGTTACCTTCGATGCTGCGAATAGATAATATTTCAGACCCTGGTGAATTCATGACCTTTGATGTTGAGTATAATGAAATAATTCTTGCGACAGCAACAATTGAGGATGGAAGCGGGTATGCATACAATCAAGGTTATTTATCCTTGGGTTTGGATAATGAAATGACACTTCAACAATTTATGTTCGAGCTTAGTTTTGAACCATCTTATGTTGATATAGTTGGCATCACGCCCACAGAAAGAACAGCATATGATTCAGTAATAATTGATAATAATCTTGTTACGTTAATAAATCCAACCATCCAGCCCGGAACGGGTTCGATTTTAGACCTGCAATTATTTAATAATGTAGGTATTTCCTCCGATGTTGTTGTTAGCTATTCGATGTGTATTGCATACACAGCCGATAGTAGCGAGGTAGGGATAACCATTACTGATATTGCTGAATATCAAATTCAAGCAGTTGACCAGTACTACACCATAGAAAATGGTAATGGGTCAATTAATGGTGGTGCGTCTCATACAGTATCACTAATTAATACTGTCCCAATTGCATTGACTGTTTTTCAACTTTTTGATGAACCGAACATTTTGACTCCCAGTGCTGAACCATTTGAAGATCTAAATGGCAACGGTGTGTACGATACAAATGAACCTTACACTGATTGGAATAATAATGAACAATGGTCTCCAATTATTGAACCCTTATCACTATCTGACGGATGGGAAATTGATCTGACTATCAATGAAAATAGCATGACTGTAAGCTTATCTAATTGGGATGAACCATTAATGCCTGAACTCAACGAATTATTTAGAGTAAACTACTTGGTAAACGATCAAGCACAACTTAATGACGTAACTACAATCACTACAAATGTTCTTCTAATTCTTGATGGCTGGGGAAATAGTGGAGTACCATTTGTAAATGGAGATGGTACGGTAACTATCAATCAAAACTTATCGAACTATGAATTAAATAATATTGCAACCTCATTCTCCATTAACCAAGTTTACCCTAACCCCTTCAATCCCATAACTTCAATTTCATTTTCCGTACCAAATGATAATTCACGAGTCTTTATGAGGATTTTTGATATTTCTGGTAAAATTGTTAAGCAGTTAACACATGAAAGGTATTCACCTGGAAGGCATACGATGATATGGGATGCTAGCAAGGCCAGCTCAGGAATTTATTTTTTAGAGTTCAGCGCTGGAAACACTAGGCAAGTTAAAAAATTGACCCTGCTCAAATAATTATGCAGATTTCTTTGACCTATTAGGTTTTATGATTAAACCCTTCCCGCTCAGAATGTAGTCTTTGGTGATTATCAATTGTTCTACACCTTGCATATCAGGTAGTTCATACATCAGGTCCATAAGATGGCTCTCCATTACCGACCTTAATGCCCTTGCACCAGCTTTTTTTTCATGGGCAATGCTAACAATCTCTTTAAGCGCTTCTAATTTGAATTCTAAAACAACACCTTCAAATAAAAATAACTTTTGATATTGTTTTAAAATAGAATTTCTTGGCTCTATTAAAACTTTCAATAAATCATCTTGATTTAAAGTATCTAGCGAACTTAAAATCGGTAAACGACCTACCAATTCAGGGATTAAGCCATATGTAATTAAATCCTCTTGCCTAACCTGTTCAAAACCATTTGAAGAATTAACTATCATATTTTTACTAATAGACCCACCAAAGCCAAGCTCTCCTTTGCCTATTCTCTTTGATATTATGTGCTCCAAACCAGAAAACGAGCCGCCACAAATAAATAGAATATTAGATGTGTCAATAGGAATTAGACTTTGTTCTGGATGTTTTCTACCTCCTTTTGGTGGAATATTAGCCAATGTACCCTCAAAGATTTTTAATAAAGCCTGCTGGACGCCCTCACCACTTACATCACGGGTAATTGATGCGCTAGCACTTTTTCTGCCTATTTTATCTATTTCATCGATATAAACTATTCCTTTTTGTGCTGCATTAATGTTATAGTTTGCAACCTGGAGTAATCTAACTAGGATATTTTCGACATCCTCACCAACATACCCAGCTTCTGTCAAAGTTGTAGCATCGGCTATTGCAAAAGGAACTGAGAGATATTTTGCTAATGTTTGCGCAATTAATGTCTTGCCAGTTCCTGTTGAACCAATGAGGAGTATGTTACTTTTATCTAATTCAACATCCGTATTATATGACTGGTGAATAATCCTTTTATAGTGATTGTAGACTGCTACTGAAATAGATTTTTTTACCCTATCTTGTCCAATCACATAATTATCAAGATACTTTTTGATTTTTGATGGTTTTTGAAGAATAACTTTAAAACCAGTGCTTGACTCCTGATGCTGTGATTCTAGATTAACCTCTAGTTTCTTTCCCTTTTGTATTTTAGTCATTTTCGCTTTGTTAAAATAGAATCTATGAGACCATAGGTTTTAGCCTCTTTTGAAGTAAGGTAGTTATCACGTTCAGTATCGATTTCGATCTTCTTTAATGTTTGACCCGTATTCTTAGCAAGAATAGTGTTAAGCTGTTTTTTCATTCTTAATATCTCATCGGCTTGAATTTTTATATCTGTAGCTTGCCCTTCTGCTCCACCCATAGGTTGGTGTATCATTATCCTAGAATTTGGCAAAGCAGATCTTTTTCCACTAGCACCACCTGAAAGTAAAAATGCAGCCATACTAGCAGCTTGTCCTAGACAAATAGTTGCCACATCTGGTTTGATGTATTGCATGGTATCATAAATTCCCATACCGGAGGTTATCACACCACCTGGTGAATTGATATAGAGGTAAATATCTTTTTCTGAATCTTCAGCCTCTAAGAATAAAAGTTGGGCTATTACAAGGGAGGCAATGGAGTCATGTATCGGGGTACAAAGAAAGACTATTCTTTCCTTAAGTAATCTTGAATAAATATCAAATGCGCGTTCTGACCTTCCGGTTTGTTCAACAACTATGGGTACTAACTGATTGAGTATTTTTTCATCAATGTTCATATTCATTTCCTCGAAGATCCTCTGTTTTGACTTGTAGTTCTTCAACTTTAGCAAATTGCTCTAAATATTTCAAAATCAACTTTTCTATTAGTTCATCCTCCAAACGCTTCCTACTGCTAGGTTTTTTGTAGAATTTCTTTATTTCAATTTCAGATTGTGGGGTTCGATCAATAAGTTTTTGGATTTCATTGTTCACATCTTGATCAGATACTGCAAGACCACCTTTCTCTATAATTTTATTTCGCAATGAGTACCATTTCACATTCCTTTCGGCTAATGGTTTATAATGCTCACGTACTTTCTGTTCGTCTAAAGGTTCCCCATTATTTTGTTTTTTAACATCTTCTATAAGATTAATGAGATAATTTTCAACCATCGATGGTGCAAATGAAGGGTTTGCTTTTTCAATTACAGCGTCAGACAAGTCTCGCTCATATGATGTTTGTGAACGCTCATTGAAATTTGCTATGATTTTGTCTTCAACATCATTACGTAACTGTTCAAGACTGCCCAATTTGGGGTTGATTTTTTTTATAAATTCTTTATTTAATTCTGGTAGTATCTCCCTCTCAATAGAATCAACCTCTAGTTCATATTCAGACTTATTCTCTTCCTTATTGAGTTGAAGATTTATCCTTGCTTTCCCCCCTGGCTTCAAACCTATCATTTTTTCTTTCTGATCATCTGTGAAAGAACCGTTGCCAACTCTGAGATATTGTTTTTCAAATTTTTTCCCAATTATTGGGACGCCTGTTTCATCAAGTTTTTGAAGTGAACAGGTAAGGTAGTCTCCTTCAACAGCACCATCTTCTACCGTTTTGATTGTTGCGTGAGCTTTTCTTAGTTGCATCATTGCATCTTCAACATCTTTTTTATCGTGTATGTATTTCACTTTTTTTACTGATAGACTATTCTTTTTTAGTTTTGGCAAATCGATATCAGGCTCTATCTCAAATGATGCGGTAAAGGAAAAATCCTCATTCATTTGAAAGGAGACATCTTTTATTTCTGCACGGTTAACAGGATTAAGGTTTTCTTTTTTCAACCCTTGTAGATAATATTTCTGAATGTTATTGTCAACAAACTCAGCTTCGATATTTTGTTTGAACTGCGTTAACAACCTATCTACTGGAATTTTGCCAGATCTAAACCCAGGCATTTTTATCTTTTTACTGAACTTTTTAACAGATAAATTGAATTCCACTTCAAGTTCTCTCCAAGGAACATCAGCAGAAAGTTCCACAGTATAATCGTTAATCTTTTTTACTTTTACTTTCAATTTAAATCCTAAAATTTATTAATGAATTTAGATGTTGTATCAATTAGCTTGAAGCAAAAATACTAACTTATTATACAATTCGACTGAATAAATAATCATTCAAGGATTGAGTATTATATTAACAAGAAAAATAATATCTACAACTGATATTTCACCATCATTGTTTATATCAGATATTGATTCCTGGCATATCCCATTAAGCGTACCATTTTCTATGTCTGAAAGTGTCAAAACATCAATTACGTTCAAGCCACCTGAATTATCAATGTCTCCTAGCTCCCAGGAGTCACAAGCTGTAGTTGGTGAGGCAAAAAATTCATACCACCCTCCTATTGGATTTTTTTCTAAACGCCCGCTTGAATCCGCAGCTTGAATGTAATATTGGATGAACCCCGAATCAATAATAGCAGGTATGAATCCAAGCCACCTGCTAGAATCATCTTCAAAAATTATCTGGTGCATATAGTCAGATGACCAATGATTTGAATTAGGTCTTTTCCAAAAAACCTTAATCGAATCTTCTATGAGGCCTGTATTGCTTAAATCATCCACAATCACCTCAATCATATAGCCATCAAAGCTTGGTTCAGTACCGTAATCTAATGGATTGTGAAATATTTGTAGCATCTCAAGATCGGGAATACCTTTTACTCTGCAGTGCAGTGCATCTGTCGATTCCCACGAACCAGTGAATCCCATGATTTCGTAACCAGGCAATGCTAATTGGTAAGTTTCCAATGCCTCTTCATCCCAGCTACCGCCAGTGACTGGTACTAATACTTTTTCATTAAGTATGAGTGAATTTGTATATGGCTCATTCCCCGGAGTCCAAATCCTATGTAATTCCCAAGGCTCCCCCCATTCATTAAGCGAATTTGCAAAATATTCAGCAGTCTCCTCAATATCATCGTATTGTGGATGCGTTTCAGGAACCTCTCTAATTAAAATCTTTGATGGGCTTAAATATTTCCCCCAACAATCTATATGGTCAATATAAGTATTATTAGGGTCATCGACTATATGGTATGTCTCAATGCCATAATATTCCAGCATAATATCAAGTAAATCTTCATCAGGTATTTCATTCTCTTCATATACTAAATCAGATGATGCTGAAATCCCTAATCCATCTGTCATATAATTACCACCTGCATGAATTATATCAGTTGCATAGTATGGTACTTCAAGATGATTTGAGATTTTTAATGGTGCATCATTATCATTTGGCCGTGGACGATTATATGTGAAATCCACTATTGAAACATTATTATTACCATCAACAATCCACCAAGGTCCGTAATCCCTTGTCCAATAACTATCTGTTGGGCCTATGACAAATTCTACATTTTCGATATTTACATCTCCATCCTCCATCGCATTTAACGCCGCATTCTGCTGACTTGATGAAACCAAGCAAAATATTGTTGAATTTTCAGATATTTCAGAAATTATTTCCGTGCTTAACCCAAATGGATAACGAATTAGAACACCTTGCATCCTCTCATATTCAGCAATACTTCGAACCGGGCCTAACGGAGGATCTGTATCCCTACCCATAATGAGAATCTCATCTAACCTTAATTTTTCTGATTCTGTTAGTCCAATTGGAAGTTCGTTCTGCTCTGATGCTAGTATAACAATCTGAAACAGATAGATCACATAAAAAGTTTTAATTAGCTCATACATATAAAATTGATTTTGAGATGAAATTAAATGAAGGAGAACGATGCAAATCAGAACGGCGAGTACATTCTGGAAACTATATACTGGTTTATTATTGTCTCAACCTATATGTAACACCCTCCATAGTCTTAAGAAATTTTTCAACTTGATTTTCAGTGTGAAATAGCTCATCCATTGGAACAAAAACATCACTAGGATATTCAAGTTCATCATAATCTCTAAGAAAATTTGACTCTAATTTTAGCACTAAGTCACGGAGTACCATCGGGGGAACCTCCTTATTTCTCATAAAATTAATTTGTAGATTTAATTGCCCGACAGAAGTCATGTGGAATAAAGGTAACAGTCCAACGTCCGTATCACATCTGAAGGTTAAGGTTCCATGTTCGGAGCTACGCCCCCAGGTGATGTCATCTGCAAATTTTTCTGAAAATTCAACAATATGAACCCCAACTTTTGCAATTTCTCGGTTGCATTGTTCCCTTAAATGATTTACGAAGGTGGTTTTATCCCAATTTGACATATAAATTTCCTTTTAATTAAAAGTAATGGGCTGTAAGGTGAGTGATAATTTAATAAATTTATCTTAAATAAAAAAAGAGGAGCTAGTGTTCGATATTATTTATATTTTATCTTTTTCCACTAGTTCATAGAACAATACTCCATCAAACCTATTCTTGTTTTCATTAATCAAGTAATTCATAAAGTTTACAATTACAGTTTTTTCTTTTGAAGATGAGGCATGAATTAGGTCAGTTTTATTTATAATAAATCCCTCATGTGCAACTGCAATACCTAAATTAAAGTAGCTTCTTTTAATAAATGCAACTCCACATATTTTTGGTAATCTTGAAATAATTTGTTTATTAATTTTTTCTGTTGGTATAAATGAAATATTAGCTTTTAATGTCCAATCTAGTTCTAAAAAATTCTTACCATCATCTTTTTTGTTTAATTCAATTTCTAGATTCTCAATATCTTCATATTCAGCTACAGATTTTGTGATATCAACCGTTATATGATGATTTAGAATTCTATCAGATGTAAAATGCCATCGATAATCGTAATCAGGATATTTTTTAAGATTGACATTGGCTTTATAATGGATGTCAATCATATTTTTCTTTGCCTCTTCCAATGAAGAACTTTCTGCAAATGCTAAAGTAGTAAGTATGTGTACTGTACAATCTGATGAATCATATCTAATAATCGGATCTTTATCCTTTCCTTGTTCCTCTCCAAGACAGTATAGACCATAAGGCGTCCCTACCCGCCATAGATTCAGAGCTATAAGCCTATCATAGTAATTAGGATAATTGTCTTGAAATTTTATTAAGTAAAAATCAAAATCTTGCTGATTCAATGTCCAAGGTTTAGGAAGTCTTTCTACCCATAAAAAGGATTGAATGCTCTCATTGCAACTAAAAAGTAAAAATAAAACTAGAAAAGCTGTTCTAATCATACAAATGGAATTCCTCTTTAAAAGTCTTAAAATCATATGCATCATTAATCATTTTGCTTTTAATATCAGAAACTAAAAAAGCTTCCATAAATTTTTTTCTAATTTTATCTGTCCCAATAGCCTTATCAAACATATCAAGATTAACATTTTTAGCTAATTCAAAAGGATTCTTATCAGGGTACAATTCATTATGAATTTCCAAAAAATGAAACTGAATTAAAATCAAATCAACTACCTCTATGTTTGTTATGTAAATTTGAATACCTTTAACTAATTCGCCTTTATAGATAGAATAGTAAGGAGTATATTCTATTGGCCTAAACATAACACCAGGTAAATCACGTGCGTTCATTTTTTCTGCAATTAATTTTGAGTCAATCCAAGGTGCAGCGATTGTCTTAAATGGCAATGTATATCCAACTCCAATTGAGAACACCCCAAGCTCACCGATAATACCTGTTGCTACCAGATATGCAGGCGTGGTAGAATGTGGAACATGAGGGGAAGTGGGTATCCAATTATCAAAAACTATGTTACCAATTATTTTTCTATCAAAATTTTTCATTTTTATAATTTTCAGATTACATTTTTTATTCCCAAGCCATCCAGATTGATTTATCATTTTTGCTAGCTCACCAGAGGTCAACCCATAAACATATGGTATGGGATACATGCCGATAAATGATTTGTAACTCAGTTCTAGTATACTACCTTCAATTTTATCCAAACCAATCGGATTAGGCCTATCCAATACCATAAAATCAATTTTATTTTCAGCTGCGGCTTCCATTGCTAACCCCATTGTGGAGATATATGTGTAAGAACGGACTCCTATATCTTGGATATCATATACAAGAATATCAATATTCTTTAACATACTTTTATTTGGCTTTTTGTTTTTGCCATATAATGAATACACAGGCACATCTAAATTTTTGTTTTTTTCAATAATATTTTTGCCAGCAGGTACTGTGCCAAACAATCCATGCTCTGGCGTAAAAATGGCTTCAAGTTTAATTACGTCTGAAGCATTAAATAGATCTATGTTTTGAGTTAGGACTTTATCAACACCAGTTTGATTCGTTATCAAACCAACTCTTTTCCCTGCTATTTGGGAAAAATCATTTTCAACCAAAACATCTAATCCTGTTAGAATGATATTATTATGATGGTCATGCCTGATTCTAGTATTACATGATGAATTAATTACCATTACTAATATCAGGGTAAATAAATTTTTATTTAATTTAAATGATGTTTTCATTCGCGATTTAATTTATTCAATTTATTTTTAATACATGTCAATATCAATAAAGCAACTAATTGGACAACTTATCATCGCTGGTTTCAGAGGGAAAGCCATAAAACCTTCTTCTGATATTGTAAAATACATAAAAGAATATAACGTTGGCGGGGTTATTCTCTATGATGAGGACCTTGAGATTGGAGGTAGTGGCTCCAGAAATATAGAATCCCCTTCTCAAGTAAAAATGCTTGTTGATCAACTCCAAAACGAAGGAGGAGGTAAACTTTTCATTTCTATTGATCAGGAAGGAGGTGAGACCCATCGCTTGAAATCAATTTATGGTTTTGAAGAAACACCTTCTTGGAAGCATATTGGTTTATTAGGCAATGAATTGATTACCAAAGAATTTTCAAAAAAGATGGCTGTTACACTTTCTGGATTAGGAATCAATCTGAATTTTGCGCCAGTTCTTGACCTAGATCACGGTGAAGGAACGGTTATGAGTGACTCAAAAAGGGCATTCTCTTCAAACCCACAAACAGTAAAGGAAAATTCAAAGATATTCATTAAGCAACATAGAAAAAATAATATAATAACATGTGGAAAACACTTTCCTGGTCTTGGATCAGCTACTGGAGATACGCACGAAGGTTTTACTGATATATCTACCAGCTGGACTGTCAAGGATCTATTACCATTTGATGAACTAATAACAGAAAATTATCTTGATATGGTGATGATTTCACATGCTTTTGATAGCAAACTTGATCCAATTTTCCCATCGTCTCTTTCAAAAATAATTATCAATGAAATGCTGAGAAATGATCTTGGATTTAATGGTCCAATTATTTGTGATGACCCCAGTATGAGAGCAATTTCAGACCATTATGATCTACATGATACGTTTGAGTTGATGCTTAATGCCGGAATAGATCTTTTCTGTCTTGGTAATAAT
>MDSZ01193034.1_pt1 | contig 20052 bp, 17 predicted proteins | sample 811201 | NCBI WGS metagenome assembly MDSZ01 (sample SAMN05326647, study PRJNA326480) | marine metagenome | isolation source: seawater | place: Indian Ocean: North | collected 2010 | reverse complement strand
CTATGCAGGTAGTATTGCATTTTTCTTAGTGCTTCGTCCGTCTCTTTTTGCTGCTTCATCTTACATGCAGTCAATTGTTGTAACACCAAATGTTGCAAATCTTGTCCTTTCACGCATTCATAGATGGACGCTTGATCAGTCAGTAACCTTCTTTGACAATGATTTTGCTGGACGCATAGCACAGAAAGAGATGCAAACAGCGAGAGCAGTTTCAGACGTGGTCATGGAAGTACTACAAACAGTTCTTTTTGCTCTTGCTTCCATCGTTGGAGCTTCATTAATGCTTCTAGCCGTTGATGAGGTACTCGCAGCAACATTATTTGTATGGTTAATCGCATACTTAGCCATGATAAGATTTTTCATGCCAATAGTTCGAAAACGGTCTGGTAAAAGAGCGGGAGCAAGAGCTATGGTCACGGGCCAAATAGTTGATACCGTTACAAACATTAAAACTGTTAAACTATTTGCCCATAACCAGCATGAGGATAATGCAGCTTTGAGAGCAATGGATGATTTTCGAATACGCTCAATAGAATACGGTGTGGTAGCTTCTTGGTTTAGGTTTTGTTTAAATTTCATAGGAGGAATTCTTCCTGTAATGATGGTGGGCGGTAGCCTTTGGTTTTGGAGTAATGGTAACATTTCTGCAGGTGATATAGCGGCTACAGGCGCAATTTCGCTTCGTCTTTCACAAATGACTGGTTGGGTGAGTTACGTATTAATGGCTGTTTATTCAAATTTGGGGGAAATAGAAGACGGGATGAAAACTCTCTCCCCTGACCATGACCTAACTGATGCAGCTGATGCTAAGCCTCTTTCTGTCACGGCTGGAAAGATCGAATTCAATAAAGTGAGTTTTGCGTATGGAGGCACAATAAGCAGTATTGATAATATTTCACTCACAATTTCGCCAGGAGAGAAGGTGGGTGTGGTTGGGGCCTCCGGAGCCGGAAAATCAACACTCGTTTCGATACTTCTAAGGCTTTACAATTCAGATCAAGGATTTGTGAAAATTGATGATCAAGATTTGAAAAGTGTTACCCAGGAAAGTTTACGAAGACAAATAGGAATGGTTACACAGGAAACAGCCTTATTCAATCGATCTGCAATGGACAATATAATGTATGGAAAACCATCTGCTACAAAAGAAGACGTTATAAATGCTGCAAGGCAAGCAGAGGCCCACGAGTTCATTTCTTCACTTAAAGATCACAAAGATCGGGAAGGCTATGATGCCCACCTTGGAGAGCAAGGGGTGAAACTTTCAGGTGGCCAGCGTCAAAGAATTGCTCTTGCAAGAGCAATTTTAAAAGATGCACCTATTCTTGTGCTGGATGAGGCTACTAGCGCGCTTGATAGTGAAGTAGAGTCCTCAATTCAGGCAGCACTAGAAAAAGTGATGCAAGGGAAAACAGTTTTAGCTATTGCACACCGCTTATCTACGCTCATTAAAATGGATAAAATTATCGTTATGGATAAAGGAAAAATAGTAGAAGTTGGATCTCACGAGGTACTTGTAGAGAATAATGGGCTTTATGCTCGTTACTGGAGAAGACAGTCAGGTGGTTTTATAGAAACAAGACTGGCAGCAGAATAACATTTTTTCAGGTTAAAAAGTTACCATTTCTAATTCTGCTATTTGCATACGTAGATTATCAAGAGTTTACTTATCAGCAGGCACCCACTCTGGTAAGGGTTGTCCACCAGTGTAATGATTATGTGCTGGAGTTTCTCTAAAGATAACGTATATATCCTCAGGTTTTATCCCTAGTGTCTCCCCCAACAGATCTGCAATACCATCTACTAGTGCTTTCTTTCTTTCGGGTTCTCTGCCCGGTCTAAGATCGACATCAACTACTGGCAATCCATCTCCAATTATTCCAAATGCCTCCCTTATTGACACGTAGTCATATTTTACTTCTTTTGGAGCTAGTGTTTTAAGTACTACCTCCCTTACACCTTTATGGATAATTCCTTTTTTTTCGCTAGATACGCCTTCAGGGATATCAATTCTAATTAGTGGCATAATACTTTACACTTCTGTTGTTTCTCGATTAGTTTTATCGCTTTTATCAAATTGCCTCAATACCTTTAAAAAATAAGAAGAATTTGAGACACTGAACTGTTTACTCATTAGCACTATATCACTAGCACTAAACATTTTTCTACCTTTTTCACTCTAAAAAAGTTATTCATTGTCCATAGACTCCAATTTTAATTTTTGAGTTTTAATGAAAATCAAAACCCATTTGTCTTTATGATTCTCTTAGAGAGCTGATAAAATGTATAGAAATTCAAACTTAGATATATCAGTAGAAACTTTAATTAATTCTATTGGATCAGCCGTTTTGGTATTTGATAAATCCTTGACTGTAAGATATTTTAATAAAGAGGCAGAAAAAATTATTCCACAATTGCGGAAAAATTTGGCGGCGGAAGCCATATTCAATAATAAAAAAATCTCATCGCAAATCTTGGATTGTTTGCAAAAAAACAAAAGTAAATTTAATAAAATAAGGTATCGTACAACCGATAGCAAAGAGGTTGCAGTAAACATAAAAAGCTTAAGGGAAAGCAAAATAAATTTAGCAGTTGTCACTTTAAGTGATTTGTCTCCACTCTCAGAAGCTAAAATGATACGTAGCGATTTTGTATCAAATGTAAGTCATGAAATACGGTCACCATTAACTTCGATAATTGGATTTGTAGAAACGCTTCAGGGGCCGGCAGGTGAGGATAAAGAAAAAAGGGAGGAGTTTTTGCGCGTGATCTCTAATGAAGCTAATAGAATGACAAATTTAGTATCAGATTTGTTATCGCTTTCACTTGTCGAAGCAAAAGAAAAAAGAAAGATAAAGGGTCGAGTTAAACCCAAAGAGGTAGTAAAATCAGCTATTGAGGCAGTCAAACCATTAACTGTCAAAAAAAACAAAAAAATCATTTTTGAAGATGTCGAAAATATATCAGAAATTCCAGGACATCAGGACAACTTATTAAGAGTATTTATAAATTTGCTCGAAAATTCCCTCCATTACAGTGAAGAAAATAGCACAATAACTGTATCCATTAAAAAAATATTTTCATCAGACAATGAGGCTGAAACGGGAGTTGAGATATCTGTAAATGACAAAAGCTCTGGAATTCCAAGTGAAGAAATACCAAGGCTTACTGAAAGGTTCTACAGAGTTGATCGTAGTCGATCAAGAATTGAGGGTGGAACCGGACTAGGCTTAGCAATCGTCAAACACATTTTGTTACGTCACAATGGTAAGCTAAGTATTGAAAGTATCAGGGGTAAAGGTTCAACCTTTACTGTGCACTTACCTTCACAAAAATAAATCAAAGATATTTTTTTCTTGAACAGGTGACGATTTCGTCACAAAAACGTTACAAAAGTGTCATAAAAAAGAATCATTTCCAAATTAGAAGAGTGCTATTAACAAATAAATTTCACTTTATGGAAGGAAAGAAATGTTTACTCGTTCAATATATTTTTTGCTACCCTTGTTATTTTTTGGAACCTCTTCTTTAGCTCGTGACCAAATCAATATTGTTGGATCATCAACCGTTTTTCCTTTTTCGACCGCCGTTGCAGAGAGATTTGGGAAATCAACAGACTTTAAAACGCCAGTAGTAGAGTCCACGGGTTCAGGAGGTGGAATGAAACTTTTCTGTGCCGGTACTGGTGCAAGTACGCCGGATGTAACCAATGCATCTAGAAGGATCAAAAAATCCGAAGCAGATAAATGTGCTAAAAATGGTGTTACACCCGTCGAAGCTAAAATCGGTTTTGATGGTATTGTAATAGCTAATTCCCGGAGCGCACCAAATCTTGAACTAACCCTAAAGCAGATATTCTTAGCACTTGCTAAAAATATCCCAGATGCAAATGAAAATATTATTCCAAACCCTTTTCTAAATTGGTCTGAAATCGACCCATCTCTTCCTGATGTACGTATCGAGGTTCTCGGACCTCCACCAACTTCTGGAACACGTGATGCTTTTGCCGAACTTGCTTTAGAAGGTGGCTGTAAGGAGTTTGATTTTATCAAAGCCATGAAAAAGACTGACAAAGCAGCTTACAAGGCACTGTGTCATACTGTCAGAGAAGATGGAGCTTATATCGAAGCTGGAGAAAATGATAATCTTATTGTTCAAAAATTGGAAGCTAATCCATCTGCATTGGGCGTGTTCGGCTACTCATTCTTGGAGCAAAACTCCGATTTGGTGCAGGGATCATTAGTCAATGGTGTGGAGCCAGAGTTCGAGGAAATAGCTAGTGGAAACTACCCTATTGCACGATCATTATATTTTTATGTAAAGAAAGAACATATTGGGGTCATACCAGGTATTCCTGAATTTATGAGTGAATTTACCAAAGAAGATACTTGGGGAGAAGATGGTTACCTCGTAGACAAAGGTCTTATTCCCTTAGATGATGCCTCACGAACTCAGTGGTCAGAAAAAATAAATAATTTTGTGCCGCTTGAAATGAACTAAACATGCAAGCTGGGAGCTAACAAGCTCCCAGCTTTTTTGAGGAAATAACTATTCAATGGCTGACAGCAAACTAGACTTAATTAAACCTATGAGGTCGGCGTGGATAGATAGGTGTATAATAATTGGACTTGGCACTACTGCAGGTGTTGCGATTTTAGTGACGATTGGAATAGTCTTGTCACTTTTAACTGAAACAATTAGCTTTCTCGAAAGGGTGCCTCTTCAATCGTTCCTCTTTGGACTAGAGTGGTCCCCTCAAACGGCCATAAGATCAGATCAGGTTGCAGCAGAGGGATCCTTCGGAGCCATTCCACTTATAAACGGTACACTTTTAATTAGTGCTATTGCTATGGTAGTAGCTACACCATTAGGCCTAGCATCAGCCGTTTACCTTTCTGAATATGCTTCAAAGGGTGTTAGAGATTGGATAAAACCCACCTTGGAAATCTTAGCTGGCATACCAACAGTGGTATATGGTTTCTTCGCAGCACTAACTGTGGCTCCCTTTATAAGAATGACTGGAGGACAATTTGGGTTAGAAGTTGCATCTGAAAGTGCACTTGCAGCAGGGATTGTCATGGGTATGATGATAGTCCCACTAATATCGTCCTTATCTGACGATGTAATAAATGCAGTTCCTCAATCTTTGAGGGATGCATCTTTGGGCTTAGGAGCAACTCAATCTGAAACAATTAAAAAGATTGTATTACCAGCTGCATTACCTGGCATTGCTGGATCCTTACTTTTGGCAACGAGTAGGGCAATTGGTGAGACAATGATTGTAGTTATGGCAGCAGGGCTAGCTGCTAACCTCAGCGTAAATCCTCTTGATGCAGTCACGACAATCACTGCACAAATTGTTGCACTGCTAACTGGGGATCAAGAGTTCGACAGTGCAAAAACCTTGTCAGCTTTTGCACTGGGACTGCTTTTATTTTTAATAACACTGGTTCTAAACATTACTGCCCAGTGGATAGTAAGGACGTACCGTGAACAATACGATTAACTTTTCAAAATCAACTTCCTTTAACCTTCCAAAAAGAGGACGGTCGGAGTTTAGGTTTCAAATTATTGGAATTGGAGCAATTTTACTTTCTTTAGCTTTTCTTAGTTGGCTTACAATTACTGTAATTTTTGGCTCTCTGGGAGCTTTCAAGCACGTGGAAATTGCCGTTCCAGTAGATTTAACTTCCAAAAACGTCGATGCTGATGACGTTAATTCAGCAAGCTTTGGCTCTATAATGAAATCAGGTCTTCGAGAACAATTCCCAGATGTGAAAAAAAGAAAAGACAAAAAAAAGCTTTATAAACTAATCAGTGTAGAGGGCTCACTAGAACTCAAGGAAAAAGTTCTTGATAATAGAGACTTGCTTGGGCAAAAAGTAAAAATATGGGTATCTGCATCTGATGATGTAAGCTTGTATGTCAGAGGAAAAATTGATGATACATTACCAGAGGATCAAAGGAAAATTACTGACAAGGAAATTTCATGGATAAATAATTTAGAGGCTAATGGTCAAATTCGGACGAAAGTTAATTGGGGATTTTTTAGAAATGGCGACAGTCGAGAGCCTGAGATTGCGGGTATATTAGCTGCTCTCGTAGGCTCGACATTATCGCTATTAGTTTGCTTTATTTTATCATTTCCATTAGGAGTATCTGCTGCAATCTTTTTAGAACAGTTTGCACCAAGAAATAGACTATCAGATATTATTGAAGTTAACATCAATAATTTGGCGGCCGTTCCATCGATAGTTTTTGGCTTGCTAGGGCTATCAATTTTTTTAGGATATTTTGATTTGCCAAGGTCCTCACCACTTGTTGGTGGAATGGTCTTGTCACTGATGACTTTACCCACAATAATAATTGCATCAAGGGCCAGCCTTCAGGCGGTTCCTCCATCAATAAAAGAAGCTGCGTTAGCACTTGGAGCTACTCCAGTACAAGCTGTATTTCACCACGTTTTTCCAGTTGCACTCCCTGGCATGATGACAGGTGCAATTGTAGGAATGGCTCGTGCATTGGGAGACACAGCCCCCTTGCTAATGATTGGTATGGTAGCATTTATTGTAGATATTCCAAAGTCAATTTTAGAACCTGCAACTGCACTTCCAGTGCAAGTTTTCCTTTGGGCCGATAGTCCTGAAAGGGCTTTTAATGAAAAAACATCTGCAGCAATAATTGTGCTTTTAATTTTCCTAATTGTAATGAACCTATCCGCCGTGTTACTAAGACGAAAATTAGAACAAAGGTTTTGACTATGGAAGCACCAATTATTCAAGCTAAAAATGTTGATGTTTTTTATGGAGAGAAACAAGCCCTATCGCAGGTGAACTTAGATGTGTTTGAAAAGCAAGTGACGTCACTAATTGGGCCATCAGGCTGCGGAAAGTCAACTTTTCTCAGATGCATTAACCGCATGAATGATTTAATTCCAATCTGCAGATTCGAAGGCGACTTAGAAATAGACGGTCAGGATATATATCACCCAACAGTCAATGTAGTTGCACTGAGAGCACAAGTTGGAATGGTTTTTCAAAAACCGAATCCTTTTCCAAAATCAATAAAAGAAAACGTAGCTTATGGCCTAAAAATCCACGGTCTGACCAATTCAAAATCTTCCCTTGACGATAGAATAGAGTGGTCACTAAAAGCGGCAGGCCTTTGGGACGAAGTTTCCGATAGACTTGATGAACCAGGACTAAGTTTATCGGGGGGTCAGCAACAGCGACTATGTATTGCTAGAGCAATTGCGGTCAAGCCCCGTGTAATTTTAATGGATGAGCCTTGCTCTGCTCTAGACCCAATTGCTACAGCTGTCATTGAAGACCTTATAAATGAAATTAGCAAAGAGTTTACCATCATAATAGTTACTCATTCTATGGCTCAGGCAGCGAGAGTTTCAAAACGGACAGCTTTTTTTCATCTAGGAGAGTTAATTGAAGTTGGGCGTACAAAAGATATTTTTACAAATCCCTCGAACGAAAAAACTCAAAATTACATAACTGGTCGGATAGGTTGAATTATGATTAAAGAACATATTGTAGGAAAATTTGATGACGAGCTAACCAGAATTAAATCAGAAATTCTAGAAATGGGTGAGCTTGTTGGAAATCAAATAAAAGAAGCGATGGATGCTTTACTATCATTCAATACAGAGGGAGTAGACGCACTCGTAAAAACTGATCGTACAATTAACGGTATGAATAAAAAAATTAACCGCCATGCTGAGCAGCTAATAGCAATGAGACAGCCTATGGCTCTCGATTTGAGGGAAGCTTTGTTGGCTACTAGTATTGCTTCAGAACTTGAAAGATTGGGCGATTATGCAAAAAGCACTGCTAAGAAAGTAAGAAAGTTGTCAGAGAATTCTTCTGGTGAAGCAGCTTTGGCTCTGCTGGGAAATATGGGTGAAATAGTAATGGATATGCTAAGAAATGTTTTGAAAGCGTATGAAAAAAATGACATAGAAGCGGCTGCAGAAATTAGAATAAAAGATGTTGAAGTTGATGAAATTAATAAGAAAATCTTGGCTACCATAATTAAATCCATACATGAAAACCCAGAGGATACTGAAACGCTTATTCATCTAGTCTTACTTTCTAGAAACTTTGAGAGAGCAGGTGATCATATTGTAAATATATCACGGCAAATTCATCAGATTGTTACCGGTGAAGATTTGAAGGCTTCCAACTAAAAAATTCAATGTCTAAGCCCCACGTTAAAATTTTGATTATTGAAGATGAGCCAAATCAAGCAGATTTGATTCAGTTTAACTTGGAACAAGACGGTTATGAAGTATATAAAGCCAAAGATGGTGAAGAGGGTTTAACAACAGCACACGAAATTTTACCTGATTTAATATTGCTAGATTGGATGATACCTAAAATGTCAGGCCCGGATGTATGTCGAAAAATACGAAAATCACAAGATATTAAAGAGACCCCAATAATTATGATTTCAGCTAAGTCTGAGGAACAAGATAAAGTATTTGGACTAGATCTTGGAGTAGATGACTACATATCCAAGCCCTATTCCATAAAAGAGCTTTTGGCCAGGGTGCGAGCGGCAATACGAAGACCTATTGCCGTTACTGCCAATGATAAATTGCAAGTGGGATCTATTGTCATGAACTTGAACAGTTATAAAGTAATGATCAATGACATTGATATACATCTTGGACCAACTGAATATAAACTATTACTGGAGCTAATGAAAAACGCCGGTCGTGTAATAAGCCGCGACCAGCTTTTAGACAGAGTATGGGGTATTACTGCAGACATTGAAAGCCGTACGGTAGATGTGCATATAGGTAGACTTAGAAAAGCATTGAGTGTGGCAAGCGACCAGAACCTAATAAGGACTGTACGGAGCTTCGGCTATTCGCTGAATAAAACTAATTAAATACCATCTTCAATTTACTTGATCCCAGCTAATTCACATTTCGCATTATTAAATAATGTCACTTGGCAAAAATCTAACCTATAAATACGAGTTTAGATCGACCTCTGGACCTGAAAATGAATGGAATGACTCCCCGTCCTCGTATGGCTCTACATATTTTCGCATTAGATCACTCACACGATTATCTCTATTCATAATATCTATAAAGTCATCCACGCTATTATGTACTCCAATCAGAGCATATTCTCCAGTACCTAAGTCTATAATTGCGTGATGCTTGCCCCCAAATGGATAGTCACGGATATATTCAGCCAATGCTTTGAACATATTTGCTGCCTCACCCTCTTTTGGTCTAAAGCGCATACAGTTAATCATACCATTCATAATTTCTCTCCTCAGATCATTTCAAAAAGTAGCGAGATAAGCCCAAAAAGTTTACTTCTCTTAATATTAACATAATGGAAAATGAATAATATTCTCAACTTAAATCCTGTGTTGGCGATTCATTTTAGTGGGAATGAATTTTACTTCAAGAGACTCAAGTCTGTTTATAGTATTATTTAAATAAATTTTTGGTCTCTTAGCTTCAATCCTCTCAACCTTATCTGACAGTGCTGCCAGTAACTTTGAAATCTCTAGTATAGCTAAATGCTTCCCAACACACATGTGTATCCCATGTCCAAAACCAAGATGCTCATTTTTTTCGCGCTTAATATCAAATTTATTTGGGTTGTGAAAAATTTTACTGTCGCGATTGGCTGAAGCGAACAGTAACATCACTCTAGCTCCTTTAGGTATTTTAAAACCCCTGAAATCAACTTCAACAGATGTTGTGCGGCAAAAAGATCTTATTGGAGAAGAAAGCCTTATTGACTCGTTTATAGCAGTTAAAATTTTGGATTTATCCTCACGGATTTGTTGCCATTGGTCAGGATGCTGAGATAAGTGCCAAATTAAATAGCCAATGGCTGAAATTGTAGTATCGAGACTAGGAGTCGTATAATCTCTCGTTATAATTGGCAGGTGCTCTGGATCAATCAAATCATTCTCTAACATGTGAAATAATCGTCCTATCCAAGTATCTTGAGCAATGTTTTCACGAATAATTTTACCTTTTATGAAATCCCTCATTTCATTTATTTTGGATATACCTTCTTTACCACGTACATTCTGTACTCCTAAAATATTAAAGGCAGCATCAGCCCATTCTAACATATTTTTTTGACCAAATTCGGGCAAGCCGATCATGCCTCTTACTATCTCAAGCGGCAGAACGGGAGCCAAATCCTTCATTACATCAAAACTCTCATTACGCAAAATTAAACCATCAATTAAATTGCTAACCAGCACCTCAACCTTGCTTTCAAGTTTTTTTAATGCTTTCGGCATTAAGGGGGGCGCCATCGCTCTCCTTAATTCAGAATGAACTGAACCATCCGAAGAAAGAATATTTCCTTTTAAAAAATTTGACCCAACTTCGTCTGCTGCAACTCCATTTGAATTTATAAAAATACGGTTATTTTTAAGCGCATATTTCACAGAATCATAATGTGTAAAGGCAAAGTTACCTAACTTTTCAACATATACGACTGGGCCCATTCCACGCATTAATTCATACTCTGGATACGGATTCCTTATAAACTCATCAGAGTAAAAGTCCCTTTCGTATACGGGGATGGGCTTATCCATATTTATTAAATCCTAACCTCAGCACATATTAGTGACAATTAAAATTTACTCTGGAAAACAGTTTCATACCATCTTGAAAATAGTTTTGCCTAATTGATTTAGATAATAAAATAGTTCATGGTTAAAGTCCTTACATTTTTTGAGCAAGATAAGACATGAATTGAATGCAAAAGGCTAAATAATTGACTACTGATACTAAAGACTTTGATTACCAAAAATTGCGCTCAAGCTTTGAGTTAAACATCCCGAGTGATTTCAATTTTGCATTCGATGTGCTCTCAAAAAATGCCCTAAATAGTGAAAAAATAGCTCTCATTTCTATTGATAAAAATGGAGATGACTTTAAAAATATCACCTATAAGGAATTAGATGATATTTCTTCAAAGTTTGCGAATGCCCTTTTAAATCTTGGATTGAAGAAAAAGGATAAAATTCTCGTAATTCTCCCCCGAATACCCGAGTGGTATGGCGTGCTCTTTGGTTGCGCTAAGATGGGAGCAATTGCTATGCCTGGCACAACCCTATTAACCGCCAGAGATATAGAGTATAGGGTAAAGATTTCTGGAGCTAAGGCTGTAGTCGTTTCTCAGCTTCATTGTGAAGCGGTCGAAAAGATAAAGGATCAGTGCCCATCACTTACAGATATTATTTTTGTGGGGGAAGAGAGAGAGGGCTGGAAAAGTTTTGATGTGCTCAATAATGAGGCTTCAAACCATTTTGATAGGAGTATGATACCTCCAACAAAATCAGATGATCCAATGCTCATTTATTTCACCTCCGGTAGTACTGCGATGCCAAAAATGGTAGAGCGCGATCATGCATATGGCCTCTCACATCTGATAACAAAAACCTATTGGCAAGACCTTAAGGGTGATGACATTCACTGGACCCTAACAGATACTGGATGGGCAAAAGCTGCATGGGGAATTCTTTATCCTCAGTTTTTGGCAGGATGCACAATCGTCCTCTATAATGGAGAAGGCTTCGACTTGGAGATACACTTGAAGATTTTAGAAAAACACCGTATCACCACTTTTTGTGCGCCTCCAACTATCTATCGTATGATGGCACAAGCCGACCTTTCCAAAGCAGATTTTAGTTCTCTTAGACATTGTCTGAGCGCAGGAGAGCCTCTGAACCCTGAAGCAATGAAATCTTGGGAAACCTCTACTGGGTGCAAAATCTATGAAGGATATGGCCAAACTGAAACGATATGTATTGCTGCCAATTTCTTAGGCATGGAAATTAGACCAGGATCAATGGGCAAACCCTGCCCGGGACTCACAGTTGACATCATAGACAATGACGGGAATATCTTGGATGATGATGAAATTGGTCATATAGGAGTAAAAATAACAGACCCTTATCCACCTGGCCTTTTCAAAGGATATTATGAAGACCAGGTCAAGACTAAGCAAGTATTCAAACATGGATGGTATTATACAGGGGACACTGCAAAAAAGGATAGGGATGGTTATATATGGTTTGTTGGTCGCTCTGACGATATCATTTCGTCAGCTGGATATCGAATTAGTCCATTTGAAGTAGAAAGCACTTTAGTAGAGCATCCAGCAGTTGTTGAATCGGCAGTTGTTGCAAAACCAGACAGTTTAAGAGGGTCAATTGTTAAAGCTTACATTATACTCGCCAGCAGCCACAAACCCTCAGCTGAACTTATTAAGGAAATTCAAGAGTTTGTAAAAAAGCAATCGGCACCATATAAATATCCTAGGGAAATAGAATTTGTGGACAGCCTTCCTAAAACCATTTCCGGGAAAATTCGACGGGTTGAATTGCGAGAGAACGCAGCTAATGGGTAATTCATTAAATGATAGTATTGGTATAACTCTTATGGAACTTAGTTTTTCTTAGAAGGAGACAAAATGAAAAAATTAAAGAAAAGCGTTAATGAAATGGTATCTGCGGCTAAAGCTAGGATTACTGAAATAACGGCGGAGGAAGCAAAAAAATGCTTTGCTGATGATGATGTGTTAATTGTGGACATAAGGGATGTAAGAGAACGTCAAAAATTAGGTTTCATACCTGGAAGCTATCATGCTCCAAGAGGAATGCTTGAATTCTGGATTGATCCTGAAAGTCCATATCATAAAGAAATATTTGGAGAGGATAAGAGATACATTTTTCATTGTGCAGCAGGGTGGCGGTCAGCTCTTGCCGTAGCAACACTTAACGACATGGGTTTTGAGGCTGAACATATCTCAGATGGTTTTGCTGGCTGGATCAAAGCCGATGGGCCCATCGAATACCCTAAAGCCAAGAAGGAATAGAATAGTTACTTGATCTCTTTATAATAACCCGGAGATTATCAAATTATGATAGATTATCAAAGAACGATACTCCGGAAAAATCTGAGTACTTTATTCAAACCAAAAAATTTAGTCTGTGTCGGAGGATCTCAGGCTTTAGGGTGTATCAAAGCTTCTAGACGGGCTGGATTTAAAGGGAAAATTTGGGCAGTCAACCCTAAACTCAGACCTGTGGATGGTGCAATTTCTGTTAAATCAATAAAAGATATTCCTGTGTCACCAGATGCAGCACTTATAGCACTTTCCGCAGAGCGAACATTGATGGCCGTAACGGAATTAGCAGAAATAGGAACCAAAGGTGCTGTGTCAATTGCATCAGGTTTTGCAGAAATTGATAAATCCGGTGAAATACTTCAAAAAAAAATAAAGGAATGCGCCGGGAATATGGCCTTACTTGGTCCTAATTGTATGGGCATTATAAATTTTTTTGATGGTGCTGCTGTTTGGGGATCTGACAATCATATGAATAAAGTTGAAGGCTACGGGGCTGCTTTTATCTCACAGAGTGGAGCCTTTGTCTTCAATAGTAGCAACATAGAGATTGGTTTCCCACTGGGATACGCAATTAGCACAGGCAACCAGGCAGTAATCGATTTATCAGACTGCATAGATGTAGTATTACGCGATAAGCGCGTTAAGGCTATCGGCATTTATATTGAGGGAATAAATAATGCCTACTCTCTGGCCAAGGCTTGCTGGAAAGCGCTCAAAAAGGGAATACCCATAATAGCATTAAAAGGTGCATCGAATGTACTCAGTGACCGAGCAGTTTATAGTCACACTGGCTCTATGGTGGTAGAGGATACACTTTGGGAAGCGTTTAAAAACAGATATGGAATTATAGAAGTTGAGTCGCCAAAAACTTTAATTGAGACTTTAAAGTTCATAACGGTTTCTGGCATACCTAGGGGTAATCGTTTGGCTGCTGTAACTTATTCGGGAGGACTGAACAGTTTAATTGCCACTCAAATAGATTCCAGCAGACTGATGTTACCCAAAGTACCCAACACTGCCAAGAAAAAACTAAAAGCCATAATGCCTCGAACAGTCACAATCGCTAACCCCTTTGATATGAATTTTCCCTTTTCCTCATCCTCCGGAATATCGATGGAAAATGGAGAGGCCATCGCTGAAGCTATTTATATTTTTGCAAGAGAGATGGCTGATTTGGTAGTTTTTTTTATAGATATACCCCGCAAAGGAAAGTTAGATCTCGACAAAATCTGGACGCCAAGCATAGAACATCTTGATATATTGGTAAAAAAACTGGGTGTTCCAATAGCTGTCGGTGCAACATTTCCTGAGGGAATTGAGCCAGACTTAAGATTAATGCTAATAAAAAAGGGTATAGCACCACTATTAGGATTGTCTGATGTACTATCGGCTCTAAATGCCTCTATAATTTGGAAAGTCCAATCTGAAAAGTTATTGAAAAATAAATTCCAGAAACTTCTTAGTATTAGTGAAAACAGTAGTTTCCAGAATGTGATAAATAATGAAGCTGTATCCAAAGATACATTAAAGACATTTGGATTACGTTTTCCAAAGTACAAAAAACTTAATCTAAAAGGACTTCAGAGGATTAATGAAAAATTAGATTGTCCTATGGTTTTAAAAATTTGTAGTGATGAGGTGCCCCACAAACAACTTATGGGTGGGGTGAAAACTAATTTATTAACTAAAAACCGTATTTTAAACGCTGCTAAGTTAATAGCTAAAAACTACGAAAAGAAATTTAAAAAGGAATTCTCTGGATATTTTCTTTTGGAGGAAAACATAAACTATAATAGCGATGAATATATAATTGGCGCTAAGAAAGATCCAATTATGGGAATAACAATAATATTTGGAAGAGGTGGAACTAATGTTGAAAGCAAAAAAGATTTTAAAGCATTACTGTGTCCCATTAACTCAAATGAATTAAAATTAACTCTTGAATATTTTGGCTTAACCGTCGAGATGAATGCTTTTAAGGAGCTAAAACAGTTAATATTGGCAGTACAAACGTATGTGCGCAAAAATATAGAAACATTCGAAACTTTAGACTTAAACCCAGTAGTTATTGACAACAACCACAGGGCAGTGGCACTTGATGCTCTGCTCACAACTGCGAGAATTTGATGAAACAAGAACACAATTTGTCCAATTATATTGGATTAGCAGGACCCTATTATGAGATGGATATCGAAAGAGGAAAGATTAGAGAATTTGCTAATGCAATGTATGCTCCTCTTTCAGACTTTTGTGAGGGAAGAAACCCAATAATACCTGCAACTTTTTTAGTAAACACACCATATACTTGGGGATACTCCCTTGAAAGACCTAGGGGTACAGTATTTTCTTCTATTGATCATGACTTCTCGGTTCCGCTACATGCAGAAGAGTCATTCGTTTATCATGATGGTATGCCTAAAGCAGGTGATAGGTTCCAAGTAAGATCATTAATTGAAAATATAGTTCAAAAACCAGGACGAAGAGGAGGTGTACTAACTTTTTTCACAATGCTCACTGAGTACTATGACAATGTGGACAATCTGAAGGTAGAACAGAGATCCGTGACCGTTACTACTGACAGTACGCCAAATGAGTCAGACAAATGGCAGATAGACCTACCAGAGTATAAGCCTTTCTATAAAGATCTTGATCCAGACAGACCATTTTCTAAAATAAAACGGCAAAAACTTCAAAAGTTAGATACAGATACCACCCCAGGAATAATTAATACTGGTCCACTTCTTGTAAGAGAAATAGTGAGATTTCAAGGAGTTGTTGGAGAGGATAATGCACTGCATCACGATTTACAGTGGGCAAAATCCAATGGCTATCCAAATATTTTTGGACTTGGTACTCATCAGGCTAGTGCCTTAGCCGCCTACCTTTCATATTGGATAAACCCCAACCTCATTAAAACATTTAAATGTAAATTTAAAAATGTTTACTGGCCGGGTGATCATATATCCTACAAAGGGTATGTTGCTGAAAGATTACAAACTGGAACTGAAACCGCTGCACTGATTAAATTATTTTGCTTACGTAATAACGATGAGATCCTTGTTGAAGCTGAAGCGAAAGTAAGCGAGCGATAGTCACGATCACATACATAGAATTAGTTTAGATTCTTGTTTTTTTTAAATGAAGATATTACATCTCACATTATATCAATCACATAAGTACAAGGGTCAAAAATGGCATATTTCAAAACGGGTTTATTAATGGTTTTGATGACGTGTATTGTAGGATTTTTAGGAACTCTTCTTGCAGGTTTCGAAGGTTTAATTTTTGCTCTCCTATTTGCTGGACTAATGAATATATTCGCATGGTACAAATCAGATAGCATGGTCTTGAAAATGTATGGGGCTAAACAAGTTTCTGAAAGCAATCAGCTCAGTAAAATAGTTAAGTCTCTTTGCAGAAAGGCTAATATGCCTATGCCCAAAGTATTTATAATTGAAAACCCTCAACCAAATGCCTTTGCTACCGGACGTAATCCAGACAATTCTTCTGTGGCTGCTACAACAGGATTATTGGAGAGATTATCTCAAGAGGAAGTCACAGCAGTAATGGCACATGAACTTGCCCATATTAAAAATAGAGATACTACCATTATGGTAATTACTGCAACTTTTGCTGGTGCTATCTCTATGTTAGCGAACTTTGCCATGTTCTTTGGGTCAAGAGGTCGGAATGGCATTGGCTTTATTGGCATTATAGCACTTATGATCTTGGCACCTCTAGCTGCCAGCTTAGTTCAAATGGCAATCAGTAGGGGTAGAGAATATGAAGCTGATAGAATAGGTGCAGAGATTTGTGAAAATCCAAAATGGCTTGCTTCTGCTCTTAGGTCTATTCAGCAAATGGCCAATAGGATTGATAATGAGGTAGCTGAAAAAAATCCAAGCACAGCACATATGTTTATTATCAATCCATTACATGCTCATAAACATGATCGCCTATTTGCAACACATCCCAATACCGAAAATAGAATAGCAGCTCTGGAAAGTATGGACCCGTTAACCGAACCAAGTAGATCAATACCAAAAGTAGGTTCGACTAAAAGAAATAAAAATAGAGCTGTCTCCAACCCATGGAAAAGAAATTAAATCAAAGATGCTTTAATAATGTGCTTTTTTAATGCTAGAGCGTTCTTAAAAAATAAGAACAGCTGTCATAATACTAAAAAAGGATAATGCCGTTGAAACAAAAATGGCTTTAATTACATCATTAGGATCAACCTCATATGCTGCACAAAATGCTAAGGCCATAGCTCCACACGGTCCTACGCTCACCAACAGAGCTCCTTTTAATTCGGGAAATGCTTGTGTTGAAATTGCTAACCCAAACAGAAAAAGCAAAAAAGGAGATAGCACTAGCTTCAAAACTGTTACACTGACAGTAAGTTTGCTAAAAATATTACCAGATACTTGCGATAGAATAATACCCAAAGCAAGTAAACCCACAGGCATGGTACAATCTGCTAACTTAGTCAGAAAGTAATTAACTGGTCCATCACCTAAATTAAAATTAAAAAATTTCAAAAATACTGACAAGAAAATGGAAATAATCAAAGGATTCACAAAAATTCTTCTCATAAATGGACCCAGCACAAATTTACCCTTAGAGACTAACTCTAGACAAAATGTAATTATGGATATCAAAATTAAGCAATCCATTACGATAATACTTGAAACTTGAAAAACTATATCACTACCGAAAAAAATCTTGCTAATGGGTAATATCAGTAAAACGTGATTTGAGAGGGCCACAGTCAAAGCCCAAATGATAGCCTCAGAAGTGTTCTTTCCAAAAAAATAACGGGTTAGAATAAATGTACTTGAACCACAAATTACCTGCATAAAAAGATAAGAAATAAGCTGGCTGTATGCAATAGTGCCCACATTACTCTCAGTTACTATTTTTATAATTAAGGCAGGTATAGCGAGGTAAAAAAGAAAGAGATTCAGGGTCCTCGCATTTTGCTGATTGAAAACTTTAAAGCAACCAAAAACATATCCAAAAAATGTCATAGCTACAAATGGTGATAAACTCAAAAAAACATTCAACATATCAGCATTATACCTACAATTTCTGTCTTCCTTTGTCCTAAAGACACTTTTTTAGTTGCAATCAAAGCATTATTTAAGTTTGGTAATGTTCAATCGTGTTATGCATTAAATTATTCTACAAATCAATTCTTCGGCAAAAGACTTTAGAAAGCTATAGGTTATGACATTAAATCTGCAGCAATTAATTCTTTATAGTGGAGCCTTAGTAATTCTGTTCCTTACCCCAGGGCCAGTATGGGTAGCGCTTATTGCTAGAACTGTTTCTGGTGGAATGAAAGCCGGTTTCCCATTGGCTTTGGGTGTATCACTTGGTGATATGCTTTGGCCATTTATCGTTTTTTTTGGTTTAGGTCTTTTAATTTCTTTATACACCGACATCTTAGCATTAATTCGATATTTTGCAGTGATAGTTTTGATTTTAATGGGTTTACAAACTATTCTCACAAGTAGTACCAAATTTATATCGAACAAAAAATTAACGCAGTCAGGATTTCTACCAGGATTCTCTGCTGGTTTTATAGCTGTTACTGCCAACCCAAAAGCATCTTTATTCTACCTCACACTGTTGCCTGGTTTCTTCAATTTTGGAGAAATAATGTACTTAGATATCTTATGTATTTCAGTGGTATCTTTTCTAATACCTATGGTTGGAAACTTATTAATGATTATATCCATCGCAAAAGTACGTTCTTTTTTATCTTCACCCAAAGCGGTAAGACTAACTAATATTATTTCAGGTTTCGCACTAATTGCTGTTGGTATCACTATAGCTCTTACTTAATCACCCGCAGCTCTGGTACTCAGCATTCTGGTAAAAAAATTAAATATTATTTTATCTTATGTTTTTTCAAGGGCCTGAGTTAAGTCTGCAAGAATGTCATCAATATGCTCCAGCCCGATGCATAGTCTTACGTAACCTGGAGTTACTCCAGTCTTTTCCTGATCTACCGCTGAAAGCTGAGAATGTGTGGTAGAGGCAGGATGAATAGCTAATGTTCTTACATCACCAACATTAGCTACGTGGTATACCATCTGCAGATTATCAATAAATTTCTGACCAGCTTGCTTGCCACCCTTCAGCTCAAAGCCCACCATCGGACCATTACCTGTCTCAAGGTATTTTCGATTTCTTTTTCTGTCTCGTGGATTTTGAAACAAACCTGGATATATAACTTCGGATACTTCAGAGCGCTCACTGAGAAAGTCTGCAACTCGTTGTGCATTTTCCTGATGGACTCTAAACCGCAACGGTAGTGTCTCCAAGCCTTGTATAATTTGAAAAGCATTAGTAGGTGAGATGGCAGCGCCAGTATCACGCAGTAATACAAACCGAGCCCGAACTAAATAAGCTATAGGTAATCCTAAAATTTCTGGTACGGCTTTGCCAAAAGAAATACCCCAATAACTTGGGTCTGGCTCGTTTAATAAAGGCTGCCGTTTTGGCTCCTGCACCCAATCAAATAGACCACTATCAACAATAATACCACCAATTGAAGTACCATGACCTCCAATATATTTAGTCAATGAATGAACAACAATTGCTGCGCCGTGCTTTATGGGCTTACATGTTATTGGAGCGGCCGTATTATCTACAATTAAAGGTATGCTAAATTCCTTACCTATATTTGCTACTTCTTCTATTGGAAATACTTTTAACTTGGGATTTGGCAAAGTTTCAGCATAATAGGCTCGTGTCTTTTCATCCGTGAGTTGCCTGAAATTTTCTGGATCTTTCGGGTCTGCAAACTTAACCTCTATACCCAAATTTTTCAGCGTATTTGCAAGTAGATTCCATGTCCCTCCATAAAGATCCGTAGAAGCAACAATGTTATCCCCAGCTCTGCAAAGATTTTGAATTGCCAACATAGATGCGGACTGACCTGATGACACTGCCAGAGCAGCAACTCCTCCTTCTAAAGCCGCCACTCTTTCCTCCAGCACAGCGTTTGTTGGATTCATGATCCTAGTATAAATGTTGCCAAGTTCTTTAAATCCAAACAAATTACTAGCATTTTCAGTACTGCTAAATTGGTAACTTGTTGTCTGGTATATAGGTACAGCAACGGAAT
>MDSZ01002243.1_pt1 | contig 20054 bp, 19 predicted proteins | sample 811201 | NCBI WGS metagenome assembly MDSZ01 (sample SAMN05326647, study PRJNA326480) | marine metagenome | isolation source: seawater | place: Indian Ocean: North | collected 2010 | reverse complement strand
TTAGGGAAGGAGTCCGAGTTGTCGCCGATGCCATCGCCGTCGGTGTCTGCCCACTCGCTGGCGTCCTCCGGGAAGGCGTCCGAGTTGTCACCCACCCCGTCCCCGTCGGTGTCTGCCCACTCGCTGGAGTCGTTAGGGAAGGAGTCCGAGTTGTCGCCGATGCCATCGCCGTCGGTGTCTGCCCACTCATTGGGGTCATACACGAACTGGTCCAGGTCATCCCTGACCCCGTCCCCGTCCGAGTCTCGGACGAATCCGCTTAGCGCCCATGGAATGGTTGTGTTTGGAAAATAACCGTCTCTGAAGATGGGTGTATGACTTCCTTCGTTAATCCTCCATAGTGCAACCCTGTTGCCGTCCGTGCAATTCAGATGCTCTAGCATGTCGGTGTCGTGTATTCCAGAGGGAGCGACCAAGTCAAGAGTCCCCGTTTGTGTATAGTTGCCATCACACCCCGATCTGTTGGACCACGACCCCACGGTGCTCTCCGCTCCGGGGTAGTAGTGACTCTCACCATCTAAGAAGTCGTAATCATAACCCCCTTCGTAGTAGATCACCCAGTCGTAGACTCCATGGACCTGTAGGATGTTGGGCCTTCCGGTATCAGCACAGTTCTCTTCGAATTCGTCGAACGTGGATCCAGCAAGGGACACGATCCCCCTGATCCTGTCTCCATTCTCGCAGACCAGCCTGTGGGACATGAATCCCCCGTTCGAGTGCCCCACAAACACCACTCCCTCTGGATCTGCTCCATAGTTCTCTATCGCCTGGCTCACTAGCTCCATTAGCCAGTAGACATCGTCCACATCCTGGTCCCAGTAGTTGCAGCACGCCGAAGTCGCGTTCCAGAATCTGTTCCCGGTCGGGTTCATCGTCCCATTTGGGTACAGTAGAAGGTGCTCGTTGTCAACAGTGCTGTCGAACAAGTCTAGGTAAAACGCCCCAAAGAATCCGTTGCTGCTGAACCCATGTAGGGAGACAACCAGAGGAAGGGGGCGTGAGTAATCGTGACCCCCCGGCATCATCAGAGTAGCCGATCTATTGTTCACCTCTATCTCAGCATACTGAAACTGGTCGCTATACTCAATGGGGCCGAATTCCTCTGAATCATTGGCAGAGTCGGTGCTCATACTAGGGAAATCTGGATCCAGTTCAGCACCACAATCGACTAATTGCGGTCCTAATGCCATGGAAGATAGCATTAGGATGGCTAGGGTTAGTTGATGCCTCACAAAATCGTATTCTCATCGTCATCGCATGAACCTATCCCGAACATGAATTCTGCCGATTCATATGGGGACAGTTCAATTAGATCAAGCCCAACTCGTCCAGTATGTCCAAAATGACGAATGGGGACACGATAATCACGTCAAAGATGATGAAAATAGTGAAGGCCTTTTCATTGAATGTCAACTCATGCCAGCTTTGCTGCCCCCAGCCCCTGGCTACCCAATCCAGCAGACCCATGTCCTTGCAAAGCCCCACCCCTCTATGATGAATTCGTAGTTAGTATTCCACGGGAACTGGATCAAGCGACCTCCAGAGGAACCAACATGCAGCGCTCCGGAATGGTCGCCACGCTTCTGCCACGGCCTTCATTTCCTTCTTGGTCCGTGCTTTTGGAACGAGTCCCTGTATGCCCTTCACGATCCCCAGATCGCCCAGGCTCAGAACATCTGGGCGCATCAGCGAGAATATGAGCATCATCTCTGCAGTCCAAGGCCCCACTCCATTGAACTTCACGAGATGACTGACGATCGAGCCATCATCCATCCCCTCATACCCCTCGGGAAGGAGCGGCGTCTCGCTGGTCGCGATTCCGTGAATGTACAGGCTCTTCTTCTGCGACAATCCGCAGGACGACAATTCGTCAAGCGTGCAGGAACCGATTGACTCCCTGCTGATTCCTCCGCAAAGCTCCTCTAAGCGACTGTGAATGGTGTCTGCAGCCTTCACTGAGATCTGCTGGCCAACTATGCTTCGGACCAGTGTCTGGAAGATCTCCCCACGTCCGGACAGCCCGCCATCCCCATATGACTCTACGATCTGGCAGAGAAGCGGATCCTCCGAGAGATGGGCGACTGCTTCCTCCCACCACTCGGGCCTTCCCTTCTGCATGCCACTTGAGCCTCCCTACACTCTATGATGAATTGGATGCGACACACAGGCAGGAGTAGTTCGGGTACCCCATTGTTCAAGTCACAATCACCCATCCCGGTCCGATGAGCAATTCTAACCTAGTCCCCGACTCGGGACAGAACCTGGGGAGGATCAAATGCATCGTGGATGTCGGAGAGAACTCGATTGAGATCGATCCATACGTCGCCGACTTCTTCTTCGAACCGATATTCCTGACCGGCCTTTATCCCGACCTTTCCTGCACAGCCCAGGTCATCGGTGAGGAGGGCGAAAGCCCCTCTCTGATCAAAGTGGATGTCGTTTCGAAGAGAAGGGGCCAGAGGTACGACGCATTGAGGATCACAAGCGAGGATTTGTTCTCGAAGCCTAGCACCCACTCGGTCGTTTTCAACTTCGACAGTGAGAGGCTAAAGTCCCCGCTCCAGCTCGAGGCCGAGATAGAGGTCAGGCATGCCGGGGCCCCGATAGTGGCCAGAATCCACTCGGGACTCCCTCCTTCCTTCAGGGGGAGCGTGAGCTCGGACCTTTCCGGGGTGAGCGAGTCTGTTCGCTCCGAGAGGGCCATGACATTCTGGGACTGGCCTCTGGAGAATGCCAGGCTGGAGGTAAAGGCGGACCCAAATTGGCTGAAGAACTTCGGAAGCGTTGAGATAGTCTACAGAGAGGATGGGGGGGACTCAACCGACTCGTCAGCGCTCTCCGAGGAGTTCCAGGAAGTTGACTTCAGGGCGATCAAGCCACTCCTACTCCCCAGTCGCGGGTTCCCTCATTCCCCTTACCACACCTGCGCTCACATCTCCGTCAGGCTAGGGAAGGGCGGGTCCGAATTCTCCGTCGTAAGCCATCTGATTGAGAGCAGGGCCTCCAGGCGCCGGTCTTTCGGGAAGATCGCCCAACTCGACGACCCAGATGCCTGGCCCTACTTCCTTTGGCATAGCTCTCACTTCAAGGATCAGCCTCGATACGAGAAGTTCCTGATCAAGAAGGGCAGGCTGTGGGAGGGCTTCGAGGACCTCGAGAACAGGGGCCTGGATTCCATAAAGAGGGTCCAGCATGAGAGGTACACTAGCGCAGTTCCAACCAGGGCCAGATTCGGCTACAAGGGCTCGGAGTTCTACGTGAACTGGTTTCACTTGGACGAGTACGGGTGGAACGTGTACTTCTCCGAGGAATAGCAAGCCGCCCTTCCCAGGCTACTCTGCGATGCTCTCGGGGGCGATCGGCTCCTCTCCGTGCCCCGACTCCTCGCTGCCCGTCTCATCTGCCGGGGGGCTTCGCTGGGCCCTGTGGTAGATCTCCCTGAGGGTCTGGTCCCCGATTTCCAGGTAAACCCTGGTAGTAGCGATGCTGGAGTGGCCGAGCAGCCTCTGAATCGTCACCAGATCGGCCCCCCTCTCCAGCAGGCCGGTCGCGAAGGTGTGCCTCAGCGTGTGCGGGCTGAGCCTGCTCTGTGGGATGTCTGCAGAATCTGCCAACTTGTCCATCATCTTCTGGATGGAGCGCGGGTTGATCCTCCTGCCCCTGCTGGAGACGAACATAGCCCTTAGGCTGGGATCGGGGCCGTTGCTGATCCTCCTCTCCCTGATCGGCTCCCAGGTATCGAGAACCTCGACGGTAGACTCTGTGAATAGGACGGTCCGATCCTTCTCCCCCTTCCCTCCAATCACAAGGGCGGACAGATCGTCTTTGTCCAGATCGTCAATATCCAGAGCACAGAGCTCTGAAACCCTCAAGCCTGTGTCCAGCATCAGGGTCGAAACTGGCACGGCCAACGGGTCTTCGGACTCCCTAACCGCTCTCTTGAGCCTCCCTAGCTCGCTCCTTCCGAGGGTCTTGGGTAGGGGGCGGTTCCTCGATGGGCGCTGGATCCAGTCAGGGACTATGTGCCCCATCCATCCGAGCAGATGAGTCAGGGCGGCTATCTTCGCGTTGATAGTAGAGGGCTTCAAGTCCCCGAGCTTGTTCATCCAGGCATCCATCCTGCCGTTGTTCGGGTCAGCAATCAGGTGGAAGCTTCTGACCGTGACGGTCGAGGCCTCCTCCCAGCTCATCCCGACTTCCCCGGGGAGCTTGGTGGTCGAAAAGGACCGTGCGGCGACGTCATACGCCCTGATCGTGTGAGGGCTCTTCTTCTCGGATCGGAGTTGCTGTATCCAGCACTCATGCCATGGCAGCTCGGACAGCCTGCTCAATCTGGAGGGTAGTGAGGACTCTATCCCTATCTCCTCTGGTAGGAACCTCCTCCCCATCCTTCCGGGCGCCAGTACATCAGTCGCCCCAAATTCCCCTCTCTCGTTCAACCGTATTCGCCTCCCGCCGCGAACGGCGTGTGCATCCCTGTCCCAACGGACGCCCGAGAGGATGCGTGAAGTGACTTGAATGCTTCTCTGGACCAGAAGGCAGGCGTTGGGTTTCCCAGACGACCCCAATTACGCCGAGGACTCAGTAAGCGCGACTAGATTCGTCCGAAGAGCCATCGAGCGGATTAGCCTCAGAGTCGACATTAGCATCCGATCCTTCCTCGAGTAGCGAGTTGAGCCTTTCAGCAACCTTCCCAGCGACATTGACCCTCGTTGCGCCCTCTATGCCTTCCAGTCCCGGGCTGGAGTTCACCTCCAGCACAAGGGGCCCTCTTTCGGAATCCAGCATGTCCACTCCTGCGAGCTCGAGCCCCAAGGTCCTTGTCGCGTCAATTGCAATCTCGGCCTGCTCCTCGGTTAGCTCAACATCGCTGACTGATCCCCCTAGGTGGAAGTTGGACCTGAACTCGTTCCCGTGCGCCTTCCTGCGCATCGAAGCGACCACCTCCCCACCGACCACTAGAGCACGGACGTCGCTGCCGTGGGACTCCTCGATGTATTCCTGGACCAGGGGCCTCATCCCCCTCTCTAGCATCTGGTAGACCAGCTGCCGTGCCTGCTTGGACGAGTTGACAAGGAAAACGCCGGATCCGTGCGTGCCCTCTGTTGACTTGACCACGCAAGGAGTCCCGCCGACCCTCCTGACGGCCCTGTCGGTGTCCTCCCAGGAACCAACGTGAGCAGTGATTGGGACAGGCACCCTGGCTTGGGCCATCATCTGGCACGCGACGAGCTTGTCACGACTCCTCACAATCCCATGGCTCGAGTTCAGTACTATGACGCCCAGTTGCTCGAACTGGCGGACGATCGCGACCCCCCTGCGGGTAATCGAGTACCCGATCCTAGGTAGGACCGCCTCGCACTCCACAGGCCACCCTCGGTGGAAAATGCGACCACCGTCTTCGTCGACGATAATCGTGAGCGCCAATGGGTCGATGATGTCCACCATCCAACCCGCCCTCTGAGCCTCGGTCGCGAGCCTCCTTGTGCTGTAAAGCTCGGGCCCCCTCGAAAGCAGGACTAGCCTAGGCTCCATGGTCTGGGCCGCCCAAGATCCCCCCTTCAACTCTTTGCCTCGAAGATTATTCTCAGCACGAGGAGTGGGCTCCTGACCGCCCATTAAACCGGAGGGGTTGAAAGCATCGGGTCAGGACTGCCCAATACAGCATGGCCCCAGACGATTCAATTGACCGAGAGTCTCTAAGCTCAAACACAGTTGCTAGTCTAAGGGAGATTTGCAAGGAGAGGGGCCTTCTGGTCTCGGGAAGGAAATCAGAACTGGTGGACAGGATCCTGGAAGATGCCGGAATAGTCGACGACGCGGAGGGAGCGGATCCCGAACCCGTCATGGAAGAGGCATGGTCGGACGAAGACGCACTCGTGATGGAGGAGGAAGAAGACGACCAGGGGGACACCAGGGACAAGGTCGACAAAGTCCTCTCCAGGCTTGCAGAGGTTGTCGAGGCAGAGATCGTAGAGGCCGAGATCGAGCCAGCGACCCCATCCGAGAGCTCCGCCCCAGAAGAGCCAATTGTCCTTGGGGAGGACGACCAGCCCTCTCTTGTCATCTCGATGCCCACGTTATCTTCACTGGGCGACCGTTGGAAGGCTCTGGCAGCAATCACGATGGTCGTGATTCTTGTCGGGGCAGCGTCCATTGTATTCCTGCAGAGAAGCTCAGGATTCACATCGGAACAGCTTCGCTACGGAGATAGCATGGAGTTCCAGGTCATCGACTCCAGCATTAGCGTGACCGGGGAGGAGATGCTCGGGCTGGTTAGGGACTCCACTGGGGGGATAATGGACGAAGCATGCGAGGAGCTAACAGTCCAGATGTCAGGGGTCGGGGACGTATCCGTGACGGATGGCCCTGAGTCCGGCGGAGTGGGCACCACTGACAGCCTCGGAAGGGAAGGCTTCATCGCCGTCGAGAAGAAGATCAGCATGGATCTCGACGCGGACTTTGAGGGCAGAACCTGGAGGGACGATGCGAAAACCGATTGTGGCAACATCAGGTGGGTGATGTCTGACAACGAACTCTACTTCGGATCCACCAGCTGGATAGAGCTGGAGAAGGAGGATTTGAAGAGAGCCGACTCTCAGCTGTCTTTCAGCGACATAGACTCGGTGACAACAAATCTGAGAGCAGTGACATACGACGCTAGTGGGATAGGCGGGCTAGGTGCCCTGGTCCCCACCCTCTCGTTCCCCCTCACCCCAATTGAGCTGCACGACTTCTTCGGTGAAGCAGTGATCAAAGAGGGCGCAAGGTCGTCCGACCCGGACCTAAACTGGAACTCGGATTGGAACTGGGAGGTGAAGAAGGAGGTCTCGGACAGCACCCATGGCCTCGTTTACCCCGTTGAGATGGCCCATGAGGACATTGGCCGATGCTATGGGCACGCCACGGTCTCTCTTCTGGTGAAGAAGGGAAGCCCCTGGCCGGTCTACCAGAGGGCAGACATCCTTCTCGACAAGGACCTGCAAACCTCGGACTGCGACTTCCTCGTGAGTACTCTGTCGGACGAGATTCTGCCGGAAGGCACGTTGGCCATCGGAATGACCCTCTCTAGGACCTCGTATTCATCCGGCAGCACTGTGATTGACTGGGGCAGGGACTACATCGGAAGCCCAAGTGACGGCGAGGACAGGCCCGGATCCGCCAAGGAGAACTGGGTAGACTCAATCAGGGACGAGTCTGAGATCAGGCAGTTTGACATCGAGGACGCCATCTCCTGCCTGAAGGAGAAGTTCCCCACCAACCCAGCCACCCTGGCCCTGGACACCGGCGGTTACATCTGGGCGGCGGAGTGGTCCAGGCCAACTGGCGAGGCGGAGTGGAACCTGTCCTGGGTTGACGACGATGACGACTCGGGATGGCTGGTCCTTCGGAGGTCTTCAGAGGGGTGCGAGATCCTGTCATCCGGATCGAACGACAGGGACGAGGTTTCTTGGAACCGGGACTCGATTCCCAAGACACAGTCCCTCTCTCTGCTGGAAGAGAGGATTCTCACAGAAGGAAGGTACCCAGATCTGTCACAGCACATCCAGTCAGGGGATTCGTGGAACTTGGAAGCCGAGGTAGGGTACAGGCTCTCTGTGACCGAGGAAAACGAGTTCCTCAACCTCCTCCCCGGCGATCTTGGAGATGGCAAGGTCGCTATGACGACCAGTCGTGACTGGGAGACAGGCGGGAGGGACAACTCGCTCGAAATGGCGATGGATGCCGAGACCGGAGAGATGGTGATGTGGTACGTGATTGACAGGCCGACTGACTGAGCAAAACCATCTCCGGAGAACCAAATTCAGGCGTCACGTTCAACATGGCTCCGACAGCCGTTGGCCACTATGCCGATGACCGGAGGGGACTCGGATCTCCCAAATGTCAGCGAGGCACCGCTGATCATTGACGTCGAGTTCTCGGAGGAAGAGGGCGAGGTTTCAGAACAGCGATTCGAAGAAATCGAAGAGGTATCCTCCCCAAGCCCGGCTAGGCCAATGGAGCTCCCCTTCTCGCTGCCAACCCCAAGGGGGCGAGCCAGGGTCATCACAGTGACGAACCAGAAGGGCGGAGTGGGGAAGACAACCACCGTGATCAACATAGCAGCCCAGCTAGCACTCAGGGGCCATAGGGTTCTGGTCGTTGACTCCGACTCACAGGGAAATTGCGCCACTGGTCTGGGGGTGGACAAGAGCAAGGTCAGGACCACAACGAGGGACCTGATTCTATTCCCCGAAACTGCCGTCGACTCCAGGCACGCCACGGCAGTAGACAATCTCCACATTATTGTCGGTGACAGGAGCCTGATCGGACTCGAGCAAGAGATGCTCAGGCAACTGGGCAGGGAGAGGAGGATGAAGGAGGCCCTGGAACCCCTCCTGTCCCACTACGACGTCGTGCTAATCGACACACCCCCGTCACTGGGCCTGGTGACGATCAACTCACTGGTCGCATCTGATGGGGTGCTGATTCCAGTGCAAACCGAGTACTTCGCCCTAGAGGGCCTCGCACTCCTGTCTGGGACGATAAGGGAGGTCAGGAGCCTTCTGAACGATAGAATAGGCGTTGACGGCGTCCTCCTCACCATGCACTCGCAGAATCTTCTGAACAAGCAGGTGGCGGGGGAGCTGCTCGAGAACTTTCCCGAATTGGTGATCAGTCCAGCAATCAGGAGGAACGTCAGGCTTGCCGAGGCCCCGAGCCACGGTGTGCCCATACACCTCCACGATCCTTCCAGCGCCGGTGGCAAGGACTACCAGGCCGTGACAAATGTATTAGAGCAACGCTGGGGACTTGCATAGATGAACAGGCGTGGCCTAGGCAGGGGCCTAGATGAGATAAACTCGTCAACCGAGGCCCCGGACATCTCGTCCTTCGTCTCCGAGTCCGAGATGCCAGACTCCCCGCGATCAGCGGTGCTGTGGATGATTTTCGGCAGCTTCTCTTTCGGAACGATGAACGCACTGGTGAAGTGGACCAGCGAATACACAGACGTTTGGATGATCATAATGGTACGATCCGCCGTGATAGCGTTCGCAGTGGCAGCATTCGCCGCCTCCCGTGGGGTCAGCCTCAGGGTCAACGATCCCAAGACAATGCTCCTCAGGTGCTCCGTTGGTCTTCTTGCGATGATTCTCTACTTCACCGCACTGGGGAGGATCCCAATAGGCCAGGCCGTGACATTGCAGTACACCGGACCACTCTTCGTGGCACTCCTGTCGGGGAGGATCCTGGCGGAAAAGGTGTCACCGGGAGTAGCCATCCTCGTGATCACTGCATTCCTGGGGATAGTGATGATCGTCTCGCCAGAGGTCGGCGAAGTTGAGCCGGACGCCCTCTTGGCCCTTGGGTCCGGGTTCTTCGCAGCGCTCGCCTACATGTACGTGAGGGAGCTCCGGAAGACCGACTCCCCCGCCACGGTGGTTTTCTGGTTCGCAGCCTTCTCGGTCGGGGGTAGCATAATCCAGTCAGCCCCAGATGTCCTGAGCCTCGACTCCAGGACCATTGCCGCTCTTGTGGGAATCGGAGTCGGCGCAGGAGGGGGGCAGGTGGGGATCACCATGGCATACCACAAGGCCAACGCGGCATGGGTGAGCGCCTTTTCCTACCTCACTGTGATAGTCGCCACGTTCTATGGCTTCGCATTCTTCGGGGAGACGCTAAGCCTCTCCGACTGGTTGGGCGGGCTAATGATCGTGGGCTCGGGAATCGCGCTAGTATTCGTCGTTCCACCCGAGCATAGCGATGCATCAGGAGACGCTTCCTAGGGAGGCTATGGTGATCTCGCCGCCCATGTTAGCGTGGTTCTGACAGTAGTAGTACAGGGTGTCCGGGGCGTCCAGTGGGACTGTGAAGGTCAGGAGGCCATCCGATCCAGGGGTCCCCGTGTAGGATACTCCATCGGAATACTGGGAACCGCTACCGTGAGTGCCATCGCTGGTCGTCGAGAGCCTCAGTGGGTGCGGCGAGTTGCTCGACGCCGACTGGTCGAACGTGTATGTGAAGCCCCTGTATAGGGTCACATCCGCCTGTTGAATAGAGTCTACGTAGAACTTCATGCTTGTCACTGTAATCGACATCTCCATGACAGTAGGGAGCGTTCCGTCAGCACCATCAGCGCCATCGGCACCATCAGCGCCATCGGCACCATCAGCGCCATCGGCGCCATCAGCACCTGGGGCCCCTAATTGCCCAGCTGGGCCCGGACTCCCATCGGCTCCGGCAGGGCCAGCTGGTCCCTGGGGCCCGACCGGGCCCTCAGGTCCCGAGATGTTGCCTAGGTCGATCCACTCTGAACCACTCCAAACGAGAATGTGAACGGTCGAGTTAACCATGAAAGCGTCGCCGACGTTACCGGAGTATACCTCCCCTAGTTCGGAAGGCTCTTCCACCGTGCCAACTACGGTGAAGGACGTGCCATCAGCACCGTCGGCTCCGTCGGCACCAGGCGGCCCTTCCTTGCCTGCAACCCCCTCCTCTCCTGCAGGACCCTGGGGGCCCTGCGGGCCTTGCGCGCCGTCCGCTCCAGCCGGTCCAGTCAGGTCGATTGCGGTCCAAGACCCACCGGAGCAAGCCCTGAAACCGGATCCGCTAGCCACGTAGTACAGCCTACCGTCCGTCAATGAGTCGCAGGCTGGTAAATCGGACAAACTCTGCACTAGGAAAACATTCCAGTCTTCGAGCTCATCCGGTTCCTCCTCAGGAGGGTCATCTGCACCCGTGCAACCCGCAAGGGCCGAAGCAGTCATCAGTAGGGCTAGTAGAATCGCCAGGGCGTTCTTTCCGGTACTCTTCATGGTCCCCGGGAATCTCTTCGATACTTAATCAATCTCGGAAATCAGACACCTCTCCGATGCCCTTTCGCCGCAAATCCGGGACCCTGGCCCCATCTGCCGGGTATCCTACTGGTAGCAGCAGCATCGCGTGCTCATGAGCCGGCCTCTCGAGAATGTCCCTGAGGAAACCCATCGGGGAAGGGGTGTGAGGGAGCGTTGCTAGGCCCATGTTGTGAACAGCGGATATGAACAGGCCGGCTGCTATCCCACAAGACTCCTGGGAGTAGTATGTCGGTGCGAGCTTCCCCTTCCTCTCTCTTTTGGTCTGCCTGAATAGTACCACCACCCAAGGGGCATCGGTGATGTGCTCCTTGACATGGTCTGTCCCCAGGGGTGCCAGGACCTCCTCCCACTCCTCCGGGATCCTCTCCTCGTAGAACCTCCTCTCTTCCGCCTCCGCCTCTTTCCGTATCCTCGCCTTCAAGTCGCTGTTAGAGATAGCTACGAATGTCCACGGCTGAAGATGCGCACCAGAGGGAGCCGTACTGGCAGTCCTGATTGCCAGCTCTATCAATTCCCTTGGGACTTCCCTGTCCGAGAAATGACGGGTAGTGCGCCTTCCGTCCATCTGCTCGTAGAAAGATCTGGCCCTTGAGAGCATCTCCTCCTCGCGTATCTCGGAGAACTCGAGGGGGACGAACCCCGGCTCCTCGTCGCCATCGCCCATGGGCTCGCTCAGTCGCGCCTCGCCATCAAGGCTGCCATCGCCACGCAGACAGACGCTAGAGGAAACGAGAATCCTGGGAGCACGTTCCCCCTTTCTTCCTGGCATGCATCCGTCGATCCTCCCCAAGTGCCGTTGTCGTACCAGCAGTCAGACCAAACCTTCCATCCGAAACCGGATTCCGGGACGCTGTTCGAGTCCCCTCCCTCGTAATGCAAGTCTATCCTCCAATTGACATAAGTGACCGTCGAATCAGGGATGATCGAGCCACTCCACTCTCCGCTGCCTTGGTCAGCCATGGAATGAGCCTCCGGCGGGTAGCAGATTCCAGAGTTTATGCAAACCTGAGTGACCCAATCCACTGCCGTCACATCGCTGCTGGCCTCATCGGTCAGAAACACGGTGACCCCGAACGACTTCCCCGCGGATGCCTCATCTTGGAACAGAATCGACTCGATGTCCGTACCCTCTAGCGACGGCTCCTCGTTGACTCCCCCCTCCGCGACAGAGGTGATTGGGAATACTAGAATCGATACGAGAACCAGCGCCATCACCCTCCGCATGAGTCAGCGTCAGGCTCATCCCAAATGAATGCTGACCACTCATACTTCGAGTTCCCAGAGGTCGTCACCCACCGAGTGGATGGTGGATATGGCCTTTCCTTTGGTCATGGACATCATCTCTTCCCCGTCAACAATGGCGATTCCTGTGGCAATGGGTTCCCCGGTCTCCTGGTCCCTGATCCAGACGAAGTCCCCAGCCTCTAGCGAAGGGTCTGCGATGTGAATCCCGGCTCCCATGCAGTCGGCCCCGTTCCTCAGGAATGGAATCGCGCCCTCGTCTACCGCGACCCACGATCTCTCCACACCCCAGGCACTGATTCCTCTGAGGGTGGGGTACCAGGACTTGCTCCCCCTAACCTCTATCTGCATCGCGAGAGGGACCCTGTCCACTAGTATGAGGTCAGTCTCCTGGTAATGCGCCTGCTCCAGGAAACCCGACAGGTCAATCTCCCTGCCAAGCCAGCTCCCAATCTCCTCGGCCACTCCCCGAATCTGCTTGAGCCTGACGGGAGTCCTCCTCCTCAGTCTCTTGTCCACCACGATTGGCGGGATGCACAGAGGCGCAAGAACATGCCGAGGGCGCACACTTGAAGCGCGACGCCCATAGCGATGCCACATGCTTGCAATCTGCCTAGACCTCGAGGGGGTCCTGATCCCGGAGATTTGGATCAGCGTCGCAGAGAGGACGGGAATCAAGTCGCTTAGGAGGACGACTAGGGACGAGCCCGATTACGATCTTCTGATGAGCTACAGGATTGGGATACTGGACGAGCATGACATCAAGATCGAAGACATCACCTCGACTATAGGCTCCATGGACCCCATGGAAGGGGCCAACGAATTCCTCCAGTCGCTTGAGTCCAGATGGCCAACGCTGATCCTCTCGGACACCTTCTCCCAGTTCGCCAAGCCGATGATGGCGAAGTTGGGTCACCCCACGCTACTCTGCCACACCTTGGCTATCGACGATAGCGGGAGGATTGCAGACTGGGAGATTAGGTGCGAGGATCACAAGCGCAAGACCGTCGAGGCCCTCGTCAAGATGAACTACAAAGTGATAGCTGCGGGGGACTCTTACAATGACACGAGCATGCTCTCCTCCGCTGACGCAGGAATACTGTTCAGGCCCCCTGAAAACGTAATCGAAGAGTTTCCCCAATTCCCAATTGCGAGGGACTACGGAGAGCTCACTGCGGCAATAGAGGACGCTGCATCCGACCTCGGCGAGCTCTGGAAGTAGCCGAAAGCCTCCAATCGTTTGAAATAAGGCAGGCAGGTCGGCCGGAAGCATGGCGAAGTGGCACGGCATTTCCCGCAGGAAGCCCTCGGGCGGCCGCCTTAAGCGCCCAAACAGGTACAGGGGCAAGCGCAGGACAGAGGTCGCCAGCGAGGAGCAACTGGCATTCATAGGCGATTCCGATACCAGGAAGAACTACCGGAAGAGGGCCGGATCCCAGACGGTCAGGACACTTTCAGTCAACCAGGTCAACGTCAATACCAAGGACGGAAAGACAGTCAGAGCCACTGTGAAGAGCGTCGTCGGGAACGATGCCGACCCCAACTACGTCAGAAGGAACATCGTCACAAAGGGCGCAATTCTCGAAACCGACGCGGGGATGGTCAGGGTGACCAGCAGACCAGGAATGCACGGCGTGGTTAGCGGAGTCCTCGTAGAGGAGTGAGCGCACGAAGCCCTCAAGGCACCCAACACTCGGGCTTAGGTTAGAATGGCGCCAAAGCGGGACGAGATGACTCTCTGGACTGGATACTTCGACTCGAGGCTGAGCCGGACTGGTGGCAGAAGGGTCCCCAAGGGAGCCAGCATCCCGAAGCCAACACTGGAGGCGGTAGTCTGGGCTGCCCGAACGTCCGGGATCAGGAAGATGAGGCAGGAGCCGGAGGCAAGCCACCCCTCTCGGCCCCACGAAAAGGAGGGTAGGCTGGTAATGCCCCCCTCGCACGCCCTCGAGGTGACTGGCGCAAATAGCAAGGAGGGCGTGATGAAGGCCATAGGGGAGATCCTGAGGAAGAGGTCCAGAGAGGCCAAGGAGCAGGGCAAGGAGCCACAGAGGGGGCCTGCGAAGGGGGACCGCAGACAGCGCGCCCAGCGCAAGTCGTTCAAGCACCGCAGGGGCGGACAGAGGAAGAAGAAGTTCGGACGGAAGTGAGCCCTTGTTCACCATCGAAGAGGGCACTCCGGATGCTGAGACCTTCCTAAGCCTAAGAGCCGGAGCAGGAATGAGCCCCCGATCGGTTCAAGGGGCCACCAAGGGACTCGGTCAGGAGCTATTCTCTGTCCTCCTTAGGTTGGAGGAATCGGAAGAAATCGTGGGAATGGGGCGAGTGGTTGGCGATGGCGGGACCATCTTCGTGATCTGCGATATGTTGGTGATCGAGGAGTACCAGAGGAAGGGAGGGGGGACCATTATCATGGACGCAATAATGGATTACCTGCTCCATGAGGCCCCGCCCAATTCCTACATCAACCTCATGGCAGACGTAGACGGATTCTACGAGAGATGGGGGTTCGAGCCGTCCCTACCTCGCTCAAGGGGCATGGTATTGAGAATCGGTTAGCGCCTTGGGACCTCGAGACACGGATCTACACTGAGACGGTCCAGCCGAACTCGTCCGGTGCACGCCTCTGCTGGATCGCGGTCAGGGCATCGTACATCTCCATGGCAACAGGACCCACGTCTCCCCCGCAGTACTCGACCACCCTGTCTCCGTGCTCTATCGTTCCAATTGCGGAGATTACGGCAGCCGTCCCGACGCAGAAGCACTCGTCCGCGTCGAGGGCGTAGTCGACGTCCACCTTCTCCTCCCTAACCTCGTAACCCTTGGACTCTGCGAGCTCCATGACAGAAGCCCTAGTCACACCGGGCAGGATCGTCCCCGTCAGCTCCGGCGTGGAGATGACACCGTCCTTAACGCAGAAGAAGTTCGCAGCCCCGACCTCCTCGATGTACCTGTGGTTAACCGCGTCTAGGTAGATAATCTCCGAGTAGCCCTCCTCCTTCGCCATCTTCGACGGCACCATCCCAGGTGCGTAGTTACCGATCGCCTTGACGCCTCCGGAGCCGCCCGGCGCGGCCCTGTGGAACTCGTCGGAAACCCTGAGGGAAGTCGGCGTGATGCCTCCCTTGAAGTAGGGCCCGACAGGCGAGACGTAGACAAGGAATGTGAACTCGGGAGCAGGAGCGACACCCAGGATCGCCCCGCTGCCGAAGAGAAGGGGCCTGACGTACAGCGCGCCCTTTCCCAGCGGGGGTACCCACCTGATGTTCTCCCTCACGGTCTGCTTAACCGCGTCTAGGAAAATCTCCTCGGGGACCGGTGGCATGCCCAGCCTCCGCGCCCCCTCCCGCGACCTCCTTGCGTTGTCACTGGGTCGGAATAGTACGACTTCGCCGTCTTCCGCATACTGCGCCTTCATCCCCTCGAACAAACCCTGCCCGTAGTTGATGACTCCCGCAGCGGGAGACAGGCTCAGGTTCTGGAAGTCCTGCATGGCTCCCGGACCCCAGTCCTCGCCCTCGTTGCAAGTTGAGATGTACATCCGATCGGTTTGCGTGAAACTGAAGGTGAGCGAGTCCCAGTCTATCCCCGGTCCGTCCTTTACAATCAATCGCCGCACCCCGATTGTTGGTCAGGGGACCGCCTCGGCTTTCAACGGTTCCGCTGTAGCCCCCCCCGGCATGGTTATGGCCCCTCACGATGACGTGGGGTAAGGCAATCGGCCTCGGTATGGCAAATGGGTGACTTCATGCAATGGGATGAGGATGTATGCATAGTTTCGGGCGACAATCGCGATTGGCAGGACGGCGACGAGCCCAGGACGGTGATAGAACTCTGGTGCCGCTCCAGGGCCGGCCACTCGACGCTGCTTCTCGTGAACGGCCTCAGCCCCTACGTCGAGATATCGGACCCATCTACGGATGAGAGCAGCAGCGGTTCCAACCTGTCCCTAGGCAGGGTCGCCGAGACCAATGGCGTTCGCGGAGAGCCCGAGCCCAGCGGGATGAAGCTCTCCACCATGGATGGGAGGGTCAGGCCGCACTACAGGGTCCACGTGAGGGGCACCACGAAGGTTCGAGGGGTCAGGAAGGCCCTGTCGGAATTCGGTTGGACCGTTACCAGCGCAGACATACTGTTCGTGCAGCGGCTGCTCCTCGACCTCGACCTAGGCCCGCACATCAGGGCCAGCGGAGAGGTCCTCTGGGCAGGAGAAAGAGCCCCCGATGAGGCGAAGACCCCGGAGAACACCGATGTGGGGATCGCAGAGGAGCGGATCCTATCGGCCGGCGGCTCCGGGGTTTACCCCCTCGACATGGTGGTGTCCTGCGACATTAGCGGCTTGAGCAGTACCGAGCCATTCCCGGCCCCCTTCGTCACGATGTCGTTCGACCTGGAGACGAGCATCGAAAACAACACGATACTTTGCGCCGCAGCCGTAGTTGACAGAGCCGGGGAAAGGAGGGAATACCCGATCGTGGGGGCGGAGACCGAGATACTGGAGAAGCTCACGGAGGTGGTCCGATCCGAGGACCCCGACTTCATCACCGGGTACAACATAGACAACTTCGACCTGCCTAGGATGGAGGAGAGGTCCGAGTACATCGACACAGAGTCGGAGATGGACAGGGCGACCCTACTGGGATGGGGGAGGGTTCCGATAAACCAGGCCGAGACCAAGCGCGGTTGGAGGAGGCCGGGAAGGATCTTCCCCAACAGGGAGCAGAACCGGGTCTGGACGATCAAAGGAAGGATACCGCTCGATGCATGGTGGCAGGCCAGACAGACCCTCAGGCCCCAGCGCGAGTCCCTGAGGTACGTGTCCCAACTCCTGTGGCCCGATGACGAGGAGATGCAGAAGATGGACATCGACGCCAGCAAGATGGACGAGGAATGGGCAGCCAGGCCTGACGAGGTCCTGGAGTACTGCGTGCGAGACACCGTCCTACCACTGGACATACTGGAGAAGATGAAGTCAATCCCCAGGAAGGAGGCACTTGCCTCCGTCTCCCTGACCACGGTGGACGTAGCAGCGACCAGTACCACCAGCCGCTGGATCGACTCTCTCGTCATTCGACTGGCTGACAGGAGCGGCGTCGCAGTCCCCAACACCAACCAGGGACCAAGGAAGCAGGACAAGATAGCCGGGGGGTACGTGCACGAGGTGAATCCGGGGGTAGAGCCCTGGGTGGTGGTCCTCGACTTCAAGTCGATGTACCCCTCGATAATGATATCCAACAACATCTGCTCCACGACCCTGGTCCGCGATGGCAGCGAGGACGACTCCCACAGCACATCCCCCGTGACCAACACCAGGTACGCCTCCAGGGAAGAGAGGCTGGGATTGGTCCCACAGCTCCTGCAGGGGCTCATGGACAGCAGAGACCGGCACAAGGCGGCCCTCGCGAAGGCCAACGAAGAGGGCGACGAGGCGGAGGCCTTCCTCCAGGACCAGCTGCAGTACGCCGTGAAGATACTCATGAACTCGTTCTACGGGGTCTTCGCATCGAACTTCTACCGATTCACCCACCCAAGCCTAGGTGCGAGCATCACGGAGTGGGCACGCCACAACATCAAGGAGATCATCTCCAAGGTCGAGGATGACGGCGACGACGTCGTCTACTCCGACACCGACTCGATTTTCGTGATCGCCCCGGTGGGCGCCGCCCCGATGAACAAGCCCTCGGGCGGGGAAGAGCTCGAGCGGTGGGAGGATGCCAGGAGAGCTACCCTCGAGTTCGGGGAGTCTCTGGCTGAGCGGTTCACAAGGGAGGGTGCGGAGCTGGAATTCGAGACAGCGCTCTCGTCCTTCTTCAGCCACGGCGCGAAGAAGCGCTACGTCGGGAGGGTCGTCTGGCCCAGGGAGGAGATGCTGATCAGGGGTTACGAGGTCAGGCGAACGGACACATTCCAACTCCTTTCGGACACGATGACCCAGATGTTCGAGATGATACTGGACGGCAACGAGACCGGCGCCGTCGACATGACCAAGTCAGTCATCGACAGGGTCAGGGCCCGTGACGTCGAGACCTCCCAGCTCGTAATTAGCAGGTCTTGCAAGGGGAAGTGGAACAGCAAGAAGGAGGAGTGGGACTTCAGCGTCTACAAGAACGAGGACGGCCTTCCCTACGTCAGGGCGGCCAAGCAGAGGATAGAAGCGGGCCTCCAGTTCACGCCGGGCATGAAGGTCGGGTACATCATATCCGAGCCCGAGGAGGGCCAGAAGAAGCAGAAGAAGCTGGCAGTCAAGGCATGGCTTGTGGACGAGATAGGAGGCGACCCGCCCGAGTACGATACGGAGTACTACGCTGGGAGGCTCGCCAAGTCCCTCGGACGCGTCACAGAAGCATTCGGATGGGACGAGAAGAACCTGCTTAAGGGCAACAGACAGAGCAATTTGTTCGATTTCTGACGAACCCGGAGAGCCGCAGGATTGATTTCACCTCACTATTTCCCGAATGCCTGATGGCGAGGTCACGTGAGCTGGCGTTGTTGATGGCGATGGTGTTCCTGGCGCCTATGCTGGCCGGCTGCACGGACTTTCTGGGAAGCAACAATCCGCCCACTGCGACCATGTCGACAGACCCAAGCGGGACCATAAAGGCAGGCGAGCCAGTCACTTTCAGCGCAGCGGGCTCTTCCGATCCCGACGGTGACGCGCTAACATTCGAGTGGGACTTCGGGGACGGCAACACCGGCACCGGGCTGACAACCAGCCACACGTACGCCCAGCCTGGCGACTACACGGCAGAGCTGGCAGTCGGAGACGGGACCCACGAGGCCACCACAAGCATGGACATCACCGTCGTGGACTCGTCGGCCAGGGAGCCCAAGGCCAAGATAACACCGAACAAGGACGATGACTGCGAGGGCGAGGAGTCGTCGGCGAGCGGGGACATGGTGATAGTTTGGGTCTGCGAGGATGACAAGGACATCAACGACAGGGAGATAGAGGTCTCCACCAAGGTCACCCTGGACGGGTCGGGATCCTGGGCGGGGTGCGACCCGGACGACGCGACCTGCTACGCCGAGGAGTACATCGTAGAGTGGAACTGGGACCTGGACACTTACACGGACTCGGACAACGACGGAATCGCAGACAACGACGTGGACGCCTCCGGAGAGACCTACGATTGGACCGAGAGGCCGGCCGGAGCTTGGGAGGTCAAGCTCACGGTGGTGGACAACAACGGGTTCGAGGACAGCACGAAGTCGATGGTCTACGTAAACTACAGGGGCGTCTGGGAGGACTTCGTAATCGACAGGGCACAGCCAAACCCGGTGATCATGACGTGGGAGTACCCAGTCACCTACGACGCCGAGTCCAAGGACAGGATACGCTACATGAGGGCGAAGCTTTCCTACCCGAAGGAGGACGAGGACCAGCCAGGAGGGGGCCTCCCCGGTCAGACAACCAGCAATAGGCTGGACCTGTACATCTACAACAGCACCGACGACGAGGTAGCGAACACCACCGGGATCGAGAACGACAACAGGGACGCCGGCGACTGCGGGGGGGACGAGTACTGCGTGTGGATGGTCATCGGGGGGTCGACCGTAAGGGGGCTGCTCCCGGGTGAATGGACTGTGGACCTGGAGAACGCCGAGACCCACAATACCAACGTCAACCTAATGGTAATCGAACTCCAGTACAGATGACAGGAACCAGACGCGGACAGTCGAATTGGCTGCAATCTGGCACTAGCATACCGAAAACAGCGGGGAACTGTTCATATACACCTCTTCGGTCGGCGGGCCACCTTAGAGGTGTAAACAATGAGTTCACAATGGGAAGACAAGAGCAAGCCGCATCTGAATATCGTTTTCGTCGGTCACGTCGACCACGGGAAGTCTACGACGGTCGGAAGACTGTTGCTGGATAGCGGTCACATAGAGGAGCACGTAATCGAGAAGTTCGAGAAGGAAGCCGCAGAGAGGGGCAAGGCCGGTTTCGGCTTCGCCTACGTGATGGACGGA